>Ga0187893_10007434_pt1 | contig 17942 bp, 15 predicted proteins | sample MA1701074metaG_FD_139574 | JGI IMG/M metagenome (GOLD analysis project Ga0187893, IMG submission 139574) | White microbial mat communities from a basaltic lava cave in the Kipuka Kanohina Cave System on the Island of Hawaii, USA - MA170107-4 metaG ... | reverse complement strand
GCGGGGCGGGGGCGGGGGGGGGGGGGGGGGTGGTAGGGGGGGGGCGCGGGCCGGGGGCGGGGGGGGGGGGGGGGGTTGGAGGGGGGGGGCCCCGCGGGGGGGGGGGGGGGGGGGGCGGGAAGGGGGTACGCGGAGGGGCGGTGGGTGGGGGGGGGGGGCGGGGGGGGGGGGGGGGGGGCACGGGGGAGCGGTTCGGTCGCCTCATGGAGGCGGTGGCCGGCGCCGTCGCCGCTGACGCGACGATCGCCATCGTCCTGGAGTCGCCGCGCGTCGCGAAAGCGGTCAAGGGCAGACTCCTGGCCGAGGCCCTGTCGGGGACGGCCCCCCAGGAGTTCGTCCGGTTCCTCCAGGCCGTGGTGCGGCGGGGCCGTCAGGGGCTCCTGGGCGAGATCGCCCGGGAGTACCAGGGTCTGGTCGACGCGAAGGAGAACCGGGTCCATGCCGGGGTAACGCTGACCGCCGCCCCCGACGACCAGCTCGAGCGACAGATCGTGGATCGCCTGGCGAAGGTGCTCGGCAAGGAGGTCCGCGCCCACTTCCGGGCCGACGGCACGATTCTGGGCGGCGTGGTCGTGCGCGTCGGCGATCGCGTCTATGACGGCTCGCTGAAGCGCCGGCTCAGCGTCTTGAAGCGGCGGATGCTCACGGGCGAATAACCGCGGGGGCGTCATTCATCTCATCCCTCTCGCAGTCGCCCTCTTCCAGGTCCCGGCCGGCGCGGAGCGCGTTCCCCGCGGCGCGATCGCCACGGCCATGCGGGAGGAACAGGGCTACAATCGACGCGTCACCAACAATCAGTCGCGGCTGCAGACCCGGACGCTGTTGCGGCTCGCCCGCGCCGCCCGCCTCGCGCATCCTGAGGGCGTGGTGCTGTTCATCGACCACGAGGACTGGTTCCAGGCCTACCTCATCGCCAACGAGCTGCGAGCCGATGAAGCGCCGCTCTCCGTGCGGCTGACACGTGAACATCAGTACGACATTCAGATCGACGCGCAGCCCGGTGTAGTAGTGGAACCCGTGCGCAGCGGGCAGACGCCGCTGCTCGCGCTCAACGTCGTCTGGCGCTCCCGGAACGGCCCCGATGGATACGGCTACCGCGACACGCTGTCCCGTCCCATCGTGGAGATGACCTACCAGCGGACGGTGTCGTACCGGCTCCTCGACTTCGGGGATGTGGTCGTCCAGGATCAGTTCGGCGGCGTATCGGGACGCCCGGCGACGGGCGCGTTGAGTCTGTTGTTCCGGCTGATCGGACAGCCGCGGGTGCTGTGGTCGCGGTCGGCGGTCGCCGCCGATGGCTGGCAGGTCGTGGTCGGAAAGGGACGCAAGGGTCCGTTCGTTCGCACCGTCACCGTGACGGTCCAGCCGGACGGGGTGGCCGAGGTCGGTGTCCCGGCCGGGCGGGCCGATCTCGCCGCCCTCGAGCACCGGCTGCGACAGCCGATCGATCTCACCTACCGTGAATGGAACCGGGAGCTGCGGCTGCCGCCCGGGTCTCCCTAGAGCAATCTCCCTAGAACAGCAGCGCCCGGATCCCCAACCCCACCAGCAACGCCAGCAGCAGCGAGGTGAGCGTGCCGATCAGCACGTACTCGGCGAAGTCCCGGTCGTCCATGGCCCGAAACCGGGCGAGCGCCTTGGCGGCGAGGATCAGACCCAGCGCGCTGAATTGACTGGTCAACACGAGCGTCAGCGCGAGCGCCCGTTCCAGCACGCCGATCACGAGTCCGCGCGACAGCTCGACGGCCGGCACGGTGATGGCCGTCTTCCCGGCTTTCGGCGAGTCGGTCACGGGAACGAGGTCGAGGACGCGGCGCACCAGCACGGCGCCTCCGGCGCACGTGTACCAGTAGGCCGCGGCCAGGAGCAACCAGTGCCCCCAGACGTGCCCGGCGGAGGTGGGGTGGACGAGGCGGCGTGCGAGCCACGCGACGACGGCGGCGACGACCAGCGCCCCGGCCTCGCACAGCAGCGCGCGGACCGGCGTGGTCCAGCCGGCGCGGCGCCACGGGGCGAAACCGGCGGCGACGGCGAAGCCGAGCAGCAGAGCAGCCGTGACCGGGTTCACGAGATGAGCAGGTCCTGAAACAGCTTATCACCGGCGGCCACGAGCGGCCAGGCCATGCGGCGGCGCAGATGCGAGATGGCGCTGGGGTCGACGCGGAGCAGACGCGACAGCTCGGCGAGGCGCGCGCCGGGGTGCGCGCGTTGGACGGTGGCGAGGGCGCGCTGGCGCGGGGTCCAGCTCCGGTACAGCGCGGCGTAATAGGCGGCCCCCCCCGAGAGAGCGGGGTCGAACCCGGCCAGCGCTAGGATCAGGCCCCGCGACTTCGCCTCCTCCAGGGCGGTTCGCGCCCGGTGAAAGCACGGTCCATCGAGCTCCGGGGCCGCGGCGCCCTGGATGAGGGTGGTCGACAGGGTGCCGCGCCCGCAGGCGACGATCCATTCCACGTCCGGGAATCGCGCGCGCAGCGCATGGCTGGCTTCCCAGACGGGGGCGGCGTTCTTGAACAGTCCCTGGAGCTCGTCGCCCAGCGTCACGGCGAAACGTGCGGCGAGCTGGTTTCGATAGCGGCGGTTGAACTCCTGGGCCGTGCTCCGGAGGTCGCGCTGCAACGCCGCGCGCTGGCGGTCGCTCAGGTGGCGGGAGGCCGTGACGTCGGCGATCAGGGCGACATACTCGGTTGTCATATAACGTCAAATCTAATGGATTTGACGTTAAACGTCAATTCCCCCATTAATTGACGTAATACGTCAATGCGCTACCGGGCCGTACCGCAACCCGATGCCGATTTCCCCGCGCCGCATCGTGCGGCGCTCGAACTCGGGCGGCAGCTCGCCGTCCCGAAACAGCGACTCCGTGAGCCCGGCTCCGGCCCGCAGCTCGACGGCGAGCTTGGCGAACAGCGGAAACTCGCCGCTCACGCCGGCCACAGCGCCGGTGACTTTCCGTGTCTGATCCTGAAATGACCAGACCCCGATGACGGCGCCTGCGTAGATGTGCAGCCGGGCCCCGACAGGCGTCCGCGCCAGCCGGACGCGCACTTCCGGCGCCGCTTCGATGGTCTGGACCTCGTGGTGAAACCCCACGAATACATCCTTATTGGAGATCTCGATGGCGGACCGCGAATAGCGTGCTCCCAGCGCGACCGTCACTCGCCCCAAACGCCGGTCGACGCGAAGGGTGAGCGCCGGAGTGCTCCCCGGCCGAAACGATCCGTCCGTGCCCATCGCACTAGTGTCATGAGAGGTTCCACCAAACGCGGTCCGGTGCAATGATACGGTCACGCCCCATTGCGCAAACGCAGCCACAGGACACGTTCCGAGCACCACACTCGCGACCACAAAGCGACGCGGGAAGTGGATCATCTAGCGCATCTCCAGTTTGAGCCAGCCGGTGGTGATGTTGTTTTGCCCTTTCACGATCCAGTTGTATCCCGAGTAGAACGCGCCGATTACTTGGTCTTCGATGGCCGTGCCGATCAGGTCGTCATTCGTTTTGATGAAGGAGGCGATCAGCGTAAACAGATTCCGAACGACCTTTGCGGCCTTGAAGTACTTCCCAAGCGTGGTCGTGCTATCTCGCCCTCCCGTGCGCTTCGCGTAAATGCTGTCGGTCAACCTGAAGAGTTTGTTCAGATCGTCCTTGTTCATCACGATCTTGCATGGCGTATCGTCGTCCTCGATGGCCAGCACGCGGAGGCTCTGTCCCGGATGGGCTGCCTTGTAATTATCCAACTGGGTTTGGCTGAACAACAGCACGCTGCCCGTCCAGTCGCGGGTGTTCTGATCGAAGGCGTAGGGCCCCCCGGCATCACCGCCGGCGCACTGGTAATCCGTGAGCGAGTCCGTCGTCCCCGCCTGCCCCAGGATGTGCACCTCATATTCGGGCTGTCCCTTGAACCAACTCTCAAATTCGTCCTCGAAATGGGCTTTGGTCATGAACAACCCGAGCGGGGCGCCCGTGCCGCCGCCGCCGCCGCCACCGCCGCCGCCGCCGCCACCGCACTCGAGGCAGGTGGCCCGGGGTGGGGCGAGGAAGTCCGTTTCCACGGGCACGACGACCAGCACGGGCGTCGTGGGAGGTGTCGTGGGACTGAGCACCGTGCGGCGGCCGTTGGGTGAAAACGCGATCGGGACGTCGCGATCGCCCAGCGCGGTGGCCACGAGCACGTTCGCATCGCCGTTCCACGCGGCCCGATGGCCGGGCACCGGCATGTAGACCTCCAGCGGCACCGCGCCGGCCGCCTCCCGGCTCACGTCGTCTTCGGTGGTGGCGTTCTCCCGGGCGAGGTCCTGGAGCGCGCGCCGGCCGCGCGCGGCGAGGAAGCCCTGCAGGTGGAGCTTATGCTCCGGGAATGGTGAGGAATCGAGCTGCGCTTTCACGTAGCCGCGGAACGTCGCGTTCTGCAGGGCCCGCGCGAACAGGCGCGCCAGTCGCTCCGGCCGGTGCACCGAGGGCGCGCCCGCTGCGGCAGGAGGGATGGCGGCCGGATCGGCCGGCACCGACGCGACTGAGGGGGAGCGATCCGAGCAGCCGAGGGCGGCGCCAGCGGCGGCCGCCAGCCCCAGGAACAGCACGGCACGAGTGTGAGACATCGGTGAACTCCTGTTGAGGGGCCCACAACCTGAGGGTCGCCCCCGTCCGGAGTGTCGTCCGAATCACGCCGCAATCGACAGAAACGCGCGACCGCACCCGCGCCCGCGACCCGGCCGCCTCCCCGCGCTCCCGCGCCCGATGTAGCTTCCTCGTCCCATGCTGTTCCTGGTCGCGCTGCTCGCCGCGAGCGACACCACCTCGTACTGGCAGCAACAGGTCGCCTACCGCATCAGGGCCTCGCTCGACGAAGTGTCCGGCGTCCTCACGGGCCGCGAGCGGATAACGTATGTGAATCGCTCCCCGGACCTGCTCCGCGACTTCTCCGTCCACCACTACCTGAACGCGTTTCGTCCCGGTTCCCGCTGGTCAGCCGTCGATGCGGCCGAGGGCCGTGTCCGCTTTCAGCGCCTCGCCGACCCTGACTACGCGTTCGAGCGCATCACCGCCTCGCGCGTCATGGGCGAGGCGCTGCGACCCGACTATCCCTACGCCCCCGATTCCACCATCGCCCACTGGACCCTGCCGCGTCCGCTCGCTCCCGGGGACTCCATGGTGGTCGAGATCGAGTGGCAGGCCCGCCCCTCGACACTGCCGCGCCGCCAGGGACGGCGGGGCCGGCGCTTCGACTTCGCGCAGTGGTATCCGAAAGTCGTGGTGTACGACCGCCATGGCTGGCAGAATCATCCGCTCTACCCAGCGGGTGAGTTCTACGGAGAGTTCGCCACCTACGACGTCACGCTCGACCTTCCCGCAGACCAGGTCATCGGCGCGACGGGAGTGCCCGTCGAAGGAGATCCCGGGTGGGAGCGCGCGAAGGTCGACCCCGGGCTCGCGATCGACTATCAGCGCGATTGGTACCGCTCCCCGCTCCCCGCTCCCGGTTGTGCGGCCATGGCCACAACACCGGGGAGGAAGTGCGTCCGGTTCTACGCCGAGCAGGTACACCACTTCGCCTTCTCGCTCAATCCGGAGTACCGCTACGAGGAGGGCCGCTACGGCGCCGTGCGCGTCCGCGTGCTGTATCTGCCCGGCGACAGCGCCACGTGGGGAGGCGGGGTCGCCGTGCAGCGCACCGAGACGGCCCTGGCCTGGCTCGATTCCCTGTTCGGGCCGTTCGCCTGGCCGCAACTCACCAACCTGCACCGCATCGAGGGCGGCGGCACCGAATTCCCCATGGTGGTGATGGATGGCAGCGCCGGCCTCGGCCTGATCCTGCACGAGGTGGGGCACAACTACACCATGGGCATCCTCGCCAACAACGAGTGGCGCGAGGGGTTTCTGGACGAGGGGTTCACGAGCTTCCAGACGGCGTGGTATTGGGAGACGCATGGCGGCGCGCCGGCCTATCCCAGCCTCGAGGCCCGGATCCTGTTCGACGATGTGGATCGCTGGAGCGAGCCGGTCTCGATGATCAGCGAGCGGTACCGCGACTTCGCGATCTACAACGAGATGATCTACGGCAAGGCGCAGCTCTTCTATGAGCAGCTGCGCTACGTGGTGGGCGACGCAACGATGCGCCGCATCCTGCGCACCTGGTACGCCCGGTGGAAACTGAAACACGTGACCGGCGCGGCGTTTCAGGAGGTGTGCGAGGAAGTCTCCGGGCAGGACCTGGGGTGGCTCTTCGGCCAGTGGCTGCACGGGACGCCGCTCATCGACTACGAGCTGCAGCGCGTCGAGCGGCGCCGGCTGGACGACGGCCGCTGGCAGGTCACCGTGACGATTCGCCGCAGGGGCGACGGATGGATGCCGGTCGAGATCGGTGATCGCACGCACGTTTACGCGCGTGCCTCCGGGCAACCGGAGATCGAGCGCGTCGAATTCACGAGCGAGACAAAGCCGGGCCGCCTGATGCTCGATCCGCGTGTCCGCGCGCACGATTGGAACATGATGAACAACGCCGAGCCGCGGGGGTTGTTCAGAAACCGGCGTCTGACCGCGCTCCGTTTCGACAACCCCACGCGCGACGTCTCGCGCCGCGACCGGATTGCGCAGGGACTGATGCCCGTGGTCTGGTCCAACGAGGCCGGCGGCCTGACCCTGGGCCTGCGCAGCCGGGCGAACTATCTCGGCCGTTTTGAGCGTGGCCTGATGCTGGTCACCCGCGGCCTCGATCCGGACGCGACGCATCCCGGCGGGGTCTATGTGCGCTGGGAGAATCCGGTGGCCCATTTCGTGCCGCGCGTGACCAGCACGTTCGCGGCGTGGACCGTGGAGGGACGTGCCGGAGCCCGGATGTCCTGGGATCGGTCGCTGCGCCGGCGCTGGGTGGACCGCGCCGATCCGCACGCCGGGTTCGATGCCCTCTGGATGGCGACCACCGACGTGAGCTACCTGGATCCGCGGCTGTGGGACGACGCCGGCACTGTTGAAGCCGGACCGTGGTTCGCCTCGACCTGGGGGAGCCGCACGATGTACGAGGCGCGCGTCGGGGGTCGACTCGGTCTGCTGTACCGGTACCCGACGCGGGGATTCGAGTCGGCCGACCGGTACGACGTCGAGGCATTCGTCCGCACCACGGCGCAGCTCGGCCTGCGCCGGCCGCTGGGAGGCGGCATGACACTGGGCGCGCGCTGGTTCGGGGGCGGTTACCTGGCGCCGAGCCGTCCGCCGCGGCAGCGGCGCATCGGCGTTGGTGGCGCAGATCCATACGCGACGTTCACCAATCCGTTGCTGCGCAGCCGCGGGGCGCTGTTCGTACGCCCGGACTTCCACTACCACGCGCCGGGTGACGCGAATCTCCGCGCCTTCTCACCCGCGGCCGGCGGGCGGTGGGCGGTGAGCATGAACGTCGAGCTGGCCCGGCGGCTGTTCAGCCGGCGGACCGGCCTGGTGCGCGCGGTGGCCATCATGGGCTTTGCTGATGCTGGGCTCGTGGACACCCTCGCCGTACCTTCAGCCGGGAGCGGCGCCGCGACCTTCCTGTACGATGCCGGGGTCGGTCTGGTCGCCACGCACACCCTCGGGGATGTGGCCTGGACTACCCGGCTCGAGGTGCCGTTCGTCGTCAACCGCTGGGACTTCGCCGCCGATCGGGCCGGGTCGACCGATGGCCGGGTTCGCTTCCGGTGGCAGGTCTCCCTGTCCCCGAGTTTCTGATGGCCGGGGACGACAAGGACCGGCGCGGGTTCTTCCGGGAGACCCTGGGGCGGCTCGTCCGTGAGGTCGGGCGCCGCGCCGAGGAGCGGGTGGTGCGGCGACGCTGGTTCCGCCCGCCGGGGGCGGTGGCCGAGGTCGCGTTTCTCGCGGCGTGCACGCGGTGCGGGGATTGCATCGATGTGTGCCCGGCCCACGCGATTCAGAAGGCGCCCGCCGGGGCGGGGCTTGCGGCGGGGACGCCGATGCTCGAGCCGGGTCGCATCGCCTGTGTGGCCTGCGACGATATCCCGTGCGCGCGGGCCTGCGAGACGGGGGCGCTGGTGCTGCCGCCCGACGGTTGGGCCAGCGTGCGGCTGGGAGTACTGTCGCTCGACGTCGATCGCTGCATCACTTTTCAGGGGGCCAGCTGCGGCGTGTGCGCCCGGGCGTGTCCCATGGGGGAACGGGCGCTGGCGATGGACAAGCGTGGACATCCGGTGCTCAAGCCGGAAGGGTGCGTGGGGTGCGGCGTGTGTGTGACCGCCTGCGTGACGACGCCATCGTCGCTCAATTTGAGAATGGTGCAGGAGTGAGCCATTTCGAGACTTTCATGACCGACCTCCCGCAACGAATCGCCAAGCCCTGGGGCCATGAGCTGATCTGGGCCCGCACCGACCGCTACGTGGGGAAAATCCTGCACGTCGAGGCCGGCCACGTATTGAGCCTCCAGTATCACAACGTGAAGGACGAATCGATCTACGTCCTGACCGGGGAGATCATCCTGCGCCTGCAGCGGGGGGAGACGCTCATCGAGCGGCGCGTGGCGCAAGGAGAAGCGTTTCACATCCAGCCGAAGCTGGTGCATCAGTTCGAGGCGGTGGTGACGAGCGATCTGCTCGAGGCCTCGACCCCCGAGCTCGACGACGTCGTCCGGCTCAAGGACCGCTACGGGAGAGTGCCATGAAGGTGATCGTTCCACTCGCCGGCAAGGGGACTCGGCTGTTGCCGCTGACCAAGCGCGTGCCGAAGCCGCTGGTGCACGTGGCCGGCCGGCCCGTCATGGACTACGTGATGGACACTGTGGCCGGGTGCGACGTCGAGGAGCTGCTGGTCATCACCGGGCATCTGAAGCACGACGTGGAACGCTACATCACCACCCACTACGGCGTGCCCGCCCGGTTCGTCGAACAGCAGACCCTCGATGGCACGGCGGGCGCCATCAATCTTGCCCGTCCGTGGGTGGACGGGCCCGTCATGATCATCTTCGTCGACACCCTGTTCGACGCCGATCTGAGCGTGATCCGTACCAGCGACGCCGACGGGATTCTCTGGGCGAAGGAAGTCGAGGACTATCAGCGCTTCGGCGTCATCGTGACGGATGCGCAGGGTTACATGACCCGCATCGTGGAGAAGCCGGACACGCCGCTGTCGCGCCTGGCGAATATCGGGTTGTATTACGTCCGGGACTGGCGCACGCTGTTCGACGGCATCGCGGCTGTGCTGGGTGGCACGGCGGGGAAGGGCGGGGAGTTCTATCTCACCGACGCGTTCCAGTACATGGTGGATCGCGGCAAGCGGCTCGAGGTGGCGAGTGTGGGCGGGTGGTACGACTGCGGCAAGGTCGACACGCTGCTCGAGACCAACGAGCACCTGCTCCGCAACGGCCGCGCGGTTACGCCCGCGCCGCAACCCGGAGTCATCATTCGCGAGCCGGTGCGGATCGAGCCCGGTGTGACGCTGCGCGCGTGCAGCATCGGTCCCAACGTGACGGTCGAGTTGGGGAGCGTGATCGAGCAGAGCAACGTCGAGCGGTCGATCCTGGGCCGGGATGTCCGGATCCGGGGCAGCACTGTGACGGGCTCGGTGATTGGAGATGGGCAATCGCTCGAAGGGCAGACGCTTACGGAAAGCGTGATGGACCGAGGGGAAATCGCGGTCGCGCGGTAGCCGGCCTGGCGCAAGGAGGACGAGCTTGCGAAGTCGGCTCGGCCGAGTCTTTGAGGACGGCCCAGTGAGACCCAGCCTTCAGACCACACTTATCGAGCGCTCAGATCATGGGGTGGACTCACCTCGACGCCGAGACGGCCGCAACGGCAGTTGTTCGCTGCTAAGCGGAGGGGGAGGGGCATTGGCAGGTGTGGGTAAGAAGTGCTGGAGAAACCCGCCCAGGAGGTTACGGCCCGGGGCCCCAGGTCCTCGTTGCCGCACCTAGGAACCCAGGCATCCCCCGGACGGCAAGGGTCCGCCATGAAAACGCCGACCCGAGGCGGCAGCGCGCCGACTGTTGGGACGCTGAGCAGGGTACGCCGGCTGCGGCTCTCACGCCACCGCTGGCTCGCATTTCGTGAGCACCGCGAGCAGACTGGCCATGTCGAAAGGTTTCAGGAGCACCGTCAAATGCTCTGAGTGAACGAATTCGTGTGATTGGGCATCGGCGACGTCGCCAGTGGCCACAACGAAGACCACGTCGCGCAGGCGGCCCTCTCGCTTCAGCGCGGCATAGCACTCCGGGCCCGTGAGATCCGGCATTCGAAGGTCGCAAATGATGACGTCGAAGGCCTCCTGCCGGGCCAGCTCAAGGGCCCGGCTCCCTCCTTCAGCCGTGGTCACGCTGTGCCCGTGTCGGCTCAGGATGCGAGCAGCGGCGCGCCGGATCCCGGGTTCGTCGTCGACTATCAGGACCCGCAGTGTCCGCGCAGGGGTCGTCACCGCGGGAACGGGAGGCGTCAACTGCATCGCCTCGCCTTCGACTGCGGGCTTGCCCAGCGGCAATTGAACAACGAAACGCGCACCCCCCTTCGGACTGGCCTCGACCCAGATACGTCCGCCATGTTCACGCACGATGCCATAAGACACGGATAGTCCCAACCCAGTGCCCTTACCTTCCGGCTTGGTCGTGAAGAACGGCTCGAAGACCCTCTGGCGCAGCGTCTCGGGTACGCCTGGCCCGGAATCGTCGATGAGCACCAGGGCGGCAGTTCCAACCCGGGTCATCCGGACCTCGAGACGGCGGTCGAGCCTCTCCTTAATCACATCTTCGGCATTGACGATGAGGTTGAGCAGGACCTGTTTCACTTGGTCCGCATCCGCATGCACAATCACGTCGCGGGCGTCGTTCCACACCTGTACCTCAATGCCGTTGGAGCGGTGATACCCTGCGCGCATGGTCAGCACATCGCTCACGATGCGGTCCAATGGCACGTCTGCCTTGACGATGGGATTCTGTCTGGCATACGACAGGAGGTCACGGACGATGCGGCCCGCGCGACGAGTTTCCTGAATGATAACGTCCAAAGAGGTGATCTGACTCCGGGGAACGGCGCCATCGAGCTGGAGCAGCTCCGCGTGGGCCAGCACGGCCCCCAGCGGATTGTTGATTTCGTGAGCTGCTCCGGCCACGAGTCGGCCGAGGGTGGCGAGTTTGTCGGCGAGCGCCGCACGGTTCGCGATCTGCTTTTGCTCGGTGAGGTCCGTGACGACATCGATGGTTCCGAACAGGGCACCGTCGATCCGCACCGGCGACGTGGTCACGTGGACGGGGACCTCTGCTCCGCTCTCCCGGCGCACCAAGGCTTCGTAGGACGACCCAGTCGACTGGGCACGGGCGATGCGGTCCTCGAAGCCGTCGACCATTGAGGCGCCAACGAAGTCCCGGAGCGCACGGCCGACCATGGTGCCTGGACTCCGACACCCGTAGATCGCGGCGGCGGCGCGGTTGGCGAATCGAATGCGACCCTCTTGGTCGGCGAGCACGACGCCCTCGCGCAATGAGCTGACCGCCGCAGCGAGCGTCGTCGCCTCCTGTTCACGCTGGATCGTCATCTCGTCGTCCCAGAAGTACAAGAGCACACCGGGACGGCCCTCCTCGACGTATGGCGAGAACAGCCACCCCATGCGACTCCGGTGCCCGTCTGGGCGCACCACCGGAATGCGGATCGGTGGACCTGGCTGACGTTCCGCTAAGGCTTCGTTCATGCGGGGCTGGTCGCCTTCGGGGACGAACCTGAGGAGACTGCTGCCCAGCGTGTCGTCGAGCGGGCAGCCGAGCAAATCGACCGCCGTGCGGTTCGCTAATACGATGCGGCCCTCGCTATCCACCGCTAAGAGGCCGCTCGGCAGACTGTTGAGCAGGTTGTTGAATCGCTGCTCCGAGCGCCTCGCCCGTTCAGTGAGCTGTCGCTGGCGATGCAGTGCTTGCCCAAACTCGCCGCACAGCACGGCCAGCGCGAGGCTGGTGAGGACAACGATCGCCAGGTCGCCGGGGGTCTCGTGGGAGCGACCCAGCATGTTGTTGTAAACGGCGTCGGTCGCGGCGAAAGCGAGTGCGCTCATCAACCCGCCACCCCAGGCTCCACGACGGCCGAGACGGAAGGCGGGAATGGCCACCGCAGCAATGTGAGCGAGAATCAGGAAGTGGCCCGCCGATCCCAAGACAGCGAGGGCGACCCCGCTCAACGCGAACGCGAGGCTGACGGCGGTGGTCCACAGCCAGACGTGGAGCTGTTCGCTCGACCGGGATACTGGTTGGAGGAACGAATCTGAGCGGCGCACGCGCGCCGCGGTGGCGCTATCAGGCATCATGACGCTCCTTCGGCAGCCGGGCTGTCTCAGGGAGACCCCTAGCTTTGCGGCCCCGGATCGCTCCGGGTGTGCTATTGTCGGTGAACGTTCGGCCGGGACTTTGCGCCGGCCAACTGGCCCCATGAAGCAATGTTCGTGCTGAGAATGCTAACGTCTTCTATAATATGAAGTTAGCATTATTCCTGTCGCGACAGCGCAGGGGGAAAGCGTGCATTGCGCATGGATCTCAGAAAGAAGGGGCTCTCCTTCGACTGCACCCACAGGCACGGTGGCATAGTTCATTTCCTAGTCACACGTTATGCCGCTCAATCCGAAGGCGGCACTGTTTCCATGTCGCAAAAGCGGCGTATGATGCCGCAATGGCGCTCTTGCGCAGGTCGTGCGCCACCAGCAGTTATGCACTGCACGCCAAGCTCTGCAATGTCCTGGCCCACACCAGATTAGGTCCGTGCGTTGGGCGACTGGAGCCCCGGGTGATGCCTACGCAGCGGCTGCTCACCTTTGAAGTCAGTGCTCGCCACTTTGCGCTGCCGGCCGGACTTGTACGAGAAGTGGCGCGCGCGGTGGCGATCGCCGCGCTCCCCAAAGCGCCGCCAATCGTGGAAGGGATCATCAACTTCCGGGGCGCTCTCGTCCCGGTGCTGGACATTCGGCGACGGTTCGGGATACCCCCAGCCCCGCTCGCCCCCGAGCAGCACCTCATCGTCGCCAACGCTGGCACCCGGGTGGTGGCACTCCGGGTGGATCGCGCCCTCGACCTGGTGATCGTCGATGCGGAGGCCATCGAGTCGGCCGCCAGCGTGGCTCCCGGCACAGAGTACGTAGCAGGGATCGCAAAGTTGGCGGACGGTCTGCTCGTGATCCATGATCTCGAACGCTTCCTGTCTCTTGAGGAGGCTGACCAAATGGATGTCGCCGTCGTCGGCTCGATGGCTGCCCGAGAGCCAGGTCAACCGCGCACGGGCCGGTCGTCCTCGCCACGAAAGGGAAAACGGTGAGCCCAAGCGCGAGTCTCTCACCCCAGTTCGTCGCAGTGGCCGGAGAATTCGTGCGCCAGCGCACCGGCTTGGTCTTCCGCGAGGTGGGAGGTTCGGCGTTTGCGGCTGGGCTGGATCGAGCCATGCGTCGGGCCAAACTGACCGATCCGGAGGTCTATCTCGCCCATCTCGACGCCCGGTCGGCGCTGCTCGACGACTTGGTCGGCGAGATCACCGTCGGCGAGACCTACTTTTTCCGGGAGCCCGAGCAATGCGCCGTCATCCGCGACGAGGTCATGCCGGCTTTGGTACGGCACCGGGTGCGCGACCACCCGCTGCGCGTGTGGAGTGCCGGGTGCGCGACGGGGGAAGAGCCATACACGCTGGCGATCGTATTGCGCGAGCAAGGCCTGGAGGGCGCCGCGCATGTCGTGGCGACCGACCTGTCGCGCATGGCTCTCGCCAAGGCGCGCCGGGCGGTCTACAGTCGGTGGGCGTTGCGCGGAGTGTCGGACCATGTCGTGCGATCCTATTTCCACCATGTGGGCAGCGACTTTGCGCTGGCACCCGCCATCCGCGATGCGGTCGACTTTCGCTACCTGAACCTCGCCGAGGACACCTACCCCTCCCTCTCGACCGACATCTGGGGGATGGACTTGATCCTGTGCCGCAATGTCCTGATCTATTTCGACGCGGAGACGGTCGCCCGAGTGGCGCGTCGGCTGATCGATTCCCTACGCGACGATGGATGGCTCCTGCTCGGTGCCTCGGACCCGCCGCTCGGGGAGTTAGTCCCCTGTGACGTGGTGGTTACCCACGCAGGGCTCGCCTACCGGCGGCAGGGTCGCACCGCCCGCTGGCCCCGAGCGACCACCGTCGTCGCTGCCGCTCGGCCACTCCCGGACGCTCCGGTCCCGGAGCTGCCACGACATCCACCGGTTCCGGTGGCGCTGGCCCCGGTTGCCCCGGAGCGGGACGCATCCGACGGAGCGGCCGATGCCGCCCGGTGGCTTGCCGAGCGGGATTATGAGCGCGCAGCGGATCTGGCACGCCGCAAGGTGCTGCGCGATGGGAGCAACCCCGCACTGTGGGTCGTGCTGGTGCGGGCGCTCGCGAACCGGGGCGACATGGCAGCGGCCGGCCACGCCTGTGCTGCCGCGCTCGATCGCCACCGCACGTCCGCCGAACTCGCCTATCTGCACGCGGTGCTGCTGGGCGAAGCGGGTCGCCATGCCGATGCCGCGACGGCTGCACGCCGCGCGCTCTACCTCGACGGCGGGCTCGTGGTAGCGCACCTGGTACTGGGCGGCGCCCTGGCGCGCTTGGGAAAGACCGATGGCGCCTGCCGAGCCTTGCGGAACGCCCAGCGCTTGTTGGGCGGCATGGCGCCCGACGCGATCGTGCCTGCGTCCGATGGGGAGCCGGCTGGACGCCTGGCCGCGATGGCGGGCGTGCAGCTCCAGCTCCTAGGGGCGGCTGCGTGACCGGTCGGCGAGCGTCGCCCTCGGGACCGGTGGACTGGGCCGGGATTCGCAGCCGCGTCGAGGCGGCGGGCCGGGCCCTGTCCGGGGTGACCGACGCTGCGCCGGAGCAGGTTCGCGCGGTGCTGGAACGACGGGCCCACACGCTGGCTCGCCCCGTGGCGCCGCCGGCACCTGCCGATCGGCTTGAGGCAGTCACCTTTGCGTTGGCCAACGAGGTCTACGCGATCGAATCGCGCTACGTCTTCGAAGTTTTCCGCCTGGAGGAGCTGTCACCTCTCCCGGGAGCGGAGCCGCCGGTGTTCGGCGTGACGGCGTGGCGAGGCGAGCTGCTGACGATTCTCGATCTCCGTACCGTCTTGGGCCTTCCAGTCACCGCCCTCAACGATTTGAGCCGGGTGATGGTATTGGGCGCTGACCAGGCGGCGTTCGGTGTGCTGGCCGATGCGGTCCTCGGACTGGTGACGCTAACCGCTGCGGGAATACGGGCTCCGCCGGAAGGAATAGCGGCCCAGCGGGACTACATCCGAGGTATGACTCCCGAAGCCGTGTTGGTGCTCGAGGGTCAGCGACTGTTGCACCTCACCGAGCCTGATCCTTCGTAAGCGGAAGGAGTCCGCGTATGACCTGGACAGTAGGGCGTCGCATCACTGCGGGGTTCGCACTGCTGCTGGCGCTGCTGCTTGGAGTTGCGGGCGTTGGATACGACTCGCTGCAGCGGCTTACGGCGCAACTCGCCGAAACGGACCGAGCGAGCACGTCGATCCTGCAGGCTTCGACCCAGGCGCGGGGCGCCGGCCGAGACGCGGAACGCGCCCTGCTGGACTACCTGTTGACCGGCGACCCTGCTCAAATCTCGGCGCGGCGGCAGAGTCTCGAACTCGCGCAGCGCGGAGTGCGGGACCTGCGTGCGGATCCGATTCTGGCGAGCCGCACCGGAGCCCTTGATAGCGTTGTGGCCGAGCTGGAGCGATGGAGGAGCTTGACCGATGACGTGATCCAGGTGGCACAGCAGCGGGGCCTGACGGAGGCTCGCAAATCCCGTGACCAACGCGTCCCCCCCGAGGTGTTCGAGCAGTTCCGTGGGGATTTGGATGCGCAGGTCGCCGCCGCCCGTGAAGTGGTGGCCGCGCGGAGCCGGCAGGCGGTCCAGGCGGCGGGTCGAGCGAGTGTCATTCTGTTCGTCGCCGTGGTGCTGGCCGTAGGCATCGGGGTGATCGCGGGCGTGCTCCTGCACCGGGCCGTGAGCCGGCCGCTGCAGGAGACGTCGGGCGTCATCGCATCGAGCGCCGCGGAGATCCTCGCGGCGACTACCCAGCAGGCCTCGGGCGTGAGCGAGACGTCCGCGGCGGTGACTGAGACGGTGACTACGGTGGGCGAAGTGGCGCAAACGGCCGAACAGGCGACACAGCGCGCGAAAGACATCGAGCGGGCGAGCCGCCAAGCCGTCGAGGAGTCGGTGGCGGCGATGGCGGGCGTGAAGGAACAGGTCGAGGCGGTCGCCGAGAGCATCCTGGCGTTGGCCGAGCAGGCGCAGGCGATCGGCGAGATCATCGCGACGGTGAACGATATCGCGGAGCAGACGAATCTGCTTGCGCTGAATGCGGCTGTGGAAGCCGCGCGCGCGGGGGAGCAGGGCCGCGGGTTTGCGGTAGTGGCGGGCGAGGTGAAGAGCCTCGCCGAGCAGTCGAAGAAGGCGACCGTCGAAGTGCGGCGCATCCTGGGGGAGATCCAGCGAGCCACCAGCGCGGCCGTGATGACTACCGAGCAGGGCACAAAGCAAGTGGCAGCGGCCACCAAGCAGGTGACCGAGGTCGTCGGGGGAACAGCGCAGGCAGCAGCGCAGATCGTGGCGTCGGCGGGTCAGCAAGCGGCTGGGATGGTGCAAATCCGGCAAGCGATGGCGAACATTCACGAGGCCACCCAGCAAAACCTCGCCTCAACGAAGCAGGCCGAGCGAGCCGCGCAGGACCTGAGCGCCCTGGGGAACAAGCTGCTGGCGCTCGTCGGCGGGAACCGACGAGAGGCGGTGCAGGCGGCGCATCGATGAATCTGGAGTGGTTGGCGTCAAGGGAGGCCCCATGCACTGGACGGTGAATCGCCGGATCGCGGCGGGATTCGGCGTAGCCTTGAGCTTGGTCGTGGTTGTGGCTGTCGTGGCCTTCCTGGCCCAACACAGGGAGGAAGATTCCCGCAGCCGAGACGGCACGATCACGATCAGTCAGAGGCTCACCGGGCAGCTGCGCGACGCTGCGGGAGACGGCAGAAGACCGCGCGGCGTGGGACGAAGCACTGGCTGGGCTGGCGCGCTGGGACCAAGGATCGCGCGCCTCGATGGCCGCGGCCCGGGCGGACCAGGATGCTGAGGCGTTCCGCATCCGAGACTCGAGCGCCATCCCGGCGCGTGAAGCCGCGCGTGAGACGATCCGCCGACAAGTGCGACGGCTCGAAGAACGAACTGCCGCGTCCCTGGTCGCGAGTCAAGCGATCGGCGCGCGGATGCGAACGACATTCCTGCTCGGTGCGTTGCTGGCGCTCGCCGTGGGAATTGTGTCCGCCGTCGTGTTGAACCGCGCAGTCAGCGGCCCCCTGCAGGAGACAACTGGGGTCCTCGCCTCGAGTGCGGCCGAGATTCTGGCCGCGACGACCCAGCAGGCGTCGGGAGCGAGCGAATCCTCGGCGGCGGTGACCGAGACCGTGACCACGGTGGACGAGGTGACGCAGACGGCGGAGCAGGCCGCGCAACGGGCGCGGACCGTTGCCGAATCCGCCCAACGGGCGGCGGAGATCGGCAAGGCGGGCCGCAAGGCCGTCGAGGATTCCACGGCGGCGATGTCCGCGGTACGCGAGCAGGTGGAGGCGGTAGCCGAGAGCATTTTGGCGTTAGCCGAGCAGGCGCAAGCGATCGGCGAGATCATCGCGACCGTGAACGACATCGCGGAGCAGACCAATCTCCTGGCCTTGAATGCCGCAGTCGAAGCGGCGCGCGCGGGAGAGCAAGGCCGCGGGTTCGCCGTCGTGGCAGGTGAAGTGAAGAGCCTGGCCGAGCAGTCGAAGAAGGCGACGGTCGAGGTGCGGCGGATCCTGGGCGAGATCCAACGGGCCACGAGCGCGGCCGTGATGACGACGGAGCAGGGCACGAAACAGGTGGCGGCCACGTCCAAACAGGTGACCGAGGCTGGCGAAACGATTCGAGCCCTAACCGACGCTGTGGGGGAGGCCGCG
>Ga0187893_10007433_pt1 | contig 17942 bp, 9 predicted proteins | sample MA1701074metaG_FD_139574 | JGI IMG/M metagenome (GOLD analysis project Ga0187893, IMG submission 139574) | White microbial mat communities from a basaltic lava cave in the Kipuka Kanohina Cave System on the Island of Hawaii, USA - MA170107-4 metaG ... | reverse complement strand
AGCCCTTTGTGCCCTGCAGCTCAGCCCAACTTCCCGCGGGACGCGGCGAGCACATGTCGTTTCGAAGCACAATCACCCTTTCTTTTGCCGTACGAATAAGGCTGACCGTGGTGTCACGCATCTGGAAGAAGCCCGCTTTGGCTGCGTAGTGTTCCTTACCAAAGTTCTGAACAAAATAAGCCTGAGAACTCTTCGTACCGTTATCCATGCTGACGATGGAAGCCAATCGGTCTCCTCGATTGATTCCCATCCACAAACTCATTGGACCTAATCCATGAGTCGGGTAGAGGTCTCCTCGCGTGTCTCGAGACATTTCGCCTCGAAACAGCAGAGATCCGTCCTTCTTGAAACTCCAGGAGCCGGCCTTCGCAGTGTCGAAATTCAGAAAGCGGATGTCATGAATATAGCTACACTCGCCGTATGTGATCTCTCCGAAGTCGCCCTGATGGGCCATATTCAGAATCGTCATGCGAGAACGGGTGTACGGATAGTTCTCTAAAAGCATGTATCGTTTCCCGGTCTTCTCCTTGGTTTCGACCAGTTCCCAACACTCGTCGATTGTCCAGGCGGGAGGAGTCTCGCTACCCACATGTTTCCCCGCGCGCATGGCCGCCACCGACTGAGCGGCATGCTGGTTCCAGGGAGTGAGGACCAATACCGCGTCAACATCATCCTGTTCGAGCAGCCGCTTGTAGTCTTCCGGGCCTCGCGTGTATGCGGCCGGCAAGTTGCCGGCACGGCCTCGGACGATTTCCTGGGCCCGCTTTGCCCGCTCTTCCACGATGTCGCAAACAGCTGTGACCTTAATGCCGGCATGCTCAAGCGCCCTTTCGGTAAGGTATAGACCTCGCACACCCGTGCCGATGATTCCAAGCCGGATTTCTTTCGAGGCCGCCGAACGGGCGGCACCAGGAGATACCACGGCAGTTCCTGCAGCGAAGCTCATTGCTCGCAGGATTGATCGACGATTCATCTGCATTTCATTTCCCTCGGTAAAGAGAACGGTGACCCAAGCACCACATTGCCTGGACCGGAGAATAAATCCGCGAGCTGCGAGTCCAATCGAGAATCTGGAGCTCAATCCGTCACGACGACGCTTTCCCGTAATCCTTGATCTTCAGTACTTCTCCATCGCGCAGTGCAGACTGGTGGGCGACAATCCCAGGGAGCGTATAGGCGATGGCCTCATACACGTCCACGGCCGGGGTTCGATCTTCAACAATGGAGCGAACGAATTCGTGGGTCAGAAAGGTATGTGAGTTGCCGTGTCCGGTCTTGACCCGCATCGGTTCAGGCAGCCGCTCGAAGTAGTTCGGAAGCGCATGAGGCTCGATGCTGACTTTGCCCTCGGGATAGCCGTTGGCGTCGATAACGGTTTTCCCATCCTTGCTGATCTGAATCACGGTATTGGGTGATTTTTCGGGACGGGCCATGATGTAGGAGAGACGGTCGCCGTAGAATTGAGCCCGCTCGGTACCTCCCGCAGCAACGTGCCAAAAGACAGAAATGCGGCAGGAGTGCCCGCCTGAAGTTTTGAAGAACGCCGTCGTATTCCAAAACGGGTTCTCATACTCATTGGTTTGGAGTACTTCGTGACCGTCTCCCCAACCGCTTGCCTGGACTTCCACCAATCTTTCGCCCGTCACGGGAATGATCATGCCCGTGCAATGCGGGGGTAGTGCATGGGCGGAAATCCATGCCGCCACGTGGGGAAGCCCTTCTCGTCATACATCAGGGGAATCAATCCTTCGTGGTGATACTCGGCCTCTGAGTAGAAGATGGTTCCGAACTTTCCCTCCTGACGCCACTCTTGGCAGCTCATCGTCTCGGCATGGTAGTAGCTAGTCTCGGCCATCATGTACTTCAGGCCGGTCTTCTTTACCGAGTCGAGCAACTGCTCGAGCTCTTCCACCGACAGCCCCGCGGGAACCGCGCTGATGACGTGTTTGCCTGCCTTCATCGCCTCCGTAGCCATCCAAACGTGCAGAGGAGCCGGAGTGAACACAGCCACAGCGTCCATTTGTGGATGCTTCAGAAACTCGCGAAAGCTCTTGTAGGTCGGAGCCGGACCGTACGCCTCAGCCATACGCCTGAGTCGGTCGTCTCGAAGATCGCAGTGCGCCACGACCTTACATTCGGGGTCCAGGTGCCACTGAAAGGAGGCACCGAAACCTCCACCCACGACTCCGATCTGCACCGGCTTTACGGCAGGGCGCGGACCCATCGCCCACGCTGTCGCACTCGCCAGGTGGGCGCTTGTTGCCGCCGTCAGAGCGGATGCTCCCAAGCCTTCCACGAAACGACGCCGGTTGAATTTTTGTCCTTGATTTTGATGCATGGGTGCAGGCTCCTTGAATTCGGTTAATCTGGATTCGTGTTACCGCTTGCCGGGTGTTCGGTCCGGCGGGCCCTTGGAATCAGCGCTGGCAAGTTGAGCCACCACGAGCAACCCGGCAGCAAGAGGAGAAATAGCCTTAAGCATATGCGATCATTGCGAAGATTCTGTCACATCAGTCCGTCAACGCCACGCCACACCAGTCAGGCAAGCCGAGCTCTCTAAAGCGGATCGCGACAGGAAGTTCAAACCGAAGTATTAATGCTTGACTTGGAAAAGGGCCAGCCAGCCAGTGGTTCCTCTTGCCTGCTGTTCGGCCTCTAGCCGCTTGAAGTCACTAATGGCACGGGCGTACTTTTCCTCAAGGCCGGCCTTGCGATAGGCCTTTGCAAGCTGAAAATAGGCTTCTGTACTATCAGGACTGAGGCTGGTTGCCTTCTCCAATTCGGAAATGGCCTCCGCTGTTTGGTCCAAACCGATGAGCAGCTTACCCAGTGCCACTCGAGGCTCACTGTCCTCAGGATCCAGCATGATGGAATGCCGGAGCAACTGAGCGGCTTCCCCGGTTTGACTTCTATCGCCCCCTATCGGGCCCGCTTCGATCATTGATACAGCCTTGAAAAAATACCCTGCCGGCGACCGCGCGTGAAGTTGAATCAAACGGTCGGACTCTTCCCGGAGTCGATTCCAGTCGCTTTGCTGGCGAAGCGCCACGCACAGAAGCTTCAATGCCGGTTCGAAAGAGGGTTGCAGCTTAAGAGCCGCCTGTACATGCTCCTGAAGCTTTTTCAGGTTTGCGTTTCGATTGAGGCAGCTGACAGCCAGGCCATAGTGCAACAAGGCAGAGTTGGGAAGAACCTCAAGACCTGCTTCAAAGAACGCTTGAGCCGCGTGATCGGAGTTGTGAAACAGCATCAATTCGCCCATCTTGAGATAGTAATCTTCGTTCGTGGGCTCCAGGTTCACCGCCCGCTGCAACAGGACCAGCGCCTTTTCTGGATCGCCAAGTTTGTAGTGGTTGTATCCCTGAAGCGCGTTCCATTCAGGTGAAGTTCCACCCGTGGATTCCACTGCTGCAAGCAGAGTCCAGCTAAGGTCGTACCTCTTCTCCTCGGAAGCTTTGCGTGCAAGGCCAAGTACCTTGGCCTCGATTTGCACATCACCTTGAAGGGCTTTCTGAAGGCCTTGGCGGCCGAGCGTCTCATCCCCCGCTCCGAGAGCTAGGACTGCAGCCGACAAGTTGACATTGGCTGGATGTCGCTCCCGAAGGATTTTTGCGACAACTTCCTTCGCTGCCTCTTTTCGGCTTGAGGCCAAGTACGCTTCGGCCAGCGAGAGTCGAATCGCAACATCTTTCTGTGCCAGCTTGGAGGCCTGAAGTAGATGCTTCACGGCTTCGTCCGTGCGCCGTGCAAGCAACTGGAGTTTTCCGAGATTGAAAAGAGCGGTGAGGTTTGCCGGCTCGAGTTTCAGCGCTTCAGAGAACTGCCGCATTCCTTCCTGGAGATCTCCGCGGTGTGCTCGATTGACTGCCAGGTTGACGCGAGCATCCACAAACCTGGGATTAAGTTGAATGCTCATTCGAAAGTGGACCGCCGCGGAATCAAAGTTGCCGTCTTGCGTTTGGCAGAGTCCGAGGAGATTGTAGACTGCGTAGTAATTGGGATTCTCCTCGACAATCCTTGCTGCTCTGCCGCAGGCTTCCGAAAAGTTTCCCGCCTGGAATTGCTGGATCGCGTCGTTATAGCGAGCACCCAGAGATTGCACCGGTCTTGCCTGGAGCCAAGACGAGTCCGCGGTCCAAACGAACAGTAAGCAGGAGGCAAAGAGCTGGCTTCCGCGCGGCATCATGCCACCCCACCCTAGAAGGCCAGCCCTCATTTTCTTCCCCCCAGAACTCAGAACGTCAAACGCAGGGCAAACTGGATCACTCTGGGATCCAACGTCTTTGTGTTGATCTGTCCAAACCCCGGAGCATTCGCAGTAGTCCCGGGCATCGCTAAATTCGGGTGATTCAGGACATTGAACATTTCCGTGCGAAACTGCAGTCTCACAGCTTCTCGTATTGAAAACGTTTTGTAGATCCCGAAGTCGTACGCAAAGCTCGATGGACCAAACAGGATTCCCGTTCCCGCGTTCCCAAAAGTTCCCAGAGTTGGAGCGACAAACGCGGACGTATCGAACCACTGCTGCGGGGTTGGGTTCTCCAACTTTCCAGACGCGATTCGATTAGCTCTCACGTTGAAGTTGCCAGTACCGGAAGCATCCAGACCGGCCCAGCCAACCGTAAACGGCGAGCCGCCCTGATACAAGGTCCCGATCCCCGAGAGAGTCCATCCACCCAGAATGGCATCAAGCACTCCGCCCTGGTTCATATACGTTCTCCCTTTTCCAAAGGGCAGGTCCAGCAGGAAGTTGAGCTTGTCGAGATGAGGCACGTAATCCGTCGGCCCATAGAAAAGATCTCTATTGTAAGGATCAACAGCCGTCCCGAAACGCCCCAGGTTCTTGGCGAAGGTGTGTGACCATTGGAAGGTGTAATGAGCAGAGGTCTTACGGAGCACTAACTCCAGCGCGTTGTAACGACTATGACCTTCGCGAAAGTTGGCATTCAGAGTTGGCGCAAATTCAGAGAACGGTCGACGGGCTTGCAACGGCCCTGAGCCTCCAGCGGCGGGCTGGTTCAGGTTCCAAAAAGACTCCAACTTTCGGCTGTGCTGGTCTTGAAAATTGACTTCCCCGACGACTCCCCAGGGAAGTTCCCTTTGAATTCCGAAGGTGACCTGCTGCAAATACCCTTGTCGGCCGTACGGATCGCGGTAGAAGGCTCCTATCGCTGGAGGCGGCGCCGTACCGCTGCCGAATGGGCTGTTGATGGTAAACGAAGGCGTCGGTGTCGTGTTGACGGTGGAAACCGAGCCCCCATACGGCGGCGCCAAACCGGAGTTGTTGAAATCGATGTTACCGTCGCCCAGGATGTAGAAGACTCCGTACCCGCCGCGGACGACAGTCTTTGTGTCGTTGAAAGGGCGCCAGGCAAATCCGAATCTTGGAGAAAGATTGTTGTGGTCTCCGAACGCCAGGGTTCTATCTGGCAGAAAAGTTTGATTCCCTGTAACCAGGAACGGTCGGTAGGCCTGCAGCAGAGGTGGAAGCGCAAACTCTTCGATAATCCGGTCACCCGCCAGCACAACCTTTCGAAGGTCCGGGTTAAAACTCGCCCATCGATTGTGCCTTTCAGAAGGAAGCGTTGCGATTTCGTAGCGCAGTCCGAGGTTCAGTGTTAGATTGGGAGCAATTTTCCAATCGTCCTGAACAAAGCCCGCATAATCTCCATAGCTCTGCGACCTGTCGGTTGGAGGAAGGCTCTGGCTGGCCGTGAATGGCAGACCCAGGAGAAAATCAGCAGCTCCCAGTCCGGTGTAAGTCCCAGTAAAGTTCAGGTTGATTGCCCGCTCACCAAATTCCTTCCTGTTGGTTCCCTGCAGCCGTCCCGTGAATCCGGCTTTGATCAAGTGCTTGCCCTTGAAAACACTAACGTTCTGAATCAGTTCGTAGGCATGCTGGGCGCCATGATATGGGAAATTCCATTGAAAGAACCCGTAGAAGGGAGCGATCGAGACCTGCGGAAGCCGCTCAGGTGGGGGCTGGAAGTTGTCTGGCCCGAAGCCACGAATGCGATTGGTCGGCAACTGAGGTGGTGGTTGGTTGCCGAGAAGGAGTCTCTCACCATGGTAGCTCACTCGTGTTTCCGAGGTGACATTGGGACTCCAGGTGCGGTTCCAGCCCAGCGCCGTATTGTAGAACTTCATTTCCTCGTTGCTGTTTATGCTGGTTGCAGTCAAGGGAGCATTCACCCCGTTGCGTGGCTGAATGCTGAACCTGAAGAAGAAGGCATCCTTCTCGGAGTGGGTGTAATCCAGGCGACCGATATACTGGTCCCAGTCTCGGCTCGTTGTCACAGAGTTGACATAATTGTTCAGAAGCCCGCCTTGGGCCCCTACTTGATTGGGTCGTCCCATCATCGAATTCATATAATCGAGAGAAACGGCGTTCAGTCTTCCAGTAGGAATGACGTTTCCCGGGAAAGGCTGGCCGGTCAGGGGATCGATAACCGGTGCGGCGAACTGGCTGAGATCTCCGGTTCTCATCCTCTCCGTAAACACCGTCCCCAGCGGTTGAACGCTGGCCCGTTCGCGCTGGCTTTCCCAATTGAAAAAGAAGAAGGCTCTATTACGAATGATGGGGCCGCCCAGGTTGGCTCCGAACTGATTCCGCTTGAGCGTGTCCTGCCGGTGGGTCACGTAGTTTCCAGCATTCAGCGCGTTATTCCGAAGGAATTCCCAGGCCGCCCCATGGAATTCGTTGCCGCCGTTGCGGCTCACCAGTTGAATCTGAGCTCCTCCCCGTCCGTATTCAGCAGAGAACTGATTCCGATCTATACGGAACTCCTGAATCGAGTCAATGGAGGGATTCATGGCGGGACCGTTCCAGACATTGAAAGTATTGTCAGCCCCGTCTACGGTGTACCCGTTCTTTCCAGCAGATGTCCCACCCACTTGTAACGAGGTAGCAAACTGGGTAATGAGTGCGCCGCCTGTAGTTCCTGCCGCACGAACTCCCGGCATCAACAGAGCCAACCGGCTGAACTCGCGACCGTTCAGAGGCATCTCCGTAACTTCCCTTTGGGAAACCAGTGAGCTGATGGTGGCAGTGTCGGTCTGGATTAAAGCTCCACCACCAACGACCTCAACCGTTGTGGTCACTTCACCCAGTTCCAGACGAACCTCCACTCTTTTCTTTTCCCCGGCCTGGACCTGAATGTCCGGATAAACTCCCGCTTTGAAACCCGCTTTTTCGATTCGAAGGCGATAGACGCCGCTGTCCAGATAGATAAATGTGTACTGGCCACTGTCGTTTGCTGAAACGGTTTTGACAATTCCAGTCGCTTGGTTCTCCAGAGTCACGGTTGCACCGGGTACGACAGCACCCGATGAATCGGTGATGGTTCCGAGAACTTGGCCTTGCGGAACTTGTCCCAGCAAATCCTGGGTCGGAACGAGTGCCAAAGCCAACGACAAGAGAATTAGTAGCGCTTTTCTTGAAAGCATATTTCCTCCCTTAGACTGCGAAACTAAAGTGGTCTGGCCATTTATATAGGTAGATTAGGATATCTGTCAACAGCTTTTTGCTGGACTAAGACGAGTGCGTTTCGGCCCCCCTGTCAGCACTCGAACATATTGAGCCCCGAAAACGATCCAGCTAAAGTTCTCGAGAGCAAGCCGGAAACGTGGACTAACTGATTGTGGTCAAAGGTCTACCAGCTATCAGGCAGGCTTCGCCAGGGTGCGATGGTATCCCTACGTGGTTGCTTTGCCATAATCCTTGATCTTCAACACTTCGCCGTCTCGCAATGCCGATTGGTGGGCAATGATTCCGGGGAGTGTGTAGGCAATGGCCTCGTAGATGTCCACCGTGGGGTTCCGGTTTTCCACAATGGAACGAATGAATTCGTGGGTTAGGAACGTATGAGAATTACCGTGGCCGGTCTTGACGCGCATCGGCTCGGGCAATCGTTCAAAATAAGTTGGAAGCGCGTGGGGTTCTATTCGAACGTCGCCTTCCGGATATCCATTGGCATCGATGATTGTCTTGCCGTCCTTGCTGATGTGGACGACAGTGTTCGGTGATTTTTCCGGTCGTTCCATGATGTATGAGAGCCGGTCGCCGTAGAAGTGGGCACGCTCTGTCCCGCCAGCCGCCACATGCCAGAAAACCGAAATGCGAGTGGAATGACCGCCCGATGTCTTGAAGAAGCCTGTGGTATTCCAGAACGGATTCTCATACTCGTTGGTCTGCAGAACTTCGTGGCCATCGCCCCAGCCGACACCCTGTACCTCAACTAGACGCTCTCCGGTGACGGGAATTATCATGCCGGTGCAATGAGTAGGGTAGTGCATCGGCGGGAAACCCAGCCGCCACGTCGGGAAGCCACGATCGTCATACATGAGTGGAATCAGTCCCTCGTGGTGGTACTCAGCCTCAGAATAGAAAATGCTCCCGAACTTTCCTTGCTGACTCCACTCCCGGCAGGTCATGATCTCTGGACGGTAGTAACTCGTCTCGGCCATCATGTACTTCAAGCCTGTCTTTTTCACAGACTCCAGAAGCTGCTCCAGTTCTTCCACCGACATCCCCGCGGGGACCGCGCTGATGACGTGCTTGCCTGCCTTCATGGCTTCCGTAGCCATCCAGACGTGCAAGGGCGCCGGCGTGAAAACGGCGACGGCATCCATTTGCGGGTGCTTCAGGAATTCGCGAAAGCTCTTGTAGGTCTGGGCAGCCCCGTAGACGTCAGTCAGACGTTTCAGGCGATCTTCACGCAGATCGCAAAACGCCACTACCTTGCAATTGGGGTCCAGATGCCACTGGAAAGACGCGCCGAAACCTCCTCCCACAATTCCGATCTGAACACGTTTCTCATTTGCCCGAGGTCCTACCGGGATGGCAGGGCTTGGCGAGGCTTCCAAGCGATTGGCCGCCGAGACGGCAATTACCGATCGGCCCATTCCGGCAAGAAATTTCCTGCGCGTGAGCGAGCTTTCGTTCTTTTTGGACATCGTTGACTCCTTTTGAGTTTCTAAAATGACTGAAACATATCGTGACAGCGCCGTGTCCGGCGCTGCCTTGCACTTGCTGATGCGATACTGCTGAGGTCCTACACCCACAAAAGGAACGAACCTCCGTGTTATGATGGCCCCCTTGCCTTGGCCAGAAACATCAAGAACTCCCACTGACCGAAGGAACGCTCTGATGTCCTACCAGAACTACACTCACGAACGAAACTGGGGAGCACGAATGACCGAGTATACCCATCGAGGCTACTCGATTGTGGCAATGGAAAACCAGTTTCTCCGCATTGTGATTGCGGCGGGCAAGGGAACCGACATCCTCGAGTTCCAGTACAAGCCGCTGGATGTGGACTTCATGTGGCGCAGCTACTCCGGTCTCCCTCCATATAGCAGCCCAACGATAGCGAATCCAAATGGAAGCTTCCTTGATTACTACGCTGGCGGCTGGCAGGAAATGCTGCCGAATGCCGGCATGAATTGTCTTTACAAGGGAGCATCGCTGGGAGTTCATGGCGAAGTCTGCCTCCTTCCCTGGAGCTACCGCATTGACCGCAACAGCCCCGAAGCGGTGAGTGTGACTTTTTCTGTGCGCACGGTTCGCACTCCATTCTTTTTAGAGAAAACGCTGACCTTGAACCATCACAGCCCTGTTCTGTTCATCGAAGAAAGACTTCTCAATGAGGCAGACGAACCGATGGACTTGATGTGGGGACACCATCCCGCTTTTGGTTGGCCCTTTGTGGACGAGGGCTGTCGGATTTTTCTTCCCCGATGTCGGGTCCACACGCCAGAGGATTATCCTGCTCCGACCAGTCGGATCGAGAAGGGGCAGGAAACAGACTGGCCCTTCGTCCGAGGGCGATCGGGAAAAGTCATCGATCTTTCGCGCCTCCCGTCTCCGGAGGTGCGGTCGCACGACCTGGCTTATCTCCATGGGATGACTGAAGGCTGGTATGCAGTAGTGAATCCAAGAACCGGCATTGGATTTGGACTGCGCTGGGATCCCACGCTGTTTCCCTTTCTCTGGTTCTGGCAGGTCTATCGGGGCGGAATGGGGTACCCGTGGTACGGAAATACTTACACCATCGCTCTGGAACCTGTTTCGTCGTTTCCCCCTACATTGACCGAGGCCATCAAGGCCGAGACGCAATTGACACTGCTGCCCGGAGAAGAACGCTATACCCGTCTGCTGGCCGTCGCTTTTGCCGGTCGAGCGGAAGTGCGGGGTATTGATCCGGAGGGTCGCGTGTGGTGAGTCAGAGACAATGGGAGCCGCTGGGGGTTCTGTATCGGCACACAGGCACTACTGGATCCGTCGGCAAGCAATTTCTGATCCCTAAGTTATGAAGATTTCCGAACTTTCGCTTCTGCACGCATCGAAGGTTAGGATGTAACTGTGGCTTTTCCGTAGTCCCGGATCTTCATCGGCTCACCGCCTCGCAAGGCCGATTGGTGGGCAATGATTCCAGGCACGGTGTAAGCAATGGCTTCATAAATGTCGACTGTGGGGTGCCGCTCTTCGACAATGGACCGAATAAACTCGTGCGTCAGAAAGGCGTGCGAGTTGCCATGGCCGGTTTTTTTGCGCATGGCTTCCGGCAGTCGTTCGAAATAATTCGGGACCATGTGGGGCTCAATGCTGACCTTACCCGCAGGATACCCATTTTCATCGATGACAGTCTTGCCGTCCTGGCTGATCTGAACCACCGTGTTGGGTGATTTTTCCGGCCGCGCCATGATGTAGGAAAGCCGGTCTCCATAAAACGCGGCTCGCTCTGTCCCCCCTGCTGCCACGTGCCAGAAAACCGAAATGCGTGCTGAATGTCCGCCCGAGGTCTTGAAGAAGCCGGTTGTGTTCCAAAACGGGTTCTCGTATTCGTTGGTTTGCAGAACTTCGTGCCCGTCGCCCCAGCCGACGGCTTGCACTTCAACCAGACGCTCTCCCGTGACCGGAATAACCATGCCTGTCGAGTGTGTGGGATAGTGCATCGGCGGAAAACCAAGCCGCCAGGTCGGGAAGCCCCGCTCGTCATACATGAGCGGAATCAATCCCTCGTGGTGATACTCGGCCTCCGAATAGAAGATACTCCCGAACTTCCTTTGCTGGCTCCACTCCCGGCAGGTCATGATTTCTGGATAGTAGTAGCTCGTCTCGGCCATCATGTACTTCAAGCCTGTCTTTCTCACACACTCCAGGAGCTGTTCCAGCTCTTCCACCGACATGCCCGCGGGAACCGCGCTGATGACATGTTTGCCTGCCTTCATGGCTTCCGTAGCCATCCAGACATGCAGAGGAGCCGGAGTAAAAACAGCGACTGCCTCTAGCTGTGGATGCTTCAGGAATTCTCTGAAGCTCTTGTAGGTCTGGGCAGCCCCGTAAACGTTGGTCAGACGTTGGAGGCGATCCTCTCGCAGATCGCAAAACGCGACGACTTGGCAATTCGGGTCCAGATGCCACTGAAAGGAAGCGCCAAAACCTCCTCCCACGATTCCAATCTTGATCTGTTTCTCGGAGGCGCGCGGACCGATCGCGGCCCCAGGTCGGTTGGCCAGCATTGGAGAGGCCTCCAAGCGCCTGATTGCAGTGACGGCGACCGCCGATTTTCCAGCGTGCTCAAGGAATTTCCTGCGAGTGAGTGAGCTTCCTTTCCTAACTGCCATGATCAAGACTCCTTTGGTAGTTGAATCAGCTGGGATCTTCTTGAGTGAAAAATCTTCTCAAAACGCAACCACAACCCCTGTGACTACCCTTACTGTCCGCCGTCGTCAAATTCACGTTCAACCTAAAAGAGCCGCTCAAGGACAGCGCGCGAGTCTTTCCGCGGTTAGGATCCTAAGCAGGTTGCTGAAAACTCTTTGTAGCGGCGCTCTGAGAGCGTCTCCCATCTCTACAGCGCTTGACGTGCGAGTCACGAAGTTTTTCAACAACCTGCTAGTGCGAAGGCACCAGCTTCAACACGATTTTTGGATCGCACAGAATTCCACCTCGAATAACTTTGAAGATCTTCCGAGTGTTCCGAATATCTTGCAGGGGATTGGCGTCCAGAATGACCAGATCTGCGAGCTTATTAGTTTCAACGCTTCCCAGACGATCGGCTTGCTGCAAGGCCCGGGCATTTTCAATCGTGGCAGACTGCAGGGCAGCGGCCGGTGTCAAACCTGATTCCACCAGGAGTTCAAGCTCTTGGTGCAAGGAAGACCCGGGCGGGCAATAGGGTTCCGGGGTGTCGGTCCCGGCGAGCAGCGGGACTCCTTTGCGGTACAGAATGCCTGTCAGTTCCTGATATTTTCGAAACTCCTGCCTTCGTAGTTCCAGCGTTTCCGGGTCGAGGTTGCTTTCCTGCCGGTAGCCTGACCAATTCTTCTTTAGTCGTTCCGGCATCAGGTCGTTGTCCGGGTGCTGGTAGACTTCCGACAAATCGTTCAGGAGGATCATGTTTTTGAATACCGTTAAAGTTGGGTCCACTTTCACTTTTTGCCGGAGCATGCTGGCGACGAGATCTTCAACTTTCGGATTTCCAAGATCTACCTGCGCTCTGCGCTCCAATCGCCTCCTTCCCAAGGCCTGTTTTTCTGCAGGCGACAGTTTCTCACGTTCTTCCGCTCGAAGTGGCCGAGGTTCTTCCGCGGGGAGAATGTAGTTAAATACCGACCAGATGTGCTCCAAAACATCGATCCCATCGGCCACCGCATCCTGGGCCGAGTATTTTCCCAAATGTCCACAGACGATCTTCCCACGCCGGTGGACTTCTTCAATCACCCTTCGGCCGACGGGACGTTCGGTGCCCACATAGAGCTTGAACGTGCCGACGCCCCACTCGATCATGTCAGTGACAAACTTCGGCACCTCCGCTGGATCCACGATGGCCCGGCCAACATCATTTTTATGAAAGGGTGGGTCACCGTCAATGAGCGGACTGCAAAGAAAAATGCGCGGAGACAAATCAGGGTGTGCCTCTGCGTAGCGAGCCACCAGCTTTTCAGCAACCACTACGTCGCCGGTGTCCCGGACCGAAGTAACACCGTTAGCCAGGAACAGCGGCAGAATCTCATCTCCAGTCACATGGGCAAAATCCAAAACATGCACCAGGTGCACATGTGCATCGATCAAGCCCGGAAGAACAAACTTGCCTCTTCCATCGATGATTTGCGCACCGGAGGGGATGGAGACCCGCTCTTCTGCTGGGACTAGCGATCGGATGTGGTCCCCTTCAATCAATACAGTCCGATTGGGCAGCATCGCACCGTGAATTGAATCAAAGACCGCTGCATCACGAATCACAAGCGAGGGGGGCGCGGCATACGCAGTGAGGGTACAAGAAAAGAGAACTGCGATAGCCCGCCCCAAGACCTGTCGGTGGGAAAACGGCATCAATGAGTCTCCTCGTGCAGTGTGATCTACAATGATTTCAGAATAGCCATTTCAAACCAAATTGCATCTGACGCCCCGGCGCGGCACCAAAAATTCGTCCAGCCGTCGCAGGAATGTTCACGGTCGCACTCGGCTGTCCGAAATTCGCGTGGTTGAAAGCGTTGAAAGATTCCCAACGGAACTGCAGGGAATTCCTTTCCCGGATCTGGAAGTTCTTAAAGAGCCCGAAGTCGACATTCTGCAGACCCGGTCCAATCAAGATGTTCCTGCCCGCGTTGCCGTGCACAAACTGTGCCGATGTAACGAAGGCCGAGGCATCGAACCACCGGGTGATGCTTCGTTCCGAGGACGGCAGGTTCCCGTTGCCGATTCTGTCCGGGCGGTTAGTACAGGCGCAGTTGGCACGATCGCCGCTGAAGCCAGGGCTGAATGGAGATCCGGAAGACAGGGTCAGAATACCGGAAACCTGCCAACCTCCGAGCATGCCGTCCAAGACAGGATGTAGGTTGTTTAAAGCTGGCTGCCCCTTACCAACCGGAAGCAGATAGTTCAACGCCGTCGTGAGGAGATGGGCACGATGTTGCGAGCTGAGCGCCTTCTCCTTGTAAGGGTTGATCAGTCTCGATCCCTCAAAGCCGGCATTGTCATCCAGCGTCTTGCTCCAGGTATAAGAAGTCAGGAAGCTGAGACTCTTTGCCATTCGCTTTTCCACCCTGGCCTGCAGGGCATGGTAACTTCCGGATCCGTCTGTCTGGTAAGCAGTCGTGTTGTTGAACCTGAGGAAAGGTCGACGCGGTTGCACAGCTCCCGGTCCCGGCTGAACTTGGTTATATGGAACCCCATAGATTAGCCAGTGGTCCCGCTTTGAACCTACGTACCCCAGGTCGACGGCGATGCCAGCAAACAGTTCTTGCTGGATTCCTAACGACCAGTGTTGCGACAATCCCTCCCGGCGCTCGTTGTTGTGAACGTGGGTTAGATTGAAGAGCGGAGGTAACACCGAGCTGACTAGAGCGTCTCGAATGTTCAATTGCGGAACAATCGGATCGGAAATGACCGTTCTGGTTAGCCGCCACGGAAAATTACCGCCGACGTTCAAAAGGTCCACCGAGAAGGGATTGTTGTAGAAAATGCCGTAGCCGCCGCGAATCGCCGTCCTGCTGGACCCCAGCGGGCGATAAGCAAAGCCGAATCGCGGAGCAATGTTGCGATGACGAGCTTTAAACAGATCCTGGCGATCCACTAGTTCAAACGGAAACGGTGGGGTTTCACCGTAGAAGTTGGCAGTGCGAGGATATTCTGCCTTACCAGAAGTGCGGTTGAAGAAGGCCCATCGGTCCTGCTCCTCGCGCCAGGGGTCGTTGTACTCCCAACGGAGACCGAGGTTAAGAGTCAGGTTAGGCGTCACTTGCCAGTCATCACTCAAAAAAGGATAAATGCTCCAACTGCCCATTCTGACCCGATCTCGCCCGCCGGAAACTGTCGCGGATGCGGGCACACCGAGCAGCATGTCGGCCAGCCCGCTGGCTGAACCCGCCGAACTTTGCCGTGTCGTAAAGGTCCCTGTGTAAGCAAACGACCCATTAAAGAAACCATCCGTGAATTGATGCCATTTGGCCTTCCGGATGTCGACACCGAATTTTAAGCTATGTGAACCGCGGCGGTGGGACAGCTTTGCGGTCGCCTGATAGGAATTGTCTGTCTCCACATTCGGGCGAAACGCGCCTTCGGAGATTGAGGCAAAATCTGAGATGGACAGGATCGGGGTGCCGAAGGTGAAGGGGTCGCGGGAAGTCCCGCGGATGCCGTTCTCACCCGCGATATCTTTACCGACATTCTGTTGAATGAAATTTGCGATAAACCGATTGTACCCGACTCCAAATTCCACCAAGGTCTGAGGGCTAAACACATAGGTGTCATTCACGACAACGTTTTGTGGACGAATCAGCTGATCGTCACCACCGAGCAAGGGAAATGATCCCGGGTTGTACCTGGGACGGGTACTGAAGCTGTACTTGCTGAACATGGTGTTCTTGTCACTCAACTTCAAATCCACCCTTCCCGTGTAGATGTCGATGTTGTCACGAACACTTCCTGAAAAGACGTAGTTGCGAATGGGATCTGGCGCGTTCGGTGTGGGATAGAAGCGCTTGGCTATTGTGACCGCAGTCCGGTCGATCAGGTTGGCGGGAATAATGTTGCCGGGAAAGGGATCGCGTATGAGTTGACCCGGACGATCCGAATCCGGGCGCGTGCTGAACGGATTGTAGATTTGCGGTAACCCGGAAAGGTCACCTGCGAGTTGGGCTGCGGTGGGAACACGACTCACACGCGCAACACCCTCGCGGCTGCGAGTTCCTTCGTAGGCGAAAAAGAAAAACATCTTGTCTTTCAGAACGGGTCCACCCAGATTGGCGCCAAAATTGTTTCGGCGGAATGGCGGCTTGCCCAGCGCGAAAAAGTTCCGGGCATCAAGGATATCGTTGCGAATGAACTCAAAGAGCCCGCCGTGCCACTGGTTGGTGCCAGACTTGGAAATGAGGTTCAGGTGAATTCCCGACTTGCCGCCAAACTCCGCCGAGTAGCCGCTGGTCATCACCTTAAACTCTTGGATGGACTCCGGCGAGTGCCGCACTCCAGGAAGCGAGTCCAGCGGAACGGTGCTTACGATGCCGTCCACGTAATACTCATTGCTGTCGGCGGGCATTCCGTTGGCGGAAATCGTTTTATCGAAATAGAACGACTGCGCATTTCCGGGGGCACCGATGTTGACACCAGCCGAAAGCAACGGCAGATCCATGAAGTCGCGCCCATTCAAGGGAAGGTCAATAATGGTTTTGTTTCCGATGACTTGCCCGCGAACAGAGCTATCTCCCTCCACCAAAGGTGCCTCTCCGACGACGGTCACAGTTTCCGAGGTAGCGCTTGGCTTGAGAGTAAAGTCAATACGAAGTCGTTGCTGGGCACTGAGGCTGACCTTGGTCTGAGCTACTTTTGCGAATCCCTGAATTTCAGCTTCGACTGCATATTCGCCAACGGGAAGCGCCACTACCTCATAGCTCCCTAGCTCGGAGGTGACCGTGGTTCGTGAGAAGTTGGTGGCGACCTGCGTAATCAGAACCTTGACGTTGGGAACCACTGCTCCGCTTTCATCCACAATTGTTCCAAGTATGGTTCCCCGTGAAACCTGCGCCTCTACGTTTCCAGCCAGCAGAAAAACCACAAGCCACATGCCCCACAACATCGATACACTTCTGCAGATTTCTCTGAAACTTCGCATGGTCGTTCTCCTTGTTGACAAGTTGGGACCTGCTAATTGAGGGAAAGGAAACACTTCGAAGCGAGGAGACGAACTTCACACTGCCGAGTCAGAACAAGCCGCTCGTCCCAAAAACTGATGCCCTGGATTCATCGCTTAAAGCGAGTAGGCTCACCTACTACGCCAGCAACTCTTCGATCGGCTCGAAGGGCTCGTCGATGGTCCGCACGGGCCGGCCAATCGGCGTGGGGTAGACTTTTTCGAAATCGATCCCCAGCTTCACATAGACCGTGGCTAGAAATTCCTCCACGTGGACCGGCCGTTCCGTTACAGCAAAACAGTTCCTGTCGGTCTGCCCAATGATGCGGCCTCCCTGAATCCCACCACCCGCAACCACAATGGAAAAGGCATTGGGCCAGTGGTCACGTCCCGCATTGACGTTGATCTCAGGCGTTCTGCCGAACTCGGTCGCAACAATGACCAGGGTGGTCTCGAGCATTCCCCGCTGAGCCAGATCCTCCACCAAGGCGGAGAAAGCTCGATCGAATTCGGGAAGGTTATCCCGCGACAGCGTGTTGAAAACCTCCTGGTGATGATCCCAGCCGGAACCCCGCACACTGATGAAGCGCACCCCCGACTCAACCAGTCGCCTGGCCAGCAGGCAGCCCTGCCCCATAGCCGAGCGCCCATAACGCTCCCGCATTGCCACCGATTCCGAAGCAATGTCGAACGCTTTCTTGGCCCTTGGAGAGCTGATCAGGTTCAAGGCGGTCTCGTAATGAGTGTTCATGCTTTCGACGACGTTCGCAGTATCAAATTGTCGAAAATAGCGGTCGGCCACCGTCAACAGCGACTTGCGCCGCTCCACGCGCGCCCAGTCCACGCCCAGAGGAAGATCCAGGTCGCGAACGCGGTAATTCTCTTCGTTGGGATTCCCGGCAACGAATGGATTGCTCTTGGGCCCCAGAAAGGTCGCCTGCTCCCATATCGCAGCCGCCCCGCCAGTAATTACATACGGGGGTAACTCGTTTCGTGCCGGCAGCTCGTTTGCGACAATCGAACCGACGGCGGGATACAAAAGCCCCGGTAAGGGTGCGTGACCGGTAAGCATGAAAGCCTGAGCGGACTCGTGCACTGCGTCTTTCGCCGCCATCGAACGAATGATGGTGTACTTGTCTGCAATCCTGGCGCTCATTGGCAAATGCTCACCGATGACAATGCCATCAACGTTTGTGGGAATGACTCCGAAGCTTCCTCGATATTTCTCATCGGCTTTGGGCTTCGGGTCCCAGGTCTCCATTTGGCTCATCCCGCCCGCACACCAGATGAGAATTACCGAAAGGT
>Ga0187893_10007432_pt1 | contig 17944 bp, 13 predicted proteins | sample MA1701074metaG_FD_139574 | JGI IMG/M metagenome (GOLD analysis project Ga0187893, IMG submission 139574) | White microbial mat communities from a basaltic lava cave in the Kipuka Kanohina Cave System on the Island of Hawaii, USA - MA170107-4 metaG ... | reverse complement strand
CGACGACGATCCCGAGCTGGCATTGAAACAGTGGTCAAATGCCCTGTTCGAGGTGAGCGGAGGATGGCCCGCACGTGTGGTGAAGACCGTCGAGGCGTGTGCCCGCCAGGGAGTGGATACGCCCGAACCCAACAAAATGGAGCACGCGTTGGCTCGAGCGACGCACGTCGTGCTTTCCGCGACAGACGCCGAGATGGTGCTCGAGCACTTGTGGGGTAGCCCGGCCGAGCGACCCCGGTCGGAGCTGGTGTCGGCAGCGCGCAGCATGCTGGGTACCGACCTCGTCGCGCTCGCTCGCAAAGCCATCACCAGCATGGACGTCAGCCCGGGCTTGCTGCTCGCTGTCGACGCGGACGATGCCGAGGCAATCGCCCATGCGATCGACGAGCGTGGCGACATGTTGGCCATCGATCCGGCTTGGGACGATCTGTTGGCATGGCTCGAACGCGGTGGGGCGGGCCGGCTGAACCCAAGCGCGCTGGTGGTCGTGGTTCGTCGTTTGCTCCGCAACGGAGATGCAGCGCGAGCATGGCAAATCGCTGCGTTGTATGAGGACTCGCATTCCCGACCAGCCCAACCGGATCGCTTCGAATCGACCGCAGCCGTGCTGGAGCTGCGGCTCGAATCGATTCGAGCGCTGCAGCAACTCGGTCGCGTCGACGAAGCGGTCCTACGCACGAACGAGTTGCTCGCCCGCGAAGGGTTGCCTGGTGGTGCACGAGCACAAGCATGGGGGTTGCGTTGGCGCGCACTGGTCGATCGTGGAGAGGCTTCGCTCGCGTTTGCCGAAGCCCGCGATCGGTTGGTTGGTGGTGCGCTGGAGCCCGCTCGGTCGGAGCAAGGCTCGACACGAGACGCGGCGCACGAGCGCGGCCAAGCCATTGCATGTCTATGGGGGGGCCTCGCTGCCATGCATGCAGATGCCGATGAGGTAGCGCGCGCCTGGCTTCATGCGGCCGATCGTCATTCGTGTCGTGAAGGCGTCGATGCGGGCGTGCGGGCGCGGGTGTTACAGTTGCTCGGCAATCTCGAGCACGGCCACGGTGCGCTCGAGCAGGCGAGGCAGACCTATGAGGCGGCTGCCAACGCATTTGCACGCGTGGACGAGTCGCTCGGCCGTTTGTATTTGCGCGGGAACCTGGCAGCGCTGGCGATTCCCACCGGGGCGTTGCAGTCCGGCCTCGAGCACGGCCGTGCCGCGCTACGCGGTTTTCTCGGTCGAGGCCAGGTGCAAGCCGTGCCAGCTCTCGCGCTCAACCTCGCGCAGATGCTGGTGAGAATCGCGGCCATCGATGAAGCGAGATCGCTGCGCGATCTGGTACGGGATCTATTGGAGGTGCCCGGATGCGAGACTCCGCTCGCGCGCGCGCGTCTGGCTCGAATCGATGCGGAGCTGGCCTGGGCGCGTGATGTACTGGGACTCGTGTTCACGCGCGAGGAATCACGCGGCGAAACCAACGACACGGAGTATGACGCGTGCGACGCGGCCACATTGATGCGTGATTCGGCGAGCGCGCTCGAACGCGCAGGGGCGGCGAGAGAGGGCGCGGAAGCATGGCTCAAGGCCGCCGTGCTGGCCCGCGCTGCCGGACGTTTCGAGCAGGCACGCGCGGTTCTCGAGCTCGCAAACACCAGTGCTCGGCATTCGAGCGATGGTGCGCTCGAGCTGGCATGTGCGCTCGAGCGCATTCGCCTTGCGTTCGCAATCGACGATGACGCCGCGTTTGCGCACGCTTGTGCTTCGTTTCCACGATCCCCTTCGGTTTCGCAGCTACTCGAGCAGGGACAGCTCGAGCTTGCATTTGCTTGTGATGTTGCATTGTTGCACGTCGCGCAGCGAATACGAGACACGTCCCGCAGCGTTGGCCTGTTGCGACGACTGCGAAATACCTTGGAGTCACTCATGGAAAAGACAGCCCCCCTCGATCGATCGTCGGTACGCAAAGCGTTGCTCGAAGAGGCTACACTTGGTTCCGAGCTGCGCGATTTGCTGGCCGATGTTCCCAGCGCGGGGCTCCAGGGCAGCGAGTCGAGCGTTCACGTTCACGACACGCATGGCGGCTCTCACAATGACGCGACCCGTGCACAGCAATTGTTGCGCAGCTATCGTGCGCTCGCGCGCGAGGATCGCCTCGAACGGCTGCTCGAGCGAGTCGTCGACGCGATGATGGAGTTCACCGATGCAGAGCGGGGCGTGGTCGTCCTGGTACCTGCTGCGGGGGAACGCTCTGGTAGCGAGATTGCGCGCGAGCTGACTGCTGGCAGCGAGGGCGTGCGTTTCAGTCGGTCCATCATCGAACGCGTGCTGGAAACCACCGAGCCTGTGTTGTGCGTCGATGCTGCCAAGGACGATCGCTTCGATGGTGCACGTAGCGTCAGTCACTTGAACCTTCGCTCGGTATTGGCTGTTCCGCTGGTATGCCGCGGCGAATTGCTGGGCGCAGCGTATGTCGACCACCGTTTGCGACGTGGTGCGTTCGACGAGCGCGATCTCGGCCGTTTGGAAGCGTTTGCGGATCTCGCAGCGCTCGCGCTCGCACATGCACGTACGCTGGCTTCGATGCGCGTTCAGGCCGACCTGCTCGCGCGACAGAAAAGCGAGCTGGCCGACTTGCTCGACGCCCGCGAGGCCGAAGTGCAGGGATTACGTGAAGTCGTGCGCAGCTCGGTGGCCGAGCGAACGGTGTACCGCGGCATGGTTGGCTCGTCGCCACGGATCCAAGCGGTATTTCGACTGGTCGATCGCCTGGCGGAATCGGACGTTCCCGTCGTGATCCACGGAGAAAGTGGTACGGGCAAGGAGTTGGTGGCGCGTGCGATCCACGAAGCTGGTTCCCGCCGCGGCAAGCCGTTCGTGGCTGAGAATTGCGGTGCCATTCCCGAAACTCTGCTGGAGAGTGTGCTGTTCGGACACATAAAGGGTGCGTTCACGGGGGCAGACAAGCAGAAATCGGGTCTGTTCGAACATGCGCACGGGGGCAGCATTTTCCTCGACGAAGTCGGCGAAATGAGCCCAGCAATGCAGACCAAGCTGCTTCGCGTGCTGCAGGAGGGCGAAATACGGCGTGTAGGCGACAACGTGGCGCGCAAAGTCGACGTGCGCGTGATTGCGGCCAGCAATCGCGATCTGGAGCAACTCGTCGGGCAGGGTAAATTTCGCAGCGACCTCTACTACCGCATCAACGTCGTCAAAGTTGCGCTTCCTCCTTTGCGTGAGCGCACCGAGGACATTGCCGCGTTGGTCGAGCTGTTCCTGGAACGTCACGACAAGCAGCGTCGTTTGGAGGTCAGTGTGGCCGCAATGCGATTGTTGGTGCGCTATCCGTGGCCAGGAAACGTGCGTGAGCTCGAAAACGAGGTGCAGCGGTGGGTGGCCCTGTGCGAGCACAAGGTGACCCCTACAGATCTGTCACCGATGCTGCTCGCTGCGGAACACAGCGAGCGCGATCCAGACGACTTTCGGCTTCGACCCCATGTGGATCGACTCGAGCGCCAACTGATCGAGCGCGTTCTCGAACGCACCCGTGGCAATCAAACCCGAGCTGCCGAGCTCCTTGCGGTCAGTCGGTTTGGGCTGCAAAAGAAACTGCGTCGATTGGGCATGGCCGGTGCGGTGCGCGAGCGAACGAGCGATCGGGATGAGAACGAGGATGATGAGGCATGAGCGCTCGTCCCCACTGGAATCGTGCCGCCGATCCGCCAAGCCAACTTGGTTGGCACATTGGCGTCGTACTGGCCACCAGGGTTGTCGCCGACACGACGCAACCCTTCGAAACCCCTGTCTTCTGCTCGGGAACAGCCCTTGCTACGCTGGGGGCGGCGATGGCCTCGTGCCGATTCACGCTCCGCTCGAGTATGCGCACTTGCGCGTTTGGGCTGCTCGTGGCCGTCGGGTCTCTAGGCTGCCAGTACCACGAGCCCATTCCGGCGTTTCGCAGCTCGGTGTTCCTGGCCGAGCGCGGCATCTCTGTGCCGTTACCTCCCCCGAGTCTCACCGATGCGCCGGTACAGGAAGTCGACGTGGAGGGTAAGATCTCACCCGCGCGGATGTTTCGTGCAGGCACGGTGGTGTTTCTTCACGACGTGAGAGGTACGGCCAAGCACATCGTCGAGCTCACGAATGACGACTCGTTTTCGTTCCAACACGTGCGCATCGATCTCAGCGACAACTGTTTGGAGATGTGGGTACACGAGGCATGGCCCGATGGATCCACCAGCGAATACGCGCGCTACGAAGCAATCATCGCATCGGACGACCAAAGCGTACGCGTCGAAGCCGGTTGCGAGTGAGCGAGCTGCGCTACTTCGAGCGTTTGGCCCGAAATGGTATGTAGAACGTCGCGCCGAGCTGGAGCGTGACGTTGTGGTTGAAGTTCTTGTCGCGTTTGTCGACCGCCGGAGGGACGTCTGCCACGGTAGCGTTGAGGCCAGTCAGGTTGTTGCGCGTGACGATATCTTGCAACTCGAGGTTGATGCTCACCCAGTCGGTGATGAACAGGTGAAGGCCGCCACCGAAGCTCGGTCCGAGCTTCACGCCCACGTCGGCAACGACGGGGTGAAGAATACATTCGTTTTCGATGGTCGCATCGTTGAATTGGCAGTGCGTGGCGGGATCGCCCGCATTCTGCGAGAGGCCGTTCAGCTCTGCGGTGCTTTTCGCGTTGGGGTAGAACTTGCTCCAGCCCATGATGCCGAGGCCGCCGAAAAAGTAGAGGTCGTATTCGGTAAAGATGGCGCTAAATAGGCCGAGCTTGCCAGCGAATGGGGTGAACACGAGATCTGCGCTCGAGTACCACTGGGGCTTGGTGAGGCCAGCTTGAAAATCGTGCAAGAGCGGCGCGGGATTCTCGTATTCCGAATACGGACGCTTGGGTGATTGCGAGTCGTTGCCGATGTTCGAACCCGCGGGGGCCGTCATATCCGGTTGACCTGGAGCGAAGCCGGCTTGCAACCCCCCTCCTTCGATGGATTTCAGTAGCTTCGCTTTGGGCGCAACGACGCCATAGGCAAATCCGGCCCGAATACCCAGCCAATCGAGGAAATCGAACTGCAGCCGAGCACCCACGTAGCCCGTGTGGGTGAACGCCTGCGACAGGCTCATGGCGGCCAGCGGAGTGACCTGAAACCGCAGCTTGCGAAGCTCCATCTTCTTACGCACGGCAGGCTCGCCTTCGAGCGGCCCCTTCTTGCGCGCCGAAGCGACTGCGGGAACGAGGAGAGAAACGGCGGTGAAGGTGGCCGCCAAACGGAGGAGCTTGCGAGTCCTGAGCATGGGGAAGTGCGATCAGCGGCGGGTGGTGTATTCGAACTTGGTGGGGATGTAGAAGCTCACGCCAATGAACAACATGGCGTTGTAGGCGAGGCGGTTCTCGGCTGCCTCCTTGGCCGCATCGGCAGGAATGAGATCGATGTCGTCGGCTCCCCCGGGCCCCGTATCCGGCCCACGAAGACGGGGCTCGTACTTGTCCGGGAATACGTACAGCCGTATGCCTGCGTTCACGGACAGCCAGTTGATACGAGAGCCGTAGAAGCGCACGCCGAGGGTGGCATTGCCCTGCCCTGTGAGGTTGCGAAACGGCTCGTGGAGCGAGCCGAAGCGTGGAAGCACCTCGGTCTGAACGGCGCCGCCACCCAGCTGAGCGTATGACTCCCAGTGCAAGAGGGCTCGATTGAACAGCGCGATCTTTCCGTAAAACGGATTGTAGAGGATGTTCAGGCCGGCCGTCCAAAGCACACGATTGGCGGTGAGCAGCACCCCTTCTTGAAATCGGATGTTGTTGTAGCGCGACGTTTTGGCGCCGATATAGCCCATGCCGCTCAGACCGATGGCCAACCGGTTGGTGATCCAGTAGTTGAGCTCCGCGCCGAACCCATAGTGGCGCACGAACGGGTCGTTCACACTGATGCCGACTTGCGGCTGAATGTCGACGCGCTTGCGCTTGAGGAAACGCTGGCGTTGCACCACCGTGATGAACTTCTGGTCGGCGTCGATCTGCTTGCGCTCGCTGTCCCTGTCAGCGGTTCCGACGTCTCCGGTCTCACCGCCAGCGCTGCTGGCTGCCCCGGTTTTTTTGGGTGGGCCCCCGAGCAATGCATCGATGTCGCCTCCCGTTTGGCCCGATGGCTGGCCGGCTGCCTTCCCTTCCGCCGGAGCAGGCTGGCCTTCCATGTCGTCCTCGATCACCATGGGCTCGTCCTCCTCCTTCGCGGGCGGCTTCGCCGGCCCCGCGGCATCTACGGAAGCTGGAAGCACCCAAACGGCGGCCGCGAGTAAAGCGGGCCCTGTCATGATTCGTCGCATGCTCACCTCGGTGGTCGGGTGGACGAGGCCGGTTTTTCCGGAAACGGGGAAGGTCGGAAGAGCGGGAAAGGAGACTTCGCCGAGGCTTTGCAGCACAACTGCACGGCACTGGCTATTTTGTGGGTCCGCACCGTATCACACCGCCCGCTACCTCACAACACCTGTCCGTCCCGCGATTCGGGGGGTTTTGGCCCGAGTTTTCCTCGATTGGTTCTCGATTGGGTGCTCGATTGGGTCTTCAGCCGGCGAGGTCCTTGCCGGCGAAAAGAGCCTCGCAGAAACGCACGGGATCGAACGGTCGGAGATCTTCTACCCCCTCGCCGATACCGATGTAGCGCACAGGGATCGCGAGCTCATCGCATACGCCGAGCAGGACTCCGCCCTTGGCAGTGCCGTCGAGCTTGGTCAGCACGAGGCCCGTGAAGTCCATGGTGTCTTTGAACATTTGGGCCTGCGCGAGCGCGTTTTGTCCGATGGTCGCATCGAGCACGAGGAACGTGTCGTGGGGACCCTGCACCGCCTCTCGCTGTTCGGGCGCCAGCGCGCTGGCGATGGCCTTGGCACACGCGCGGCGGACCTTTTGCAATTCGTCCATCAGCTCCTTGCGCGTGTGCAGGCGTCCCGCCGTATCACACAACACCACGTCGAACGCCTCGCGGTGACCTCGTGCGATGCCTTCGAAGATCACCGACGACGGGTCCGCGCCTTCTTTGCCCTTGTGGATCTCGCAGCCGACCCGGTGGGCCCACACTTCGAGCTGTTCGATGGCGGCCGCGCGGAACGTGTCCCCCGCAACCAGCAATACCTTGCGTCCTATCGCGACGTGTGCCGCTGCGATCTTGCCGAGCGTCGTGGTCTTACCAACGCCATTGACGCCGATCATCAAGAGCACGTACGGCTTGTCGACGGGCATTTGCTCGCTTTGTGCCGCGGGCACTTGCAAGATCTGGAGTGACGTGGCGTGGATCGCCTGCCAAACGGCATCGGCATCGGCGATCTCGCTCTTGTCGAGCACCGAGGTGACGTTGGTCAGCAAGCGTTGGGCTGTCGTCGGGCCAATGTCCGCCGTGAACAGCACTTCTTCGATTCTGTCCTTGAGATCGGCATCGACTTTCGGTCGACCGCGAAACAGACGGGCCAGCTTGGTGACGAAGCCGCCACGCGTTTTCGCGAGGCCAGCCTCATAACGCGCCCGTTCCAGGTCGGCGCGCACGTCCAAGTCGGCTTCGCGAGCTTCTCGCGCGACGACCTTCGGTTTTTCCACCGGCATCGAAATCGGTGGCAAAGGTCTGATGAGCCCGGGTGGTGGGGTTGTGATTGGCGACTCCGTCTGAACCGGGGCGGCAGAGGAAGCTTCGAATTTCGAAGAGGGAGGTGGAGCTTCTGGTTCCGGAGAAGGGGGTGGAGCTTCTGGCTTCGGAGAAGGGGGTGGAGCTTCTGGCTTCGGAGAAGGGGGTGGAGCTTCTGGTTTCGGAGAAGGGGGCGGAGCTTCTGGTTTCGGAGAGGGAGGTGGGGCTTCTGGTTTCGGAACCAAAGATGGAGCGCCCGGAAGCGGTGGAGGCACGAACCTCGGCACGCGCGTGGGCATGGTGGGAAACCGAGCCGACGTTTCGGGTGGTGCCGATGGCTCGATCGCAATCGGCAAAGCAGCCGCTTCGACAGACGCCGTGACGGCATCCGCCTGTGCGATGGGTGGAACGGGTGGTGCCGGGGCGAGCTCTGGCGTTGCCCCGCTCGCAGGTTCGGGCGTGGGCGGTGCTGCTGGCAGTGATTCCCGTCGTGCGTCAGGTAACGCGCGTCGCGATCGCTGTACGAGCACGACCGCAGCGCCGAGCACCACGACGAGCACGATGAGCACGATGATCCAGGTAGGGTCGGTCATTTGCGTGCACGAAGTTCGCCATCCCCGAAGCGCAAACGCAAGCCACACGGCAGAGCACGTGACAGAGCCATCACCGCTCGGACGTGGTGGCGGTGTGGCGCGGGCGTAAGACGGGTAGATCTCTCGCGAGATCGCACGTGAGAACCCCATGAGCGTGGCCATCGACGACGGCGATCCCGATCGCTACCGTCGCACACCTGCCCTGGGGACGATTTGCAGAAAACCGCGGTTGGAGCCATCCTGGCACGGTCGGATGGCAACTTCGTGGCACGAACAGCATGTCCCCGACCGGCCCGTTGGGCCGCACGCCCGCCGCAGCGTGAACATGAGGTTCCACGTGCACTTCCCCTTCCATCGAGACGTTCGGCAGTGGTAGGCAGAAAGACGACGTGAGGAGCCAATCCTTTGCGCATCCAGAAGATCGAAGTCGTCGGATTCAAGTCGTTCGCGGACCGCGAAGTCGTTGTCGTTGATGAGCGCGTCACGGGAGTCATCGGCCCCAACGGCTGTGGAAAATCCAACATCGTCGATGCCATGAGATGGTGCATGGGCGAGCAGAGCGCCAAGCATCTGCGCGGTACCGGCATGGCCGATGTCATCTTTGCGGGCTGTGCATCGCGGGGACCGGCTGGCATGGCGGAGGTCACCCTCACGTTCGAACGCGATGCGCGCGATGTGGATCTCCCGCCACTTTGGCAGGAGTACAGCGAGATTTCAGTCTCGCGCAGGCTCTACAACGATGGCGAAAGCGAATACCTCATCAACAAGATCCCCTGTCGGCTCCGAGACGTCACCGACCTGTTCATGGGTACCGGCGTCGGAACCAAAGCGTATTCCATCATCGAACAGGGCCAAGTCGGCAAGATCGTCAGCAGCAAACCGGAGAACCGTCGTCACATCATCGACGAGGCCGCGGGGATCACCCGCTTCAAGACCCAGAAGCTGGCCGCAGAGCGCAAAATCGAGCAGACCCGGCAGAACCTCCTGCGCGTCCAAGACGTCGTTGGCGAGCTCGAAGTGAGGCTCGGCACGTTGCGTCGTCAGGCGCAAAAGGCCGAACGTTACAAGCGTTATCGCAGTGAGCTACGTGATCTCGAGCTGTGGATGGCGAGCCATCGATTTCTCGAGCTCGGGGCTACGTTGCGCGTGCTCGACGAACGTCGGAGTGATCTCGCCGAGCAGGTGGAGACCTTGCGCAATGCCGCGGCTGCGCGGGAGGCGGAGCTGGCAGCCCGCAAATTGGCATTTTCACAAGCCGAACAGCTCTTGCAAACGCACCAGCAACGCGTGTACGACCTCGACAACCGCATCCAGCTGCTCGAAGCCGAACAGCAGTTTCGTCGACGAGAGCAGGACAACTTGCGCGACTCGATTGCGCAATCACGTGCGGAAACCCAGGTCGTCACGCGCAATCTCGATAGCCTCCGCGACGAGCGACACCAACTTGGTGAGCGTGTGCGAGCGTTGGGCGACCCGGACGGTCAGGATGTGCGCAAAGCCGTGCAAACGCACGAAGCCGCGCTGTCGCAGCAAGACGTATGTGCTGCTGCCGTCGGTCAGCGAGTCGAACAACTGCGCAGCGAGCAGGCACGACTGCAAAGTGATGCCGCCGGTGTGGACGCGCGCGTTCAGTCTCGACGCGAGGCAATTGCCGAGCTGGAACAGCGCGTGTGTGAGCGCTCGTCCGAGCTGGAGTCGTTCGCACGAGAGCTCGGCGAGGCACAGAGGACGCTGGAGCACGCGCATACCCAAGCCGACCAAGCCACGCGTGCGTTGGAGCGTCTTCGCGTTCACCGCGGCGAGTTGGATCGTGAGCGGGCAAGTCTCCGCGGTCTGGTGCAATCGGCCGAAGTGGAGCTCGATACCACGCGTGCCGAGCTCCATCGCTGTCGCTCGCGCCTACAATCACTGCAGGAGATCGAGAGCCGATACCGCAGCTGTGCGAGCGGCGTGCAGGTAATCATGGCGCATCGCGAGCACGTCGAGACCGCACACGGCACACGTACCTCAGACGTTCGCAGCGATACACCCCAAGCGGTGCTGGGCATCATGGCCGACTACATATCGGCACCCCAGCATCTCGAGGCGGCCGTCAGCGCTGCGCTGGGCGATCGTCTCCAAGGCGTCATCGTAGACCAACCGAGCGCTGGTGCGCGCGGTGTGGAATTGCTCAAACGAGAACAGGAGGGGCGCATCGCATTTTTGCCACGCTCGTGTCGTGAAGCCGTGGCTGATTCCATGGGAGCTTCGAGTGGGGGTTGGCGTGGACACGAGGGGGTCCCCGTCGGTTGGTCACGGCCGGAGCGTTCGTCCGAGAGCATGCAGGTCGTGGACCTGTCGTCCCCGGAACGGCTTCCCGGCGTGCTCGGTCGTTTGATCGACCTCGTGCAGGTCGAACACGACGTTCGGCCGCTCGCGCGTGTGCTGCTCGGGGATGCGTTGGTGGTCGAAGGCTTGCCACGGGCGCTGGAGCTCTGGCAAGCAAAGACCGTGTCCGGCACGCTCGTCACGTTGGATGGCGATCGGGTCGAGCAAAGCGGTGTCGTGGTGGGAGGCTCCCCCAACGCGCTCGACTCCGCGTTGCTCCAGCAGAAACGAGAGATCCGCGAGCTGGAGAGCATCGCCGAGCAGCTGACGTGCACGTTCGAAGCTGCGCGGGCCAGACATCTTGGTTTGGCAGAGCGCGCGGCCGAGCTCGACGACGCACGAGAGCGTAGCGAATCCGAGGTACTTGCCGGAGAGACCACGCGGCTATCGTGTACTCAACGGGTGGAGCAGCTCGTGCAACAGATTGCACGGATCAATGCGCAGCAAGTGAGCACAGGCAACGAGCACGACAAGCTGCGTAAGTTGCTCGATGAGCGCCACATCGAGCTGACGAGCTTGTGTGCGGAATCCAAACGGATCTCGGTGCACCTGCCCGTGCTGCGAGACGAGCTCGGTTTGGCGCACAACGAGGCGGCCGAGTTGGCCTTCGTTCGCAGTGCCACCGTCGATGGGCTCACGGAGGCCAAGGTGGCCTTGGCACGCTGGCAACACGACCACGACACGTTGGAGCAGGCCGGAGCACGTATCGACAAACAGCTCGCCAGCGAACACGAGCGTCTTCGTCGTCTCGGCCACATGGCCGAAGACGCACAGCGTCGCATTGCCGAGCTCGAAGGCCAAGGTGCCGAAGCCAGCCGGCAACGCCTGGCGCTCGTGGAGGACAATCGTCAGGCCGCGGGCCAAATGCACGATGCACGCGAGGCATACGATGCTGCCCGCATCGCCGTCGACGAGCTCGATCTCGCCATTCGAAATCTCCGAGGAGAGCTCGACGAGCAACGCGAGCAGCTCAAGGATGTCGACCTCGGGATCCAGGAATTGCGCCTGGAGCTGTCCCACCTCGAACGCGACGTATTCGAACGGTTCGATACTCCGCTTCATGGTGTGCTCATCGATCATCATGATCGACCATTGGCGGGCGAACGCGAGCTCGAGCGTCAGCGCGAGCTCAAACAGATTCTTTCGCGCATGGGCGAGGTCAGCCTCACCGCCATCGATGAGTGCGAGCAAGTTTCCGCACGTTACGATCACCTATCCAGCCAGCAGCACGACTTACACCAGGCGCTGGTGCAGCTCGAAGAGGCCATCGAAAAGATCAACAAGACCACGCGCCAACGCTTTAAAGACACATTCGAGTTGGTCAACGAAAAGTTTCAGCAGATGTTCCCGCGCTTGTTCGCCGGTGGATCCGCCAAGCTCGTGCTCACGGATCCGCACAACCTGCTCGACACCGGCGTCGACATCGTTGCGCAGCCCCCGGGCAAACAACTGCGCAGTCTCGACCTGCTGAGCGGTGGAGAAAAAGCGCTCACTGCAGTCAGCTTGGTGTTCGCGATTTTCCTGATCAAACCAAGCCCATTTTGCTTGCTCGACGAGGTCGATGCCCCACTCGACGACGCCAACGTCGAGCGTTTCTGCAAGCTCGTAGCCGAGCTTTCCAACGATACCCAGTTCGTCATCATCACGCACAACAAGCGCACGATGGAGACGGCCGACCGGCTTTATGGTGTCACCATGGAACAGCGTGGCGTGTCCAAGCTCGTGTCCGTGAATCTCCACCGTGCCGTAGAGTTGGCACACGCGTCTTGAGCCGCGCACATGTCGGTGAGCGATTCCGCCGGTGGGTATGTTGCGATGCGCTCGGATGCGAGCCGCCGTGAGCTCGTGTTTCTCGTGTTGAGCGGTGTGTTCGTCACGCATGCGATTCTCGGTGAGCTCGTAGGCGGCAAGCTGATCGAGGTTGGCGGATGGGTCATGAGCATTGGGGTCATTCCATGGCCCGCTGTGTTCATCACGACCGATCTGGTCAACGAATATTTCGGTCCTCGCGCCGTCCAGAAGCTCACGTTGCTGACCATCATATTGATTGTGTACGCGTTCGCGATCATTTACGCATGCATTGGTTTACCCGCGGCCGCAATCTCGCCTGTGGACGACGTGAGCTTTCAGTTGGTGTTCGGTCAGTCCATGTGGATCATCTTGGGCTCGGTCATCGCGTTCGCCGTGAGCCAGCTGGTCGATGCAGCGGTCTTCGTGATTGCACGTCGGTACACGCGCGGGCAGATGTTGTGGTTACGTGCCGTCGGGTCGACGGTGGTTTCACAGCTTGGCGATACCTTCGTCATCAATGCCATCGCGTTCGGTCTGTCTGGCAAGCTGACCGCGGTCCAAATCGTCGATTTGAGCGTCACCAACTACGGATACAAATTTCTGATCGCAATCGCGACTTTGCCCCTGATCTACCTCGGTCATGGTGTCGTGGACGCCTATTTGCGAAAGCCTGCCGCTGTAACGCGTACGTGATGGCCCCACGTCAAAAGTGACAGCAGCCCGAAATTCGCCACGAATAGGCTACGTTGAGCCAACACGAACACACCGATGCTGGTGGCATCGAGCCCGAACCATGTGAGTGCGCCGGCCCAACCGACTTCCTGAATGCCCAGTCCACCCGGTGTGATGCCAATCATGCCTGCGAGTTGTGCGATCGGCGTTGTCGCGGTAATCGTCAGCGCGGACAGCATCACACTTGCGGCGGCTCCCCAACACCAGCATTGTAGCACCACCGTCACATAGCGAGCCACGCTAAAGACGGCAATCTTGGTGGCTACGGCTACGGGAACATCGATTGCGGGTAACTCACCAAAACCGCGCGATCGCATGCGGGCGAGCGACGAATGTACACGGATCCCCACTCGCACGATCGGACCAATGACGACGATCGAGAGTAGACAAACTACCGTAGCCGCGCCAATGAGTAGCGACCATGCCGCCGTGCCATCCACGATGTGATCGTGCACGGCAAACGACCATGTGAGCAAACACATTGGGAACAGCACGTCGAGAATGCGCTCGATGATCGCCTGCGTCATCGTGTGAGTGATGCCGCGGTTGCTACCGGTGGCCCGAAGCACCATGCCGCGACCGATGAGATCCATTGCAAGCGTCGAGGTGAGCTGTCCGAGGAAGCGCGTCAGCACGAGCGCATGCAGGTAGGCAGCGAACGGCAGCGAGTTTCCACCCATGTTTTCGGCGAGAAGTTGCCAGCGTGCAGCGGTGACGAGGCTCGCTACGATCGTCGCGCCAAGCCCTGCAAGCGCGTAGATCGGTACAAATTCGAGCCGATCGAGCAGTCCACGCGGCGACGGGGCCAGCCACACGACCAGCGCGACCAAGAGCGCGACGCCCAACAAGAATCGAAGCAGTGAAACCAACGAATGACCCACCAAGGGTCGCTTCGAAGTGAGCGGTTCGCTCAAGAGCGCGGGGCTTCAGCCCTTGCGAAAGCGAGACAGGTTCGCGGCCAACTCGCCGACGCCGGGCCATTGCTTGTCTGGATGAAGCTGCTTGGCACGATCATAGAGTTGCTCTTCGCTTTCGCGATTGTTCGGATCCGGTAGGCAGCACTCCACGGGACATACGGCCTGGCATGCCTCGTAGTCGTGAAAGCCCACGCACTCGGTGCAGAGCTTGGGATCGATTACGTAGATGTCGTCACCCTCGGAGATGGCTTCGTTTGGGCACTCGGGCTCACAGGCGCCGCAGTTGATGCACTCTTCGGTGATGTAGGTGGACATGTCGGTTTGCCTGCGAGCATAGTGGAAGCTGACGGAGCGTCAAGCTGGTCGTGCCGACCAGAAGACCGAGCTCCCGGCGTGTGCCCAATCGTCAGGAGGCAATCGCGCACCGTGGTGGCGACCAGCATTGCGGCTCTTGCCGACACCACGACCGCCGGCGTACCCAGCTCGTGCCGCCCCGCCATCTCGGCGAAGTCCACGGGGTCCCCACGGCTCCTTCCACCCTCGGAGACGCCTCACGGTGATGGGTCCAAGGTGACGAGACGGATCGAATGTTTTTCGCGAAGCGCTTGCATCGCATGGTGAAAGGCTTCCCGTTGCCAACCAGGGTGAAGGACGACGCGGAGCCGTTCGTCCAGTTGTGGATCGTCGGCTGTTTGTGCGGGGAGTACCTCCCGGAGAAACACGAGATGCACACCGAAACGGGTGTGAAACGCTGGCAAGGTATCGCCAGCACGCCCGGCACGTACAGCCGCTACGAAGTCAGGATCCCATCGCGGCTGCTCGCAGGTCCCGTCGTCGCGTCGTTGGGCGCATGCATCGAGCTCGAAGGCACCATCTTCGAATTTGATCTTGATCCCCCGAGAAATGTCGGGTTGCGCCAATATCGAGATGCGCGTGAGGATCTCGCACACGCGCGCATCGTCGTTCGACACGGCTGCGTCGAACCAGTTTGCCAAACGATCGATCGCCTGTCGTGCGTGCGGCCAAAATGTTCCGCCCGCCTCGGGAACGGTACCGTCGATGGGGATTGCAACCACTTGGCACAGCAGATGGAGCTCAGGATGTAAGTAGCGCACGTCCTGCTTGGCGCGCTCGAGCACGTGCTCGGGAACGTGCTCCGGACGGTGCTGCGGAGCGAAGTTTGTCGACAACCACAGGCGCGCCGAACCGGCACGTCGGAGCTGATGCACCCGCCGAGCATCGAGCAGCGATTTCTCATCGCCTGACCCTGTCTTGTCATCGCGCATTCGTGCCGCCAATCGCAGCACATCCAGGACGCGGGCCAATGCCCGCGCCTCCGAGAGATCCTCCTCGTCCGCCACCTGCGCGACGACGCTGGCATGGACCGGCATGTCCGCCACGTGTCCGAGCACGTCGTCGTGCTTTGCATTGGAGCAACTACCACTTTGCGCGAGGATCCACACAAAGATCACGGCGCGCTGCCATCTGGACGACGTGCGTGTCCCCGTTGGGGCGCCCGTCTGGACCGCGTCAAAAAACCAGCGAAAACGCAAGGCTACCGAGCCGCGCCTGCCCGTAGCCCGAGCCAGCGGCTCCGCTGACGTAACGACTCGTCGAGAACACATGGTTGTACGTGGCTTCGAGCCAGCCTCGCGAGAGCCAAGCGAGCCCACGAAAGCGCGCCAGGGCATCGAGCTCGAAGAGTACCTGAAGGCCGGGCGTGTGCGAATCGAAGTCGTCCATCTTGGGATCGCCACTTCGTAGTCCCGTTGCGCTGTAGATACCGTCATCACGCCAGAAGTTCGCCTCGGTTTGCACGTAATAGCGATAGCGGACGCGCAGGATCCAGTGGCGTAATACGCGCACAAATACGCGTGATTCGAATGCGTGTGCTCGAATGTCCCAACTGTCTGCATAGAAACGGTAGTGGCCCTCGAAGCCCAGCCGGGCACGTGGGATCAGCCAACGAAGCGCCAACGCGGGAGCGATACGATAACGCTTCCAAGGGTGCCGTTCGTGGAGGCCATTGATGACGGTTCGATAGGCATTTTCTTGGGGCCCGATGGAGTAGATGCCTTCCAGCGAGACGCTAGCCAGAAACGTGGGCGTGATGGCGTGAGTGTAACCGAGCGCCAGATCGTGGAGCTGGAGCAGGTTGGTATCTCCGGTCGACATCCATGGCACCGCGCCGCCCTGCCTACGTATTTGGAACACGCGATCGAGATTGACGCTGTAGGCTAAATTCACGGTTCCCGAACGCTCCAGCACGTCACGCGATAGCGACACCCCGATGCTCTTCGAAACGTAGTCGCTCTCGCTCGAGTAGCGGAAAAACGCTGCCATGGCCCAATCTTTGATTCGCGAGGCCACCCGTCCGATGCTTTCGTGTCGATACTCCGTGAACAGGAAGTCTCCGCCGGTGACCTCGGCTGCACCGGAGGCGATCGACGCCGAGGTAATCGCATCGAGCATGTAAGCTGCGCCGACCGTAAAGCGCTCGTCCGGCAAGTCGACCGAGACATCGACCAGCGGTTGCATGACACGCGTAGAGTCTTCGCGGTAGTAGTTTCCGCGCACGATCACACGATTCTCGGCGCGTAGACGCGTGGCTGGCATCGACCAGGCGAATGACATCATCACCAACCCCAGCAGCAGGCGAAAACACCTGCGGCGACGCGTGGATGGTTTTGTCATCAACCGCAACCGCAACCGCCGCCGGCAACGCCATGACCGCCGAATCCCGATTCCCGCGCTGCCTCGACGTGGCTATGAAACACTTCTTCATGGACGTCGTGGGCCGGATTCATCTCACGTCGGCTGAGGTGCTGACGCTGCGACGGTCGAACCGTGACACAGCCGCCGGTGGCAAGGGTGACGAGCGCAAGCACGAGCCGGACCGCGCGCACCGCTGGAAAGGAACGAACCGCCAGGTGTTTCATGGCGCAACGCTGCCCGAAACCCCATTTGCCGGCAACTTGTCCAGCGTCCGAACGTCGCCGCCACGGGCAGCGGCACGGACGTTCATCCCCGCGGTATCGACCGGGTTTTTCCGCAACCTGACGGCCTGATACGCTGACTCCGTGGTGCGAGACGACGCCGAGCTGCTCGATGCCTGGCGCGGCGGAGACAAGGCCGCCGGGGAGCAGCTGTTCGAGCGACACTTCGACGCAGTTGCACGATTTTTCCACAACAAGGTACGCGATAGCATGGAAGATCTGATCCAAAAGACCTTCCTGGCTTGTGTCGAAACACGCGATCGGTTTCGTGGTGATGCCAGTTTTCGCACGTACGTGTTCGCTGTTGCGCACAACGTGTTGTGCAAACACCTACGAAGCAAACGTAGAGAACACGAGCGCATCGACTTCGACAGCGTATCCGTGCACGACCTCGACCCAGGTCCCAGCACCGTGTTTGCCAAGCGTCGCGAGCAACAGCTGCTCGTCAATGCTTTGCGCAGAATTCCGCTGGATTGTCAGGTGGTGTTGGAGCTGTACTTCTGGGAGCGACTCAGTGCGGGTGAGCTCGCCCGTGTGCTCGACGTTCCCGAGGGAACGGTACGCACTCGCATTCGCAGGGCCAAACAGTTGCTGGAGCAGGCCATGCATGCGGTTGCGTCCTCACCGGCGGAGGCCACGACGACGATCCAAGATCTGGAGGCTTGGGCGGCCTCGCTTCGTGAGTATTCGGACGGGAATGTTTCGCCGCCTCGGGTCCGATGATACTGGGAGACCACGACCCATCATTCGAACGAATACAAAGGTGCCGGCCCGGAAGCCACTCCGGTAAGTGGTCGGCCCGGACTTCGCCGACGCACTCACGACGCAGGTCGAAATGGAATTGCCCCGATTTTTTGGACAGGTTGGTTACGCAGCGCGTGACCCTCGCGCGGCGATGAGTTCTTCGTGTTGAGCAGGCGCATGGTAGCGGATGCTCGAGTGGATGCGAAGGCGGTTG
>Ga0187893_10007431_pt1 | contig 17944 bp, 14 predicted proteins | sample MA1701074metaG_FD_139574 | JGI IMG/M metagenome (GOLD analysis project Ga0187893, IMG submission 139574) | White microbial mat communities from a basaltic lava cave in the Kipuka Kanohina Cave System on the Island of Hawaii, USA - MA170107-4 metaG ... | reverse complement strand
CCCTTGTGATTTACCTTCCGTCTTGGCTGAATCAGGCTTTTGCCCACCGTCCGCCGCAGGATTCTCCTCCTCGAGGGTCTTTTCCTCCACTGCGGGCTTCTCGACCTTTTGTTGGGCGGCAATTGTGGGGGGCGCTTCGATAATTCTCTCTGGCAATTCAAAGGAACTCAAGAAGCGATCAGTTAAGGCTTCGTCCTTTTTTGTATTAAGTGAAACAATGGCATAAAAGCGTCTTTTCGTCGCATAGACTTGGGCAATCCCTGAGAGATCGCCGACCACGACTTGATACTCGCGCCCGGCGTGGCCGTTGAGGCTTTTCTCCTTGGTCAGAGTCAGTTTGGCAATTGCATCTTTCCCTCGAATCTTTTTCGGAAACCAACGCTTGAACGCGTCCACATATGAGTTGACGCGTGCCATTTCTGTGTACATCGCCGGATTGGACTTGATTCCACTGAGCGAGACCACGGCAAAAACCGGCCCTGCGGGACTGGACCACAGGTAAAGCCGAGTATTCAGCGTCATCCGGTGGTAAGGCTCTTCGCTCTTTTCCGCAGTGGAATTCTTGGGCATCAGAATCCCGAACTCCTCGCCGTCGGGCCGCAGCATCTCCCATTCACTGACAGCATTGGCCGTCTGTGCTCCGCTGGAGCCTGGGAAAGCCGCACCTGCGAATATAACTAATGCAAGCCAAACAGTAGGGCGAAGTTTCAGCATGTGTTGCGCTCCTTTCAGAGATGGCTAAATCTGATCCGGCGATCAGCAGTGGTGAGGAGTGCATAAATATATCGCATTTGCGCCCTCTTCTAAAGCCGACCCAGAATGAAGGCCAAAAGCGGCTGGTGAAGAACCGAGAGCGATAGCAACCGCACTCAACTGGCAGGAGCCTTAAGGTCCATTGCGCGGAGCGCTGCAATATATGCTCGGACTGCTTTCGACACCACTTCAGGCGACATTTGTCTTAATTTTCCTTTCGCGTTCAGCTTGAACCAGTATCCGGCGCAGAATCTTTCCGGAAGCGGACTTGGGAATCTGGTCGGTAAACTCAACGCCACGAATCTTTTTATGAGGGGAAACTCGCGATTCGACGTATTTCATTATCTCTTCGGGCGTGGCCTCGGCTCGTAGAACTACATAGGCCTTCGGAATTTCTCCAGCTTCTTCGTCCGGACAGGGAATCACAGCGGCGTCGGAAATTGCCTGATGGGTCAACAAGATTGCTTCCAACTCGGCGGGCGCGACTTGTAGGCCTTTGTACTTTATCAATTCTTTAGCCCGGTCAATGATGTAGAAGTGCCCGTCCTCGTCCGCGTACCCGATGTCGCCGGTGTGCAGCCAGCCTTCCGCATCGATTGTCTGGGCGGTGGCATCGGGTCGATTAAGATAACCCTTCATGATCTGTGGCCCGCGAACGCAGACTTCGCCTTCTCGGTTAGGTTCCAGGGTGGCGCCGGTTTCCAAATCAATAATCTTGCACTCGGTGTTGGGTGCGCAAACACCCACCGAACCAAATTTGACCTGAGCCGGATCGGGCGGCGAGGAGTGCGTCACCGGGCTCGTCTCCGTCATACCGTAGCCCTGGCGAACGTCGCATCCCAGCCTTTTCATACAGGCGCGGGTTAAGTTTTCGTCGAGTGGGGCGGCGCCGGAAAAAATAGTTTTCAAGCTCGACAAATCGTAGTCATCTATTTTGGGATTCTTACTCAAAGCGAGCACGATCGGTGGAACAAGATGAGCCAGCGTTACCTTGTAATCACTGATGGCCTTGAGGAACTGCTCGAGATCAAACCGCGGCATCGTGACGATGGTGGAGCCGGTGTACAGTCCCATGTTCAGAATGACAACCAGACCGTAGATGTGAAACAGCGGCAGCACACAGATGAGAGTGTCATTCTCGGTGAAGTAGCACAGTCCTTCCATCTGGCGAATGTTAGCGACCAGATTGTAATGGGTGAGCATTACGCCCTTAGGGAAGCCGGTCGTGCCGCTCGAGTAGGGAAGCGCAACCAGATCCTCGCGCGGATTGATCTCAACTGCGGGTGCCTGAGCCGCACTCTCCAGCAGCGCCGCAAAGGGCGTCGCCCCATCCGCTTCGCCAAACACGAATAGCTCTTCAATTGACGCGGCGCCGGCGGCCTTGCGCGCCTTGTCAATGAAATCTGGCGCCGTCACCAGGAATCTGGCGCCGGCATCTTTCAACTGCTGCGCCACTTCATGTTCGGTGTAAAGTGGATTCAGGGTCGTGTTGATTCCACCCAGCGACGCTACGCCATGAAAGACCATGGCATATTCGGGGAGGTTCGGGCTTAGGATCCCGACCACATCGCCTTTTTTGAAATTCCGCTTCGCTAAATTGCCGGCAACGCGCGTGATCGAATCGGCAAGCTCAGAATAGGTTACGACTCGGCCTGTGGGAGCTTCAATCAGCGCCGGCTTGTTTGCTAACTCCGGCGCGCGCTGCATCACCAGCTGCGTCAGTGGCACTTCCGGTATGGTGACTTCTGGAAACGGGCCGCGAAAGATCATATTCAGTGGTTTAAGCGTCGGGAGGCCACAGATTACACAGTTTCCTCAGATTAGGAAAGAACGAACTAAAATAATCAACGGTGCCCGAAAGCTTTTCTCGAATTTCTTGTGAATTTGTGGATCGCGTTCTTTAACCGTTTGAAATCCGGGTAACTGGTGGATGTTTTATGTCGCGCTGGTCTAGAATCGGCATTTCCAAAATTGCCGAACGAGGGTTTCCGGTGTCATCGCGTCAGCCTAATATTATTTTTCTCGCCACCTATTTCAAAGGCGTAGACTTCATTCGCGAGTGCAAGAGCCACGGCTGCCAGGTCGTCCTCATCACCAAAGAGAAGATGCTCGGTGAAGACTGGCCGCGCGAAAGCCTTGACGAGCTGATTGCCCTGCCAAACGATTCTGGGCCCGAGCTTTTTATCCATCTCGTAAGCCTGCTGGCCCGGCAAAACAGGATCGATCGCGTCATTGCGCTCGAAGAGTTTGACGTGCTTACCGCAGCGCAAATCCGCGAGCACTTCTGCCTCGGCGGCATGTCGAGCGCTACCGCCCGGCTGTTCCGCGACAAATTGGCAATGGCCGCAAGGGCAAAGCAAGCCGGAGTCAATGTGCCCGACTTTGTGCCGCTGATTAATCACGATGAAATCCGCGAGTTTTTAACGCGAGTGCCTCCGCCGTGGATTATCAAACCTCGTTCCGACGTTTCGGCCATCGGAATCAGGAAGGCGCAGGAGCCGGGCGAGGTGTGGCAGACAATCGACGCACTCGACGCGAACGAGCGACTGCGCGAGCGCTCCCCGCATTACCTGCTGTCACGGTTTGTGGCGGGCCAGGTTTTCCATGTTGACTCACTGGTCAACAACGGCAGGGTGGTTTTCGCTGGAGCGAATCAATATGGCCGCCCGCCCATGGAAGTGGCGCATGGGGGCGGCGCTTACATTTCCCACACCATCCCCCACAAAACTGAAGACGAGAAAAAGTTAATCAAGCTTAATCGAAAGTTGGTTAAAGCTTTGGGCCTGGAAAGAGGCGCGGCCCATGCCGAGTTCATTAAAAGCGACGAGGACGGCCAGTTTTACTTTCTCGAGATTGCGGCGCGTGTCGGCGGGGCCTACATCGCGGATGTGCTCGAGGCTGCTTCCGGCGTGAATCTCTGGCGAGAGTGGGCGAAGCTTGAGATCGCGGATGAGGACCAAGGGAAACGTGGAGAAAGGGAGAAAGGAAGAAGGGGAGAAGGGGAGAAGGGAAGCCGGGGGGATGCGCTGACGCGTGGCGAGCAGGAAGAAACAGAGATATCAACTTCAAAGGGTAAGAAAGCGCGCAACTCGCACCGGATCAAGCCGGCGCGAAAGGAATACGCGGGCATAATTTTGTCTCTCGCAAAGCAGGAGCATCCCGACACGTCCTCTTACGCTGATCCGGAGATCGTCTATCGCGTCAAAAAGAAGCATCACGCAGGATTAATCGTGCGAGCGAAGCATCTCGAACGCGTTCAGGAGTTATTGAGTCAATACTCAGGACGCTTCACCGAAGACTTCGCTGCGGTGCTTCCGCCTCTGGAGAGAGCTGAGTGAACGATGATTATGGAAACGCTCGCTGAACGAATCGAACGAGTAACCCATGAAGACGTCTCTGTTGTTCCTTACAATCCCGCCTGGCCCGGTATGTTCGAAGAAGAGAAGAACCATCTCCTTGGGTCGCTACCGCAAGAGATGATTGGACGGATCGAACACTTTGGGAGCACCGCCGTACCCGGTCTGGCTGCTAAACCGATCATCGATATCCTGGTGGAAGTAAGATCGTTGGCCGAAACTAAAAGCAGAATCGTGCCTGTGTTGGAAGCCCAGGGCTACGACTATTTTTGGCGGCCAAGTCGCGGTGACGACATCCCTCCGTTTTATGCCTGGTTCATTAAACGAAACGCCGCCGGAACACGCACTCACCACATTCACATGGTCGAGAAAGACTTTGAACAGTGGGACCGGGTGCTTTTTCGGGATTACTTGATCGAGCACAAGGATGTGGCGAAGGAGTATGAGGCTCTAAAACTGAAACTTGCTCACGATTTTCCAAACGATAGAGTTGCGTACACGAATGGAAAAACAGAATTCATCGTCCGCGTGACGCAAATAGCAAGAGAATATTACGAATGAAAGGGACTTGTGCGAAGAGAATATGTCGTGGTCTCGTGTCTCACTTGAGAAGCTTGTGATGGTTAATGACTTTCCGGGGTGGCTTCGCGATGGGAGGCGTCTGAGAACTTGACTGCGATCCTTCGGATGGTGACGCGTGGCTTTAGCAGAAAAGCAGCAATCTGACCAAAGTAACAATATGCGTAAGTGATCCCTACCAGGACAAGCACCATAAACGGAGTTGCAAAAAGAAGCTTCTCGTATCCGAAGACCAGCCAGACTGGGATGGCGACGGGGGCGAGTACGATTATACTTCCTACGTAGAGCCACAACGTGGCTTTAAAAGTACGGCCTTCTATCCCTGCTTTAATAAGATCCCTCATTTCTTACCACTCCTTTGGGTTTTCTGTTGGCCGCTTTTCCGTAACATTTTCCGCACGGATTCTCCCACAATTTCCACTCCGCTACAAACCTCTAACGCGATGCTGACCGACATGCGTATGACAATCCTAATCAAAGTGAAAAGTCCGAATCCAAAGAGAATGACCAGAGCCAGCCAAATATCGACTTGTTCGATCATATTGAAGTACCACTCACGCTCCGGAAAAAGCTTTTTTAATGAGAGCGCCAGGAGGCCCATCAGAAGCAGAGCTATGTCTAATATAAGAATTACGGGAATGTGAATGATCAGAGGTTCCGCTTCGTGCCAAAACTTCTGGCGGAAAGAGGCCTTAGTGTGAGCGTGAGGCATGGCCCGAATATTAAAGCATTCTAGGCGATTTTTGCTACTGACCAGATGTTGACGCTGATCTCCTCGGCGTAATGCAGCAGAGGATCGCCGGACGGCGTGGGTAGACGATGAGATTCGATCATCGTTGAGGTAATCGAGTTAAGAGCGGCTTTCCTGAGCGGCCAGGGCTCGTGGTGAATGTGCGCGCGGTAAATCTCGCCCGCCCGCTCACTGTAAAGGCAGTAACGTTCAGTCAGAAAAAACTCCAATGACCCGGGATTTGAGACCGGAAGCTCCTCACCAATCTTCCAGGAGGCAGCGAAGTCCGCGGCCGGCTCATCAGTGCGCTCCAACTCATATTTAATCGTGTCTCCATCCTGTTCCAAGTCGATCTCTGCGTTGTAATAAGGCAGATGAAAGAATGTTCGCGCCCCAAGCACTGCCGCGGCGCTGTTGCAGTCGAGCGAGAAAAACCATACGCCGGGCACCCGATCGCAATGAACATAGGTGCGCACATTTAACTCGTGCATCGCGTTCAATCCGGGTAACGGCGGGATGAACGGAGGGAAAGCTCTGATATCCCACATCGTGAACGGCGCGATCGCAATCCACGCGGAGCCGTCGAAGATGTCAATCTCGAGCCTGTCTGGAATCAAAGGACGGAGCAGCTTTTCCTCGATGCGCCAGTGCATAAAAAGAAGCTTGCCCCAGGTCTGATGCATGAGCGGCTGACCTGTTGGATGATGGCGCGCTTCGAGGCGTTCGAGGTCTGTTAGCAATTGGTTTCTCATGGCTGTCATCGGATCCACTCAATCACAGAACCGCTTGCAGTAGACAACAGATGTGAGCACTCAACACCACGGGCGCCCTCAACCACGGAACCGCTTGCCGTAGCCGGCGGATGTACCCCTCAACCACGGAACCGCTTGCCGTAGCCAGCGGATGTTAGCACTCAACATCACGAGCTTACATTGAATGTTCGGGGCCATTGGCTACCGCAAACGGTTCTGTGAGTGAGTGCTTCGGCGTGTGTTGAGTGGCGGCATTCATTGGCTACCGCCAACGGTTCTGTGGGTGAGTGTTCGGCGTGTGTTGAGTGGCGGCATCCATTGGCTACCGCCAACGGTTCAGTGGACCAAGCGGTTGAGAGTTTTTTATGGCGAAAAGCGACGAGAATTAATATTAATCCGTCTGGACTGTCGTTCCAGACCCAACATGCCGCGCACGATGGCCAGCCGAGCCATTAAACGCGGTTCGGTAAACTGAAAACGGCCTGCCAAAATCTGAGAACGATCAAAGTCCCTTCGCGCCAGCTCGCCGAGCACCACTCCATAACGTGTCACCATGTTGCTCAAGCCATTTCTCGCTTCCAACGGCAACTCACCATCTTTAAACAAATTCAATTCAAATCCACTAAGAGTGGCGGCGGCTGATAGTAACTCGTTGAGCTGCAAAACGACCGGCTCCAGAACTTCGAAGCTTTGTGACGGTTCCAGATCCTTGAAAGCGCTGGCCACCCTGAGCTGTTGTTCGAATTGTTGGTAACTACTGGCGCGCCGGTTCGTATACTGGCGGGCTTCCTCCAGCAGTTGCACGGCTAGCTTTGGGTTCTTTGCCGCTGCTGAGCCTGACAGTCGCAAAAGCAGATCGACACGCTCATCGTCAGAACCTAAACCCGAAAGCGTTTGGCGGACTGCTTCGATGTTGTTGGCCTCCAGCTTCTCGGATGTTTCACGAAATGTGATCGCCTGCAGCACTGAGTCCCTGACTGCCGGATCGAGATGATCGTCTGCAATTTGGCGAGCGCGGTCAGGATTACCCTCGTCGAGCGCCCTCATCGCAGCCTGCTGATAAACTCTCGGCTGAAGCTGCGGAGGCATCTGACCGACGACGGACAGCAGACTCTCTGATGTGCCTTGAGGCGACACCCGGAATGCCGACTGCGAACTATTGCGGGAGTCTCCGAACCCCACCTCTGTCAATTTTTGCCGCACAGCCTGGGCGCGCGCGGGCAGATACTGGTCAATCTGAGGCAGCAGCATCTGCAATCCACCCAGCAGTCGCCGAGCATTATTCTGTTCAAGCTCGGCGGCAGTCGGCTCGTTCGAAAAGTTTAATTGTCTCGCGGCGCCCCCTCTGCCGATAGGGCCGCTGCTTTGTCCACGACCGCGATTCTGATTTCGATTTCCTGCCGACGGAGGAGTAGCTCTCAGTGCTGCGTCGACTACAGCGGTTAATAAACCGCTATACGACGAGGGCGCAAGAAATTGCCTGGGATTGATAGGGACATCTGCCGCGCTATTCGCTGGATTCGCTTCGATGCGCGGGCCGGTTCGCAGCAGGCTCAGCGCCAGGTTGCCGGCCTCCGGAGCGGAAAGCATGTTCGCAGACTGGAGCCGTTTAGTGATCTTGTCTTCGAGCTTGGCGGCGGCTTCCTTATCCTTGGCTTGAAGCTGAGCCAGTACTTCGGTCAGGGAACGAGAAAACTGTCCTTTGTCGAGCATCTGTTCAGCGTTTTGCAATGCCAGCTTTGGATCTAAAGACGCAATTTCGGCAAGTAGACGTTGTTCGAGGCTGTCCTCCGAACCAAACCTGCCCGAATTTCGGTCGTCACCGGACATCGTGTTGGTAGCTGCCAACAACTGGTAAGCAAGTGCTGCGTCGTAACGCGCCGCCGTCAACACGAGTTCCTGTCGAAGTTGAGCGGTCCGCCCCTGATTACCACCCCGCCGTTCATCCCGGCTTGGGTTTGCAATCTCCTGTCGCAGGATCTCAGCGACGTTGTCCGCAGCCAGCGCAAACAGTGACCGCGCGCGGCCTTGATTTCGTTTCCAGAGCAGGTTTGCGGCCCCAATCTGAACCCGCGCGCGATTCTCCGGCAGTCGGAGCATCTGAGCCTCTTGGACCACCTGTTCAAGCAGCGCGATAGCTTTCTCTTCGTTTTCTGTTTTCTCCTGCTGTTGCTCCTCGTCGGCGGGTGTTAGCACCGAGTTTTCCTGCCCGATGACCGATGAAGTTGTTAAAAGTATGAATGGGAGAATCAGGAAGGTAGTAAACCGGAACCTCATAATTGTCCTCTTCTTTTTTGGTTAAAACCGTCAGACCCGATCAGACCTGTGTTGTTAGACGCCCTGACACCGGGAAGAGTCTGACGCTATAGTAAGGGAAACTTAAGAAATGTGAAATACCTTGAGGTTGGTTAGTTCGGTCTGGTCTGCGCAAAAATACGGCGCGCACCCGAGATTATTGAGTGCGCGCCGCATGGTTCCAGGCAACTCAAGGTAAACCGAAAATCAGAGGCGTCACGAGTGACGACCCTGGTTGGAATCAGCTACGGAAAGCCGCCTGAGTGAGTGGGCAAGCGATGATCCCCCCAATCATCGAACGCCCAGGATGTGAACGACCCAGACTATGCAGTCTCCCTGCGATGAATATCGCACGCGATAGCTGAGCCCGCCGCCGGCCGCCAGGAAACTGCCGCTCCCGAACACGTCCGTATGCGAATCCCAGAGCTTATTCAGTGGTTCGCCATCGTCGCCATTCCAATCGGAGTCTCTATTTAAGCCTCCGACGTCGCCCTTGATCTGAATCGAGCCTCCGGTGGCCGGATTCTCAATCCAGGTCCGCTCGTCGCTGATTGTCGGAATCGACCTCAGGCCGCAGTTGGTGGTGCCTACCTGCCCATCGGCGCCAATTCTGCTGTGCTTCAGATTTGCGAGAGCGCCGTTGATCGGAGGCAATGTGGTGTGGGTGACCACATGAGGACCGGAGAACATCCGCGGGCCAAGATCGACGTAGATTTGGGCAGTACGCGGAATGCACGGGTTTGAATAGAAGACAATTAGGCTGGCTCCTTCGGAAAGGACCATTGCGTTACCAGGGCCGGCGCATGCTGCATCAGGCCAGGGACAGCGATTGTTGGTGAGTGCGCTGCGCAGGTTTCTTATCCGATAGTCGCCGTTTATGCCGGCCACGATCTGAGTTGTTACATTCGCCATGTAGGCAAAGAATTGACCCGCCGGATTCCAACATGGTTGAGCAGCGGGATTGGTCGGAAATGGTGTGGGAGTACCGGCCACGGTGGCTCCTGCAGCGCAGTCAGGTCCAAACAAAACGTTGTAAGGGTTGAGTGCTGGCGGCGCGGCAATCTCGCCCCACACAAGCAGGGCGCTCAGCAGCGTCGAACCAGGTGGAATGCCTCGCAGCCTGATGACCCCCTGACCGGAGTTTCGGGTTGCAACTCCAGCAACAGCATGATCGATGCCCCCCGGTAGGGGAATCGGAACATGCTTGAACGAGACTGGGACCTTGTTGACTTTAGTTGGTGGACTTCCGCTTTGTTCCTCTTGCGCTTGTCGCTCGACTTCATCGGCGTCAAGGAACAAATCCACTTCTTTCTCAACTGTTGTTTCGGTTGCGACGACCGAACTGATGCCACCGTCTTGCGTCGGTTCAGTCTCTGTCTCAGTGGCCTTTGTCTGCGCTGCTCCTGAGTCGGGCTCGGCGCTGACCGAACGATGTTGGATTGTCGTCGTCATTGTGATTGCTAACATTGCTAGCACCACAATAATAGGTATGAGCCTGTGAATTCGCATTTAACGTTCTCCTTTCTGGTGCGTGTTGGCACACCTCACTCCTTGAGCCCTCGCCCCTATTGAGTGATTTTGAGTTTTGAGGAGTCATTCAGGCGAACGCTCGCCCGAAGTGAGTCTTCGTTTAGAGTTAATTCATGTTCGCAACCAACTCAGACAAATGTTGGGCTAGCTTGTGATCGAAGGGAGGTTTAGGCGTCTTGGTCTTCAGATCACACTGACCATTTGGACTTTCAAGGGTTGGGAGGAAACCCTAGCCTAATACGCCGGATTTATGATTACAAGCGATCTTATTTGGCAGTTCTTGCTATTCGTTGGCGACTTTTGCTGCGCATCAGCCTTGGGGTGATCCGCGGCGGTGGCCAACAGAGATTTCTTTTGGGAACATATGGTAGGTCGCGGGTGCAATTAAAGTGAGAATCGAATACCCGCGACGGGAAGAAGCTATGGAAACTCAGACACGAGCAACAGATTAACGCGGATGACTCGGATCAAAAACGAATAAAATCCTTAAGAAGCTCCTTTACTATTGTTTTTGACCCGTGTCATCCGCGTTAATCTGTGGCTAAAGTTGTGAGGGCTCCTGGATCGTAAGGCGCGAGAGTCGTAGAATCCATGAAAGACAATCAAACAAACAAAAGCCAACTTAGCAAAGGAGGAAACATGGCTGCTAACGTAAAACCGATTCCCGAGGGTTATCATTCCGTCACACCTTACTTGATTATGAAGGGGGCGGCAGACGCCATCGAGTTCTACAAAAAGGCGTTTGGCGCTACTGAGTTGTTTCGGATGCCCCAGCCGGATGGGAAAGTAGCTCATGCCGAGATCAAGATTGGCGACTCGCCAATCATGCTTTCCGACGAATATCCGGAGATGGGGTTCACAGGTCCGACGACACTCGGTGGAACGCCGGTGAGCATTATGATCTATGTTGAGGATGTGGACACTATTTTTAAGCAAGCGCTCGCTGCGGGTGGGAAGGAGCTAAAACCTCTGCAAGATCAGTTTTATGGTGATCGCTCAGGCTCGTTGACGGATCCTTTTGGTCATATCTGGCACGTCGCCACGCATGTGGAGGATGTGTCTCCTGAGGAGATGGACAAGCGCGCTAAGGCTGCACACGGTGGCGGTAGTTAGCCACACAACTTGGTAGGACGGGACTTCGTGCCCCCCTTTGGAATGTGCGAATTCTCGGGGCTTAAGAGAGGCGGGAGTATTCACTGGCGGGTTCACTTCACGACAACGAATACTCCGTGCCCGCTTTTGAGGGAATCCTGAGCAGGGGCGCATACGAACTTGCGGCAATCGTAGCAGGGTGTGCGACGCAGTGGGCCGCAACCGAGTTGCGTTCTTACAATCTCACCGGCTTAGGCGAATCGTCAGGCTCAGTCACCGGCGCAACTGGAAGCTGGTCTGGCGGAAGCGGCACCGGATCGCTGGTTGGCTGTCCGGGATCCGCCGGGTCGTAAGGACCTGTTGGCGTTTTAGTTGGTTCTTCGCCCGGTGGGTTTTCCACGGGCCGCCATGGTTCGTTGTTTGGATTTTGACTCATCTTTTTCCCCTCTTTAACGAAACTTTCCCCTCTTTAGCGAAAAAGGGCGCAGTTTCACATGCGCCCCTTTTGCTGTTCTTCAGTGGTGTTGTTAAGTCGCCTGCGTTCGACAAGAGTCACAGGCAACGCCTCTCCATCTCTGAAGAAGCGCTGCCCGTTGTGGACGCTCCAGTGTTTCCACCAGGGCCTCTTAGGGAGCCCGAGCGACGCGCAGGCTCACCTCTTGTTTCCTTCAGACGAGAAGTTTTGGGTTCAGAACCATCACACTACTGGTCGCCGGCCCGAGACGAGGTTAATGATCAGTACGACCAGCGCTACAAGCAAGATCAGGTGGATCAAGTTGCCGCCGAATCCTCCAATGAACCCGAGCAGCCACAGAATCAGTAGAATCACCAGAATTGTCCACAACATAGTCTAAGTCTCCTTTGAAAAAAATTTCCTCCTTCGGTTTACACCTTCAAACCGGATTATACTCCCATGATGAGCAATGGTTATGCCATCGTTGGAGGATTCCTCTGAAAAACCTCAGCTTCGTTTAAAGTAACGGCGCTACTCATGTGATTTGGAGAGTCTCTTTATCAAGAGTCTCGTCAGGGATGTGCATTAGAATGATTCGTTTTCAGTATGTTGTCGGCAAGAAGTTCGTGCGGTATCAATCCACATAAAGCCTCTGCTGATGAAAAACTCCGTTGAGGGCTTTAGACTTTGGCTTGAGCGTAATACAATCCGGTGCCGTAGATCCCCATTCCAGCGCAGTCGTTATTGAACTCATGATGATGAGGAGAGCAGATATGAATACCCAAAGCAGACTTTTATTATATGCCAGTGTCGTTGTCACGCTTGCGGCATTTGCTGTATCTACCCAAGCTCAGTTGAGGTTACCCCGTCCCAGCCAGAAGGCGAGCGTCATGCAGACCGTCGGGGTGACAGACATCACGATCATCTACCATCGGCCCGGAGTGAAGGGAAGGAAAATCTGGGGCGATCCTCCAGCCGGCGCTGCTCCCGGAACGGCAACTCTTGACGATGCCCGAACGCGCGCCCAGGACGCGGTCCTCGTGCCGTACGGACGTTTGTGGCGCACCGGCGCAAATGAAGCCACAGTCTTTGAGGTAACTGACCCGGTGCTCATTAACGGACAGCCGCTGGCCGCCGGACGCTACAGTCTGCACACCATTCCCGGAAAGGATGAGTGGACCATCATTTTCAATAGCGATGCCGGGCAGTGGGGCAGCTTCTCTTACGACGAGAAGAAAGACGTATTGCGAGTCAAGGCAAAGCCGCAAATGGTGGCAGACAATCAGGAGTGGATGAGGTTCAGTTTTGATCCGGTCACTGAAAATTCGGCGCAAGTAAATATAAGTTGGGAGAAGGTGAATGTGCCCTTCACGGTGGAAATCAAGGACGTGAAGGCGCTGGCGATTGAGAAGGCTCGGGCGGCCGTCGCGGCTGCGAAGCCCGACGATTGGTCGACGCGTGCCTCAGCGGCGAACTATGCGCTACAGAATAAAGTGAACACTGAAGAAGCAATGCAGTGGCTCGAGCAGTCGATTAAGATCAGAGAGACTTTCAGCAATCTCAGTCTCAAAGCGCGCACCCTGGCCGAACAGGGCAAGACGGCAGAAGCGATCGCGGCTGGAGAGAAAGCGATCCAGGTTGGCAAGGCGGCCAATGCCGATGCCGTCGCAGTCGGCACGATGGAAAAGCGCGTCGCTGAATGGAAGGCCAAGATGTGAGGCGCACCCAGTCGGCTAAGTTCTGCTTGAATTGAACTACTTGAAACTTTTAGGAAAATCTTGGCAATCTTCGCTCTGATTTGGTAGTCTTACCTCCGGGTCGTTCAAGTTCGACCCTTATTCATGCCATTCGGATCAGGCTTCGCCCCTACTCACCGGAAAGGCCATCCGTCAACAAGAAAGGCCACCGTCAATAAAAAGCGTTGGTCCGAATTCGCTTCGCCAGTCTCGCAGGCGGCGCGGAGTTAAATCCCCCCGATAGCGCGGCGAGTTTTGCCATTCTGGTTGTTTGCCTAGGATCAAGCTGAACATGCGGCCAAAAGCATCAACGATCAAGCCAACAAGACTCAAGGCACTGCAGCAAGCTGCAGACCGCCTCAAGCGTATTCTCGAGTACGACTTAACCGGGATCAGTTTTGCAGATTTCGAGGGCACGATTACAGAAGCCAATAATGCATTTCTAAAGATCGTCGGTTACACGCCGGATGATGTCGCCGCCGGCAAGCTGAACTGGCGAGAGATGACTCCGCTCGAGCAGCGTCACCTGGACAATCAGGCCGTCGAGCAAATCCGCAATGCCGGATCCTGCGCGCAATTCGAGAAGGAATACATTCGTAAAGACGGCAGCCGAGTTTCAGTGCTGTTTGGAGCTTCGCGGCTTTCAGCGTCAAAGCCGGAACTCGTGTGTTTCAGCCTGGACCTGAGCGAATACAAGCAAGCCCAGGAAAAAGTAAACTATTTTGCCTACCACGATGCGCTCACCAATTTGCCTAATCAGGCGCTGTTTAAGGATCGCCTGGAACAAGCGCTCGCCCTCTCCCAGCGCAACGAACAGATGCTGGCGGTAATGTTGGTCAATTTGGATCGGTTCAAAACCATTAACGATACGCTGGGTTATATGACCGCCGATCAACTGTTGCGAGACGTCGCAGAAAAATTAGTCGAATGCGTGTGCGAGAGCGACACCGTGGCCCGGTTTGGCAGCGATGAGTTTGCGCTGCTCTTGACGCATGTTACACGCACGGAGGATGCCGCCAAGATTGCGCAGAACATCAAGCAGGCGCTCAGCGTGCCGTTCAGCCTGCAAGCGCAGGAACTCTTTATTACCGCCAGCATCGGGATCAGTCTCTATCCGGATGATGCAAAAGAGACCGTCACGCTGCTAAAGAGCGCCGGCGCCGCCCTGAATCGCGCCAAAGAACAAGGCGGTGATAACTATCAGTTCTACACTGCGGGCAGAACGACGCGCGCGCTGAAGCAATTGGTTTTGGAAAACAACATGCGCCCCGGCCTTGAGCGTGATGAGTTCGTCATTCATTACCAGCCGCAGGTAGATATAGAGACTTTTCAACTTGTCGGCATGGAGGCGCTGGTGCGCTGGCAGCATCCGGGCCTGGGTCTGCTTTATCCGGCCGAGTTCATCCCGCTGGCTGAGGAAAGCGGGCAGATTGTTTCCATTGGAGACTGGACCCTGCGGGAAGCGTGTTTGCAATGTAAATTGTGGCAGGATGCTGGATTCGAACCATTACGCATCGCGGTTAATATTTCGGCGCGCCAGTTTCAGCAGCCTTCGATTGTCGATACCGTCACGCTGATACTCACGGAGACGGGGATTGATCCGCGGCTTTTGGAGCTGGAACTGACCGAAGGCTCGATCATGAGAGACCCTGATCAGGCAATCGGGAAACTCAAGGAATTGAAAGCTATGGGTGTCCAGATCTCGATCGACGATTTCGGGACGGGCTATTCATCGCTCAACTATTTGAATCGTTTTCCAATCAACACGCTGAAAGTCGATCAATCATTCGTGAGAGAGATCCACACAGACGCCGATAGCGCCGCCATCGTGAACGCAATCATTACGCTCGCGCATGCCTTAAACCTCAAGGTCATAGCGGAAGGCGTGGAGAAACCGGAGCAGCTTGAGTACTTGCGCAAGTTGAATTGCGATGAAGTGCAGGGATTTCTGTTTAGCGAGGCACTCTGCGTCGAGGAATTCACTCAGTTGCTGAAGGAACGGCGAGGTATTGAGGCCATTAGGAATTACGCCACCGCTCCTTTATCAGGGGTGCTGACTCAACTGCAGGAAACGCGGTAAGCATTTTCCATATGTAATTTGACATTTCTCATTTGACATTTCTCTCCATCTCAAATCTCAAGTGTCAAATCTCAAATCTCAAATCTCAAATCTCAAATCTCAAATCTCAAATCTCAAAATTTCAAATCTCAAATCTCAAATCTCAAATCTCAAATCTCAAATCTCAAATCTCAAATTTTCAAATCTCAAATTTTCAAATCTCAAATCTCAAATGAAAAATGTCTACCGGGTCAACTGTCGATACTTGATCCGGTGTGGTTGATCGGCGGCGGCTCCGAGCCGCGCTTTGCGATCCGCCTCGTATTCAGAATAGTTTCCTTCAAACCAAACCACATGACTGTCGCCTTCGAAAGCGAGGATATGCGTCGCTATTCGATCCAGAAACCAACGGTCGTGCGAGATCACTACCGCGCAGCCGGCAAAGTTTTCCAATGCTTCTTCCAGCGCTCGCAAGGTATTCACGTCGAGATCATTCGTGGGCTCGTCAAGTAACAAGACATTTGCCCCCTCTTTTAACATCTTTGCCAAATGTACTCGATTCCTCTCACCGCCTGACAACGTGCCCACCTTCTTCTGTTGATCCGAGCCCGAAAAATTGAACCGCGCGACATAAGCGCGCGAATTCACTTCGCGGGCCCCCAATTTCAAAAGATCCTCGCCGCCGGTAATCTCTTCCCAAATCGATTTCTTCGGATCTAACGCGCGGCTTTGATCGACATAGGCCAGGCTGACGGTTTCGCCTTTTCTAATAGTTCCTTTATCAGGCTGTTCCTGTTCAGTAATCATGCGAAAAAGGGTGGTCTTGCCCGCGCCGTTAGGGCCAATGACGCCAATGATACCGCCGGGAGGGAGTCGGAAAGTCATGTCCTCAACCAATAAATGATCGTCGTATCCCTTGCTGACGTTGTCGGCCTCGATGACGACATTGCCCAGGCGGGGGCCCGGGGGGATATGGATCTCGAGATCCTCTCGCCGTTTTTCGGATTCCCGGTCGAGCAGTTTCTCATACGAGTTGATGCGAGCTTTGCCTTTTGCGTGACGAGCTTTCGGCGACATCCGGATCCATTCCAGTTCGCGTTGGAGGGTCTTCTGTCTTTCGCTTTCGGATTTTTCCTCGCGCCGCAAGCGCTCCTGTTTCTGTTCCAGCCAGGAGGTGTAATTACCTTTCCACGGAATGCCCTCGCCGCGATCAAGTTCCAGGATCCAGCCCGCCACGTTGTCCAGGAAATACCGGTCGTGAGTCACGGCGATGATCGTTCCCGGATAATTTTGCAGGTGATGTTCGAGCCAGGCCACTGATTCGGCATCAAGGTGGTTGGTAGGTTCGTCCAATAAAAGTATGTCGGGCTTTTGCAGGAGCAATCGACACAGCGCAACCCGGCGGCGCTCGCCCCCCGACAACACTTTCACCGGTGTCTCAGCCGGCGGACAGCGAAGCGCATCCATGGCCATCTCCAGGCGCGAATCGAGATCCCACGCGTCAAGCTGGTCCAACTTTTCCTGCACTTTACCTTGTCTTTCCAAAAGCGCATTCATTTCGTCATCCGACATCTCCTCGCCGAACTTCGCATTTATCTCCTCAAACTCCTTTAATAGATCGACTGTCTCACGCACGGCTTCTTCCACCACTTCGCGCACCGTTCGCGAGTCATCGATCAGCGGTTCCTGTTCCAGATAACCGACCGTATAGCCGGGCGAGATCACCGTCTCGCCGTTAAAATCCTGATCCACGCCGGCGAGGATCCGCAGCAGCGACGACTTGCCCGATCCATTCAATCCGATCACGCCAATCTTCGCGCCGTAGAAGTAGGAGAGATAAATGTCTTTGAGGACGGGCTTTTTGTCGTAGAACTTACTGACCCCGACCATTGAATAGATGACTTTGTTTGGTTCAGTGCTCATTTTTGTCCACAGATTACACGGATTGTCCCAAGAAAGAAAAAGGGCTCACAGTTCAAGTAGTTCAGAGTTCCAGAGGTTCAGAGTTCAAAGAGTTCAGAGTTTTAGCTCAGCCACAGATTCACACGGATAAACACAAATCAGAACGGGATAGATGTCCTTTTTGCTCTGATCTGTTTTGATCCGTGTTCTATCTGTGGCTGAAAAATGTGTGGCTGATTAATCTGTGCCTCAAAGAGCACTTGCTCGATGCATTACCGTGACGCGTCGCCGTGAGCCTTTGCTTCTATCCGCGTTATCCGCGTTCATCCGCGGCAAGTTATTTTCGCCCAAACCAGCTCAGCCACAGATTCACACGGATAAACACAATCAGGACCGGATAGATGCCCTTTTTGCTCTGATCTGTTTTGATCCGTGTTCTATCTGTGGCTGAAAAAATGTGTGGCTGATTAATCTGTGCCTCAAAGAGGCACATGCTCGATGGATTTCCCGTGACGCGTAGCGGTGGTGAGCCTTTGCCGTTATCCGCGTTAATACCGCGGCAAGTTATTTTCGCCCAAACCATCTCAGCCACAGATTCACACGGATAAACACGGATCAGAACGGGATAGATGTCCTTTCCGCTCTGATCTGTTTTGATCCGTGATCATCTGTGGCTGAAAAATGTGTGGCTGATTAATCTGTGCCT
>Ga0187893_10007429_pt1 | contig 17947 bp, 19 predicted proteins | sample MA1701074metaG_FD_139574 | JGI IMG/M metagenome (GOLD analysis project Ga0187893, IMG submission 139574) | White microbial mat communities from a basaltic lava cave in the Kipuka Kanohina Cave System on the Island of Hawaii, USA - MA170107-4 metaG ... | reverse complement strand
GGAAATCTCGGCGGAGGGCGGGCGTCTGCCCGATGGCGCGGATCAGCCCATCCTGGATCACGAGGCCGCCATTCGGAAGGGGAGGGCCGGAGATCGGCAGGACGAGACGGGCGGTCAGGATCATGGAAGCCCTTTCTCGGGCCGAGGGAAGGAGATCCTCAGGCGGCGTGGGGCGATCGCTGGCGGCGGATCGCCTCGGCCCTTTCAAGCTCGAGCGGGGTGTTGAGGTTCATCAGTCCGAGGAGATCGGGGTCCACCGTTCGGAGGGTCGCCTCGTCGATCGGTTTTACCCGAACTCTCGGGAAGAAGCCCGCGATCTTCAGCCTCCCGCCCTCGATCGCTTCCTTCATGTAAGGGAGACAGGGCTTGGCGTAGACCGCGTGCATCGGGTGCAGCTCGCCCGCCACGCGGGGCACCACGACATCCCATCCCTCGGCCTCCCGGACCAGGAGGCTGATCAGATCGGGGTTGAGGAACGGCATGTCACAGGCCGCAAAGAAGGCTCTCGGGTGGGAGGCGGACGCCAACCCCGTGTACAGACCGCCGAGCGACCCGGAGTTCGGAACCAGGTCAGGGAGGATTGTGACGCCGAGATACGCGTACAGATCGGGGTCGTTGGCGATGATCAGGACCTCCGGGAACAGTCCTGAGAGGCGATCGACGGCGATCTCGATCAGGCGCCTGCCCCCGAACTCGACGAGGGCCTTGTTAAACCCCATGCGCGACGACTTGCCGCCCGCCAGTACGATCCCCGTTGTCACGCGTCAGGTTTCTTCCTCAGGTGTCGCTGGCGCTTCCAGGGCGTCCAGATCGGTCATCTCCGCCGGCTCTTGGAGCTCGCTCGGATCGGCCAGCAGCTCCTGGGGGGCCTCCTCCAGATCGGCCTCTTCCTGTTCTATCTCTTCCTCGTCGATCACCGCGCCCTCGGCCAGGGTCTCCTCAGCCGACAGACTTCGGAACCAGGTCGGCTTGGCCTCGGCGGCGACAAGCTCCCGCGCCAGCGCGCCCTCGGCCGGCTCGGCCTCATACGTCAGTGTTCCCGTCCCCAGCTCCTCGAGGGCGATGTAGGCGGGCGTATGGCTCTTCGGCGCGATGAGCGGCTCGGCGCCGCTCATCAGTTGCTTGGCGCGCTTGGCGGCGATGATCACCAGACGGTACTTGCTGTCCACGTGCGCCAGGAGGTGTTCCAGTGGAAGTAGCGGCATTGCCTTTCCTCCAGGGATCTCAGCCGGCGACCTCACCCAGAAACGAGAGGTCTACCCGATCGCTTCGGGATCGCTCGGCCGTAATGATCGAGCAGAGCTGCCCGACCGCCTCGTTGAAGATGTCGTTCACGATCACGTACCGGTAGTTCGCGAAGTGCCGTAACTCCTCTTGCGCCCGCGCGAGCCGCAGTCGGATCTCGTCATCGGAGTCGGTTCGGCGCTGTCGAAGCCTGGCCTCGAGGAGGCCCAAGGTGGGGGGAACGACGAACACGAACACCCCGTGCGAGTACACCCGCTTCAGGATGGCGGCCCCTTGGGTATCGATGTCCAGAATGACATCAAGCCCCTCGGAGAAGTGTTTCTCCAGCAACGGCCGGCTGGTTCCGTACAGGTGTCGATGCACCATGGCCCATTCGGCGAAGTCGCCGGCATCGATCATCCTCCGGAAGGTCGGCTCATCTACGAAGTGGTAATCGCGCCCGTCCTGCTCGTCTGGCCTGGGGGGACGGGTGGTGTAGGAGACGGAGTGGACCAGCCGCGGCAGGCGCCGCGCCGCCTCCTCGCACAAGGAGGTCTTGCCCGCCCCGGAGGGGGCCGACACCACGACGATCAGCGGCTGCCGGACCATCCGGCGTTCCGTTATCCGGCTTTCCGGACGGGAAGCATCTCGGCCTCGAGTCGCTGGGCGATCGTCTCGGTCTGGATCGCCGAGAGCACGACATGGTCGCTGTCGGTCACGATGATCGAGCGCGTGCGCCGGCCACTCGTGGCATCGACCAGTTTCCCCGCCTGCTTGGCCTCATCCTTCAACCGCTTCATCGGCGCCGAGCTGGGGTCCACGATGGCGATGACCCTCGAGACCATCACCATGTTTCCGAACCCCACGTTCAGCAGCTTCGCGGCCAAGCGACCAGCCCTCCTCACTCCACGTTCTGAACCTGCTCCCGAACCCGTTCCAGCGCGCTCTTCAATGCCACGACATCCTGGGAGATCTTCGCGTCGTTGGCCTTCGCCCCGACCGTGTTGGCCTCGCGCTGCATCTCCTGGAGCAGGAACTCGATCCGCCGGCCGTGCGGCCCCGGCTGCCCGGTGAAGTCCCTGAACTGCCGCAGGTGGCTCGTGAGCCGCGCCGACTCTTCGGCGATGTCGGAGCGGTCAGCCAGGATCGCCACCTCCTGCTCGAGCCGCCCCGGATCAACCGGCCTCCCCTCCAGCAGAAGCTGCAACCTTCCCTCCAGTCGGCTCTTGTAGCCTCGCACGACCTCGGGCGCGCGGGCGATGATCGTCGAGATCAGGACCTCCGCGTGGTCGAGGTGGGCGAGGAGGTCCGCCTCGAGCGACTTGCCCTCCTCCCGCCGCGTCATCGCCAGGGCGTTCATCGCGCGCTCGAGGACATGCTGGACGTCGGGCCAGTCGGCCTCGACTGTCTCAGGCTCCTCCCCCTCGAATTCGAAGAGGTCCCGCTGCGAGGAGAGGAGTTCCAAGGTCACCTCTCCGGAGACCCCCAACTCCTGTTGAAGCGTCTTGAAGGCATCGAGGTACTCGCGGGCCAGGGCCCGACTCACGCGCAACTTTCGCGGACGCTCCTCCGTGAACTCCTCGACCAGGCTCACGTCGAACCGGCCTCGCGCGAAGCGCCCCTGGACGGCCCTGACGATTCTGGGCTCGATGCCGCCGAGCCGCCTCGGGAGACGCGAGCGCACCTCCAGATAGCGGTGGTTCACCGATTGCAGCTCGCACAGATATCGTTTCGAGGGAGCGACGTGCTCCGCTCGCCCGAACCCGGTCATACTGTTGAGCATGTCGCTCTGGCCTCGATCAGGACGACAGGAGGGCCATCATGAGTTCGATAGGTGGGCGCCGACCTGGGCGCGCGGGACCGCATAAGGGCCGTAGTCTAACGGCGGCGCGCGTCTTTGTCAAATCTAATCGAGCACGTACTTGCCCAGAGCCCGGTCTCCCCTGAGGGTCATGCAGGTGCTGGTGGCGCGCGCTCCCTAACCCCAGCCGCCGCCGAGCGCCTTGAAGAGGCCCACCATGTCGGTCAGCCGAACGCGCTCCGTCTGGACGAGCCTCAGCTCGGCATCCAGGACCGTTCGCTGGGCATCGAGGACGTCGAGATAGTTCACCAGCCCTCTTTGGTATCGGATTTGGGCCAGTTCAAGGGCCGTTTGTGCCGCCTTGACCTGATTGCGCTGATGGTCGCGTTGCTCCGTCCTGGTCCGGATCGCCACCAGCAGGTCGGCCACCTCCCGAAACGCGTTGAGGATGGTCTGCTGGTACTGTTCCAACATCTGCTGATGGCGCGCCTCGGCGGCGCGCAGGCGGGCCACATTGGTCCCACCCTGGAAGATGGGTAGTGTGATCGACGGGCCGATCGAGTAGGTATGGCTGCCGCCTCGCAACCACTGTGTGAACTCGCTCGACTGAAACCCTCCCTGGCCGGTGATGGAGATCGCCGGGAAGAAGAAGGCGCGAGCCTCCCCGATGCGCGCGTTCGCGGCGACCAGGGTCCGTTCAGCCTGGAGGATGTCCGGACGCCGTTCCAGGAGTTGAGCGGGGAGTCCGACGGGGACCTCCGGCTGGGCCACCACTGTTCGAAGCGGCGTGGGCGGCAGCTCGAGGCTGCCGGGGGTCGAGCCGAGGAGCACCTCGACCTGGTGGCGCGTGGCGGCCCGCAGGCGCCGCAGCTCAGGGACCTGAGCGGCGCTCTCCGCCACGAGAACCTCCGACCGCTGGACGTCAAGCTCCGAGGCGAGGCCGGCCGTGGCGCGAGCGCGGATGATCCCCAGGGAGTCCTTTCTGAGCAGCAGATTTTTCTCGGCGATCTCGATCTGCTCGTCCAGCTCGCGCAACTGGAAATAGGCCAGGCCGAGGTCAGCGATCAGCGAAAGGGTGACGGCGCGACGGTCCTGTTCCAGGGCATCCGCTTCGGCCGTAGCCGCCTCCCGGCCCCGGCGGATGCGGCCCCACAGGTCCAGCTCCCATCGCAGATCGATCAGCCCGCTCCAGAGGTCAAAGGCCGAGCCCGGCGGGGCGAATCCCTGAGGGCTCGTGCCGTTTGGTACAGCCGGGATCGTCTCGGATCGCCGATTGCGCGTATAGCCGGCGTCGAGATTCACCTGGGGGTAGAGCCCGGCGCCCGCCGCCGTGACGATGGCCCGGCCCTCGAGCACGCGGAACGCGGCGCGCCGGACATCGTGATTGTTGCGGAGCGCCAGCTCGATGAGCCGGTTCAGCTCGTCGTTGCCAAACTCGCGCCACCAATCGGCCTCCGGGAGCCTCTGGCTGGAGACGGGTATCCCCTTGGCCTCTCCTGCGGTCATGGCGTCCCAGCTTTGTGGGACCTCCGCGGGCGGTCTCTGGTAGTTCGGCCCGAGCATGCATCCGGCGAGCATGAGCGGCAGCAGGAGGGCGACGGCTCCGGCGGAGATCCGGTGCAGTCTGTGATCGCCGACTTGGAGAGGCTCGTGATAGGCCTCGGCTGCGCGCCCCATGGTTAGCCCTTTCTGGTCGAGGCTGGCGGTGCGACCGGAGCGGGCGGGGTCACGGATGGCTTGTCGTCGCTCTTCGGCTGCGCACCCCCGGCGCGCTGGATGAACACATCCACCTGCTGCCCGACATACACGGGAAACGCGGGGGGGTCGAAGCGGTAGATCACCTGGAGGACGCGCGTGTCCACGCGCTCGCTGTTGTCGCCCGTGAGCGACTTCTTGGGGAGGATGAACGGTTCGATGCGCGCGAACCTGAGCCCGATCGCCTTTGCGGTGTCGCCCTTGAGATAGGCCACCGCGGGGCTGCCGGCCTTGACGAGCGGAGCGTTCACCTCATCGACGTCTGCGCGAATTTGCAATTCCTGGGTCGCGCCAAGCAACATCAGCGGTTCCGCTGCGTCCAGCTTGGCATACTCGCCGGCGCGAACGTTCACCTGCAAGACGGCGCCGGTCCGAGGGGCGCGGACCGCCAGCCGGTCGAGAAGCGTCCTGGTCTCGTCGCGCTGGGCGATCGCGTGCTCCAGATCGGCCTCGGCGCGGATCACCGCTCGCCTTGCCATCTCCAGGGCGTACCAGCTTCGCTTGAGGTCATCCTCGCTGACGGCTCGTCGGTCGTGGACCGCCTGAAGCCGGCCATGTTGTTCCTCGAGGTCCTTGACTCGAATCCGCTGCTCGGCGACCTTGGCCTGCTCTGATGGGATGACGGTCTCGCGCGTCGAGAGCTGGGCGCGCAGCTCGCGGTCGTCAAGTTGGAAGAGCGGTGCGCCTGCCTTGACCTGTTCTCCCACCGCTACGTACACCTTCGTCACCAACCCCGCCAGGGGCGGCGCGATGCGGACATTCTCGTTCACGGCCTCGATAATGCCGGCTGCCGCGACAGTTCCCTGATACGGGTTCTGGGGCGGCGCGATCAGCGGCGCGGGAGGTGTTTGTTTCCGCCGCGCCCCCCAGACGGTGACGACGGTGAAGAGCACTCCGGCCACGGCCAGCCAGACGCTCAGTCGCTTGCGAATCATGGATCGTCCCTCCTATGGTTCTGCTTGACCTGCTCGATCCTGCCATCCTCCAGGCGGACGACCCGGTCGCCGAACTCGAAGATCCGCGAGTCGTGGGTCACCACGATCATGGCGCGGTCCGGACGCTTCCCCACCCGCCGTAGGAGTTCCATCGCCTTGCCGCCGGTCTCGGCATCCAGGTTGGCGGTCGGTTCGTCACAGAGGATCAATCTGGGCTCCCCAACAAGCGCTCGGGCGATCGCGACCCGCTGCTGCTGGCCGCCTGAGAGCTTGGACGGCAGGAAATCGATCCGATCCTCGAGGCCCAACTCGCCCATCGTGCTCGCGGCTTTCTCGATCGCCTGCGATCTGGGAAGGCCGCGGATGATCAGCGGGACCGCGGCGTTCTCGGCCGCCGTGAGCGTCGGCAGCAGGTTGAACTGCTGGAAGATGAATCCCAGGTTGTCCCGTCGGAACCGCGTCTTGTCGTCAGGCGTGAGCTGTGGGACCGGGGTCCCCAGCACGTCTACCTCGCCCTCATCGGTGTCCAGGATTCCCGCGATGACCGACAGGAGCGTCGTCTTGCCGCTGCCCGATGGGCCGACCAAGAGCAGGACCTCGCCCAGCAGGACATCCAGATCGACCCCCTTGAGTGCCGGAACGCGCGCCTGCCCTTCGCCGAAGCTCTTGTAGACGCCTCGGACCTTGACCGCCACGGGCAGGTGTGCTCCATTGATTGTAGCGACCGCCGGCATGCCTATCCTCGGAACACGATGGCCGGTTCCAGTCTGGCCAGCTTCCGTATGCTGATCGCGCTGGCCAGTGAACAGATCCCGACCAGGCCGACGAAGACTACCGCCAGGAGTTGCCAGGTCTCCACGAACGGCAGGCGCCCTCCACGGGCGGTGATCGCGCCGAATCCCGTGGCGAGCCCGACTCCGACCCCGTAGCTGATCACCCCTACCGTGAAGCTCTGCAGAAGGATCATGCGGGCGATCGTGCCGATGCTTGTCCCCATCGCCTTGAGCGCGCCGAACTGCTTCAGGTTCTCGATGGTGAACAGATAGAAGGTCTGTCCCGCGATCGCCATCCCGACGATGAACCCCAACACGATAGTCGTTCCGAAGTTCACGCCGATGCCGGTGTTCTTCAACATCCAGACGATCGTCTTCCAGCCGAATTGCTCGGCCGTGAAGGCCCCCAGACCTGTCTCCGCAGTGATGCGCGTCGCCACCTCGTCGGGGGGCACGCCCGGCAGCGGCTTCGCCAGGACATAGGAGAGCTTTCGACGCTCTGAGGGGGAATAGCCGAGCGCGCGATCGTAGGTCGTGTACACGAACGGGATATTCTGGAACCCCTTCTGGGTCTCGACGATCGCGACGACTCGCGCCTTGCGATCGTTGATCTCGAAGACCGTGCCGATCTTGATCTTCTCAGGTCCGCCCAACCGGTCAACGGCCCACTGATCGGGGGCTACCGCGTCGGGCGTCCGCAGGTCCTCGATCCGCCCCTCCAAGGTGACGGCCGGGCGGCCCAGCAGCGTGGCTGCGTCGAGCCCGACCATGGAGATCTGCTGATAGTTTCCATCGGCTAGCCGCGCTCGAAGGACGCCTTTGTAGAGCGGCACCGCCCACTCCACGCCCGACACGCTCCGCACCCGAGTGAGGGTGGTATCGGCCAGCGGCTTCACTTCTTCCACCTGATTGATGTTCGGGTCGGTCACCCATATGGGGGCATTGATGTTGGTGATACCGGAATGCGACCAGCGCATCAGCCCCCAGAAGATCGATCCCTGCTGCACCGTCAGCATCACGGAGAACGAAAGGCCACACAGCAGCATCAGGTACTTGGCCCGGTCTCCGAACAGCATCTTCAGGGCGATGTAACTCACACTGCCACTCCCGACGGGGTGGAGATCGGCGCTCGCAGCCCCCCGGCGCAGAAGGTGATCAGTCGCTCCATCATGTCCTGTTCATTCTCGAGCGTGCAAAGCCCCCCGGAGACCCATTCCAGGTCGGAGTGATTGGCCCACGTGTGGATCATCGCGCCGATCAAGAAGTGCATCCTCCAGAAGAGCTCCCGCTCCGGGAGCTCCGGCAACGCATGACGCATCAGGGCAGATTTGAACCGAAGAAATGTATCCAAGAACTGGGAGAGAAAAACCCTGCGCACGTCTTTGTCCGCCTGGAAGAGCATCCGTGCGGCCAAGCGCATAACGTCGGGATGCTGCAGGCACAGCGTGATACTGGGAGCGAAGAAGGCATGGAGGATTCGCTCCAAGGGAACCGGGCCACCGCACGCTTCGGCCTCGTACGCTTCGAGGAGTTGGAGACGCAGCCGATTGAGCGGCTCCGCCCGGCGAGCGATGACGGCCCGGATCAGTTCTTCCTTGGATCCGAAGTGGTAGTTCACGGCGGCAAGGTGGGCGTTGGCTGCGGAGGTGATGTCGCGCACGGACGTCTCCTGGATGCCGTTCTCGGCGAACAGGCGTTCCGATACATCAAGCAGACGTTCTTTAATATCGGTACCGTCCATGCTTCACGATCCTCAATTCATGACGCGGACGATGTTATCTCGCATCGCTCGCATCGCCTTCGGGCTCATCACGAGGAAGTGGCGGACGGTGTACCCGCAGTCTCGACAGCGCTTGTAGATGAACAGCCAGTTGCCGTCCTCTTCGACGGGTCCAACCTCTTCCATCCCGGAAAAACAGCATTCGCTGGGATGGACCGGAGAGATGATCCGCTCAGGGTAAGCGTTCAGAGCGGCTTTTCGCTCGTCGTACTCGACAATGCTTGGCATCTCCTCTCCTCCTATCCCATATTTATACGAACATATGTTTCATACGAACGTTCGTATGATATAAGTGGAGCTTTGCAATATCAAGAAAAATCTAGTTTTAATGTCATGCCTGTAGACTTAGCCAGCGTGTTTAACACGATGCGTTAAATGACTAACGCGTCGCATCATCGCAACGAGGAGCCACACCGCACGCTACACCGAGCCGATCGCCACCACCAGGAACAATCCGGCAAGAATCGCGTTCACGTTACGTCACCCCGCTCAGGTTCTGAGGTCTTTCCCCTATTCGGCGCGACTGAAGACGAGGATCAGTTGGGTGAGCGGCCGGGGCGCATCCAGAGACAGGAAGTGTCCCGCGCCGCTTACGGTCTGTAACTGAGATCCCGGGATGATGTTGTGGTTCGCCTCGCGCTCATCGGGGCGGGACCAATCATGGTCCCCGTACACGAGCAGGACGGGGATCTCGATCTTGGCGTATTCCTCTCGCAGCTTCTCCCATTCCGCCCAGTGCGACACCAGAGACATGAACGCCTGGTAGTGATGGGGTCGGTTGCCGACCTCGTACATTTCGCCTAGCAGCGCGGGCGGCAGAGCGTCCTTGCGATCGACGCCACCCTCCATGACCTTCCGGAAGACGGGGTACTGACGCAGGCGCACGAAGGTGGAACCCAGGATCGGGACGTCGTTGACTCCAAAGAGCAGGTTCGCGATCGCAGAGCTTCTCCGAAGCCCGCGGCCTTGATCATAATCGTACGGGTTGACGGCAATCACGCGCCGCACGCGAGGATTGTGTCGCGCCGCCAGGGCGAGCGCGATGCTGCCACCGATCGACTCGCCGACGAGCGTCGCGTCCTCGACGTTCACCTGATCGAGGAACCCGGCGACGGAGTTGATGAAGAGCTCCGGCGTGTACTCCACGTGTGGGATGTCGGAGAAGCCATGACCCGGGTAATCCAGTGCATAGACCTCAAAGTCTTTGGACAGCTCGGAAATCACCTTCTGGTACATGTCGAGCTGAGTGCGGAGCGTATGGAGCAACACCAGCGGCGGCCCTTGCCCAACTTTAATGTAGCGAAGGTTCACGCCATCGACGTTCACGTGCCTGATGGGGATCTCCGGCGCCCAGCTCAGCGTCGTCGGCGGGTCGGGAGCGGAGCGTAATCCCTCCATCAGGTACGAGACACCAACTGGAACAACCAATAGACTCGCCAAGATGATCGCTACCATCGTCCATTTCCTCCCCATCTCTCACCCCTCCTTTGCAGCCTCGCCTCCTCCCCTGACTAGAGGAGGGGCCGATGCGCCTATGAAGGGAAACACTTGCCGAAGGCCAGGAGCAGCCGCGGCGAGCCCTTGATGCGGATTCTTCGCCGAAGCAGTGCCCACACGATGCTCCGCTCCTTGGCCAGGAACTGTAGCCAGGCTTGGCTATCGGCGGTGACGTGAATAGTCGCGACGCCGATAAGCCCATTCTTGACCTCAAGGGTCTTGTCCCGAATGATGACGGTCGCCTTGGCTTCTTCCTCTCCGGTGAAGGTAAAGTGGTAGGTGGCGTCAAGGCCTTCAGCTCGGTTGCGTTGAAAGACAAGCGGCAACCCCTCCAGGAACCCGCCGATCGATCTCGGGCGAAGGCCGTTGCCTACCCGCTTCGTTCTCTTGTGGGGAAAACGGCGTGGCACGTAGCTTTCGGCATCCGAACCGGGAACCACGTAGACCGTCTCTACCTTTTCTTGCAAAGGCTTGACGACCTCTTTCAAGAATTCCTTCCGATCCGTCAGAAATGGGCCGATGACATCTTCGCCCGCGGGACAGACGGCCAGGCAGTAGGCGGATTTGTAGTTGGCGCCGAACGATAGGCTCTGCCACATCGATGCCGATTCGGAGTCGCTCACTCTCCTCCTGTAATCCCGGGCATTCTTGCTCTCGGCGATATTCTCGACCCAATTCGTAAATCCACCCATGAACTCCCGGTAGTTATGTGTGTAGCAAACAGAGAAATTGAAGTACCCGTCCGATCCGATGGCGCCAACCGGGCATGCGGAGACACATAGCTTGCACTCCACGCAGGGGTTGTAGTCGATCGGCCTGTCGTAGGCCGTCAACTCCGCGTCGAGGAGGATCGTCCCAAGAAGGACGAAACTGCCGAACTTCGGATGGATGACATTGCGATGAATCCCCATCTGTCCGAGGCCTGCCGCAACTGCAACCGGCTTATGGGAGACGACCCAGATCTTTTCAGGGAAGCGGTCCATCTCCATCGGGAATCCCATGGCCGGGTTGAGTGCCCGCACGCCCCGCTGTTCGAGGGCTGCTACGACCTTGCGGGCCACCTCGTTGACATGGTCGCCCCTGTGATGGAACTCGACGTTCGCCACCGATCGGGCTGGGCTCCGGATCGGCTCGCGGTTCATCCGGCAGATGAGGCTCACGAGTGTCTTGGTGACGGGGAAAACGGCCAGGATGTCATCTCGTTGGTCGGCGATCTCCGGCCGGTCGATCTCCACGAAGCCGACTGCATCGGCGCCAGCCTCAAGGCACAGGGTGCGCAGCCACTCGGCGTCTAGTGTCGAGGTCACGCGCGCCTCGAGGTGGGCGTTCGTCCGTTCGTAGAATCGCTTCACAGTTGGATGTTCGGCGAGTTGGTGCATGCGATTCTCTCTCTTCAAATGGGCTTCACCATCGGGCCGCGCCGGGTGGCCTTGCGAGCCCTGGCCATGTCATACACCCAGCTCCCATTCCGTTTCCTTCCTGGAAGGGCGGAGGCCTCCGGATGACCCCCGCCCGACCAGGGCTACTATCTTGGCAAGGGGGCGAGGTCACTTGAGGTTCAAACAGGGTCCGGGAACGACGCCACTCGCCCGGACGGTCTCCGAGAGGCTCTGACAGTACTCGGACATTGGGTGCTCCGAAGGCTGGTTCCTTCCGTTCACTTGGCGGCTGATCTTGGCCACCTCCACTCGAAGGGAGTTCACTTCCTCCTGAACAGAGGCCAAATCGATGGTCGTTCCCTGAGTCGCCTTGGGTGCGTCAATCGCCAGGGCGGACATCATCGGGATCACCACGAAGCCTGTCAGGGCGGCGAGGACAATCGCCAGCGTACCGACGTTGCGCAGCAAGCTCTTGCTCATCAGTTTCACCTCCTTTCGCCTCAGGTTGTCGCCCTTTGTCGAACTTGCGAGCGGCCCGAGAGAGCCCGTCATGTTTGTATATACACCTATCGAATAAAAAAAGGCTCTACCGGCTTTCGTGTGGGTAAAGGTCGAGTCCCCCGCAGTGGAAGTAGATCGCCGTCTTGAAGTGCTCGACGTTCCGGAAGCCCCGCGCCGTCTTCTTGACCCACTGGATCGTGGCGTTGACCGCCTCCAGGCCGGCGTTGGTGAGCCGGTGGCGGAGGTAGGTCAGGACGTTCGGGAGGTGGCGTTGGAGCAGCTTGGCCACCGCGGCCATCGGCTTCAGCCGGCTGTGGGTGGCCCGCCAGAACCACCGGGCGAAGAACGTCTGCGCGGCCCCGAGGTACGTGTACTCCCAGAAGTGGCGGAACCGCTCCTTGAGGGCCCAGGCCCGGGCGACTTTGAGATCGCTCCGCTGGAGGCCCCGGAAGGTCGCTCGTTGCGCGTCGGTCATGGCCTGCGGGCGCATGAGCCAGAGGTACTTCGTGCCGGTCAATCGGTCATCCTGGGCCTGCTTCAGGGTGCGGTGCTCGGCCTTGCGCACCTGGTCCACCGCGTCGTGGAGGTGCTTGGCGATGTGGAACTTGTCAAAGACGATCTTCGCCGTGGCGTCGTCCAGATGAACCAGGGTCGATTGAATGTAGGGCTCCCACATGTCCATGGCGATCGCCTCGATCCCCTCCCGCTGGGCAGGCGTCAGGGTCCCCCAGAAGCCATCCAGGCTCGCCTGCTTCCGGTCCTCGGTGAGATACAGGACCCGGCTCCGGTCAAGATCCGCGACCACCGTGAGGTACCGATGCCGCTTGGCGATGGCTTTCTCGTCCACCCCGAGGCGCGCCACGACCTCGTGGCCCCGGCGGGCCAGGCCCCGGGTCACCGCGCGGGCCTTGATCCCCCACGCTTCGTCCCAGGTGACCTGGAGGAGGTCGGCCCCGCCTTGGACGGAACACTCGCGGAGCAGGTCGATGGCGAACCGCTCGAAGAGGGCCGTGAACTGGCTCCCCGGCTCGGCCCAGGGGACGGGGAGCTGCTTGACCCCGTGGGTCGGGCAGGCGATCCGGGGGACCTCCGCCTCGATCCAGGTGGTAAACTGGCAGGTGTCGAGATGCCGCCAGCGGCGCGGCTTCTTGTCATACCCCGGCACCGTGGCGTGGCACTCTGGGCAGGGGAACGGGCCGTCCCCCGCGTGCACCCGGACCGTCACGTGCTGGCCCTTCACGTCTAGCGTCACGTCGACCACCGTCCACGGTGGGGTGAGGCCCAGGATTGTCTTGTAGAGCTCAACATCGCGCATGGCTCTGACCCTCCTTTCGAGGGTCCAAGCATAGCGCAGGTGGGGTCAGTTACCCACACGATTTCCGGAAGAGCCAAAAAAAATTCACCTAAGCCTCGCGCGCCAACGAGACGACTGCTGACAATCCGTTGCGTAACGCCCTCCATCGCTCTTCCCCGAGCCCCTGAATGACTCGGGTCTGTGCCTCCTGCCAGAGCGGGAGCCCTCTGACGAGCGCTGTTCGGCCCCTCTCCGTCAAGGTTACCTCCCGCTCCCGCCGGTCATCCCCCGGCCTGACTCGGATCAGACCCTGCTTTTCGAGAATCCTGAGGTTTCGTGTCAACGTCGTGCGGTCCGTCACAGTTGCGTCCGCCAGTCGTGTCAGCGTCACCGGTTCCATAGCCTTCGTCGCTCCCAATATCCCGAACTGCGTGATCCGCAAACCGGTCGGCCGCAACACCTCATCGAACAACTGGGTGACGGCGCGAGCCGTTTTTCGGATATTGCCGCAGACACACTCCCCAGCCTTGGATTTTGCGAACTCTAATTCAGCTGTTCGATTCGTCATGATTGGAGTATATACACCTATTTCTTCCATGTCAAGCTTTTTCTCGCCGCCCGCCGCGTCCGTGAGTCCCGTCATCCATCTGCGCTGGCCTTTACACGATGAGTGGCCTTGAGTATAGTGCGTCTCATGGATGCGTTGTGTCTGCATGCTCTGATCCGGGAGGCGCAGCCGGTCCTCCGAGGAGCCAAGATCGGCCGCGCAGTGCAGCCCGATCGGTGGAGTCTACTGTTGGGCTTTCAGCGGGGGCGCGGACCGGGCGGCTTCCTCCTTTCGGTCAGGCCGGATGATCCCGTCGTCGCGCTGCTCTGGCCACCGCGCGTTGCCCCTCACGCTCCATCGAGATTCGCCGACCTCTTCGTATCGCGGACAAAGGGTGCGCTGGTCGAGCGGGTCGAGCAGTTGGGACTGGAGCGGATCGTCGCGTTACACGTGAGTGGCACTGCGGAGACCCCGGGAGGGATGACGCTGTATGCCGAGATGCTCGGGCCGCGTGGCGGCTTCGTCCTCGTCGATCGGACCAGCGGGAATGTGATCGGCAGGCATCGGCCCCACTCTCGACATGGAACCGGTCAGGGCGCCGAGCGTGATGACGCTTATCGGCCGCCGCCCGATCGGGGCAGGGTCGATCCCAGGTCGGTCGAAGCAGAGGAGTTCTGCCGAGTCGTCTCGCCGGGGCTCGCCCGGGGGATCGAACCGGCTCGCGTTCTGATGAGCTGCTTCACCGGGTTCAGTCCGATCATGGCGACCGACCTTGTCGCCCGCGCAAGCCTGTCGTCGATCGCTTCCACGATCGAGCAGGCGCGGTCTCTCTGGAAACCGTTCGCCGACCTCATCGGCCGGTTATCGAAGGATGAATTCGAGCCGAGAGTCCTGCTGGGGAACGACGGGCAGGCGAGCGGGCTGGCAGCCTTCCCGCTGGTGACGATTCCGGCGGATAGGCAGGTTGCGTACGCGACGATGTCCGAGGCAGTTGGGGACTATTGCGCCGATCGCGGTTCGATCGTCGCCCGAGAGGAGGCGCGGTCCGCGCTTCTACGCCGCCTCCGCCGAGAGATCGCCACGGCAGCGCGTCTCTCCGCCAGGCTCGAGGAGGAGGCAGCACTCTACCGGGAGCCTGACCTCTACACCCGCAAGGGTCAGCTTTTGCTTGCCAACCGATCTGCCATCCGGCGCGGGGAGCGCGTGATCGCACTTCCCGATCACGGCCACCCGAACGGCCGAGCGCTTGAGATCGAACTGGACCCCGCACGGAGCATCGAAGAGAATGCTCGACGCTATTTTGCGCTTCACCGGAAGGCGAAGCGCGGAGCGGAGATTGTGAGGGTGCGCCTCGCCGAAACGGCGGCCCGTCTCGAGAAGCTGGGGGATCAGTTTGCGGAGGCCCAGGGGGCGATGAGGCTGGAGGCGCTCCAACGGATCGAGGCTGCGGTGGGCCCGATTCGACGGCGACCGGCGACCGGAGAGAAGCGTGGAGCGAGTGCTCGGGACGCAGAGGGACCTGAGCCTCGGGTCTTCAACTCCTCGGATGGCCTTTCGATTCTGGTCGGCAGGAGCGGGCCCGGAAACGACCGCCTGACGTGGCGGCTTGCCCGGCCCCACGACCTCTGGCTCCACGCGCAGGGGACCCCAGGCTCTCACGTGGTCGTTCGACTGCAGAAGGGAAAACAGGCCCCGCCTCGCACCCTTCGCGAAGCGGCGCAGATCGCGGCGTACTACAGCCGGGCCCGCGGGGAGGCGAAAGTCCCTGTGGACTATGCGCTGCGAAAATACCTGCGGAAACCGAGGGCCGGCGCACCAGGCGTCGTGCTCCTCTCGCGGGAGAAGACGATCGTGGTTCAGCCTGACCCAGGTCTGGTCCGTCGGCTCCACCCCACCGCGCGGGAACGCGACCGCGAGGTATGAATGGCGATCTACGCGGCCATCGATGTCGGCACCAACACCCTCCGCCTCCTGGTCGCCGAGGCGGCCAGTCCCGACGACTACGCCGTCATTCACGAAGAGCAGGAGATCACCCGCCTTGGCGAGGGGTTGATGCCCGGGCGCCTGCTGTTGAAGGAACCGAGGAGGCGTAGCTTGGCGGTCCTCAATCGGTTCGCCCAGGTAGCAAGGCGCTTCAAAGCGGAGCAGGTCGCTGTCGTGGGCACGAGCGCCGTGCGCGAGGCGCAAAACCGCGAGGAGTTCCTTGATGAGATCGCTCAACAGACCGGACTCAACCTTCGGGTCATTGGCGGGCAGGAGGAAGCCCAACTCACTCTCCTTGGCGTCCACCATGGCCTGCGCCTTGGATCGCGCCGCATCCTGCTCGTCGATGTGGGCGGGGGGAGTACCGAGTTCATTCTCGCCAAGGGCGGGACGATCGAAGCAGCCGTGAGCACCGGCCTGGGCGTGGTCAAGCTGACCGAGCAGCATCTCCCGAGCGATCCTCCCGCCCCCTCCGAACTGCGGGCGCTCGACCAGGCAGTTGTCGCGAGGATCGAACGACTTCACCGGGAGCTGCCGGGGCTCGGAAAGGCCGAGCTGATCGGGACCGCCGGAACCCCGACGACGCTGGCGGCGATCGATCTGGCCCTCCCGGCGTACGACCGTCAGAAGGTGCACGGTCACGTCCTGGGCCGCGCTCGCGTAAAAGATCTTTTCGCGTCCCTGGCGCAATTGCCGGTGGGGGAACGGCGGCTGGTTCCCGGCCTTGAGGCGGGACGAGCCGACGTGATCGTGGCCGGCACAGCGATCCTGATCGCGACGATGGAACGGCTGCGGTTCGAGGAGCTGAGGGTCAGCGACGACGGTCTGCGCGAGGGGATCCTGCTCGATATGCTCAGAAAGGCTGGTCCCCCTCTCAACCTTCCCTTCTCCCCTCAGGGGAGAAGGCTGGGATGAGGGGTTATATGCCCTAGGCAAGCGCCTTCACCGCCGCCACGACGCCTGCCCCTTTCTCGCACTTCCACCCCTGCCGGGCCAGCGCGCTCTCGAGGACCGACAGGACCAACAGGACGTTCGCCTGGGTGCACGACTCCCCCATCAAGCCGATCCGCCAGACCTGACCCTTGAGCGGCCCTAACCCTCCTCCGATCTCCAGGCTGTGCTCCGAGAGGAGCGCCTTCCGCACCTCGAGATCCTTTATCCCCTCAGGGATCCTGGCCACGGTCAGCGTCGGCGCGCGATGCGGCTCCGGGGCGAGGATCTTGAGCCCGAGCGCGGTTAGGCCGGCGATCAGCGCGTGGCTCAACCGTTGATGGCGAGACCATCGGGGTTCAAGCCCTTCTTCGCGGACGAGGCAGAGTGCCTCGCGGAGGGCATACAGCATGGTGATAGGGGCCGTGTGGTGATAGACGCGGTTACTGTCCCAATACTTGGTGATAAGACTGAGGTCCAGATACCAGCTTTGGATCGGTGAGCGGCGCGCGTGGGCCGCGGCGACGGCGCGCTCGCTCACAGTGATCGGCGCCAGCCCTGGAGGGCAGCTCAACCCCTTTTGCGTGCAGCTAAAGGAGACGTCTGCTCCCCAGTCATCGACCGGCACTGGCGACCCCCCGAGCGATGTCACCGCGTCCACGACGAGGAGGGCTCCGTGGCGATTGCAAGCCTCAGCGATCGGCGTGATCGGCTGGAGCACCCCGGTGGAGGTCTCGGCGTGGACGACGGCGACGACCTTCGCCCGCCGTTGCGCGAGTGCCCGTTCGATCTGATCCGGGTCGATGATCTGCCCCCATGGTGCCTCTACACGACGGAGCTCCGCTCCGTGGCGTGACGCCATCTCGCAGAGGCGTTCGCCGAAGTACCCGTTGACTCCCACGATGATGCCGTCACCGGGCTCGATGAGATTCACCAACGCCGCTTCCATGCCCGCGCTCCCGGTGCCTGGGATGGCCAGCGTGATCGTATTCCGCGTCTGAAAGACGAACCGGAGCAGGCCCATCGTCTCGTCCATCAACTCGAGGAACCTCGGATCCAGATGGCCGACGACGGGGGTCGTCGCGGCGCGAAGGACTCGTGGGTGGACATTACTCGGCCCCGGCCCCAACAGGGTGCGAAACGGAATGTTCAGATCACCGCGCGAAGTTTCCATGTTCTGCCTCCTTTTGTAGGGCAGAGGGAGGCTATCCAGCCCTCGCCTCTCTTGTCAACGCTTTTCTTCTCACCGATTCGAATTGACAAAACCCCGATTCTGGCATATGAGAGGACCATCCTTCTGGGAGTCATCTCACACCCCGTATCTTGATCGATGTTGTCCCCCACCCAAACTGCGACTCCGGCACCAGATAGGCGTGATCATCCGCGGCTTCAGGAGAGTACCTCGAATAAATTGCGAGTGGCTGCGTCTAACGATATGACAGGCCAATTTTGATAACGCCATCCAACCACAGAGGCGACGCGGCAACATGTGTTTTGAGAGCGGTGTGAATTGCAGAAAGGAGGTCAGCGATGATCGGCAACGGATGG
>Ga0187893_10007427_pt1 | contig 17962 bp, 9 predicted proteins | sample MA1701074metaG_FD_139574 | JGI IMG/M metagenome (GOLD analysis project Ga0187893, IMG submission 139574) | White microbial mat communities from a basaltic lava cave in the Kipuka Kanohina Cave System on the Island of Hawaii, USA - MA170107-4 metaG ... | reverse complement strand
ATCGCAGCGCGCGGTGACGCCGCGCCTCGAGCACTTCGGCGGAGCCCTTGATCCGCATACCGATCTCCCCGGGTCCGGGGAGGACGATAAATTGTTGCATTATTTACGCGTGAGTCAATAGTGCTGAACTGGAACGTGAGCTTTCAGAATTGAGGCCGGCGGTGACTTGGATCGTGGGTATGCCGACGCCGTTTGGTGCCGCAATCGCGGTGAGCGACGTCCGAGTGACGTGGGGGGATGGGTCGAGTACCGACTGCCTGCGGAAGATCCACCCAGTTCACCGCAACATGGCCTGCGGCTTCGCAGGCTCTGTCGAGCTCGGATTCAAGCTGATCGAGGACTTCAGGAAAAGCCTCAGTGCGATCCCTGAGGGTAACGCTCCATTGCCTGCCGTGATGACTTGGCGCTGGTGGAGGAGGGCCCGCCGCATCTTCGCTGAGGCTCCCGAAAGTGCTAGGCACCTAGGATGCAGCTTGATGATTCTCGGAGTGTCACCACAGCCTGGGGTTCCATGGCCGCGTTCCTACGTGGCGACGCTGCGAGCACCGGAGTTTCGTCCGGAGTTCATCGGTGGAATCGGCAGGTGCGCGTCGATAGGAAGCGGTGACGGCGAAGCAGAGTACCGACGAGCGATCGAAGGCCAGAACCTGATTCTCCTGCAGGGGGCCGTCGGACACGATCGCCCTGGGATTGGTATCGCTCAATTTCTTGCGAGCCGCCTAAACCTAACAGTAAGAGGGCATCCTGCGATAGGCGTAAGCGAACATCTCCAGGTGACGGGTATCGATCTCCTTGGGACTTGGAGCGGCAGTTTACGACTAGGCGAATTCGGTGAGGATGGTCCCGTTTACCCGGTCGTCCCTACCATCGCGTCGACCTACGAGGAATTCCGTGCTATTGCGAGGCAGCGTGGAAGCGAAGCTGAAGCCGCAATCGCGGTCGCGCTCAAGTCAACCTCATCTCCGCCCAGGCATCCGTCCGAGGGCCCGCCGAATTGTGCGCGGCGTCAGCCGCGCGTATCGCACCACGCTCCGCAGATCGCCGTGCCCGCACATCTGGGCCAGGATCCAGTCCTCGATTCCCGCTTCCTTCGCCGATGTCCCGAGCGTGTGCTTCGCCCCTTCGTAGGGGCTCACCTCGACGCCGACCTCGCGGCAGGCCGCGTACCAGGTCCTCCGAATGGAGGCGCCGCTCCATTGCCTGCGCTCGTTCTCGGCTTCAGGATTCCGGAATAGCACGCCATCGGGATCGCGGAGGCGCCGCTTCGCGCTCACGTGCGAGGCAGTCGAGGATCATCCATAACTGTCATAAGGGGTGAGAAATCGGAGGAGCACAAGACGGGAATGGAATATCAGAGGTCATTTTCGGAAATGATGATGAGGATCTTCCGAGAAACGAGTTGATCGAAGTCCGCCGTCGAGAATGCTCCGGAGTCCTCTTGGAAGTCGCTGATGTAGAAACCGAGTTTTCGGATTCGCTGGCGGAGCCGTTTCTGCTCGTCTCGGGAGGTTCGCGTCTTTCTTGCGAGCAGTTCGCGAATCTCCCGTGCTTCAGTAGGTGTAAAGCGCGTCTTTCCCTGCATCGCGGAATCCCTTAGAATGACAATCGAGCGCTTGTGGCGAGCGTATCAGACCGCGAAGTTGAGGAGAATACTCGTTTCTGAAGCGGGACCACTGGGACTTCGAGATCGCGGTAGCGATTAGAACGATTCGATTTGCGCGCAGGGTTAGTCTCTGAGATTTGCGAAGGGTCGCATTCCGTGGGCCCTCGAGAACTCCTGGATGAGTTCGCGTTCCAACTCCCGAGCATCGGCACTTCCCGCCCGCCGCCAGCAGAAGCTGAGCGAGGCCTGATCCTCGAGCTGCCAGATGAGGCGTCCGCCCCAATGCCCCACTGGGTCGCCCGCTCCGAAGCGAACGAAGCTCTTGAGGCGCTTTCGGAGGGTATTCAGCGACTCGCCAGCGCCCGCCTTGCCGATGTAGAGGACGGCAGCACCCGGAACCCAGTTGGCTTCGAGCGTCGCGCGGTCGACAGTTGGATTCTTGTCCTTGAAGCGCCCGCCGGTGCTCTTCCTGGCGAAGGCGGGAGGCAATCCAGGGTCCCTGACGACCAGGTGAACGCCCGCGACATCGGGCACGCTCTGGAGATTCGTGCGCCGGAGATCCGCAGCCGAGACGAAGCCCTCGAAGCCCGCTTCACGAATGCCATCGATCGCATCGAAGCGCATTTCCCGATCCTCCTTCAGCTTCTCGATCTCCGATCCAGGCGGTCCGCTGCGAGCTGGTCCAGCTGAGGCTGTTCATCTTCGGGCCCAGCGGGATAGGCGGGCGCAGAAGCGGATGCCGGCGGCTCGAACCAATCGGCGCGCTCCCGAATCTCGCGCGCCGTGTCCTTGCCCACCAGGATCCTGCCGAGCTTGAAGAAGTGGACCTTCATCGCGCCGAGATCGTCGAGATCGCTCGCGGCGATCGAGATCACGTCGTAGTGGCGCGCCACCAGCTGCTCGCGAATTGCGTGGTCTCGGGCGGCGGTCGTCGGGTTGCCGTGGATGTGTTCGCTCAGCCCATCGAGGTAGATGCACACTCCGGGATCGGACTCCTCGTCGCCCGGGAAGAAGCAGTCCGGCGTGGTGGACCCAAGCGGCTTTCCAAGGAGGACCTGATGCTGCCACTCTCCTTCCGGAAAGCCGGCCTTGAGCAGCATCGTGCGTAGGCGCGCTTCGGCAACGCCGGCTGGTACGTGTTGGCCCGAAGGCGCCGCCGCGGGGAGCTTTGGCGGGATCGGGTGTGAATCGCCGAGGGTGGGGCCCCATTCCTTCAAGCGCTCCATCGCGAGATGCCGGTTCAGGCGCCGGTGGAAGGATGCGTTTCGGAAGGTGAAGAGGCAGTCGATGCAGGCCCGGCTGCAGGACGAGGGGCATTTGTCGACGACTTCGCAGGCGGCGGCGGCGACCTCCCCGAAGCGCGCGCAGAGCTGATCGAGAAGGCCCGATCCGCCCGGCATCGGGTCGTAGAGCAGGGCCGTGCAAGCCTCCGTTCCTGCGCTTCCGATCACCAGGATCTCGAGGTCCTCGCGGTCCATTTCGAGGACCTGCGTCGCGCCGGTGCGGAGCGCCTCGAGCACCGAATAGGCCTCCTCGCGATTCTGACAATCGGGAAGGGAGAGGGCGTCGGCGGCGATGTCCGCGTAGAAGCCGGTGGGCTCCACTTTCTGGTGGCAGCGCTCGAGGTGATCCTCGTGGAAGTGATCGCGTTCCTTCTGGGAAGAGAACGGCGATCGGCTCTGCCCACACACGAGGCAGACCGGAAAGCCGAAGGTATTCGCGGTGGAGATCAGACGTGCGGCGCCGACGTTGACGAGGCGGAAGTGAACACCGCGCCGCAACAGAAGCGCGCGGTCGCCCCACTCGAATGCCCGGCCTCCGCGATGGCGATCCAACTCGTAACCGAAGACGGAGACGGGGAGCTGGAAGCGGTTCTCTTCTTCGTCGCTGATATGTGACGTGTGCGGCAGGTCCACGTCGCAGATCGGAACGGCGCGAAGAGAGGCGCTTCCGATGCCCTGGACACCGACGGCCGCCCCGACCTCCTGGACGGCCTCGGCTGCCGCATCCATGTGGAACACCACAGGGTCGGATGAGTCGACCAGGAAGTGGTAGTAGCGCGGAACGAAGCGGTGGCCGTTGGCGTAGATCAGGTTTCCCGGAACGTACTCGCGGACCGCGAGGGGCGCGGCGCGCCGCAGGTCGAGGTCCATTCCATCCGCGAGCTGGCGCGGCACCTGGGCGGTGGCCTGGACGCTTCCGGTGTCGAGCCCGTAGCCGGGAAGGAATCCTTCGGCGGCCAACACACTCATCGTGCTGGTGTCGTCGAAGCCTTCGCTCTCGTAGCGCTGGCGGCGCTGCATTCCCCGCAGCCGCTTCACGAGCCGATCGCAGCGGCGGTGCAGCGCATCTTCGTCCGGCTCGAGCGCGCCCTTGCGCTGACGCTGCTCATCCAGGCGTCGCAGCTGCCCGAGCGCCCACTCGAGGCGTTTTCGGAGACCGCGCAGCACTTCCTGTAGCTGATCTGGCGCCTCCATCAGGTCCGAACGCAGCGCGTCCGCGCGCACCACCTCGGCATCTGCCTCCGGCCAGTGCTCGCCGAAGGCTCGCTCGACGGCCTCGAACAGCCGCTCCTCGTGCTTCGTGACCAAGGTGCGGAACGGCGAGACGTCGAAGACCTCGGATCGGACCTCGCCGCTGTCCGAGAACAGGTAGTCGCGCGTCTGCCGCGGGAAGACTGCCGCGAGGATTTCCGCGACTTCGCTGCGATCGTCTTCGCCGAGCCCACCCCCTGGCCGCGCGAGCTGCTGCAGTCGCGTCAGGATCGCGGCATGCACGTGTTTGCGAACCATCAGCTCGTTGCGGAGGTTGAAGCGCGGAGGGTCGATGCGGCCCTCGAGCATCCGCAGGGGGTTCGAGAAGTAGAGCGCATCGTGGCTCGCACCGCGGGCATAGGTAAGATTCACGGCCATCCGGTGCCGGCGGCCGGCTCGGCCCACGCGCTGCCAGTAGTTGGCCGGCAGCGGCGGCACGTTCCGCATCAGCACGGTGTCGAGCGCGCCGATGTCGACGCCGAGCTCGAGCGTGGGCGTGCAGACGAGGGTGTTGACGAGCTCGCCCTCGCCCTTGAATGCGCGCTCGAGGATCTCGCGCTCCGCATGCGGGACCTGCGCCGAGTGCTCTCGCGGGCGGATCATCTGGACACCGCCATCGAGCAGCGCGAGGTCGTAGTTGTCCGGATCCTCGGGCACGAAGTCGAGCGTGCCGTCACAGCGCCACGCCAGGCAGTGATCGAAGGGCGCCGGGCGCACCTGGGCGCGGCGGCAGCGCCGGCAACGCCAGAGGCCGCGGTTCGATCGCACGACGAGCTTGTCGGCGTCGATCTGTCGCACACCGGCGCAGTTCGGAAGCGCACCTCCCTTCGAACCAGTCAGCGTGATGGGTGCGAGGAGTCGGAGGTCATCGCACAGGTGCCTCCAGAGGGCCTCGACGAAAACGCTTAGCTCTTCTTGAGCGACGCCCCAATTCCGGGCTGCCTGGCGCACCACGGTGTCTCCGCGCTCGCTCAGCCACTGGGTGACGCGCGCGGGGTCATCCTGTGGGTCGCGCTGGAGCTTGAGTCCCTTCGGCACTCCCGGCAGGAGTGGCAGATACCCTCGGCGGATCTCCGGATCCCCTTCGCGCCAGAAGCGGGAGAAGATCTTCCCCTCGCGATCGAGCAGCTGCATCGTGCGGCGCATCCGGTCGAGGAGACCGGCGATGCCATCCGCGAGGCGTTCCGGCTCGAGGGCCAGCGCCGCCGCATGCTGCCGGACGAACGAGTCACTGGCGTCGAGCCCCGCGTAGTCGACCCGGAGGCGGCCCCAGGGCTCGAGGCCGATCCGCTGCTTCACGCCCATCGTGAGCTCGCGCAGCACTTGAATCCGCAGGAAGTATTTGCGTTTTTCCCGGTGTTTCTCCGGCTCGGCCTCCTTGCGGTGTTCATTCCACACCTCGGGGGCGAGGGAGCGCGAGAGATCGTCATCGCGCTCGAGCGCATCGGCGAGCCGGCTGGCCAAATCCCCAACGGCAACCGGCCCTCGCTCGATCTCCTCCGACATCAGCGCGCGCAGGCGGAAGCGGCGGCTGTGATCGCGCATCCAACCGGCCTGGAAGGCCGCGTCCTGCCGGTTGTCCGTGAAGACGAGCAGGCGGCGGCGCTCGGCGTGATGAACCATGTCCTGTGCGAGGACGTGGACGTCCGAGACGTTCACGGCCCGGACGGGACGCGCGGGCTCGCGATACCACGCGCCGCGAGAGCCGCCCGGTGCGCCGCATGAGACGCAGCGAGTGAGATATCCGGGGTGGTCGATCTTCTGCTGGACCACCAACAACCGCTTCAACGGGCCCTGGGCGGTGCATTCCAGGCAACGCTCGACTGCGCTCGGATGCAGCGTCCCGCAGGTGCGGCAGAGATAGACCTCGCTGGTCCGAGGCGGATCGTCGTCGTCTTCGTCCGCCGCGACGACGCGATCGAGCAGCACCACACGCCGCCCCCCCTGCAACAAATCCAGGGGAGGCCAGCATGAGCCGCTGGCTGTCGCATGCCCACCACCCGGCTCCTTCTCCGTGAACGAGAAGTCCGCGACGTGGTGCACGAAGTAGTGCTGGCCGCAGGTGGTGCAGGTCGTCACCGGTAGGCGCACGAGCTGCTCCGTCCCCCGGCTCGCCTGCTCCTCCTCCGCGGAGAGCCAGAGGCGCGGCCGCTCGCCAGGGACGGGGTAGGTGACCACCGCCCCGGGAATCCCTCGCACGAACGCATGCACCACGGGCCGCAGGAGCGCGCGGCCATCGCGCCGCGCGGCTGCGCCGAGCGCTAGCCAGATGAGCGCCTCTTCGACGGGAACCTCTCGACCGACCTTGGCGCGAAGCGCTTCGAGGAGGTCCCAGATCCCGCGCGGCTTTTCGAGCAACGCGGCGAGCTGGTAAACCACCTCGTTTTCGGACAGGCTCGCGTGGAGCGCGGCCTCCCAGGCTTCAGAAGGCAGCACGACGCTGGTGAGGGCCTGGTAGGCGCTCGCGATCTCTGCGCCCGGATTCGCTTCCGCGTCGACTGCGCTCAACACACGCGCGAGAAGATCCGGCAGATCGCCGGAGAGAGGGGCGGGCATGCGCCGCGAGCTCGCCCAGACGTCGGCTTCGTACTCCTCGCCGACGAGGGCCACGCGCTGGGGATCCACGCCAAAGAATCGCGCCGCAAACTCGCGGCCCGCCTCCGCACCGCGCTCAGGATCCGCAATCGTGGCTGAGGTCGCGACGCAGGTCGCCTCGGCCGCGCCCACCCCACAGAAGGCCCGCAGCCGGCGGATCAGGCAGGCAGTCTCCGCACCCGCGGCTCCGCTCCACGTGTGTGCCTCGTCGAATACCAGGAGCTCGAGACGCGCGCCGTCGAAGAGCTCCGCGTCGGCGCCGCGCGTCAGCAGCAGCTCGAGCTGCTTCACATTAGTAAGCAGGATGCGCGGCGCTCCGCCGGGCGTGCGCATTTCTTCGCGGGAGCAGCGCTCTTCGGGCGGGAAAACAGCGGTCGACCGCCGCTCGGCCTGCGCCCGCTCGAGCGCGCTCCGGTAGGCCGCACGCGTACTGCCTGGGCGCAGCCGCTGGCCCGCCACGTCCGCCTTCCGATTCGGAGTCTTCCCGACGTACATGCCGAAGGTCACGCCCGTGCCCGCGAGCAACTCGCGCAAGCGCAGGAGCTGGTCCTCAGCGAGAGCGTTCATCGGGTAGACGAGGACGGCCACGATTCCGGGCGGCGCGTCTTCGTCCCGCAGCGCGAGGCAGCGGCTGATGATCGGATACAGGAAGCACTCCGTCTTGCCCGAACCCGTCCCCGTGGAGACCAACGTCGTCTGGCCTGCATGGATCGCGCGGATCGCGCGCTCCTGATGCCCGTAGACGCGCGAGTACGGGATCAGCGTCTCCATTCCCGGGTGCAGCACGCCCTCGCGCACGAGGTCTCGCACCGTTGCGCCTGCGCGGAAGGAGCGGGAGAGGCTAACGTAGGGGCCTTGGAGCAGCGGAGAGCGCCGGGTCTCCTCGAGGGAGAGGAGCTTCCGCATCTGGGTGTGGAGATCGGGATCCGCAAACGGGTAGGTCGTGAGCTGGTAGCGGAGGAAGCTACTGACGACCTTCTCGGTGTAGGCGACGGGGTTCAGCGCCACGGGGGACCTCCCTACCTGCACAAGTTATCTGAATAAAGTATTACTTGTACATGGCGGACCGAATCGCGCCGGAAATCCCCCAGATTCTGGCGGATCTGAACTCCTGGTGGCGTGCTCCGCACGCCGTTCATCCGAAGCCCCCTCCCTATCGTCGCCGCGGGGTTGCGGATCTGGAGCACGCGCTGCGCAGCTCGCGCCCGCTGATCCAGGTCGTACGCGGCCCGCGGCAGGTCGGAAAGACGACGGCCCTGCAGCAGATCGTGGAAAGCCGGATTCAAGCGGGGGTGTCGCCGGCGGATGTGTTTCTGATCCGCTTTGACCTGCTGCCGCTCCAGGAGGCCGGTCTCCTCGCACTGCTGCGCTGGTACGAGGGCGAGGTCCGGCGCAGGCCGCTCGGCCGCGGCGCGCCGCCGCTCCTGTTGCTCGACGAAGTGCACAAGCTTCCGCGCTGGGCGGACCAGGTGAAGCACGTCTTCGACACCTTCCGCGCGTCGATGGTGCTCACCGGTTCCTCGAGCGTGCTCGTCGCACGCGGCCAGCGCGAGAGCCTCGCAGGGCGTGCGCTCACGGTCGACTTCCCTCCCTTCCTGTTTCGCGAGGTTCTCGAGTGTTGGAGCCCGAACCTCGCCCGTGCGCTTCCCGATCCGACCTCCTTCGTCGATCTCGTGCACTCGGCCAGCGCTGCGCGCCGGCTCTTCCGCGCGATCCATCAGCAGCCGCCGCAGCGCGTGCATGCGTGGCGTCGGCTGCTCGAACGCTACTACAACCGTGGCGGCTATCCGCGGCTGTATGCGGAGGAGGGCGGAGCGCTCGAGGATCGCTGGGCCGACTATCTAGTCGAGACCGTTTTCGAGCGTGTGCTCGGCGTCGATATCCCGGATCTGTTCCCGATCGAGCAGCCGCGCCTGCTCCGGCACATCTACCTGGAGGTCGCAAGGCGCACCGGTGCAGAGGTTTCCCAGGGATCGCTCACGCAGGATTGCAACGCGGCGGGCTTCCGCACCGCGCAGCCCGTGGTGGGGCGCTATCTCCACTACCTGAACGACGCGATGTTGATACGTGAATTTCGGCGCTATCCGCTTGCGCGAAGCAAGACCGCGCGCGTCCCCATGAAGATCACGCTTACGGACCTCGGAGTCCGCAATGCGATCTTCCGCGGGGCGCCGAGCCTGTGGGAGTCGCCGCCGGACGTCGTCGGGCCCCTGGTCGAGACGCTCGTGCAATCCGTATTGCGTGGCATCGGGCTGCAGGTGCACTTCTACCGGGATTACGAGAGCCCCGGAAATCGGAGGTCGCCGATCGAGGAAGTGGACTTCGTTGCGGAGACGCTCGATGGCACGGCGATTCCGGTGGAGGTGAAGTTCCGCAAGCAGATCCGCGACAGCGATCTCGCGACGACGCGTCGCTTCCTCGAGCGCTCCGGCTCGCCCTACGGAATCGTCGTCACGCGCGATCTGCTCCGCTGTGACGCGCGAGACCCCGTGCTCTGTGTGCCGGTGTTGGATTTCCTGCTCGGGTTCTGAACGCCGATACGGCGCAGCTGGTGCGAAATCAGCTCTGCCATCCAGCGCGCGCGGCCGGTAACGCGGCGGTCCAATTCGCGATTCTTCATCGCGCGGATCGCGACGCTCGCAAGTGTTTCCGATCACGAGCCAGTAGCCCGTATCAAAATCGGCGGCCGGCTCGCCGCGGCGATCGATCAGCGGAACGGAGGTTGCAGCTGGACGAAGTCGCCCTGGCAGACGCGGGGTTCTCCCGTGGACCCAGCTCGTGCCAATCTTCGACTTCTCGGTTGACGCTACCGTGAGCGAAGACGAGCGCACCGCCGTCCGTCGCTACGGCACCTCACGAGCCTCCTGCCTGGTGCGCCTCCTCTGACGCGACGATAGGCGCTTCGACGCCTGAGTCCGTGTCGGCACCCCTGAAATCCACACCCGCATCGAGGCTGTCGCCGCTCAGTCCTTTCGAAACGCGCAGGCTGCCGCGCTCAACGAGGCCTCGCACGAACGGCCACCCCGGTTGGAGGCCTCAGCGTGACTTCATCCTTTCGAGATGCGCCGGGCTGAATCGCTCGCAGATGAACTCGACATTCGGAGTTCGCGATAGAAACGAAAATCGATCTCCCGCGGCGGCGTCGGGGTCGATGATCGCGACTTTTCGACCGGGTACTCCGGAATAGTCATGCTCGTAGGGTAGGTTGTCGAGGAAGAGAGAGCGGATGATGAAGTCGTCTGGTGCGAGGCTCAGCCCGATCACGAAAATGTCATGCGTGGATTGGAACGCGAATTCCGGGCGATACCAGAGCTCGGCCAAATAACGCACGTCGAGGGCCTTGCCAAAGCCCGGGAGAATGATGAATGGCTGAACCTCGGAAAACGGCGGCGGGACGTGACGCCATGATTCGGGTCGAACGAGCGCGCGCGTCCAGTACAACTCCTCGTCCATCATGTTCTCGGTGAAGCGGAAGGAATTCCAATGCGGACTCGGAGCATCGGGCGAGCCGAGCCTCCAATTGATCGAGCCGTGTAGCTTCGCGAGCGTGACGCGGCCGTCCTCCACCTTGTAGCTGTAGGGGACGCCGACGGCACCGAGGGCGAGCTCGAGGAGCGTGTCCCAGTTGAACGAAAGGACGACGTCGCCCAGATGCAATTGGGTGGCGAAGTCGAGGTAGAGGGCGGGAAGATTCTCGCTCGAGGGTGTCGAGAGCGCGATTTCCTTCGCGAGATAGAATCGGAGCGCGAGGTTCTCTTGGGATCCCGCACGTGTCCAGCGCTCACCGCCGCCGAATTCTCGCAGCTCGTGGTAGTGGAGGAATGTACAGAGCTGCGAAAGAGTATCCGGCGAACGACACAATACCGCGTAATCGATCGAACTGTCGTCGAGTTCGAAACAGGTTCGAACCATGGCCTCGACTCTCGCAAAGATCCCGGGGCACTCCAAGCCGAACCTCTTCATGGAGCTCACGAGGAGCTCGCGGGTCATCGGAATCCCGGCGGCGGCAGAGAATCCAGCGCCTAGCGCAAAGAGCCGCCGCTGTTGGATCAGTGATTCGTAGACCTCGCGGCCCAAGCGCTCATTTGCCATCGGAGAGAGCCTGCCCGTATCGAATTCGCGATTCCCAGCGATCTCGCCGTCCCACTCAGTTCGAGTTTCGCGGCTTCCGGCGGCCGCGCGCGTCTCTGGTACGGCCCTTCTTAGGCGCGCGACCGCGGGTCGGCGCATCCGAGAGAAATTGAAGTTGCTCCCCGCGAACGGGCCTGTCCGCGGCGAGCTGACCGGGCTCGATCGGGGTGCTCGTGTAGTCGCCGCGAAGCTCGGCCTGGAGCTTGGCAAAGCTCTCGTCGCCGAGAAGGTTTCGGGCGTGGCGCTCACACTCGGCCCAGGATTCCTCGATGGACTGTTCGAGCTGCCAGGGGAGGAAACGCTCGCCCATGCGCGCGCGGACGGGCTGCGGCTGCTTCGCGCGCTCGTCGTGGCCGAGGCCGTAGTCGGCGAGGCGGAGCGTCTCGGGGAGCATCCAGCCGTCGCCGTCGTTCTGCGCGCAGAAGGCCTCGATGCCGGCCTCGCGGGCGCCGCCATGTGCGGCGATGGCCTGCTTTAGATCGTGGAAGGCGACGAGCGAGAGCACCGTGTGGCGCAGCTCGGGGTCGTTCTCCTTATCGACGCGCCAGAAGCCCTTGGGATCAAGGGTGCGCGCGAAGGCCATATTGCAGACGCGGTCGACGGGGTGGTCACAGTCATGCAGGATCCAGGCAAAGTCGTTCAAGTCCAGCCCGTAGCACTCGGCCACTATCGCATCGAGAATGGCGCGAATCCGGAGTCGCTCGTGATCCGTAGTCGCCCACGACCTCCGCCACGGCTGGTTCCTTCCCGGGAGACGCAACCATTCGGAAGCGAAAATTGGGCTTGGGAGAGAGAGGTTGGCGGTGAACGTGAGATAATGGGATTGAATCTGTTCTGTCGATCCCCGCCCTGGAAGGGCCGTCTCGACCATCATGAACTCGCTCATGTTCAGACCACCGAGTCTGTTGCGAGCGAGGAAGTCGAACGAGATCGAGTCAAGGAAGCCGACCACTGCAAGGCAGTCAGACCACGAGTGGTTCTGGGAGCGGAAGAAGAACACGCTGTCCCCAGCTGGTACGTCTGACAGGTATGTTGAGATTGTCGTGCGCGAGTTGGTCGATGAGCTGATGCGCATGTAGGCGATCTTTGGGTGCATGTAGGCCTTGGGCGATCCGAGAAGATCTCTCGCCAACATGAGGTACTGGGGCTCGATCACCTTCGAGCTCCAAGGAATCGCGCGCCAAACGGCAGAGCGCCCTTTTCCGCTAACCCACCCCTTCTCGCTAAAATCGAACTGACCAATCATCCGGCCTTCGTAGAGCGGCAGCGCGACGTCTCCCTTCGGTCCGATCCACCGCCCATACTCGTCCGGTTTGTAGCCCTTGGCTTCCCAGGCAGGGCGCGGCGGGAAGAGTTTCGAGTCGTTGGTCATGTGGAACTCGGTGGCGTAGCGGATGCCCCAGCCGTTGGGGCCTTCGTCACCGAGGAGGACCGAGTTCGCGTAGATCTTCTCGAGGACGGCGAGGTCGCGGGCGTCGCGGATTTCGAGGATGGCGCGGCTCTTGGGACTGAATCGGCCGACCTGCTGCGCGGCGTAGGGGATCGCGAAGGCTTCGGCGTTCTCCCAATCCGCAAGCTCGTGGCGCATGAACGCGGTGCGGATCGCGTCGGTGTGGCCGCCCTTCTCGAGCAGCACGGGGCCGAACTTGAAGCGGCTGTCGATGTCGAAGACCTTCTCGCGGTTCTCGAAGCCGAAGAGCCAGCGCCAACGGCAGCGCGTGAGGAAGAGGCGGCGCAGCTCGGTGGAGCCCTTGTCGGTGTAGACACCGGAGGGAACGATCATCCCGAGCTGTCCGCCCGTGCGCAGCAGTGCGTGGCAGTGCTCGAGGAAGAGCTTGTAGGTGTTAATGTCGGCGGAGCCCTGCCAGCGGAACGGGTGCTCGGGGTCGGCATAGCCGGGCCGCTCCACTCGGCGCTTCTGCCAGCGCTCGTGCGTTTCCTCACTGCCTGCGCCCAGATTGAAGTGCGTGCCATCCTCTGCGCCGTCTCCAAAAGGCGACGCGCTGTGCTTGCCGAAATTCGACAGCGCCTTGAAGCGCGCACAGTAGGCGAGCCAGTCGTGCTCGTCCGCCGCGGAGCGCTCGAAGAGGTCCGTCTGCCGGCGCAGCGCGGCCTGCTTGCCGTAGCTCCGGTAGAGCGGGTCTAGGTTCGAGAAGAACTCCTTCGAGTTCGGCTTCTGGATCTCCCAGGGTGGGTTTCCGACGGTCGCATCGAAGCCTGCACCCGACCGCGCGAAGACGTCCGGGAACTCCAGCTCCCAGTGGAAGAAGCGCAGTTCCTCGGCAAGCTCTCGAACCCGAGCACGCGTCGCTTCGGACGGTTTCTCGAAGCTCCTGGGTGTGGGAGCGGCGTCGAGCTGATCGGCGGGCCAGAACCAGATCGCGCACCAGGTGTCGAAGCCTTCGCGGAGCTGCACCAGCGCGGAGTTTCCCTGCACGTGCTCGCGGAAGTAGTCGGCCCGGGCCTCCGTCTCATGGATGGGCATCGCGTGCATCGCTTCGAAGGCGGCGAGCGCCTGATCGTGAAGCGTCTCGGGGGACTCCGTGCTCGCGGCGTCGAAGAGACCGCCCTGCGCGGTCCCCGCTCTGATCCAGTCGTCCAGCTCGGGCTTGATGCGCCCACTCCGGAATTTCTTGATCGCCCTGGTCCACGCCTCCTTCTCGAAGTGCACGCCATTCGAATGGCCCTTGTCGCCTCCTTCACGCTCCCACGCGAGCGCGGGGTAGTCGCGGAAGCGATCGAACCAGCAGCCGACGAGGGAGTTGCCGCAGCGCAGCTTGTGATCGAGGAATCCGAAGGGCAGCGAGCGGTCCATCGTCTCGATCCAGAGCGCGAGTCGCGCGAGCTCGACCGCGAGCGGATCGATGTCGACTCCGTAGAGGCAGCGCTCGACGACGTAGCGCTTGAGCCGCGCGCGCAGGCGGGGTTCGAAGTCGTCCGCGTCGGGGCGGCACGGGAGCGGCTCCTCCACGAGGCGGCCCTCCGATGGCATGCCTTCGGCGAGGGTGACGAGCGCGCTGTCGCCATCGGGGCGAATCCGGCCGTGGTGGTGGAGGCTTGCGAAGAGCGCGTCGGTCAGGAAGCGCAGGCTCGCGACGAGGAAGGAGCCGGAGCCCATCGCAGGATCGCAGACCTTGAGAGCGAGGATCTCTTCGGGGCGCTTCGGAGTCCATGCCGCCGCAGCGGCCTCCTCGGGGTCGACTCCCGGAGGCGCGTCGAAGGCGAGCGGGCGGATTGTGCGCTGCACCGTCGGGACCGCGAGCTGCGGGCGCGTGTAGAAGGTTCCGGCGCCCTTGCGCGTGCCGCCCCAGCGAACGAGGAAGAACTCCCCGGGCAGGACGACGCGCTGGACGAGCCTGCGCGCCGCCTCGGACACCGCGGATTCGTACTCCCGGCGCGCCTCGGGCTTCTTCGAGCGCGGCTTCGCCACGAGCTTCCCCGCGGCGACAGCGCGGCACGCCCACGCTTCGGCCTGCTCGCGAGCGGCGTGCCGCACGTCCGCATCTCCCGCCTCCGGAGCGGACTCCGAGCCGATCTCCAAATCGCCCGCGAGTTCGCCTTCGTCCGCTGCGCCTTCCTCGCTGTCCTCTCCTTCGTCGTCGTCGTCGGCGGCGTCTTCCCCGTCCTCGTCATCCTCTGACGCCGCCTTGTTCTTGACCTTGAACTTCTTGACCAGCTCCTCGAGCTCGTCGTCCTCCATCGCCTCGAGCCGTGAGAGCGGAAGCGCAGGCTCATCTCCGAGCGCGAGGAAGACCATCGGATCGCCGTCGCTGGCGCGCCGCAGCTCGTAGTCGAGCAGCCCCTCGTAGAGGATTCCGATGTATTCAGAAGAAAGGTCTGAGAAGTCCACCGGCGCGAAGACCCACGTGCTGCCGCGGCCCTGGCGCACGCGCACGAGCGTGCGACACAGGAGATCGAGGATCTCCCAGACCGCGAAGTCGCTCGGCACGGGGTCTCCCGCGGCGTCCTCGAAGACCGCGAGGGCGCGCGAGAGTGGGCTCGCGGACGCGGTGTCTCCCGGCGCGAACAGATCGCCGGCATAGCGCGGAATCGGGAGCGCGGCGTGATGCGAGCCATCGAAGACGACCCGGAACAGCGCGAGCACGCGAGGCCAGGCGCCGTAACGGTTGCGCAGCCGATCGCGCGCGGCACCGCCGCCGGCGCGTTCGAGCAGCTCGCGCAGCCCCTGCAGGCCGTAGGAGCCGTGGTAGAGCGGGTTGTCGCGCGGGAGCAGGTCGCGCGCCTCCGCGAAGAGCACGACCACCATGCGCATGACGATGCGGCTCGCGGCGATGTAGATGTCTCTAGGGCTGGATCTGCTCGCGGCGAGGAGCTGCTCGAGCCGCGGGCCGTGTTCCTGGATCAAGAGCTCCACGGCGAGCCGCACACGCTCGCCTAGCGCCGCGGAGAGCTCTGCCTGCCCCCGGCGCGATTCCTGGATCGCGCGCAGCAGCGGCGCCGTCTCGCCATCGGCTTCGGGCACCAGCGCGCGCGGTGAGAGGAGCGCCTGGAGGGCCGTCACCTGCGGGCTGGGACGGCCCTCTTCGAAGAAGAGGGTGGCGCCGGCTTCCGCCCAGGCGTCGAAGTCGAGGCCGGCGTGGACGATGCGCCATTGCCGGAGGTTCGTGAGCACCGCCAGCTTGAGACCGGCCGCGCGAAGCCACTGCACCACGCGCGAGTGCGAGCGGCGGCCGCGCCCAATTCCGAGGCGCGCGACCTCGGTATCGACGAAGACCGGGAGCCGCGCGCCGCGTGGCCCGCGCCAGAGCCAGCGCGGTTTGACGGCTTCGCCCGTCAGCGCGCGCTGCGTCCATTCCTTGCCGACGTCGGAGCCGCGCTCCCAGTAGCTCTGCGCCGTCTCCCCGAGCTCGCAGACGTGGACCAGCACGGTGGTCAGGAGCGCGTGCTCGCTGCCCGCGACCTCCGCCTCGAAGCGGGTAAGGTCGCGCCGGAGGCGATCGGCGAGATAGTCCGGCAGGAGCTTCGGGTCTTCCGGGAAGAATTCCTCGAGGCGAGACGGCGCAATCAGCAGGCCGCCATGGCGGAGAGCCGCCCACCAGCTCCGCGGCTCAGGCACCAAGGATCCAACCCTCCTCGGCAATGCACGCCGCGAGATCGGCCGGCTCGAGCGGACTCGGTACGCGGAAGAGCGCCCCCAGGTCTCCCCGATCGTCGAGCGCCGCAACGTGGCGGACGAGCGTCAGCACCTGGGCGGCATCGCGAATTGCGTGCTGGCTCGGATCGATCGGAACGATGCCCGGCCAGATCTCGGCGTGAAGCGCGAAGGGGCCGCGCACCGGGGTCGGGCAGTCGCTGAAGCCGGTCTCGAAAGGCCAGACGCGGCTCACGGAGGCCAGTGCCTCGTCGTCTCGCAGCGCGGCAACGCGCGGAATCCCCACGAGCGCTTGGCTGCCGACGCTTCCGTTTCCGTAGAGCTTCCAGACTTCCTGGACGCCGCGCAGCCGCTGCTCGGCCGTGCGGCGGCGCTCGAGCGGAGCGCGGTTCGCCCCGGCGTAGGGAAAGGGGCAGGCGGTCGAGCGAAGTGCCTCGGTCTGGCGAATCGCTGGGCAGCCCCAGAAGGGCCCGGGGCTCGGGCCGAGCTTTGCGTTGAGGTCGGCTGCGACTTCGAAACGGTTGTTCTGGTTGCGCGCATCATCGCGCACCGCGCGGGAGAGGCGATTCCAATTCTCGCGCCACGGGGCGAGCTCGCCCGGTGAACCCACCGCCGCCGCGAAGCCTTTCGGGTAGCCGTAGGGGAAGTCGAAGCCCACTAGCACGCGGAGTTCGCGGGCCAGCATCGCGCGCAGGAGCTCCCGCACTCGTGCTTCCGCAGCACTGCGCGTGGACAGGTTCACTGGAGCTTCCAGCTTCAGCTCATCGCCGGTCCGCACCGCGACGGCGAGCCAGATCGAGTCTTTGCCGAGCTTCGGCTTCGAGGATGCGGTCCAGTCCACCATCAGATAGGCGTCGAAGAGCGTCATCGGCGGGCCTCGGGGAGCCGGATCTCGACCGCCACGGGGAAGACCTGGGCGTCGCCGCGGAGCGTGTATCGCCGCGGGACCAGGTGATCGAGCACGCGTGCACGTTCCTTCACCAGCTGCTCGCGGAGCTCCTCGTAGTGATTCTGGCGGCGGCGCAGTTCCTCTTCCTTGCCTTCGCGCGAGCGCTGCAGCTCTTGCAGGCGCGCCTCGGCGTCGAAGAGGGAGCCCTGGCGGATCGCGGCGTCGAGCTCGGCCAGCTCGCGCTCGAGACGCTCCATGGTTTGCGATTCGATCAGCTTCGATACCTCGCCTTGCCGGCTCTGGAAGCGCTCCGTCTCGCGTTTGCGCGCCTCGGCGCCTTCTTGCTTCAGCAGTGCAGTGAGGGCTGTGGTCAGCTCTGCGGCGAGGGTTCGGACGACGTCGCGGGCCTCGATGGAGATTTCGTCCCAGAGCTCGTGCGCGAGGCGAGCGTCTGCTGCAGCGATCGGCGCGGTGTTCCCGCGGAGCGTTGCGGCGGACGCGTGTGCGAGCGGCTTTCCCAGCTCGCCCTTGCGAATCGGAACGCAGATCGTGCGCACCCAATGGTGGAAGCTCTCGCGCAGATCGTTCACGGCCAGCTCCTCGACGCTGAGGAGCAGCAGCGCATCGGCGCCCGGCGGCACCGCACCCCGGCGGACGGTCCAACGCGTGGCTGCGCCATCGCCACCCGGGAAGCGAGCGCGGGCAAAGGCCGCCAGTGCGCGGTGGAAGAGCGGATGGCCGAGATGCAGCAGGGCCGTCTCGCGCTCGGGCCGGAAGATCGGGCGGCCGTTGCGCAGGTGGATGAAGTGCTCGGGATCGAAGACGAGCGCGGGCAGCGCTCCGCGCTCGCCGCTGCGGCCAGGCAAGCGGATCGAGTCGTCGACGAGCTCGTTCCAGGCGGAAGGGATCGGGAACACGAGGCGCACGCGGTCGCGGGCGTCGGGCGGCTCAAAGCGGGGAAGGCCGGAGCGGAGCCCGAGTGCGATCTCGAGGGTGTCTGGGCCTGCCCCGGTTTCGTGGACAGTTGAACGCTTTGGAGACCAAGTCCTTCCTGGGCTCTTCCACGCTCAAGTGTAAACGGGGGGTTCGGGGGGCGT
>Ga0187893_10007426_pt1 | contig 17963 bp, 15 predicted proteins | sample MA1701074metaG_FD_139574 | JGI IMG/M metagenome (GOLD analysis project Ga0187893, IMG submission 139574) | White microbial mat communities from a basaltic lava cave in the Kipuka Kanohina Cave System on the Island of Hawaii, USA - MA170107-4 metaG ... | reverse complement strand
GTCCATGCGCTGCTGCGCCACGTCGAGCCCGAACCGCACGGCGGGACAGTACCCACACACCGACGGTCGTGGCCACGGGCCGGCCCGCCGACGGCCTCCCGTGCACTCCGGGCCGTACGCGGCCGTGAGCCCGGACCCAAGGGTCTCAGCGTCGGTCGATCGACCCGCGCCGGGCGCGCCTCGCGGCACCGGCGCCCTGCACCGACCGCCGGGTTCGCCCGCACAACCCGGCGTTGCCGTCAGCGCCCCGAGTACCGGTAGTCTCGCCCGGTCAGCGCGAGGAATCGGGCCTGGACCAGATGTCGCCGAAGGACACGTGCACCGTCCGTCCTCCACGCCGCTGACCGACACGGCGGAGACCGACGAGCGGGCCGCCTCGGCCCGGGCGGTTACGGGATCGGCGCCGAGCTGGTCACCGTCGAGCGTAGCGCTCTCGCCCTTGGAAGCGGGCGTCGCCGAGCTGGACGTCATGTACGTCGCTGCCGAGCAGCGTGGCAACGGCGTGGCTCGCGCCCTGCTGGCGGCACTCGAGGCGCATGCCCTGGGCGGTCGGGGTCGAGACGGTGCGGCTGAGGGCGGCAGAGCCCCAGCCCGAAGTATTGCGCTTCTATCGTGTGGCCGGCTTCACCTCGATCCCGCCCTTCGGTAGGTGGATCGGCGACGAAACCGCTCGCTGTTTCGAGAAGTCCCTCCCGGGCCGCAGCGCTCGTCGAACGACGCCCACCGCGTCAGGGGATGGCGGGCTCGGGCTCGCTCGGGGTGGCCAACAGCAGGCGGACGTCGAGCAGGAGGTCGGCAACCTCGTCGGTTGATACCAGCTCACGGTTGAGCATCTCGCCGAGGCCGCGGTCGATGACCGCCAGCGCTTCGGCGATCGTGTCGAGTTCTCGGGTCTCGGTCATCGCCCTCTCCAACGCACGGTTTCGCGGCCTCGCTCCGTCACACGTTACCCGGCTGGCCGAGGGCTCAGGCATCATCGTGCGGGGCCGCCCACGGCGGGCGCCGCCGCCTTGACCGCGACGGGTCGTCGTGCTGCTCACCGGTACTCTCACACCGTGGGCCCACCTACGTCGACGGCGATCGGGGCGTTCACCGTGGTGCGGCGGCTCGGGCGAGGCGGGATGGGCGTGGTCGACCTGGCCCTCGACCCGGGCGGCAACGAGGTTGCGCTCAAGCGCCTGGCGCTGCACGGCACCGCGGCGGAGATGACCCGGGCCCGGGTGCGCCTGCGCCGCGAAGCCGAGGTGCTCCAGAGCCTCGACCATCCGGGGATCGTTCCGCTGCTGAGGGTCCTCGACGACGGTGACGACGTGGTGCTGGTGCTGCCTTACCTGGCCGGCGGGAGCCTGGCCGAGCGCGTGGGCCGGCGCGGGCCGCTCCCTTTCGCGGAGGTCGAAGCCCTGGCCGACCACCTCCTGACGGCCCTGGCCGTGGCCCATCGTCAGGGCGTCGTGCACCGTGACATCACCCCCTCCAACGTCCTCTTCGACGCCGCGAGCCGTCCGTTCCTGGCCGATTTCGGCGTCGCCCGCCCCCCCGACGCCACCCCTGGTCTCACCGCCGTCGGCCTCGTCGTGGGCACCGCGGGGTTCATGGCTCCCGAGCAGGCCCGGGGCCGGCCGGCGACCCCGGCGAGCGACCTGTTCTCGCTCGGGGCCACGCTGGTGTACGCCGCCACCGGTCGCTCGGTCTACGGGCGAGGCGAGCCCGAGGTGCTCCACTATCGGGCGGTACGGGGCCAGGTGGCGCGCCTGTCCCGTTCGATGCCCGCCGCGCTGCGCCGCCGGCTCGACCCGCTGCTCGAGGTCCGCCCGAGCCGCAGGCCGTCGGCGGTTGCCGCCCTCGGCCAGGGGCCGGACGGCACCGCGCTACGCACCGCCCGGGCCCGGCGCCGCCGGTCGAGCGGGCCCCGGCGCGGTCGGTTTCTCCTCGGCCGAACTGCTCGACATCGCCTATGGGCCGGCCAACGGACCGGCCTACCGGTGGGCCAACGGTTCGGCCTACGGGTCGGCCTACGGGTCGGCCTGGCCCTGGCTCTGCTGGCAACGTTCGCCGGCTGGGCCGCGTCGCGCCTGACGGCCGACCAGGGCGATGACGCGGCACCGGGGGCCGCTCCGGTCCCCGACGCGCCGGTGTGCGCCGAAGGCTCCGCCGACTACGACGGTGACCCGGCCAACGGCTGCGAGGCCGTCGGCGACGGCCTCGACGGGCGCGCCCTGCGAGGCCGGTTGGCGGCCAACTTGGTGCCGGCCCTGGACGTGGACCGGTACACGGTGGAGGTCGAGGACCGCCCGCACCTGACCTGCAACGGCACGCTCACGCTCACCTTGACCGCCCCGCTGGGGCTCACCCAGCGCCTCGAGGTGTTCGCCGACGGCGCCCTGGTCGGTTCGACCACCAGCGCCGACGGCGAGCCTCGCCAGGTCGAGTTGCGCGAGCCGGCCTGTGGGAGCGATGACGCGACGACCCTCGATCTGGTCGTATCCAGCGTGGGCAGTGACCGAAGTGCCGATCCCTACCTGCTGGAACGCGCCGGCTCGTTCTGAGCCCGGCCCTGCCCGTTCATGGCCTCCGCCCGCGTCCGCATCGTCGACCTCGAGTCCGGACGGATGCCGGCCGTGTGCGTGAAGACCGGTGAGGCGGCCGTCACCACGGTGCGCTTCGGCAAGGGGGCGCTGCCGGTGACGGCCGCGGTCAGCGCGCGCGTCGAACGGGCCCGTCAGGTCGGGTACTCGTTGTTCGCGCTGGCCACCGCCGCGTCGATCCTGGCCGTGATCACCAAGGGCGCGCTGGTCAAAGCGGCGGTGTTGGCGTGGGCCCTCGCCCTCGGCGTGCGCGGCGGGCTGCGGGTGCTGGTGTGGGTCGGGGCCCGGACCGAAGGCGACGCCGTACGCCTCACGAGGGTGCATCCGGTCTTCGCCCGCCAGGCCGGGCGCCTCTACGGCAAGGGCTGACGGTAGTAGTGCGAGGGCTGGCCGGGGCCGCTTCGCTCGCCGACGTACCATCGGGCCGTTGGTGGCGCTGGTGGGCGTGAGCACGGAGGTGTCGAAGGTGCTCAGGTCGCACGACCGGGGCGAGGCGGCCGCCTGGATGGCGCAGTTCAAGGAGGCGGTGGCGTCCGACTTCGCCCGGCGGGGTTTCGTCGACCGGTCCCAGTCCATGAAGTGGCTCGTGCACGGCGTTGTCGTGGCGGTCGTGGCCGGCGCCGGTGCCGTGGCGCTGTTCGGCCTCGAGGCCATTCTCGGGATCGTCGGCCTGAGCGTCGTCGGACTCCTGGCGGCGCTGTCGCCCCTTCTTCGCAAGCGCACGCCCGCCGGGGCCCGGCGCCTGGCCGAGGTCGAGGGGCTGCGACGGTTCCTGCGGGACTTCTCCCGGGTCGACGAGGTCCCGATCGGCCACCTTGCCCTCTACGAGCGCTACCTCGTCTACGCGGTGGCCCTGGGCGCGGGCGCCCACTGATGGAGCGACCGGGCGCCGATGGCCGGGAGAGCACCGAGGGCGTTGGCGGCGAGCGGGGCTCCGGCTCGAGCAGGCACGGGTCCATCGATCACCAGACCATCGATCGCTACGAGACCGGCGCGGCCCGCTGGGAGGCACGCCGATCACCCACCTACCTGGACGAGGCCCGAGCCCTGGCGGGCCGGATCGAGGCCGCCGGGGTGGGGGGGCCGACCATCGACCTCGGCTGCGGCACCGGCTGGTACGCGCCGGTCCTGCCGGCGCCGGTCGTCGCCCTCGACGCGGCGCGATCGATGCTGGAGCGGGCCGCGGTGCACGCCCCCGCCGCGCTGGCGGTGCAGGCCGATCTCGCCGTCCTGCCGTTGCGGGGAACGGCGCTGGCCGGGGCCTGGGCCCGCAACAGCTATGTCCACCTCGCCCAGGCCCATGTCCCGGCCGCGCTGGCCGAGCTGCACCGCTGCCTGCGGCCCGGCGCGCCGGTCGAGATCACGTTCTTCGGCGGGCAGGGCGAGGGCCGGGACCTGGTGCGCAACGACGACCTCCCCGGGCGCTTCTTCTCCCTCTGGTCGCCTGATCGTCTTCTCGACGTGGTCGAGGGCGCCGGGTTCGACCTCGCGCGCCTCGTGCCCCGGACGGGCCGCGACGGGGAGACATCCTACGACGTGCGGGCGGTGCGGGCCGTGAGCCTGCCCGATCACGTCGCGGTGGGCATGGACATGTTGGTGTGCGGCCTCAACCCCAGCCTCTACGCCGCCGAGGCCGGGGTGGGCTACGCCCGGCCGGGCAACCGCTTCTGGCCCGCCGCGCTGGCCGCCGGCCTGGCCAGCCGTGACCGCGACCCGGGCCATGCCCTGCGCCACCACGGCCTGGGCATGACCGATCTGGTGAAGCGGGCCACCGTGGCCGCGTCGGAGCTGACCGCGGCCGAGTACCGAAGCGGCTTCGGACGCGTCGAGCGCCTGGCCGAGTGGCTGGCGCCGGGTGCCGTCTGCTTCGTCGGGCTGGCCGGTTGGCGGGCGGCCGTCGACCGTGCGGGCACGGCCGGCCCGCAGGAGCGCAGGGTCGGCGGGCGGCCCGCCTACGTCATGCCCAGCACCAGCGGGCTCAATGCCCGGGTGGCGCTGCCCGAGCTCGCCGGGCACCTGCGGGCGGCCTCCCGGCTGGCGCGGGCACCCCGATGAGCCGGCTCAGGCCGCGGTGCCGGGGCGATCGGCCCCGGCTCGGCCGACCGGGTCCGCGGGACGCCCCAGCATCCCGACGGTGCCCGACCCGGCACCGGTCAGCTCCACGCCGCGGGTGCCGCACCGGCAGCGCCAGTGGACCTCGATCCCGGCCCGGGTGTTGCGCAGGGCTTCGATGCTGGTCGGCGAGAGCAGGACCTCGGTGCCGTGGCCGGCGCAGTGCACGCTGAACATTGGAGCAGTGTCGCCGCTGGCCGGCCATCCCACCTCTGGCAGAAATGCCGTGTGCAGGTTGATTCCTGCCAACAAGGCCGGCATCATGGAGCTCATGGCCCCCCGCCGCCACACCGTCGCCGCCCTCGTGGCCGACGGCGTGGCCGCCTTCGAGCTGGGGGTGGCCTGCGAGGTCTTCGGGTTCGAGCGGCCCGAGATCCTCGACCCCTGGTACCGCTTCCTGGTGTGCGCGGTCGATCCGCCACCGCTGCGAACCACCGCCGGTTTCACCGTCGACACGCCGCACCGCCTGGCCGACCTGGACGAGGCCGACACCATCATCGTGCCCACCTGGCCGGTGCTGCGTACGCCGCCCGACCCTGTCGTCGAGGCGTTGCGGCGGGCGCACGCCCGGGGCGCCCGCCTGGTGTCGGTGTGCACGGGGGCCTTCGCCCTAGCGGAGGCCGGCCTGCTCGACGGCAAGCGGGCCACCACACACTGGATGTACGCCGAAGCCCTGGCCGACCGCTACCCGGCCGTCAAGGTCGATCCCGACGTCCTCTACGTCGACGAGGACCCGATCTTCACGTCGGCCGGCACCGCCGCGGGCATCGACCTGTGCCTGTACCTGGTTCGCCTCGACCACGGTGCCGGCGTGGCCAACGCCGTGGCCCGGCGCATGGTGGTGCCCCCGCACCGCGACGGCGGCCAGGCCCAGTTCGTCGACACCCCCGTGCCGCCGGCAGCCTGCTCCGACGCCATGGCCGAGACGCTGGACTGGGCGCTGGCCAACCTGGCGCACCCGCTGACGGTGGAGACGCTGGCCCGGCGGGCGATGATGAGCCCCCGCACCTTCGCCCGCCGGTTCCGCTCCACCGCGGGCACGACGCCGCTGCAATGGTTGCTGCGCCAGCGGGTCCTGCTGGCCCAGCGCCTGCTGGAGACGACCGACCGGCCGGTGGAGGTCATCGCCGACCTGTGCGGGTTCGGCTCCGCGACGGCCATGCGGGCCCATTTCCGCCGGGTGCTGGCCACGTCCCCGCTGGCCTACCGGCGCACGTTCGCCACCGCACCTCCCGCGGACCCCGATCCTCCCGCGGTGTCGGCGTCCCCGGCGCCGCCGCCGGCGTCTGCGGCCGTGTCGGCGGCTTCGGCGTCCCGGGCTTCGGCGTCCCGGGCTATGCCGCCGCGGCGGGCGCCGTGACCGGTTTCGACCGGGACCAGACCGACAAGCTGCTCAGCACCACCCGGGCCGTCCGGCGCCGGCTGGACCTGAGCCGCCCGGTCGAGCGCAGCGTGATCGAGGACTGCCTGCGCCTCGCGGTGCAGGCCCCCACCGGGAGCAACGCCCAGGCCTGGCGCTGGATCGTGGTCGACGATCCCGAGCGCCGAGCCGCGCTGGCCGAGCTCTACCGGCGTGCGTTCGCTCCCTACCGCGACGACCGCCGCCAACGCCTCGCCGCCCAGGGCCGCTTCGGCGCCACGGTGAAGCGGGTGATGGGCTCGGCCATCTACCTGGCCGAGCATCTCCACGAGGTGCCCGTGCACGTCGTGCCCTGTGCGACGACAAGGCTCGAACCGGGCGCCAGCGTGGTCCGGGCGGCCAGCCTCTACGGCTCGATCCTGCCCGCGGTGTGGAGCTTCATGCTGGCCCTGCGCAGCCGCGGGCTGGGCTCGACGCTGACCACCCTGCACCTGGAGTACGAGCGGGAGGCAGCCGAGCTGTTGGGCATCCCGGAGACGGCAACCCAGGTGGCGCTGGTGCCCGTCGCCTACCACACCGGCGACGACTTCCGCCCCGCCCAGCGCCGCCCGGTGAGCGAGGTCACCTACTGGAACACCTGGCCCGCGGGCCGGTGAGTGCCGGTTCTTCCTCGACCCCGATCGTCCCCCGCCCGAGGGCCGGAGCAGGAAGCGCCGTGGCCCACCCGTTCCACCCCGTCGATCCGAGACGAGCCTTGCCCGATGCGGACCGAGCGCTCGGCGTACGCTCCAGGCCGATGGACGACGACCTGTTGTTCCGGCGTGACTTCTACCGCCAGGTGCTCGACGACGGGTTCCTCCAGGCCGACGACCCCCGTTACGTGCCCCTGGCCGAGAGCGGGGCCCGCCACGACCCGGTCGACCGGTTGGCCCGCGACATCGAATGGTCGGCGTCGAACACGTCGGTCCAGCTCTTCAGCGGGTTCCGGGGCTCGGGCAAGACCACCGACCTGCTGCGCCTGCGCGATCGCCTCCGGGCCAGCGGGTATGTCGTGCTCTACATCGACCTCGAGCGCTGGCTGAACGTCAACCTGCCCCAGGACATCACCACCTTCCTGCTGGCCACGGTGGCCGGCATCGAGGGCGCCGGGCGTGACAAGCCCGGAGACCCCAACGACCCCGTACCGGCGCCGCTGGCCGGCCGGGGCGGGCTTGGCTCGGGCCCGGCGGACCGCTGGTACGACCGCATCCGCCAGCTCCTGGCGGCCTCGGCCGAGACGGCCAAGGTGGGCCTGCACCTCGGGCCGCTCAACCTGGAAGCCGACATCCGGGCCGGCTCGCCCAGCCTCGCCCGCCAGATCCGCGCCGCGGTGAACGACAGCATCGGCACGCTCAAGGAAGAGGCCCACGCCCACCTGGGCCGGCTCCGGGCCGAGCTCCGGGCCGAGCTCCCCCCGGCGCCCGGCGTGGTCGTGCTCGTCGACAGCCTCGACCACGGCGACTCGCGCCTGGCCTTCGCCGAGCTGATGGCCTCGATCCAGGAGCTGTTCGAGCGCCACCTCGACGTGCTCACCTTCCCTGGCTTCCACACCGTGTACACGGTGCCGCCCTACCTGAAGTTCCTCACCACCGGGGCCACCTACGTGCGCATGCTGACCACGCTGAAGGTGCACGACGAAGCCACCAGCGAGCCGTCCGGGCCGGGCGTCGAAGCGCTGGTCGAGCTGGTGGCCCGCCGGGGCGAGTGGCCGCGCCTGCTGGGGAGCCGGCCGGTGCTCGAGCGCCTGATCGGCCTGAGCGGAGGCCACCTGCGCGAGCTGTTGAAGCTGCTGGCCGAGATCCTGGCCGCCGACTACGAGGGGCCGCTGCCCATGCCCGAGGCCGTCGTCGAGGCGGCGGTCCACCGGGTCCGCAACGCCCACCTGCCCCTGCCCGACGACCAGCGGGCGTGGCTGCGCACGGTGGCCGACACCCACCAGGTGGCCCTGCCCAGCTCGGCCGACTGGGTCTCGCTGGCCGCCCTGCTCGACCGCCATCTCGTGCTCGGCTACGTCAACGGCTCCGAGTGGTACGACGTGCTGCCCCTGGTGCGGCCCGCCCTCGGCCTGGACGACTTGTGGCCGCCGGCCACGACCTGAACCCGGCCGAGCGGCGCGCCGCCGGCGCGGCACCCGCCGGCGACGGCGACGGGGACCGCCCGCCGTCGCCGATGGCGAAGGACGCCGACGCGCTGGAGGCGGCCTGGGGCCGGCTGCGGCACCATCTCGACTGGCTGCCCGGCCACTGGTACGGCTGGGCGCTGAGCTCCGACGGGCGGGTGCTGGCCGAGCTGCGCACCCGGGCCGGCCACCTGCTGGCCTACCGGGGCCGGCAGATGGTTCTCCTGCGGCCCGCCTCGCCCGGCGAGCTGGTGGCCGCGGCCGGGGAGCTGGCCGAGCGGGCCCCGCGCGTCGACGGCTGCCTGTGGCTGGAGGCCGGGGGGGCCGACCTTCCCGGCAGCCCGCCGCGCTGGGACGATGCCTGGCGCGAGACGTTTCGGCTGGTGAACGCCCGCCGCGACACCCTGCGGGCGGCCATGGTGCGCTCCGGCATCCTGTTCGCCGGGCCTCCCCGCGTGGCCGAGCACGCCAAGGCGGCCGGCCCCGACCTGTGGTCGATCCGTTCCGTGGTGCTCGGCGTCGAGGCGCCCCGAGCCGTGCTCCACCCGGGGCTGGCGGACGACGGCGACCGCACCGGAGCGGCGGCGCACGAGGCAGCCGAACCGGCCCCGCGGGCCGACTTCTCCGGCCGCCTGGACGAGCCCGACCTCGAGGCCGAGCTGGCCGCGCTGCCCGAGGGAGCCCGCCTCCGCGATCTCCTGCGCCGCGCCGTCGAGACCGGGGGCGCCGATGCGATCGCCGCCCTGGAGGAGGCGCTGGCCCTGGCCGACGCCGCGGGCGCCCCGGCGGCGTCGGCGTACGGGCGGGTCCAGCTCGCCGAGGCGCTGCACGAGGACCGGGATCCGGCCCGGGCCTATTCGCTGCTGCGCGAGGCCGCCGGTGGTCTCGGCGGCCGGGCGCTCCTGCACGCCCTCGGCCGGCTCGGCGAGCTCGGCCAACGCCGCCGAGACCTACCCGTCGCGGCCCGTTGGTTCGACGAGGCCGCGGCGCAGGCCCGGGCCCTGGCCGACGCCGTCCCCACCCCCCAGGCCCGCCGCGACCTCTCGGTCAGCCTGAACAACGTGGGGCGGGCCCGCGCCGCCCGGGGCGACTGGGCCGGCGCCGAGGAAGCCTACGTCGAGAGCCTGGGCCTGCGCCGCGCCCTGGCCGAGGCCGCGCCCACCCCGCAGGCCCGCCGCGACCTCTCCCTGAGCCTGAACAACGTGGGGCGGGCCGGCGAGGCCCGGGGCGACTGGGCCGGCGCCGAGGAAGCCTACGTCGAGAGCCTGGGCCTGCGCCGCGCCCTGGCCGAGGCCGCGCCCACCCCGCGGGCCCGCCGCGACCTCTCGGTCAGCCTGAACAACGTGGGGCGGGCTCGCGAGGCCAGGGGCGACTGGGCCGGCGCCGAGGAAGCCTACGTCGAGAGCCTGGGCCTGCGCCGCGCCCTGGCCGAGGCCGCGCCCACCCCGCAGGCCCGCCGCGACCTCTCCCTCAGCTTGGACCACGTGGGGCAGGCCCGCGCCGCCCGGGGCGACTGGGCCGGGGCCGAGGAAGCCTACGCCGAGAGCCTGGGCCTGGCCCGCGCCCTGGCCGAGGCCGCGCCCACCCCGCAGGCCCGCCGCGACCTCTCCCTCAGTTTGGACCACGTGGGGCGGGCTCGCGAGGCCCGGGGCGACTCGGCCGGGGCCGAGGGGGCCTACGCCGAGAGCCTGGGCCTGGCCCGCGCACTGGCCGAGGCCGTCCCCACCCCCGAGGCCCGCCGCGACGTCTCGGTCAGCCTGGACAACGTGGGGCGGGCCCGGGAGGCCCGGGGCGACTGGGCCGGGGCCGAGGGGGCCTACGCCGAGAGCCTGGGCCTGCGCCGCGCTTTGGCCGACGCCGTCCCCACCCCCGAGGCCCGCCGCGACCTCTCGGTCAGCCTGGACAACGTGGGGCGGGCCCGCGCCGCCCGGGGCGACTGGGCCGGGGCCGAGGGGGCCTACGCCGAGAGCCTGGGCCTGGCCCGCGCCCTGGCCGAGGCCGCGCCCACCCCGCAGGCCCGCCGCGACCTCTCCGTGAGCCTGAACAACGTGGGGCGGGCCGGCGAGGCCCGGGGCGACTGGGCCGGGGCCGAGGGGGCCTACGGCGAGAGCCTGGGCCTGCGCCGCGCCCTGGCCGAGGCCGTCCCCACCCCGCAGGCCCGCCGCGACCTGTCCGTCGCCCTGGACAACGTGGGGCGGGCCCGCGCCGCCCGGGGCGATCGGGCCGGCGCCGAGGAGCTCTGGGACGAGTTGGAGGCCCTGGCCCGCCGCGCCACCGAGGTGCACGGCGACGGCTGGCCGGCCGAGATCCTGCCCGTCGTGACCGCCCGTCGTTCCGGCGCCGCCCCCCCCGGCGAATGACGCGCCGGTCTACCGAGTCCACTCGGTCGATTCGGCGACCCGCTGTCGCGGTCGGTGGTTGGCGCATCGATACGGGCGGAGACGACCTCGTCGGCGGGACTTCCCCCGGGCCTACGGCAGCACCCGGTCGAGGAAGGCGTGCACCGACCGGGCGAACATGGCCGGGCGCTCCACCCAGGGGCGGTGGCCGGCGCCGGGGATCACCAGGATCTCGGCCCGGGGCAGGGCCGCCACCAACGAGTCGAGGGCGGAGGCCGGACGGGGGTCACGCCCGCCGTGCAGCACCAGCACCGGCACCGGCGAGGCTCGGCACCGCTGGGCCAGCTCGTCTTCGGCCAACCCGCGCAGCTCGGCATCGATGGCCCGGGCGCAGGCCACGTTGACCTCCACCGGGATCGACGCGGCCTCGGCGGCCAGCTCGAGCGCGCCCGTGGGCTCGGCGAAATCGGGCGCCCACAGCAGGGTGCGCAGCTCGACCTCCTCCCCCCACGTGCGGGCCCTGGCCCCCAGCTCGTCGCGCCGGCGCCGCTGGGCCGGGCTCAGGCGCCGGTCGGCCTCGGCCGCCCACGCCGCCCGCCAGCCCTGGCCGAGCCCGGTGCCCGACACGTAGAGCACGCCGGCGCAGCGCTCGGGACGGGCCAGGGCGTAGTGCAGGGCCAGCGTGGCCCCCCACGAATGGCCCGCCACCACCACGGGAGACGGCGGGCCGGGATGCGAACCGTTGGCCGCCGGCCCGGCGGCGGCCTCGACCACGGCGCCGAGATCCTCGACGAAGCGCTCGAGCGTGAACGGGCCGGCCGCGCCCTCGGACCGCCCGCAGCCGCGCTGGTCGTAGCGCTGCACCAGGGCGCGCCCCTCGATGAAGCGGGCCAAGGGTTCCAGGTCGTCCCACAGGCCCGGGCCGCCGTGGCACAGCACCACCGGCGGTCCCTGGCGTCGGCCGGTCGACCACAGCCGGAGCCGAACACCGTCCTGCGCCGTAAACCACTGCGTCGCCATCGGTGAGCGACCGTAGCGCCCGGGTGCGCACCGGACAGTGACCTCCACCGGCGAGGCCGGGCCGGCCACGCTCCCGCCACCCGTACCGTGTGCACCCGGCGGTACTCCGTGCGCTGAGCAGCAAGGATTCACGCTAGACGCACACGGTACGGGCCGGCGCACACGGTACGGACCCAGGGGGACGCGGGGAGGAATCCCTGTCGTTCGGGCGACAGCGGTGACATGATCTCGCGCGCCGCCACCGGCGCGACCCTCGGGTCGATGATCGGTGAGCGGATAACGGCGGCGGCGCGCCCCGGGGCGCGCCTCGAACAGGAGGAACGACATTGACCAAGCGGGCCTTGTGCGTCGGCATCAACGACTACCCGGTGCGCGACATGGACCTGAAGGGTTGCGTCAACGACGCCAAGGACTGGGCCGCGTTGCTGGTCGACCACTACGACTTTGCCCGCTCGGACGTGACCATGCTGCTCGACGGACACGCCACCAAGGCGGCCATCGTCGACAACCTCAAGTCGTTGCTGGCCGGCGCCCGCCGCGGCGATGTCCTCGTCTTCACCAACTCGTCGCACGGAACCTACGTGGCCGACACCGACGGCGACGAGGCCCGCTACGACGAGGCCATGTGCCCGTGGGACACCAAGGACAACCTGCTCACCGACGACGAGCTGCGGGAGCTGATCGCCGGGCTCAAGGCCGGGGCGCGCCTCACCGTGATCTCGGACTCCTGCCACTCCGGCACCGTCACCCGGGCGATGCCCGGCGTGCCCACGCCCGACCAGCGCCGGGTCCGGTTCCTGCACCCGCGCCGGATCGGGTTGCCGGTCATCGCCGATGTCCGGCGCAACGCCCATTCTCAGCGGCTGGACAAGCACCCCGAATCGGCGATGGGCGAGCTGCTCTTGAGCGGCTGCCGCGACGACCAGTTCTCCTTCGACGCCAAGTTCGGCCGCCGGTTCAGCGGCGCCATGACCAACACCGCCCTGCGCCTGATCGCCGCCGCCGGCTACCAGCTCACCTGGTCCGAGCTCCATGCCGCCCTCGTTCCTGCCGTTCGGGCCGCGGGTTACGACCAGGAGCCTCAGCTCGAGGGCAAGGCCGCCAACCGTCGACGCCAGCTGTTCACGTGAGACGCGGTGCCGGCGCGCCCCGGCCATCCGAGCGCCGCCCCGGCGAGGCGGCTCACCGGCCAACCGCGCCTCGCTGAGGGGCGGTCATGACCGCGGCCCCCGACCTGGTCCTGACCGGGCGGATCGTGACCTTCGATCCCGACCGGCCCGTCGTCGCCGACGGTGCCCTCTACCTCCACGACGGGACGGTCGAGGCGGTCACGCCGCGGCGGGCCCCGGCCCCGGCGGGCTTCGGTGGCACGGCGCGGGTGGCCACCGGCGCCACGATCTACCCGGGGCTGATCGATCTCCACAACCATCTCGCCTACAACTTCCTCCCGCTGTGGACGGCGCCGCGCACCGAGCCCTACACCAGCCGGCACCAGTGGCCGGGGGCGGCCACCTACGGCCGCGACATCTCCAACCCGTCCCAGGCCATGGGGATCGCCGCGGCCGCGGCGACCCTGCGCTACGCCGAGGTCAGGGCCGCGGTCGGCGGGGTCACCGCCATCCAGGGCTCGCCGCCGTTGACCCGGGCCTTTCCCGGGTGGATGGTGCGAAACGTCGAGAAGGAGACGTTCCCCGACCGCGCCGGGGAGCAACTCGTGTTCCAGGCGGTGATCAAGGCCGACGTCGCCAAGCTGCGCGACTACGCCGAGCGCCTGGCCGAGGGTCGGTCGTTCATCTACCACCTGGCCGAGGGGACGGCGCCCGCCCTGCGCCAGGAGTACCGCGACCTGCGCGACGCCGGGTGCGTGCACCCCCAGCTCGTCGGCATCCACTGCACCGCCCTGGGCGACGACGAGTTCGACGACTGGGCGCCCACGCCCGGCGCGGTGGTGTGGTCGCCGTTCTCGAACCTGTGGCTCTACGGGGCTACCACCGACGTGCTCGCCGCCCGGCGCCGCGGGCTCATCGTGTGCCTCGGATCGGACTGGGGGCCCTCCGGCACCCGGAACCTGCTGGGCGAGCTCAAGGTGGCGGCGCTCTGGAACGACGAGGCGCTGGGGGGCGCGCTGTCGGCCCGGGAGCTCTGCGAGCTGGTCACGGCCAACCCCGGTGACGCCCTGGCCCGCTGCTGGGGACACGACGTGGGCCGCCTGCGACCCGGTGCGCTGGCCGACGTCGTCGTGCTCGCCACCCGCGACGACGACCCCTACCGCAACCTCGTGCGCGCCGGTGAACGTCACGTGCGCCTGGTGGTCGTCGGGGGTCGCCCCGTCTACGGCAACCGGGCCCTGCTGCGGGCCGCCGGAGCCGTCGACACCGAGGACATCACGGTGGCGGGCGTGCTCCGAGGGATCGTCATGCGCCTCCCCGCGGAGATGCGACCGGAGAACCCGGTCCTGGCCGGCGAGGTCGACCTCTCCTGGCGGGCCGGCCTGGCCGCCATGCAGGCCGTCGTCGACGATCCCGCCGCCGCGGTGCGCACCGCTCGCGCCCGGGCCCCCCGGGGCGCGGTCGCGCTCGAGTTCGCCCCCGACATGCCCGGGCCCGACAACGCCGCGGCGCGTGCCCTCACCGAGACCGAGCTCGACCAGTTGGTGATGGCGCCGATCGAGCCGCTGGCCCACGACGCGGCCTGGTTCGCCGGGGTCGAGCGAGGCCACCCCCACAGCGCCGTCCTGCGCACCCTCCGGAGCTACTTCGACTGATACCGCAGCCGGCGCCGCGCCGGGAGTCGCCGACATCGCCGACAAGGAGCCCCTGACAAGGAGCCCCGGACAAGGAGCCATGACATGCCCATGGAGGAGATCGACGAGGCGACCGTGACCATTCCGCTCCCGCCCGAGGGGGTGGCCGACGACGGCGCCCCCGAGGACGAGCCCGTCCCCCGGGGCGCGACCGCCACGGCTGCGCACCGGGGCTGGGGGCCGGCGCCCGCGCCCGGCGCATCGATCGCGGCGGTGACCGTGCAGGGCGTGACGGTACACGTGCATCGCGACGTCGCGGCCCTGGTTCGGGCCGCCATGGAGGGGATGATCGCCGTCGGCTACCGGCCCCGCGCCGGGGAGTGCTGGGGCTACGCCCCGCGCCGGATCCGTCCCACCGCGGGCAAGACCGAGTCGCAGATGCCGTGGTCGAACCACGCCTGGGGCCTCGCCGTGGACATCAACGCGCCGGCCAACCCGATGGGGGCGACGCTGGTCACCGACATGTCCGACGCCGCCGTGGCCGCCTTCACCAGCCGCGGGTTCCGCTGGGGTGGCACCTACCAGAGCCGCCCTGACGCCATGCACTTCGAGTACATGGGGACCCGCGACCAGGCGCTGGGCACGGCCGGCGCGGCGTCATCGGGCGGCAGCGCCGCCGCGACGACCACTACCACCGATTCCGGGAGGCTCATCGTGGACGTGTCACTTCCCCTGCTGCGACGGGGGGCCGACGGCCCCCACGCGTCGGCGCTCCAGGCCCTGCTCAACGTGAAGGCCAGCGCCGGCCTGGGCGTGGACGGCGACTTCGGGCCGGCCACCGAGGCGGCCGTGCGGTCCTGGCAGGCCGGTGCCGGCCTCACGGCCGACGGCATCTGCGGCCCGGCGAGCTGGAAGACCTGTTGGAGGCCGGCTGAGGCCGGCGGGCACCGAGCCGCGTGCCTAGCACCGCACCGGGCGCGCCGGCCACCGCGGCGGTGGGCGAGTGCCCGCGCCGTGGTCCGACGCAGCGGCCCTCCGGAACTCGCGGTCGCGGCGTGCTCAATGGGGGTGCAACGTGAAGGGACGGGCGCAGTGGAAGGCGGGGCTGACCGGTCCCACCGTGAACCAGTTCGGCTGCTGCCACGACGGCATCCGCGATGCCACCTCGCGCCACAGCCCTCGGTGCCCGCCTTCGAAGCGACCGCCGTCCCAGACCGACAGCAGTGTCTGGGTGAACAGGCCGTTGCGGTCCCCGTCGGCCGACTCCTGGTCGTCCTGGCAGCCCGAAAGCAACAGGACGTGGGCACGGATGTCCAGCCCGGGCAGCGGTGCGGCGAGGCGGACGGCGGCATAGGTGGCCCGGTTGGCCTCATAGGTGGAGCGGGCCACGCCCTTGGGCAGCGCACGGACCGCGGTCACCGGCAGAGCCGGTTGGTCGGCGAACAGATCGAACGGGCCAGGGTCGTCGCCGGTGAGGGCCAGCTCGCGCACGACGCTGCCGCTGTGACAGCTGTCGGAGAGCACCAGCACCCGGACGCCCGGCGCCAACGCAGCCCACAACGCGGCCAGCTCGTCGTCGAGCACCTGGCGGTCGAACAGGGCCCACGTCTCGTCCAGGCCGTCGGGCTCGTCACCCGACGCGTCCGGGAGCTGGCTGCCGTGACCGGAGTACGTCACGAACAACAGGTCGCCCTCTACGAGATCCGCGCCGGCGTCGCCGATGGCACCGGTCACCGTGGCCGCCGTGGCCTGGGCGCTGAGGATCGTCCGGGCTTCGAAGCCGCGGTCGGAGGCGATCGTGGCCAGGTCACCGGCGTCGAACTCGCAGCCGGCCAGCTCCCCGCCCCACCCCGCGTAGTGCGCCGGGTCGACCCGGTTGAGCCCGATGTGCACCGATCTCCCTCGGCGCGGGCGCGTCGTCATCCCCACTCCTCTCCCGTGGCGGTCGGCCCGGGCCGCGGTTCGGACGGGCCGCCCAGGACCAGGGCGGGGTGGCCGAAGAACTGGTACGCCATGCAGGTCGCGGCACCGTCCCGACGCGTGCCGCCGTGGTCGAGACCGTCGTCTGCGAGACCGTCGTCGTCGAGACCGTCGTCGAGACCGTCGTCGAGAGCTTCGCTGAGGAACGACCGTCGCTCGGCCCGCAACGCCGCAGCCGGCGACACCCGCCCGGTGAGGGTCCGCTCGTAGAAGCGCACTGCCAGCTCCCTGGCCGCCACGTCGTCGACCGACCACAGGGGCGCCACGGCGGCGCTGGCGCCCGCGTACAGGAACGACTCGGCCAGCCCCGCGTAGTCGCCCAGCAGCTGGTTGCCGTTGCCGACCTGGCAGGCGTTGAGGAATACGAACGGCGCCCGGCTGAGCCTGGAGCCACGAACGACCAGGGGGTCGAGCACGCTGCCGTCGAGCAGGACGAGGCCCTCGCGGACGGCGTCGGGATCGTAGGCGCCGTGCAGCGAGAAGTGCAGCACGTCGGCCCGGGGGTCACCCTGCAGGCAACGCAGCACTGCGTCTGCGGTGGCCTCCACGGCGGTACCGCCGTAGGACCCGGTGATGGCCTCGGCCTCGGCCTCGGCCTCGACCAGGCGCCACTCGGCCCGGTGATAGACGCCGGACACCACGGCCACGGCCCCGGCCGGCGCCGATGCCGGAGGGGGCAGCGCCGGGCGTCGATGGCCGAGCACCCAGCGCCCCACGTCGGCCTGAGCCGCCAGGAACGGGGGTGCGCCGGGATCGAGGGGCGGGTCGAGCACCGCCAGTTCCCACGGGACGTAGGGCTCCTCGGACAACAAGAGCACGGTGGGCGCGCGCTCGCCGACGGCCGTCGCCACCGCGGCCAGGATGGTCCAGAGCTCGTCGGGCACCTGGTCGGCGACGGTCGTGCCGACGCCGCGCAGGAACGCCTCGAGCCCGGGCCGGTTGCGCTGCGCGGTGGCTCCACCCACCAGGCGCCGGGCGAAATCGGCGGGCCGGTCGCCGATGTCGGTCGCCACCTCCTCGTCCGGGCAGGGGACCCCGTGGGCCGTCTCGAACGTCCAGAGCAGGCGGCCGTCGGACTCCGACCGGCCCCGCAGGATGCGCACGGTCAGGTCGGGCGCATCGGCGTCCGTGTCGACGCCGACCACGGTCGTGGGGTGCTGCACATCGGTACCGGCGGTCCCGACGAGCTCGGGGCGGCGCACCACGGCGACCGAACGGACGGCCATGCCCATGGTCTGGCCGTCGACCGAGAACAGCGCCTGGACCGGCAGGGCGAGCACCTCCGCCGCGGGCGCGGCGGCGACCAGCGTGAGGACGAAGCTCGGATAGGGCGCCTCGGCGGTGACGTTCAGCTCGTTCCGCCACTGGGCGGCCGGGCTGGCCAGGCTGAAGCCGTCGGCGACGACCTGCACGGTCAGGGTGTAGGGACCGACGCTGGTCTCCGGACGCCGGAGTGGGCCTCCCACCACTCCGGGAGCAGGATCGGCGCGAAGACCGACCTCCAGCTCGAAGGGCCGCTGCGCCACGACCGCGCCGGGACAGTCGATGCGGGCATACGCCGACCGGGGCGGGTCGGGCGCGACTTCATCGGGCGGTGGGGCCGCGCCCCGCCGGGCCGCGGTCGGGGGCGGCGGTGGGCCCGGAGCTGGGGCCGGGGGCGGGGCTG
>Ga0187893_10007425_pt1 | contig 17963 bp, 14 predicted proteins | sample MA1701074metaG_FD_139574 | JGI IMG/M metagenome (GOLD analysis project Ga0187893, IMG submission 139574) | White microbial mat communities from a basaltic lava cave in the Kipuka Kanohina Cave System on the Island of Hawaii, USA - MA170107-4 metaG ... | reverse complement strand
TGCTGGAGATCGACGCAGACAGTCCCAGCGACGAAGAACTGAACGCGATCTTCCGCGTCGCACATTCGATCAAAGGCGGCGCCGCCACCTTCGGTTTTTCGGATGTGACGGAGCTGACGCACGAACTCGAAACGCTGCTCGATCGGCTGCGTCGCAACGAGTTGCGTCTGCGCCGCGATATGGTCGACGTGTTGCTCGAGGCCGGCGATGTGCTGAAGTCGATGCTGGCCCGTTATCAAGCGAAAGATTCGGGTGCGAGCGCGGCGCCGGATACCCGCGATCTGGTGGCGCGCATCCGCCAACTGGCGACCGGCAAGCCGGCAAGCACGCTCGATGACGGCAGACGCAGACTGCGTGTCCGCGTCGGCCCACTGGCCGATGGCGCTCTGGCCGACAACCTGGCGGAACTCTTTCGCGACATTGCCTCGCTGGGAATATTTGAAGCGATTGACGGTGGCCGGCTGTCCTCGGACCGGTTTCGCGAATTCAAGGTCACGACGGCCTCGGCGGACGCCGAACTAATCGAGCTTTTTTCTTTTCATGTCAGCCGTGAACAGATTCAGATCGTCGATCTTGCGGGAACCTGGCGCGCCGACGCTGGAGATACCAGCGCGGGCGCTCCCGCAAAGACCGGCGACGACGCGGACCCGGGCTACGGTTTCTTCGTCGACCCGCAATCCTTGCCGGCAGCAAGGAAAGGCGCGCAGACCGAGTCGAAGCCCAAAGCCGGCAAGGCCGCGCCTGCCGCGAATCTGGAATCGACGAGCTTGCGTGTATCGGTGGAGAAAGTCGATCAGTTGATCAATCTGGTCGGCGAACTCGTGATCACGCAGTCGATGCTGACGCAGCAGGCGAAGATCCTCGATCCGGTGACGTACCAGACGCTCCTTTCCGGTGTGGTCGACCTGGAGCGCAACACGCGCCACATGCAGGAATCGGTGATGTCGATCCGCATGATCCCGATGTCGTTCGTGTTCAGCCGCTTTCCGCGCATGTTGCGCGACCTTGCCGACAAGTTGGGCAAGTCGATCGAGCTGAAAACGGTGGGTGAGGCGACTGAACTCGACAAGGGCCTCATTGAAAAGATCATCGATCCGTTGACGCATTTGGTGCGAAACAGCGCCGATCACGGCATTGAATCGACCGACAGACGCGTCGCGGCCGGCAAGCCCGCGCACGGAACGATCACGCTGTCTGCGGCGCATCAGGGCGGTTCGATACTGATCGAAGTAATGGACGACGGCGCCGGCTTGAATCGCGAGCGCATCCTCGCCAAGGCGAAGGAGCGCGGACTACCGGGCGTGCACGACGGCTTGAGCGACCCCGAGGTCTGCGCGCTGATCTGGGAGCCGGGGTTTTCAACCGCGGATCAGGTGAGCGACGTTTCGGGCCGCGGCGTCGGCATGGACGTGGTTCGCAGGAACATTGCCGCGCTTAACGGATCGGTTGAACTTGATTCCGCTGAAGGCTATGGGACTCGCGTTTCGGTGCGCCTGCCGCTGACGCTCGCGATCATGGATGGCATGTCGATCGGCGTCGGCGACGAGATCTACATCCTTCCGCTCGGCTCGGTCGTCGAGTCGTTCCAGGTGGAAGCCGGAAGGATCCAGACGCTCGGCGGCACGGCACGGGTGGTCAAGGTCCGCGATTCGTATTTGCCGGTAGCCGCACTCGAGGATGTCTTTCAGGTGCCACGCCTGCGTGACGAGCAAGATGACCTAGCGCGCTGCCAGATCATGGTCATCGTCGAGGCGGAAGGTGCGCGCATCGCGCTGCTGGTCGATGAGCTGCTCGGCCAGCACCAGGTCGTCGTAAAGAATCTTGAAGCGAACTACCGGCGCGTGCCGGGCGTATCCGGCGCCACGATTCTCGGCGACGGCCGGGTGGCGCTGATCATCGATACCGGCGGACTGGTGAAACGCGCGCGGCATTAAGGAGCTGCTATGGGTGTGATGGACAAATTCGATACGACCACGACGGCCACGCGCGAGTACCTGACCTTTCGCCTGGGCGGCGAGGAATACGGGATCGACATCCTCAAGGTGCAGGAAATCCGTGGTTACGACCATGTGACGCGAATTGCCAATTCGCCCGAGTTCATCAAGGGCGTGGTGAATCTGCGCGGCGTCATCGTGCCGATCGTCGATCTGCGGCTGAAGTTCGCCCTCGGCGAAGCGAAGTACGACGCCTTTACCGTAGTGATCATCCTGAACGTGGCGAACCGCGTCGTCGGCGCCGTGGTGGATTCCGTATCCGACGTGCTGGAAATGGCGGCAGCTGACGTGAAGCCGGCGCCCGAGTTCAACGCAATGATGGGTGCGAACTACATCACCGGACTGGGTACGGTCAAGCAGGGCGACATCGAGCGCCTGCTGATTCTGATCGACATCGAAAGACTGATGTCGAGTCCCGACATGGCGCTGATGGATTCGACCGCGGCCTAGCCCGGATACTTCACCAGGTCGCCCCCGGTGTTCGTCAGTTCTCCTCCGAAACAGGCGCCAAGACACGCTCCAAGCGCGAATCTGTTTTGGATCGTCGGGGCTACGTGGGTCTGCGCGGCGCTTGCGCGGCCATCTTGCGCTCAACTCCTCGCGCGTGCCTACGGGCACGCGACTGCGGCCGTCTCGCGCAACCTGGCTCGCGCATGCATCCGCGCAAATCCCACGTCCCTGGTGAAATATCCGGGCTAGCGGCGTCGCGCGGGCTGCGATGGGAGCGCGCGCCGCTATCGGAGCGCAGGACGCGCCGGCGGATCTGCCCGACGGCATCGCGAACGCGATGCGCGAATTCCGGTTCTCGACGCGTGACTTCGGGCGCGTGCAAAAAATGATCCGTGCCCGTGCCGGCATCAGTCTTTCGGACAGCAAATTCAACATGGTCTACAGCCGCCTGTCGCGCCGGCTGCGGGCCACGAAGTTCGACGCGTTCGACGCGTATCTCGATCGCATTGAGGGTGACGCTCGATTTTGCGCGGTGGAGTTGCCGGAGTTCGTCAACGCGCTGACGACGAACCTCACGTCGTTCTTCCGCGAGCCGCATCACTTTCCCATCCTCGCGGAGTTTCTCGCGCAAAGGCGCGGACAAACCGGCGTGAAACTCTGGTGCGCGGCGGCCTCGACCGGCGAACAGCCGTACACGATCGCCATGACAATGATCGAGTCGTTGGGTAGCGAGACGGATGCGCGCCTGCTCGCGACCGACATCGATACGAAGGTTCTTGCGCAAGCGCAATCCGGCGTGTTCAGCGCGGAGGCGGCGCAAGTGTGCGGTCAAGCGCGGCTGCAAAAATTTTTCCTGCGCGGCAAAGAAGCCAACGAAGGCAAGGTGCGAGTGCGGCCCGGCCTCGCGCGGCTCGTCAATTTCGCTCCGCTCAACCTGCTCGAGGATCGCTGGCCGGCGTTGGAGAAGTTTGCCGGCGAACTCGATGCGCTCTTCTGCCGCAATGTGATGATTTATTTTGACCGCCCCACGCAGCACGCCCTGCTCGCGCGCTTCGCGCAGGCGCTGGCGCCGGGCGGATTGCTCTTTGTCGGCCATTCGGAAAACTTCACGGACTGTCGCGATTGGTTCTTCCTGCGCGGAAAAACGGTCTACGAAAAGGTGAAGCGGTGACGGCTCCGGCCGCGGCGCCTGTTGCGCCTACGGCGAGCGGCGCCAGCGGCGAGGCACGCACGTTTTACTTCGAGCGCGGATTCGGACGCAACGCGGTCAAAGTGTTGCCCGGCGAGTTCTTCGTCGCGGGTGAAGACATTGTGTTGTCCACCGTGCTGGGCTCGTGCGTCTCGGCCTGTCTGTGGGATCCCGCGATGCGGGTCGGCGGAATGAACCACTTCATGCTGCCAGGCAGTAGCGGACCCGGTGAGAGCACCGCGGGTCCGACCGCGCTGGCCGGACGTTATGGTGCGTTCGCGATGGAGCAGCTGATCAATGCGCTGATCAAACGCGGGGCGCGCAGGGAAAACCTGCGGGCCAAGCTTTTCGGCGGCGGGCAGGTGATGCGCAACTTCATCGCCATCAACATCGGCGAACGCAACGCGGAGTTCGTGATCGGGTTTCTGCGCACAGAAGGGATTCGTGTCGTGTCGAGCGATCTGCTCGATGTCCATGCGCGGCGGGTCGCCTTTTTTCCGTGCACGGGCCGCGCCTTGTGCCGAAAACTCGCGCAGCCGGATGAGTCGCTGATCGCGGCCGAGCGGCAATACACCGACCGCCTGACGACGCGCGGCGTCAGCGGCGAAATCGAGCTGTTCTGAGGAGCGCCATGGCCCGGACCCGCGTGCTGATCATCGACGATTCCGCACTCGTGCGCGGTGTGCTGACGCAGATCATCAACGGACAATCCGACATGGAAGCGATCGGCGCCGCGCCCGATCCGATCGTTGCACGGGAAATGATCCGCGCGCTGAATCCCGATGTGCTGACCCTTGACGTCGAGATGCCGAAAATGGACGGTCTTGACTTCCTCGAACGGCTGATGCGGTTGCGGCCGACCCCGGTCGTCATGGTCTCGACGCTGACGGAACGCGGAGCCGAGGTCACATTGCGCGCGCTGGAACTGGGTGCGGTGGACTTTGTTGCCAAACCGAAGATCGGCATCGCCGCGGGACTCTCCGATCTGGGGCGCGACCTGTGCGAGAAGATCAGGGTCGCTTCCCGGGCGCGCATGTTCCGGCACGTCAACGGCCTTGCGTCCGCTGACCGCACCGCAGGCGCCGGCGACGCAAAGCCGGCGACGTACTCGCGCGTGTCCACCGAGAAACTGATCGTTATCGGTGCGTCGACCGGCGGAACCGAGGCGATCCGCGAGGTCCTGCAGCCGTTGCCGGCCGATTCGCCGGCAGTGCTGATCACGCAGCACATGCCGCCCGGGTTCACGCGCAGCTTTGCCGCGCGCCTCGATGCGATGTGCCGCATCACAGTGACCGAAGCGTGCGACGGCGAACGCGTGTTACCCGGTCACGCCTACGTCGCCCCGGGCGACCGCCATTTGCGCTTGGCGAAAAATGGCGCCAACTATGTGATCGCACTCGACGACAGCGAGCCCGTCAACCGGCATCGGCCGTCGGTCGAGGTGCTCTTTCACTCAGTGGCCGCCAATGCCGGCAAAAACGTGCTCGGCGTGATGCTGACCGGCATGGGCAAGGACGGCGCCGCCGCGATGCTCGAAATGAAAAGCGCCGGCAGCTTCAACATCGCGCAGGACGAAGCCAGCTGCGTCGTCTTTGGCATGCCGCGCGAGGCCATTGCCTGCGGCGCAGTGGACGAAGTGTTGCCGGTGACAAGGATCGCTGCACGACTGCTGGAAAAACTCGGCGAACACGGACAGAAGAGTCGCGTGTAGGGACAGTATCCGTTCGAAGGCGTCGCGCGTCCCATCGCCTTGCATCGATCCTGCCCCGCGCCTACATTCGAGCGGGCAAAGTCCGCCGGGCGATCGCCGGCAGCCTCGGTTGCGGGAGGAACGTCCGGACTCCGCAGAGCGGCGTAGCAGGTAACACCTGTCCACCGTGAGGTGAGGATCAGAGCAACAGAGACGAGTCAGATGGCGCAAGCCGTCTGGGTGAAACGGGCAATCTCTACGCGGAGCAACACCAAATAGGCGGCCGTCGATCCTGCTCGGGGAGGCCGCGGGTAGGTGGCTAGAGCCGGCGCGCGAGCGCCAGCCTGGATGAATGATCGTCGCGCGCGATGGCAGCCTGGCTGTCTCGCGCGTCACAGAATCCGGCGTACAGGCGGACTTTGCCTTTCCATGCGTGACCAGTGACCGGTGACCAGTTAAGGCCGACGTCAACCGATCACCGGTCACTGGTCACTCGCTTTCCACCCGCTATTCGCCTTGACCATGTATTGACCGTGCACTAAAGTGCCGCGCCGGGGTCATCAAGTGGGAGTTCATCCCAAAACTGACTTTGGCGAGCGCGGATTTGAGGCGGCGCAAGGGCGCACCGCTTCGCGTTTCCGCAAGGCGAGCGGCAGGGTGTTTCAGAGCAGGGCAGAGCTCACTATCGACAGTAAGGGTCGACTTTCGATGCCGGCGCGGCATCGCGAGATTCTGTTTGCCCAGTGCCAGGGCCGCATCACGTTCGTTCGCCACTACCACGGCTGCTTGGTGATCTATCCGCGACCGGTGTGGGAAGAAAAGCGCGCGGTTCTGTTCGATTTCACCGGCCACGACAAGATGGACCTGGTGCGTTTCATTACCGGTCATGCTTGGGACACCGAAGTCGATGGCGCCGGCCGTGCGCTGATTCCACCGAGCCTGCGGGAGTGGGCCGGGCTGTCGCGCGACGCAGATTTGCTCGGGGTCGGCCGCTACATGGAGCTGTGGGACCGAAGCCGCTACGCCACGCGCGAGCGTGAGGGTGCGTGTTTCATCGAAGGTGCACCCGCCAATGTCAACGATTTCAACTACTGAGGCGGGCGCAGTGAACCCTCCCGCATCCGATGACCGGCACTGTCTCCACGCATCGAACCGTGCTCCGCGACGCGGCGGTCGAGCAGCTGCTGACCGATCCGGACGGCGTGTATGCCGATGCCACGTTCGGTCGCGGCGGGCATGCGCAAGCGGTGCTCGCCAAACTGGGGCGGCACGGACGCTTGTTCGCTTTCGATCGCGACCCGGCTGCCGCGCAAGCCGCGGCGTCGATCGCCGATCCCCGATTCGTCTTCGAGCGCACAAAGTTTTCACGCTTTGCCGTCACGCTCTCTTCGCATGGCGTGTCTCGCCTGAACGGTGTGCTGCTCGATCTGGGCGTGTCGTCGCCGCAGATCGACGATCCGGCGCGTGGATTTTCGCTGCGCGCGGATGGACCGCTCGACATGCGCATGGATCCAACCGAGGGCGAGAGCGCCGCCGACTGGCTGGCGGGCGCGAACTCCGACGAACTGGCGCATGTGATTCGCGACTATGGAGAAGAACGGTTTGCGGCTCCGATTGCAAAGGCGATTGTGGCTCGTCGCGAGGCAGGCGAGGCAATCCGCACCACCGCCGATCTTGCCGCTGTCGTGGCGAACGCGCTCACCCGCAACGCCCGCTACAGCCGCAAGGAACGCAAGGACGCCGCCCAGCACCCGGCGACGCGGAGCTTTCAGGCGATTCGGATTCACATCAATCAAGAGCTTGAGGAACTGGCGCTGATGCTCGATCAAACCGGACCGCTGCTTGCCCCCGGCGCGCGGCTGGTCGTGTTGAGTTTTCATTCGCTTGAGGACCGCATCGTCAAGCGGTTTATCGACGCGCATGCGCACCCCGAAAGAGCGCGAGATGCCCGCGCGGCGCGCTTGCCTCTGCGCGCCGCCGAGCTACCGCTGCCGCGCTTGCAAGCGCTGGCGAAAGTGAAACCCGACGCGGCGGAAATCAGCGCCAATCCGCGCGCGCGTTCCGCGGTCATGCGCGTGGCGGCGCGTACCGACGTGCCGTGGGAGTCGGGTGCATGAAGCAGCGCGCGCTCGCCGTGGTCCTGGCGGTCTTACTGGCCGCTAGCGCGTTCGCGCTGGTCACGGCGCAGCACCGATCGCGCGCACTGTTCATCGAATTGGAGCGTGCGCAGGCGCAGTCGAAGTCTCTCGATGCGGAAGGCAACCGGCTGCGGATCGAACTGGCGCGCGCCGCGCAGCCGGCCGCGGTGGAACTTGCCGCGCGCGGAATCGGCCTCGTGCCGATCGAGAGCAAGCGAACGATCTTTCTCCCGGCGCCGCAAGGCGCCGGCACGTGTGGAAGCGCGGTGAAGCGTGCGCCGGAATGCGTGGAGGCGCGGTGAAGCGTGCGCCGCAATGCGTGGAGGCCCGGTGAGACGCGCACCTGAGCGGCCACGGACGGGCAGCGTGGTCCATCCGCTGCTCGCGATCAAGCTGCCGGCGTGGCGCTCGAAATTCCTGTTGTTTCTGCTGTTCTGCGCGTTTGTCGTGCTGGCGCTGCGCGCCGCCTGGCTGCAAGGGGGAGGCAGCACCGAGTTTCTGCAGCAGCAAGGCAAGGTTCGCTGGCTGCGCACGCTCGAAGTTCCGGCCACCCGCGGCAAAGTCACGGACCGCAATGGCGTTGTGCTCGCCGCATCCGTTCCGGCGCGGGCAATTTTCGCCAGCCCGGAAGGGGTCGAGGCCACGCCGCAGCAACTCGCACAGCTGGCGCGGCTGCTCGATATGAGTTCATCCGAGCTCGCGCGCAAGCTGGGCGACGATGACCGTCGCTTTGTCTATCTGCGGCGGCAGGTCGAGCCGCAGATCGCCGCGCGCATTGCCGCGCTGAAGATCAAAGGCATCGGCGAGCACCGCGACTTCAGACGGCATTATCCGGAAGGCATGACGAACGCGCATCTGGTTGGCGTGACCAATGTGGAAGATCGTGGACAGGAAGGCGTTGAGCTTGCATTTGAGAGCCGGCTTGCGGCGCGCAGCGGCAGCCGCCGTGTGATCAAGGACAACCTGCATCGCTTTGTCGAGGAGGACTGGTTGCGTCCGCCGGTCGACGGCGCCGATCTCGCGCTGTCGGTGGACAACCGCATCCAGTACATCGCGTTTTCCGCGATCCGGCAGGCGGTAGAGGCCAGTCGCGCCAAGGCGGGCGCCGCGGTCGTGCTGGATGTTCGCAGCGGCGAGGTGCTCGCGCTTGCCAATTGGCCGAGTTTCGATCCGAACCTGAGCGCGGCCGAACGCGGTCGCTGGCAAGCCGACGCGTTGCGCAACCGGGCGTTGACCGACACCTTCGAGCCCGGTTCGACGCTGAAACCGTTTTCTGTCGCGGCCGCGCTCGATGCAAGGAGAGTCACTCCCCAACAATCATTCCAGACCGCGCCGGGGTGGATACGCGTTGCCGATCGCACCATTCGCGACTCCCATCCGCATGGCGTGCTGACGGTCGAGCAGATCGTCGCCAAGTCGAGCAACGTAGGCACCGTGCGCATCGCGATGGATCTGCCGGCGCAGGCGCTGTGGGACCTTTACACGGGCGTCGGTTTCGGACAACCGGTGCGGATCGAATTTCCCGGCGCCGTTACCGGCCGGCTGCGACCCGCAAAAAGCTGGCGCGAAATCGAGCACGCCACGATTTCCTATGGCTATGGCGTGTCGGTGTCGCTGATGCAGCTGGCGCGCGCGTACACCGTGTTCGCGCGCGATGGCGACATGGTGCCGGCGAGTCTCGTCAAACAGCAGGCGGCAGCCGGGGTTGTCGTGCTACGACCGGAAACAGCGCGCCAGATGCGCCGCATGCTCGAGCAGGCCGCGAGCGAAGAGGGCACCGCGCCGCAGGCGCGTTTTGCTGGCTACCGCGTCGCCGGCAAAACGGGCACGTCGCGCAAATTGCGCGATGGCCGCTACGTCAACGAATACGTCGCTTCGTTTGCCGGCTTCGCGCCGGCCTCTGATCCGCGCATCGTGGTGGCGGTGATGATCGATGAACCGGGCGCCGGGCGGTACTACGGCGGCGACATCGCGGCGCCGGTTTTCGCCCAGATCGCTTCCGCAAGCTTGCGCACTTTGCAGGTTGCGCCCGATGCTGCGGCGCCCGACCCTGCTAAACCCGCGGAACCGGTGCTGGCGAAAGTAGCGGCACGCGGAGACAAGCTGTGAACGCGGTCTCGGACATATCGGCGCGGGTCGCGCTCGATTGGCTGCAGTCACGCGGTTGCGTTTACCCGCGTGCGCATCTGCGGCTGGACAGCCGCGCGGTCGAACCGGGAGACGTGTTTATCGCCGTACCTGGCGTGCTCGCCTCAAGCGCGGACGGCCGGAGCTTCATTGAAACGGCGCGGGCGCGTGGTGCTGCCGCAGTGATCGCCGAAGCGCAGGACTACATCCCACCGGAGGATACGACGTGCTTGCTGCCGGTGGCGGGTCTGCGCGCGCAGCTCGGCTCGCTCGCCGCTGCGTTTTACGGCGCCCCAAGCGAAGGACTGCTCGCCATCGGCGTTACCGGCACCAACGGCAAGACCTCGTGCAGCCGGTGGATCGCCCAGCTGTTGAGCGGAGCCGGACGGCGCTGCGCGGTGATCGGAACGGTCGGCTGCGGCTTCACCGAGGGAGCACTCGAGCCCGCCGATCTCACGACGCCGGACCCGGTGTCGCTGCAACGCGCGGTGCGGCGCTTCGCCGATGAGGGTGCACAGGCGCTAGCGATGGAAGTGTCATCGATCGGGCTCGAGCAGGGCCGCGCCGACGGCATGGACTTCGACGTCGCGCTTTTCACCAATCTGACGCGCGACCACCTTGACTATCACGGCACGATGGCGGCGTACGAGGCGGCGAAGGCGCGCCTGTTCGATTGGCCGACGCTCCGACACGCAGTCGTCAACCTCGACGACGCAGCCGGATTGCGAATCGTGCAGCGGGTCGCCGCGCACGGCGACGTCGCCGTCATCGGGACGACGTTGCAGGGAAACCAGGCCGCCGGCCTCGCGCATCGCCTGAGTGCGGAGCACGTGCAGGCCACCCCGGACGGAATTTCGATGCAACTGTCGGACGATACGCAGACGCTTGATATCGAGTTGCCGCTGGTCGGCATGTTCAATGCGGCCAACGTTCTCGGCGTGGCCGGCGTTGCGTTGGCGTGCGGAATTCCCCTCGAGCGAGCCTGCAATCTGCTGGCGTTGCTGACGCCGCCGGCCGGGCGCATGCAGCGGGTTGCCACCGGCGCGATCACCGAGCCATTGGCGGTGATCGACTACGCGCACACGCCCGACGCGCTGGTGCAAGCGCTCGGTGCATTACGGCCGTTGGCCGGTGCGCGCAATGGAAAGCTGTGGGTGGTTTTTGGCGCCGGCGGCGATCGCGACCCCGGAAAACGCGCGCCGATGGGCGAGGCCGCAGCGCTCGGCGCCGATTGCGTCGTGATCACGAGCGACAACCCCCGACGCGAAGACCCTGAAGCGATCGTCGCGGCGGTGTTCGCCGGTGTGCCGCCGGCCGAAAGGCACAAGACGCAACGTTGTGTCGATCGCACCGCTGCGATCGCACTGGCGATTTCGCAGGCGGATGCCGCCGACGTCGTGTTGATCGCCGGCAAAGGTCACGAGGAGTATCAGGACGCCGGCGGCTTCAAGCGAGCGTTCTCGGATGTCGAACACGCGCGTGCAGCGCTCGCCGCGCGCCGCGGCCGCGATTGAGAAACGCATGATCACGTTGCGCGAATTGGCCGGAATGATTCCGCGCGCGGCGTTGCGCGGTGACGGCGACGTTCATTTTGACTGCGTGTCGACCGACACGCGCAGCGCGAGGCCGGGGTGCCTGTTTTTCGCGCTGCGCGGCGATCGCTTCGATGCACACGATTTCGTGACGCAGGCGGCGTCCGGCGGAGCCGTCGCGGTGGTCGTTGAGCGACGCGTCAACACGCCACTGCCGCAGATCGTCGTCGCCGATACGCGCCGCGCCCTCGGTGCGGCCGCGGCCGCGTGGCGCGCGCGCTTCGCGCTGCAACTGATCGCGGTTGCCGGCAGCAACGGCAAGACGACCGTCACGCAGATGATCGCGGCAATTCTTGCGCAGGCCTTTGGCGCCGAGCGCAGGTGCGCTACGCGCGGCAATCTGAACAATGACATCGGTGTGCCGCTGACCTTGTTCGAACTGAACGCGCAACACCGCGTCGCCGTGGTTGAGCTTGGTATGAACCATCCGGGCGAAATCGGTTATCTCGCCGCGCTCGCACGACCCACGGTCGCGCTCGTCAACAACGCGCAACGCGAGCATCAGGAGTTCATGTCATCGGTCGAAGCGACGGCCCACGAAAACGGCGCCGCGATCAGCGCGCTGGCGCCCGACGGCACGGCCGTCTTCCCCGCTGATGACAACTGCGCTGCCATCTGGCGGCAGCTGGCCGGGACGCGGCGCGTGCTCGATTTCGCGCGTCAGGGGCGCGCCGCGGTGACCGCGCAGTTCCGGGCGTCAATTGCCGGTACGCATCTGCAACTGGCGACGCCGGCCGGCGCCATCGACATCGAGTTGCAGGTGACGGGGGCGCACAACGCGCACAACGCGCTGGCGGCGGCCGCCGCAGCGCTGGCGGTCGGCGCGCAACCCGAGCACATCCGCGGCGGACTGGCGTCGTTCGCACCCATTGCCGGACGCGGTGTGCGAGTGCTGCTCGCCAGCGGCGCCACGCTGATCGACGATAGCTACAACGCCAATCCCGATTCGGTGCGCGCCGCGATCGACGTACTGGCCGACTGCGGCGCGCCGCGCGTGCTGATCCTCGGTGACATGGGCGAGGTTGGCGCGCAAGGGGCGGCGTTTCATCACGAGGCAGGCGCCTATGCGCGCAGCCGCGGCATCGAACGGCTCCTCGCCATCGGCGAGTCGTCGCGCGCAGCCGTGGCGTCCTTTGGCGCCGGCGCGCAGCACTTTGAAGCGATCGAAAGCCTGATCGACGCGGCGCGCGTAGAAGCGACATCGCCCGCGACGCTGCTCGCGAAGGGCTCGCGTTTCATGCGCATCGAACGCGTGGTGGAAAGTTTGTTAGATATGGTTGGGGACAGAGCACTGCGTGGTCTGTCCCCAAGGGATTAGCTTTGCTGCTCGAGTTGTTTCAGTGGCTGTCGCAGGACATTCGCGCGTTCAATGTGTTCGGCTATCTGACACTGCGCGCCGTTCTCGCCGCGGCGACGGCGCTCGTCATCGGGCTCTTCGCCGGACCGTGGGTCATCCGCATGTTGACGCAACTCAAAATCGGCCAGGCGGTGCGCAGCGAAGGGCCGCAAACGCATCTCGCGAAGAGCGGAACGCCGACGATGGGGGGCGCGCTGATTCTGATCGCCATCGGCGTCACCACGGTGCTGTGGGCGGATCTCGAAAACCGGTTCGTATGGGTGGTGCTGCTCGTCACACTGGGCTTTGGCTGGATCGGCTGGGTCGACGATTACCGCAAGATCGTTCAGCGCAATCCGAAAGGCATGAGTGCCAGGGAAAAGTTTCTGTGGCAGTCGCTCGTCGCTCTTGCCGCGGCGTTTTATCTCGCTTTTGCAATCGCATCGCCGTCGACCGACCGGATCTGGCCGTTAATGGGGCAGTGGATCGCGAGCGGTTTCGATATCGATCTGCCGCCGCGCTCGGATTTGATGGTGCCGTTTTTCAAGAACGTCGCCTATCCGATGGGCGTGTTCGGCTTCGTGATCCTGTCCTACCTGGTGATCGTCGGCGCCAGCAATGCGGTGAACCTGACCGACGGTCTGGATGGCCTCGCGATCCTGCCCGCGTCGATGGTCGGCGCTGCGCTCGGCGTCTTCGCCTACGTGGTGGGCCGCGCGGATTTTTCGCGCTATCTGCTGTTTCCGTACATCCCTGGCGCGGGCGAAGTCGCGATCATCTGCGCGGCGATCGCCGGTGCGGGTCTCGCCTTCCTGTGGTTCAACGCCTATCCGGCGCAGGTCTTCATGGGCGACGTCGGCGCGCTGGCGCTCGGCGCCGCGCTCGGGACGATCGCGGTGATCACTCGCCAGGAGATCGTGCTCTTCATCATGGGCGGTGTGTTCGTCGCCGAAACCGTATCGGTGATGCTGCAGGTCGGGTGGTTCCGCTGGTCGGGTGGCAAACGCATATTTCGCATGGCGCCGCTGCACCACCACTTCGAGTTGTCGGGCTGGAGAGAGAACCAGGTCGTCGTGAGGTTCTGGATCATCACGATCATGCTGGTGCTGGTCGGGCTGTCGACGCTGAAGATCAGGTGAACAGTGAAAAAAGTGAAGGGTGAAGTAGTGAAGGGTGAAGGGACGAGGGGTGACGGCGCGTCTGCGTTTCACCCTTCACCCTTCACCCTTCACCCTTCACGTTTGCAATGAACGACTCCAGTCCGTCTCCTCTCGCACTGCTCCTCGGCCTGGGCGAAAGCGGATTCGCCATCGCCCGCTGGCTCGCAGCCGAAGGCTGGTCGTTGCGCGTCGCTGATACGCGTAGCGCACCTCCGATGCGCGATGCATTGCATGCGGAAGTGCCAGCCGCGGAGTTTCGCGGCCGAGAGTTCACGCCGGACCTTCTCGACGGCGTGCGCTTGATTGCGCTCAGTCCGGGGCTGTCGCCACATCGTTCTCCAGCCGCGCCGCTGCTGGTGGCGGCCAAGAAACGCGGTATCGAGGTTGTTGGCGAAATTGAGCTCTTCGCGCGTGCGCTCGCCCAGTTGCGCAGCGAGCGCGACTACCGACCGCGGGTGGTAGGCGTGACCGGGACCAACGGCAAGACCACAACCGCACGCCTGACCGGCTTGCTGCTTGAACGTGCGGGTCTGTCGGTGGCGGTCGCGGGCAACGTTTCGCCAGCGGCGCTCGATGCCCTGCGCGAACGCCTGGCGAGCGGCAATTTGCCCGATGTGTGGGTGCTCGAGCTCTCCAGTTTTCAACTGGCGACGACCGTCTCGCTCCACTGCAACGCAGCGACCGTGCTGAACCTCACGCAGGACCATCTCGACTGGCACGGCTCGATGGCCGACTACGCGAAGTCCAAGGCGCGTGTTTTCGGCAAGAGCACCCTACAGGTCCTCAATCGCGACGACCCCGCGGTGATGGCGATGGCCGGACGGTCCAACGCGATCTGCACTTTCGGTGTCGGAGCGCCCACGCGCCCTGGGGATTACGGACTGGTGCGCGACGGCGGTCTGACATGGCTTGCGTTTGCCGAAGACGCCGGCGCAGGACCACGTCGCCGCAAGACGGCCGAGGCGGTGCCCGCAGCGCCTGCCGAAGTGCACGTTCATCGTCTGATGCCGGTTGCCGCGCTTCGCATTCGCGGGAGGCACAACGCGGTCAACGCGCTGGCGGCGCTGGCACTTGCGCGTGCGCTGGACGCCCCGCTGGCGCGGCTGCTGCACGGCCTGCGCGAATACGCCGGAGAGCCGCACCGGGTGCAACTCGTCGCCACGCTGGGCGGTGTGGAGTACTACGACGACAGCAAGGGAACCAACGTTGGCGCAACCATCGCCGCGCTGGAAGGACTTGGCGCCTCGTTCAATGGACCGGGCAAGAAGCTGGTCGTGATCCTCGGTGGCGACGGCAAAGGGCAGGATTTCGCGCTGCTCGCGGCTCCGATGCAGGCGCATGCGCGCGCGGCCGTGCTGATCGGCCGGGACGCTTCCCGCATCGCCGCTGTGCTCGAAGATGCCGGCGTCGACGTCGAATCCTGCGAATCACTGGAGGACGCCGTGCGCATCGCGTCGCGCCGGGCGGCACCGGGTGACATCGTGCTGTTGTCGCCCGCCTGCGCAAGCTTCGACATGTTTCGCGATTACGCACATCGCGCCGAGGTGTTTGTCGGTGCGGTACACGAACTCGCTGCCGAGGCGGGGCAACCGTGCTGAGTCTGGCACGCAGGTTTTTTGCGCGGCGCCGCGGCAGCGACGCCTACGAACCCCGCACGCCGCGCGGCGGTGCCGTTCTTGCGCTGGCGGGTCTGGGCGCGACCGGCGTACACGTGAAAGCGACGACGGGCCGCCTCGACAACTTCGACAGACCGCTCGCAGCGGTTGTCTGCGCGTTGATCCTGCTCGGCGCCGTCATGGTGTATTCCGCGTCGATCTCGCTTGCCGATTCGCCGCGTTATCGCGTCACGCCGACGCAGTTTCTGGAACGCCACGCGCTGTCGCTCGCCATCGCGTTTGCGGCCGGCGCGGTGGCGTTTTCGATTCCGTTGCGCGTCTGGGAAAAGTTCGCGCCGCTCGTTTTCCTCGGGGGCGTAGCGCTGCTCGTTCTCGTGCTCGTCGTCGGTCGCGGCGCGCTGGGCGCAACGCGCTGGATCCCGCTGGGCCCGCTGACTCTGCAGCCGTCGGAGCTGATGAAATTGGCCTGCGTGCTGTACGCCGCCAGCTACACCGTGCGCAAGCAGGATCACATGCACGACTTTCGCAAGGGATTTGCGCCGCTCGCCACCGTGACCGCGCTGATCGGCGTGTTGCTGCTGCTGCAACCCGATCTCGGTGGCTTTGGCGTGATCGCGGCGATCTGCATGGGTGTGCTCTTTCTGGGCGGCGTTAACGGGCGGCTGTTCGCCGGCATCTTCGCCGCGCTGGTGGCGACTTTCATCGGCGTGATTCTCGCGTCGCCGTGGCGTTTCGAGCGCATCAAGGCGTACTGGCGCCCGTTTGACGACGAGTTCGCGCTGGGCCGCGGCTATCAGCTGACGCACTCGCTGATGGCGTTCGGGCGCGGAGAGTGGTTCGGCGTCGGCCTCGGTCGCAGCGTCGAGAAGCTGCACTACCTGCCGGAAGCGCACACCGATTTCATCCTCGCGGTCATCGGCGAGGAACTCGGCCTGGCCGGCGTGCTGGTGGTCGTTGTGCTGTTTTACTGGCTGATCAAGCGCGCATTTGAAATCGGCCGCCAGGCGGTTGCGCTCGAGCGCGTCTTCGCCGGACTGGTGGCGCAGGGCGTCGGTTTGTGGATCGGCGTGCAGGCGTTCATCAACATGGGCGTAGCCACGGGAGTTCTGCCGACCAAGGGACTGACATTGCCCTTCATGAGCTATGGCGGCTCGGCGCTGCTGGCGATGATCGCTGCTGTAGGAATCGTGCTGCGGGTTGATCGCGAGAATCGAATCTTGATGCGCGGAGGGCGCGCGTGAGGTTGAGCGTTCAGCGTTCAGCGTTCAGCGTGGGTACCGAGCCCCGACGCTCAACGCCGAGCGTTCAGCGCTCAACGCTCAACGCTCAACGCTCAACGCTCAACGCCCAGCCCCATCTGACCGTCGTCGCGGCCGGCACGGGTGGGCATGTGATGCCCGGCATCGCGGTTGCCGAAGCGATGGCCGCGCGCGGTTGGAGCGTGTCATGGCTTGGAACGAAAAGCGGCATCGAACGCAGGCTCGTCGAGCCGCGTCGAATCGGCTTCGATGCAATCGACTTCGCCGGCTTGCGCGGCAAGGGAGTACGCACGCTGATTTTTGGCGGTCTTTGTCTGCTGCGCGCGTGGTGGCAAAGCCGCGCGGCGTTGCGCAGCCGCGCGCCGTCCATCGTATTCAGCACCGGCGGTTACGTCGCCGTGCCGGCCGGGCTGGCGGCGACTTCGCTGGGGCTGCCGCTGGTGCTTCTGAATGCCGACGCGTCGCCGTTGTTGTCGACACGCATTTTGCGGTCGCTCGTCTCGGCGCTGTTCTGCGGTTTCGATGGCGGCGCCGCGAAACTTGGCGGCGAAACGGCGCTCGTCACCGGCAACCCCGTACGGGCCGATATCGCGGCGCTGACGGATCCATCGGCGCGCTTTGCCCGTCGCACCGGACCCTTGCGCGTACTCGTGTTCGGCGGCAGCCTCGGCGCACAGGCGCTCAATCAAACGGTGCCAGCAGCGCTCGCGCTGCTGGCTGAATCACATCGGCCGCAGGTCTTGCATCAGTGTGGTGCCGCGCACGTCGAATCCACCCGCGCGGCTTACGCGAATGCAAACGTTGCTGTGCACGTCGTTCCGTTTATCGATGACATGGCCACGCAATACGCGCACGCCGATCTCGTGCTGTGTCGCGCCGGTGCGATGACCGTCACCGAACTCACGGTGGCCGGCGTGGCCTCGGTGCTCGTGCCATTCGTCGCGAAGACCACCGATCACCAGCGCAGCAACGCGGAGTTTCTCGCGCAGCACGGCGCCGCGATTCATCTGCCGCAGCACGAACTGACCGCGCGCCGGCTGGCCGAGCTGCTGGACGGCTTCGACCGTTCGCGCCTGCTCGACATGGCGATCAAGGCGCGGCAATTGGGAAAGCCGGATGCGACGCGGGTCGTTGCTGATGCGATTGAGCACATTGTTGCGGTAAGGGTGAAGGGTGAAGGGTGAAGGGTGAAGGGTGAAGGGTGAAGGGTGAAGGGTGAAGGGTGAAGGGTGAAGGAATCGCGGCGGGCGGAGGGTTTTCACCCTTCACTCATTCACCCTTCACCCTTCACCGAAGCAAATGAAGCACGCGGTCAAACACATTCACTTCGTCGGCGCGCCGGGGCGCAGGCCACGGCGTCGTCACCTTGCGGCAACGCCGAAGCCGACGAACGCGCTGGCGATGACGGGGCG
>Ga0187893_10007423_pt1 | contig 17964 bp, 19 predicted proteins | sample MA1701074metaG_FD_139574 | JGI IMG/M metagenome (GOLD analysis project Ga0187893, IMG submission 139574) | White microbial mat communities from a basaltic lava cave in the Kipuka Kanohina Cave System on the Island of Hawaii, USA - MA170107-4 metaG ... | reverse complement strand
GGCCGCCGCGGGAGAAGGGGGCACTGCCTTCGCGGGCGCGGGGGCCGGAGGGCCCGGGGCCGGAGCCGTCCTGATCGGGGCAGCGGGTGCGGGTGCGGCCTGGGAAGGGGCGGGTTGGGCAGGGGCGGACTGACTCGCCGCTGCTGTATTCGCCACGGCCGGGGCGGCGCTCGCCCCACCGGTCGGGGCGGCCGGCGCCGGTGCCGCAGGGGCCGCTTCGGGCACCGCCGGGGCCGCGGCCGGCGGCATGGGCGTCACGGAGTGGTCCATGCCGGGCACACAGGCGAAGCCTGCGCTGGCGAGACCGACGACGACCGCCGCCGCTCCGAACGCACCGGTCGCAGTCCGACGGGTCATCCTCATGTCTGGTCCCCTTTCGATTGGTACTGCTCGCCCCACCTGGATGGGCATACAGCCGATATAGCTGTGAACTCTACATGGTGGGAGCGCCAGTAGGTTCATCACTGTTGGCCCAGGTAGCGCCGGACGAGCGACCGACGACCGAAGCAACGGCGACGGCGACGCCGAAAAGGCCGACCAACCAGCCGACCAGGCGCAGTGGGTTGCGCCATGACGAGGCCGGGGCGAACTCGATGACGGCACTGGCCAGGTCCTGCTTGTTGGTCTGCTCGGTACCGGCTCGGGTGTCGGTCCACACGGCCCGGGCGGTGGTGTCGGTGCTCAGGAGACCGAGGCGGCTGCCCAGATCGGGCAGGCCCCGCCAGCTCCCGAAACCGATGCGGGAGTCGAAGGCCATGCTGGCGAGTTGGCGAGCTTCGCCGAAGCTGGCTCCGTCGTCGTGGGATGACTGGAAGGACACCTGGTTGAGGACGTTCGCCGGGTCGGCCCGCCGGTCGTAGTAGACGACGTCGAGCCGCCCACCTGGTGCCACCGCCAAGCGGGGGAGGTACTGATCCCGGCCGTCGCCGTCCGCCGTGTCGTTCACCTTCTGACGATCAGCGAAGGACTGCCCGGCGCCGTCGGCCGTGCGCACCCAGACGTCGGGATCACCGAGGCGTCCGTCGGCGAAGCCGACATAGACGCGACCGGTTCGAGGATCAACGGCCAACGAGGGTGACTGAGGCAAGAAGATCAGGAAGCGTTTGGTCGGCACCACGGCGTCGTCGACCACCTGCTCCTCCCAGCTGGCTCCTTCGTCGGACGAGCGGGCCAGGACGATCGACCAGGTTCCCCCGTAGGGCAGGCCGGCCCGCCATCCGTGACCACCGTTGTAGTCCAGCCGGTCATCGCCGAGATCCATGTAGAGCACCAGGAGGCGGCCATCGTCGTCGAGGGCCATCGAGGGCGCCACCACCCGCTGGCGCGTCGGGGGACTGACCCGGACTCCCTGGCCCCAGGTCGTGCCACCATCGTCGCTGCGGGCCACCGTGATGGGGTTGTTGGTCGTCGGGAACAGGGCGACGCCGACCGACTCGGCGGCCAGCCACGACAGATAAAGCCGGCCCGGCGTGGTCGGATCGACGAGCAGCCGGACCTGGAACGACAGGCGTCCGAGGACCTTGGTGGGGACCGAGAAGCTGTCTCCCCCATCGGGGGAGGAGGCGGACCACACGGCGTTGGGACTGTTGCCCCGCCCCTTCAGCGTGGCGAAGACCACATGAAGCGTGCCGTCCGACCCGAACCCGGCGTCGGGGGCGAAGCAGCGGGCGGGCAGCTCCTCACCGTCGGGGAACGGGAGCGCGCCCTCCCTCCACGTCACACCCCCGTCGTCGGAGATGCGCAGGGCACAGCTGTAGGTGGGCGTGTCGACGCGGTTGACGACCACGAGGTTCCCGGGATCGACCGGGTTGGCGACGATGGTGGGCGAGTTGTTGGCCCGGATGTCGTTGGGGTCCGGGGTGGCCGTCGCGATGGGCCGGTTGGGTTGGGCCCGCGCCGAGGCCCCGCTCTCGAGCGAGCCGCTGGTGACCACGAGGCCGGCGGCCACCACCAGGAGGCCGGCTCCGGCCAGGGCGCGGAGTGCGTTCATCCCGACGAATAGTAGGAGGGCGAAATACCTACAGACCGGCCAGGGCGGCGATTCGGCGGGCCACAGCGGCGCCGCCTGGGCGCTCCCTGGCCACCACCAGCACCGTGTCATCGCCGGCAACGGTGCCGAGCACCCCTTCGAGCTCGGCCCGATCGAGTGCCGAGCCCACCACATGGGCCGACCCCGGTGGTGTCCTCAGGATGATCAGGTTGGCCGAGTGGGCGACGTCGAGGACCCAGTCGCCCAGCAGCCGGCGCAGGCCGTCCTCGGGTGGGTGGCGGTCACGACCGATCTCGGGGACGGCGTAGACGGTGGCACCGCCGGGGATGCGGACCTTTACCACACCCATCTCGTCCAGGTCACGCGACACCGTGGCCTGGGTGGCGATCACGCCGTTCGCGGCCAAGAGCTCCACCAGCTCTGCCTGATTGGTCACCGCGTGGTCAGCCAGGAGGCGCTGGATCTTGTGCTGGCGCTGGGGCTTGGCCATCAGCGCACACCTTCGAGGTCGGCCAGCACGAACAGCAGGAGCCCCCGCATGGCATGCATGCGGTTCTCGGCCTGGCGCCAGACCAGGCTGGCCTGTCCGTCGACCACCGCGGCGGCCACCTCCTCACCGCGATGAGCGGGCAGGCAGTGCAGGAAGACGGCGTCGGAATCAGCCCGACTCATTAGTTTCTCGTCCACGGTGAAGCCGGCGAAGGCCCGCCGGCGGGACTCGACGTCGGCCTCTTGGCCCATGGATGCCCATACGTCGGTCGCCACGGCGTCGGCGCCGGCCACCGCCTCGTTCGGGTCGGTGGTGGCGACGAGCGACCCGCCCAGCCCGGCCACCCGTTCTCGGGTGGCGGCGTCCAACCCATAGCCCGCGGGGCTGGCGATCCTCACCGAGGCACCGACCAGCGCGGCGCCAAGGACCAGTGAGCGACACACGTTGTTGGCGTCGCCCACCCAGGCGATCGTTCGTCCGGCCAGGTTGTCCCAGTGCTGACGCAGAGTGAGCAGGTCGGCGAGGGCCTGGCAGGGATGAGCCTGGTCGGACAGCAGATTGACCACCGGCACCGTGGCGGCCGCGGCCATGCGCTCCAGCAACTCATGGCGAAACACCCTCGCCCCGATGGCCGCGTGATAGCGGCTGAGCACCCGAGCGGCGTCAGACGCCGGCTCCCGGCCGTCGAGATCGACCTCCTCGGCTCGCAGGGAAACGGGATGGCCCCCCAGCTGCACGACCGCCATCTCGGTGGCGTTGCGCGTGCGCAGTGACGGCTTCTCGAAGACCAGCGCCACCCCCCGACCAGCCAGCACGACCGGGGGTGACGTCAACTCGGCCAGGTCGAGCACCTCGGTGAGCTCCGACGCCGACAGCTCGTCGATCTCCAGGAAGTGGCGGACGCCAACCGGGGTCACGGCCGCAGGACCTGGGCCAGAATGGCGACGGCCTCGTCGATCTCGTCGTCGGATATCAGCAACGAGGGGGCCAGGCGCAGCGCCGACGCGGTGACCGGATTGACGACCAGGCCGTCGGCCAGCGCCTGCGCCGCCACCGTCGGGGCGTGAATCGGCGCTTCGAGTTCGACGGCCAGGAGCAGGCCGAGGCCGCGAACGGCGACGACACCGGGCAGCTCGGCGAGTGAGGTGACCAGCCGCGTGCCGGCGGCCGCCGCCCGGGCGGGAGCGTCTTCGCGCTGCATGACGTCGAGGACCGCCCGGGCGGCCGCGGTCGCCAGGGGCTGGCCGCCGAAGGTGGTGGCGTGGTCACCGGGCACGAAGGCGTCGGCCACATCGGCCCGCGCCCAACAGGCCCCGATGGGGACACCGTTGCCCAGCGCCTTGGCCACCGTCACCACGTCGGGCTCGATCCCGAAGTGGTGAAACCCGAACCATCGGCCTGTACGGCCGAGCCCGGTCTGGACTTCGTCGACGATCAGGAGAACGTCTCGCTCGGTGCACAGCTTGCGCACCGATTGCAGGTAGTCGGCCGTTGCGACGTTCACGCCACCCTCCCCCTGCACAGTCTCGAGGATGACGGCGGCCACATCAGGTGACAGGCTCGATTCGAGGGCGTCGGCGTCACCCCAGGCCACGTGACGGAAGCCCTCGGGCAGGGGCTGGAAGGCCTCGTGCTTCTGCGGTTGACCGGTGGCGTGCAGCGTGGCCAGCGTGCGGCCGTGGAACGACCCGTAGGCACTCATCACCGCGAAGCGGCCGGGCCCGGCCCACTTGCGGGCCAACTTGAAGGCGCATTCGTTGGCCTCGGCCCCGGAGTTGGCGAAGAACACCTTGCCGGACGGTCCACCGATCAGCCGGTCCAGGGTCACCGCCACCTCGGGCCCGACGGTGGTGGCGTACAGGTTGGACACGTGCAACAGCGTCGTCGCCTGGTCCCCCAGCGCCTTGGCCACGCCCGGATGGGCGTGACCCAGCGACGTGACTCCCAGCCCCGACAGAAAGTCGAGGTAGCGCCGGCCGGCGTCGTCCCACAGCCAGGATCCCGATCCGCGGACGAAGGTCACCGCCGCCGGCGGATAAGTCGCCATGAGGGCGGTCATGGGGAGTCCAGGCCGGCGGTCACCATGGTGCCGATGCCCTCGGGGGTGAAGATCTCCAAGAGGAGCGCGTGGGGCAGGCGCCCGTCGAGAATGTGAGCCCGACGCACGCCCGATGACAGGGCGTCGATGCACGAGAGCGCTTTGGGAATCATCCCGCCCGAGACGCTGCCGTCGGCGATCATGGCTTCGAGACGGGTCACCGACACCGTCCGCAGCAGGCTGGCCGGGTTCTCGGCATCGGACCGCAAACCCTCGATATCGGTCAGGTAGATGAGCTTCTCCGCCCGCAGCGCCCCGGCGATGGCGGCCGCCGCGGTATCGGCGTTGATGTTGTACGCCTGGCCCTCGTTATCCGAGCCGATGGTGGCCACGACCGGGATCAGGTCCTCGGCCAGGAGCCGTTCGAGGATGGAGGGATTGATACGGGCCACGTCGCCCACGAAGCCCAACTCGGGGGCCCGGGCGCAGGCGGTGATGAGGCCGGCGTCCTCGCCGGACAGACCCACGGCCAGAGCGCCGTGGATGTTGACGGCCGAAACGATGTCGCGATTGACCTTGCCGACCAGCACCATGCGGGCAATGTCCAAGGTGTCGGCGTCGGTCACCCGCAGCCCGTCCCGGAACTGCGCGACCTTGCCGAGCCGCCGCATGAGATCGCCGATCTGCGGTCCTCCGCCGTGCACGACGACCGGGCGCATCCCCACCGAGCGCATGAGCGCGACGTCCTGGGCGAAGCCGGCCAGGGAAGTGTCGTCGCCGATGGCGTTGCCGCCGTACTTCACCACCACGACGCGGCCCCAGAACCGGCGGATGAACGGGAGCGACTCGGCCAGCACGGCCGCCTTCTCTTCCGGGGTCATGAGGTGCGCATGTTCTCGGCGATGTAGGCAGGGGTGAGGTCGGCGGTGCCGATGGCCGCCTGGCCGGTGCCGAGGCCCAGATCGATGCTGACGGTGATCTCCCGCCCGGCCATGTGGGTGGCCACGGCGGCGGCGTCGTGGGTGCAGGGTTCACCGCCGCGACACACAACCACGCCGCCGTAGGCCACCTGGGTCGAGTCGAGGTCGAAGTCCGCCCCGGAGGATCCGCACTCGCTCACGATGCGGCCCCAGTAGGGATCGGCGCCGAACAGGGAGCACTTGACGAGCTGGCTCTCGGCCACCTTGCGGGCCGCCAGGGCGGCCTGGGTGTCGGAGCGGGCGCCCACCACGCGGATGCGCACCAGCTTGGTGGCGCCTTCGGCGTCGGCCGCCATCTGCACACTGAGGTCACCGCAGGCCCGGGCCAGGGCCTCGGCGAAACGGGCGGGGTCGACCGGCCCCCGCCGTCCACTGGCCAACACGATGACCGTGTCGTTCGTCGAGCAGGCCCCGTCGACGGTCATCTCGTTGAACGAGCCCGCCGCGGCGTCGGCGAGGGCACCCTTGAGGACCGAGACCGGTACAGCGGCGTCGGTGGTTAGCACGGCCAGCATGGTCGCCATATTGGGAGCGAGCATGGCCGCGCCCTTGGCCATGCCGCCGATAACGAAGCCGTCGGCCTCGACCACGACCTGCTTGGCGTGGGTGTCGGTGGTCATGATGGCCCGGGCCGCGGCCGCTCCCCCGTCGCGCGACCGGGCGGCCACCAGCGCCGGGACGCCGGTGAGGAATGGTTCCAGGGCAAGAGGAACCCCGATGAGTCCGGTGGAGCAGATCAGCACCTCGTCGGCGGTGCACGCCAGCGCCTGGGCCACCAGCTCACAGGTCTTGTCGGCCACCCGTTGACCGCCTTGTCCGGTGGCGGCGTTGGCGTTGCCGCTGTTCAACACCACTGCCGCAGCCCTCCCTGTGGTGGCCGCGAGATGCCGGCGGCTGGTCTGGACCGGCGCCGCCGTGGCCCGGTTGGTGGTGAAGACCGCCGCGGCGACAACCGGCCGACCGTCATCGGTGGCGACCAGCGCCAGATCGGGGTCGCCCGACTTCTTGATGCCGCAGGCGATACCGGCAGCCACGAAACCTTGCGCGGCGGTGGCGCTCACGGGTACAGCCCGACGATGGGAAGGCCGGTCGTCTCGGGCAGGCCGAGGGCCAGATTGGCGCACTGCACGGCCTGACCCGAGGCCCCCTTCACCAGGTTGTCCAAGGCGCTCAGCACCACGATCCAGCCCGTGCGCTCGTCGTAGCGGGCGGTGAGGTGGGCACAGTTCGATCCCCGGGTGGCCTTGGTTGACGGAGCATTCCGTCCCACCACGACGAAGGGCTCGTCGGCGTAGAACTCCCGCAGGATGGCCAGCGGATCGGCATCGCCGACCGGGCGGGCGTAACAGGTGGCCAGGATGCCCCGGGTCATCGGAGCCAGGTGCGGTGTGAACAGGAGCTGGGCGCCGATCGCCTGCTCCATCTCCGGGGTGTGGCGGTGGTCGAGCAGGCCGTAGGCGCTGAAGTCCTCGTCGACGGCGGCGAAATGCATCGACGCCTTCAGGCCCCGACCGGCGCCGGATGTCCCGCTGGCGGCGTCGACGATGATGCCGTTGGTCTCCACGGCACCGGCCCGGACGAGCGGGGCCAGCGCCAGCGCGGCGGCGGTGACATAGCAACCGGGCGCGGCCACCAGCTCGGCCTCCTCGATCTCGCTTCTGAACAACTCGGGCAGCCCGAAGGCGAACTCGTCCAACAGTTCGGGAACGACGTGTTCGGCTCCGTACCACCGGGGATAGGCGGCCGGATCGCGCAGGCGGAAGTCGGCCGCCAGGTCGACGACGTGGCCGACCCGCTTGCGCAGCTCTGGGACCAGACCCTGCGACGCCCCGTGCGGCAAGGCCAGGAACACCAGGTCCAGCCCCTCCGCCAACTCCGGGTCGGCCTCGGCGAACACCAGGTCGGGATAGGCCGCGGCCACGCTCGGATAGAGCGCCGCAGCCGTCGTTCCGGCGTTGCTGTCGGCGGTGGCCAGGGCCACCTCGAACTCCGGATGCCCCGCCAGCAGCCGCAACAGTTCAACACCCGTGTAGCCCGAAGCCCCGAAGATCCCCACCCGACGCATCGAGTGATTATACACTTCGTTGCATAGAAGCTAGCGGAGATTCGCCCCGTGCTCGGCGTTGGCCGCTTTGATGCATCGCGTCCGCACCGATGAAACCTCGGCGTCGGTGAGTGTGTGGTCCAAGGCCTGGAGTCGCAAGGCGAAGGCGAGGCTGCGGCGGCCGTCGCCCAGGCGAGGGTCGCGAAAGACGTCGAAGAGGCGGAGGTCCACCAGCAAGGCACCGACGGCCTGGCGGAGGGTCGCCTCCACGGCGCCGGCAGGAACGGTGTCGTCGACCACGAACGCCAGATCGATGTCACTCGACGGCAGGCGGCTGACCGGGCGGGCCTGGGGGTACTCGCGTCGGGTGGGGAGCAACTCGACCAGGGCCAGCTCGATCCAACCGATGCGGCCATCGAGCCCGGTCGCCTCCGCCACCTCGGGATCTATCTCGCCCACATAGCCGAGGAATCCGTGGTTGAGCATCAGTCGGGCAGTGCGGGTGGGATGGAGCCCGCCGGCGGTGGCGGCGTCGAGACGGGCACCGGTGTGGCCGAACTCGGCGAGGATCACGTCGAGCACCTGGCGGGCCGCCACCGCGCCTTGGCCGCCACCGAGGGCGATCCCGAGCATCTCGCGCTCGTCGGGCAGCGGGCCCCGGCGGCCCTGGGGAACGGTGAACACCTGGCCGATCTCGAAGAGGCGCACGTCATGGAGCCGATGGGAGGCATTGAAGGCCAACGCCCCCAACAGGCCCGGCCGGAGCGATGTCCGCAGCACCGATTCCTCACGAGCCAGGGGTTCGACGGCCTCGATGACCGGGTCCGTCAAACCGACCCGCTCATGGTCGTCGGGACCGACAAGCGGGGAACAGACCGCCTCGCTGATGCCGAGACCCACCAGAACCTCCCGCAGGTGTCGACGGGCCTGCTGGTAGGGCGAGAGCTGGCCGACGTAGGGGCTCTTCAGACGGCTGGTGGCGATCGCACTGTAACCGTGGTGGCGGGCCACTTCCTCGACGACGTCGATCTCCCCGATGGCATCCGGGCGGAAGGACGGCGGCACCACCTCCAGGGTGTCGCCGCCCGATGGCCGAGGCTGGAATCCAATGGGGACAAGATAATCAGCGATCTGGTCCCCCGTCAGCGAGGTCCCCAACACGGCGTTGACCCGCTCGATCCGCACCGGGATGGGCGGCGGGGGCGGCAGTCGGCGGTCGACGTCGACTGTGCCCGAGGCCTGCTCACTGAGCCCGAGAAGGGCGGCGAAGCGGCCCACGGCTCGGTCGATCCCGTCGGGATCACAGCCCCGCTCGAAGCGGGCGGATGCCTCGGTGCGTAGTCCGATCCGTTTGGCCGTGCGGGCAATAGCCATCGGCGTGAAGTACGCGGCCTCCAAGATCACCGTCGTGGTGGCGGCCGAGATCTCCGACGAAGCGCCGCCCATGATCCCGCCGATGCCGACGGCCGTTCCCGTGGCGTCGCAGATCATGCAATCCTCTCCGTCGTCCAGGCGGCGTTCGGTGCCATCCAGCGTGGTGAGCGTCTCGCCTGCCACGGCCCGGCGGATCAGCAGACCTCTACCGGGAAGGATGTCCAGGTCGTATGGGTGGGTGGGCTGACCGAGTTCGAGCATCACGTAGTTCGAGGCGTCCACCACGTTGCTGATGGGCCGCATCCCGGCCAAGGTGAGACGGTGGGCGACGGCCTTGGGCGATGGTCCGACCACGACCCCGGAGAAGACGGTTGCGGTGAAACGGGGGCACAGCTCGGGCGCCTCCAGGATCACGCCGCCCTCCAGTTGGTTCGCTCTACCGGCCACCGATGTGACTGCGGGGGGGTCGGCGATGGCGAATGGCAGGCCGAGCCGGGCCGCGGCGTCCCGGGCCACCCCGGCGATGCAGAGGGCGTCGGGGCGATTGGCCTCAATGGCCAGGTCGTAGATGATGTCGACGACGATGCCCATGGCCTCGGCGAAAGCGGTGCCCGCTGCGAGTTCGTCGTCCAAGACCAAGATGCCGTCACCGTCGTCACCGAGCCCCAACTCGACGGCCGAGCAGATCATGCCTTCGGACCACTCCCCCCGTACCTTGCGCCGGGCGATCTCCATCCCGTCGGGCAGGACTGTGCCGATGGTCGCCAACGCCACGGTCTGGCCGGCGGCGACATTGGGGGCGCCGCACACCACCTGACGGGGTACACCGTCGCCGACGTCCACCGCCGTGAGCCGGACGCGGTCGGCGCCGGGATGGGGACGAACGTCGAGCACCTTGGCCACCGTCACACCGGCGAAGCCTTCGCCGACACGCTGGATGCCCTCGACCACCATCCCCAGGTCGTCGAAGACCTCGCCCAGTGCACCCGGGTCGGTGTCGTAGCGGGCGTCGAACGGCGCGAAGTCGCGGAGCCAGGAGAGGGGGACGAGCACGGGGTTCCTTCTAGAACTGCGAGATGAGTCGGATGTCGTTGTCAGCCAGGGTGCGCATGTCCGCCAGACCGTGGCGCATCTGGGCGCAACGGTCGATGCCGAAGCCGAAGGCGAAGCCGGACCATTCCTCGGGGTCGAGACGTACGGACTTCAGTACGTTGGGGTGGACCAGACCGCAGCCGCCCAACTCGATCCAGCCCGTGCCCGAACAGGTACGGCATCCCTCACCCTCACAGATGGTGCAGGTGATCTCGAACTCCGCCGAGGGCTCGGTGAAGGGGAAGTAGGCCGGGCGCAGGCGGGAATTGATGTTGGCGCCGAAATAGGCCTGCGTGAACGTATTGATCGTGCCCGCCAGATGGCCGAAGGTGATGTCGCGGTCGACGACCAGACCCTCGATCTGGCTGAACGACGGGGTGTGACGAGCGTCGGGGGTGTCCTTGCGGTACACCCGTCCCGGCATGATGGAGTAGATGGGCGGCGGCTGGCTCTCCATCACCCGGATCTGGACGGGCGAGGTCTGCGTGCGCAGCAGGGTCGATTCCGGGCCACCCCAGTCGAGGTACAACGAGTCCTGCCCACTGCGGGCCGGGTGAGCCTTGGGCATGTTGAGGGCCTCGAAGTTGTGCCAGTCGGTCTCGACTTCGGGACCCTCGGCAACGCTGAAACCCATGCCCATGAACACGTCCTCGAGTTCCTGCCGCGTCTGGGTGACCAGATTGAGGTGGCCCCGGCGCAAACCGGGCAGCACCTCGGAGAGATCGAGCCGGTCGGCCACCATGCGGGCGTCACGCTCGATCCTGGTCAGCTCTGCCGCGCGATCGGTGGCAATGGCCGCCAGCCGCTGACGCACCTCGTTGATGGCGCGGCCGGCCTCTCGACGAGCGTCGGGCTCGAGGCGGGCCAACCCGGCGTGGAGCCCGGCCAGAGCCGAACGCTTCCCGGTGGCCTCGGCCTCGGCCGCCCGGAGCTCGGGCAGGCTGCCCGCGGCGAGCAGGCGCGCGGATCCCTCGACCGCGATGTCATCGAGTTCGGCGGTGCTGTCCATCTAGGCGTGCAACTCCTCGAAAGCCAAGAGGGGCAGGGTAAAGCGGAATGTCGATCCCTCGCCCGGAACTGAGCTGACCGCGAGGGTGCCCCCGTGGGCCTCGACCAGGCCGCGGCTGATCCACAGCCCCAGTCCCGAGCCCGTCGGCCGCGTCTCGGCCCGGCGGAAGAACTTCGTGAACACCCGGGCCAGATCGCGCTCGGGGAAGCCCTCACCGCGATCGTCGACGGCCACCTCGACCAGGTCGGCCGTCAGGCTTCCCCGGATGACCATGCCCATCGGCGAGGCGTACTTGCAGGCGTTCTCCACCAGGTTCGTGAGCACCTGGACCACCTTGTCGGGATCGGCGTAGACCTCGGGGAAGGACTGGCTGAACACCACCGTGCAATCCAGGTCCGGGTACTCCATGGCGACCTTTTCGAGCACCGTCGCCACCACCGAGGGAAGGTCGACCATCTGGCGACGCAGAACGAGCTTGCCCGACTCCAGCCGGCTGATGTCGAGCAACTCGGTAATGAGTCGTGTGACCCGATCGGCATCGCGATGGACTTGTTCGAGCATCATCCGCTTCTGATCGTCGTCGAAGCGGTCCCAGCGGTTGAGCAGCAGGCTCGTGTAGCCCTTGACCGACGTGAGCGGTGCCCGCAACTCGTGGCTCACGGTCGAGACGATCTCGATGCCGGTGGCCATGTGGTGGCGACGAGCCTCCGCCGGGCGCAGCGACATCACCACCCCCTGTACCTCGTCCGCCTCGTCGCGCACATAGCGGGCCGTTGTGTATGTGGCGACATCAGCCCCGTCGGCCCGGCGCAGCGTCACCTCGACCTCGGGGACCCGGCGCACGCTGCGCAGGCGGGTCGCGGCCGGCCAGCCATCGGCCAGGAACCAATTGCCATCGCGGCCGCGCAGGTGCAGCACGTCTACCGATTGTCCGACGAGGCCGGCCGCCGACCATCCGGTGAGCGCCAAAGCCGCGGCATTGGCCTCCACGATGGATCGCTCGGCGTCGAGGCGGAGCACGGCGTCAGGGATCAGATCGAACATCACCGGCGGGCGCTCACGGCTGGTGGGTCACCGCAGAACGGCGTTGGCGAGCGGCCTCGAAGCACAGCACGGCACCCGCCATGGCGACGTTCAGTGACTCGCTGCGACCGACCATGGGGATGGAGATCGTGCCATCCAGTCCGGCCAGGACCCGATCGGACAAACCATGGGCCTCGCTGCCGAGCACCAGCGCCGTCGGTCGGCGGAGATCGCTCGCGGTGTAGGACCGCCCTCCGGCGACGACCGCGCCCAAGCGTTGGAGTCCCCACGCACCGATGTCGGCCAGCACCTCCACCTCGTCGCCTCCGGAAACGATGGGCACATGGAACAGCGAACCGGCCGAGGCCCGAACGGTTTTCGGGTTGTACACGTCCACCGATCCGCGGCCGAAGATTACTCCCTGCGCACCGGCGGCCTCGGCGCTGCGCAGCAGCGTGCCGGCGTTGCCGGGGTCCGACACCGAGTCGCACATCACCACCAGGGTGCTTTCGGCCAGAGTCGCCAACGCCACGTCCAAGAAGGCCACGACCGCCAACACGGGCTGGGGGTGAACCGTACTGGCCACCCGCTCGATGACCCCGGGCCCCAAGAACCGCACCGGAACGCCGGCCTCTCGCGCCAACTCATCAGGGCCGCCCTCGGCCCCACCGCCGGCGCCGGCGCCGAGGTACACCACCTCGACGGCCGCCGCCGACGAGATGGCCTCGCGCACCGAACTGACTCCTTCGACGACGAAGACCCCCTCGGCCTGACGCTCACGGGGGCGGGCCAGAAGTCGCCGGAGGCGCTGGACCTCGGGGCTGGCGAAGCCCAGCCCCGGGCGAACGCTCAGGCGGTCGCTCCGCTTCCTGCCGCCACCTTGACCAAGGCCGCGAAGGCCGCCGGATCACTGACGGCCAGGTCGGCCAGCACCTTGCGATCCACCTCGACCTGAGCCTCGTGCAGTCCGGCGATGAACCGGCTGTAGCTCATGCCGTTGAGGCGGGCACCAGCGTTGATGCGCTGGATCCACAGCTTGCGGAACTCGCCCTTGCGGGCGCGACGGTCGCGAAAGGCGTACTGCAGGCTGTGCATGACCTGCTCATTGGCCGCCCGGTAGCTCCGGGACTTGTTGCCGTAGTAGCCCTGCGCCTGCTCGAGAACGGCGCGGTGGTGCTTCTTGGCGTGGACGGCGCGCTTGACTCTGGCCATCGTTGCTCCTTTCGGATAGGGGGTAGTCCGCTGGAAGGGCGCGAGCCCCGCTTGCTCTAGAGCCTGTACTTAGAGGCCGAGCAGACGCTTGATCTGCCGACGATCGCCGGGGGCAACGTCGGCGTCGCGGGCCAGCCGACGGGTGCGCACGGACGACTTCTTCTCCAGGATGTGGGAGCGGAAGGCCTTGCGGCGGCGGATCCGGCCCGTCCCGGTGACCTTGAAACGCTTGGCTGCTCCCCTATCCGTCTTCATCTTCGGCATTGGCTGCGCCCTTCTGTTCGCTCGGCGCCTGGGGCGCTGTTTGGCTTGGCGCCTGGGGCGCTGTCGAATCCGGCGCTGAGGTCGGCGCCGTGCTGTGTACTGGTGTCTCGGGTGTGGGTGTTGCATTTTCGGGTGGAGCTGGTGGCGTGTCGCCATTGGGCGACGCCGGGGTGGAATGCGCGGCGGCCTGCTGGGCTCGCTTGTCGGGAGCCAGCACCATGATCATGTTGCGACCGTCGACCTTCGGCGAGGCCTCGACCTTGGCTACAGGCCCGACTTCGTCTGCCACTCGGTTCAAGATCTTGAGGCCGAGTTCTTGATGACTCATCTCCCGGCCCCGGAACATGATCGTGATCTTGACCTTGTGTCCCTGGCCGAGGAACTTCGACACCTGACGGGTCTTGGTGTCGAAGTCACCCGGACCGATCTTGGGCCGGTACTTCATCTCCTTGATCGTGACATTCACGGTCTTGCGCCGAGACTCCTTGGCCCGCTGCGCGGCGTCGAACTTGAACTTGCCGTAGTCCATGATCCGACAGACCGGTGGGTTGGCCATCGGCGCCACCTCCACCAGGTCCAACTCGGCCTCCCGAGCGATGTGAAGCGCCTCAGGGAGGGCGCGGATCCCGAGTTGGGCTCCGTCGGCGTCGACGAGACGAACTTCGCGGGCCCGGATCTTGTCGTTGATCCTGGTCTCAGTGGCGGCTGCGGCGATGCGGCATCAACTCCTTGTGGTGTGGCGGCTGGGTTCTGTCGTTTCTTGGCAGATCTGGGCGGGACGCAAAAAAGGCGGGCGTCGAAAGCAACGCCCGCTGAACGGCGGCCATTCAACCCGGCGCGGAATCCATCTCCGGCCGGGTGGGGGCGTCGCACCAGAGCCTGCCCCGCTTCCTTTACTCGATTCGTGCCCGTAGGGTACCAGCGTGAGCACCTTGTGGACACCAGGAGGCGAACGACCGGTCGGCCGCCAGCCCGTACCGCCGGCCGCACCAAGCGGGCCTGCGCCCATGACGGCGTCCCCGGCTGGAGCTTCGGCTCCCGGAGCCGAGCCCACCGAGGAGCAACTCCAGGCCGAGATGACCGAGCTGCGTCAGCAGCTGGCGGCCACCCCGGTCGAGGTCGTGGTGGCCAACCACTGCTTCGGCCTCTTCGAGCTGGCGGCGCTGCACCTGTCGCTGCAGCCCCCGAACCTGGCCGAGGCCCAGCTGGCCATCGACGGCCTGGCCGCCCTGGTCGAGGGCCTGGCCGGTCGGCTCGGCCAGGCCGAGGCCCAGCTCCTCGAAGCCCTGACCCAGCTCCGCCTGGCCTTCGTCCAGATCCGAGCCGCCGGTGGAGCCGCCCCGGTCCCTTAACGGCGGTACGAACCGGTGGCGCAGACCCGTGGAAACCGCGGCGGACGACGACGCGAAAGGGTGTTCCGGTGGTCAGCCGGCGCGGGGGGTCCAGCGGAACTTGCGGACCGCCACAGCCAGGGCGGCCAGGCCCCAAGCGGCGATGATGGACAGGTCCAACCACTCGAAGCCGGCCCCGGTGGTGAGGGGATCGAAGGCGGTGAGCAGGGCCTCGAAGAGATGCTTTATCGGGAAAATGTCGCCGATGGTCTGCATCGCTGCGGGGATGTCGTCGGTGGGGATGAAAACGCCCGAGAAGAAGTAGAGGGGCAGGATCACCGCGTTGGTCACCGCCGGCGCCGCCGACTCGGAGGGGATGAAGGCGGCGAGGGCGAAACCCAGGGCGCAACCCGAGGCGGTTCCCACCAGCACGGTCAGGATCAACGCGGGCAGCGTCGTGGTCGGCACACTGACGCCGTAGACCAAGCGGCCGAGCAGGGTGACCACGGCCACCAGCAGGGCGGTGACCCCGGCGGCGGTGCCGATGCGGCCGGCCATGTAGATCCATGGTGGCAGCGGCGTGCTGCGCACCCGCTTCAGCAACCCCTTCTCCCGGAGGATAGTGAGAGTGATGGCCAGGTTCAGCACCGTGGCCGACACCATGGCCAGGGTGACGATGCCGGGCACGTAGTAGGTGGATCCCTTGATGGAGTGGCCGCCCACGTCGATGGTCCCGTTTCCGAAGATCGACACGAAGAGGAACAGGAAGATGAGGGGCAGGGCGACGGTGAAGAAGACCGACTCCGGCTGGCGCCAGAACAGCTTCTGGTCGTAGCGGAACTGGTGCAGGATCAGCCGGGAGATGCTCATCGACGGCGTGCTCACGACTCGGCTCCGGTGAGTTCCAGGTAGACGTCCTCCAGGCTCGGTCGACTGACCTGCAGGCCCCGGAGTTCCACCTGGGCGGCGACGGCCCACCCGCACAGCTCAGCCAGGTCCACCACCGGGTTGTGGGTCGAGAGCTCGAGGTGGTCGCCCACAGGGATAGCCCGGGCCATGACGGCCGGCGTCGGCTGGTCCGCTGGCACACCCACCATCTCGAAGACGATGCGGGTGGTCGCCTGGTCACGGGCTCCGAGCTGGTCGGGGGGACCCTCGGCCACCACCTGGCCGGCCTTGACGATGACCACCCGGTCGGCCAGGGCCTGGGCCTCGTCCATGTAGTGGGTGGTGAGCAGGATTGTCTTGCCGAGGCGACGGAGATTGTCGATCATCTCCCAGGCGGCCCGGCGGGCGGCCGGATCGAAACCGGTCGTGGGTTCGTCCAGGAACAACAGCTCGGGGTCACCGATCAGCGCCAAAGCAACATCCAGGCGCCGCTGCTGACCGCCGGACAGCTTGCCTGCCCGTTGTTGGCGCTGCTCGGTGAGGCCCACCAACTCGATGGTGTCGTCCACCGACCGGGGGGCGGGGTAGTAGCCCGAGTACAGCCTCAGTGACTCCTCGACGGAGAGCAACGGCTCGATGAGACACGCCTGGAGGACGACGCCGATACGGCTGCGCCAGCCCCGGGTGGCCTGGGCCGGGTCGACACCGAGCACCAGCACCTCGCCTGCGCTGCGGGACCGGTAACCCTCGAGGATCTCTACCGTGGTGGTCTTGCCGGCGCCGTTGGGACCGAGGACGGCGACGATCTCGCCCTGGTGGACGTCGAGGTCGATACCTCCTACCGCCTCGAGCGCGCCGTAAGCCTTGCGCAGGCCCCGTACCGTGATGACGGGTGTCATTTCCTGGGCAGGGTCTCGAGGTGTGTGGCCTCCAGTTCCCCCATGTGGCCGGGCACGATGTTGAAGGCCACCGAGGCACCCACCGGGATGGTGCGCGAGCCGTCGGCGATGGCCGTGCAGTGGAAGAACAGTGTGCGGCCGTCCAGGGCCTCCACGTGGCCCAAACCCTTGTCCTCGTCGAAATCGATGACGCGGCCTCTGCTCATGAATGCACTCCTGGACTCTCAATGGGGACGATGGCGGCGAAGTGGTTGGCGCCAGACCCGGAAACCGGACCTGTTCTCTACGCACTTCGGTGGGGACTAGTGGACGATCTTGGACAACGGCAGTTCGATTATGTCGCTGGCGCCGGCGGTCTTCAGTGCGGGGATCAGGATATTGATGTCGGACTTGGGTACCACGGTTTCAACGGCATAGCCGCTGCCACCGAACAGCTGGGAGACGGTGGGCGAACGCATGGCCGGCAGCAGGGCGATGAGGCCGGTCAGGTCGGCCTCGGCCACGTTGAGCTTCACCAGTACCTTGCCCCGGGCCTCCAGCGTCCCCGCCAACAGGGTCAAGATGTCCTCCATGGCCTGGCGTTTGGCGTCGTCGCGGTGGGCCGCCGGGTTGGCGATCAGCTCGGTATAGGAAACCAGCACGGTGTCGACGATGCGCAGACCCGCCGCCCGCAGGGCCCGGCCCGTCTCGGTGATCTCGACGACGGCGTCGGCGATGTCGGGCACCTTGGCCTCGGTGGCGCCGTAGGACAGCGTGACCTCGGCCTCGACGCCGTGGCTCTCGAGGTAGCGCCGGGTCAGCTCGGGATATTCGGTCTGCACCCGGGCGCCCTTGGGGAGGTCCTCGACCTTTTCGACGGTCGAGTCGCCGGCCACCGCCAGCACCACGTTCACGGGTCGGGCCGTTGCCTTCGAGTAGTGGAGCTCGCCCAGAGAAACAACGTCGCTGGCCGTTTCCTCGATCCAGTCACGGCCGGTGATGCCCAGGTCGAACAGGCCGCTGGCCACATAGCGTGGGATCTCCTGGGGACGGAGGATGCGCACCTCGCTCACGCGTGGGTCGGCGATGTTGGCCCGGTAGTCGACCGTCGAGCTGCGCTGCACGGGCAGGTCGGCATCCGCAAAGAGCTGGAGGGTGGCCTTCTCCAGGGACCCCTTGGGCAGAACGACGCGCAGCATCTCAGTCCCCGGCCTTCGGGGGGGCCTTGGGAAGCTGGCGCAGCAGATCGACCATTTCGATGGCGGCCACAGCGGAGTCGAACCCCTTGTTGCCGAGGGTGCCACCGGCGCGGGCCAGGGCCTGCTCGCGGGTGTCGGTGGTGAGGACGCCG
>Ga0187893_10007421_pt1 | contig 17970 bp, 26 predicted proteins | sample MA1701074metaG_FD_139574 | JGI IMG/M metagenome (GOLD analysis project Ga0187893, IMG submission 139574) | White microbial mat communities from a basaltic lava cave in the Kipuka Kanohina Cave System on the Island of Hawaii, USA - MA170107-4 metaG ... | reverse complement strand
GCGAGGTCCCGGTCGGCGCGGTGGTGGTGCTGGCCGGCCGGCTCCTCGCGGGCGGCCACAATGCCCCGATCGCGCACCACGACCCCACCGCGCACGCCGAGATCGTGGCCCTGCGCGCGGCGGCGCGGGAGGCGGGCAACTACCGCCTGACCGGGGCGACCCTGTACGCCACCATCGAGCCGTGCGCGATGTGCTGTGGGGCGGCGCTGCACGCGCGGATCGCGCGCCTCGTCTACGGCGCCGACGATGCCAAGGCCGGCGCGGTGCGGAGCCTCCATCGATTGCTCGACGACCCGCGCCTCAATCATCGGGTCGAGGTCACCGCCGGGGTACGCGCGGAGGAGTGCGGGGCGCGGCTCAGGGACTTCTTCCGGGCGAAGCGGCCGGGGGGAGGCTCTCCGTAGGGATGGACTCTCCCGCGCCCAGCGGCTACACTTGGGCACTTGAGATCGTGTCGAAGTGGCCGTGACATCAGTCGCGGAGGGGTGGCCGAGCCCGGTTGAAGGCGTCCGACTCGAAATCGCCTCCAGGCCCCCCCGTGTAATCTCGCCTTATCTCACTCCATGTCGCACCCGCTCAGTCGCGGCGCGTGGTTCCGGCGCACTGAGCGAGTCAGGCGAGTGAGCGCCAGCGACACCGAGCGAGGCCCCGCGAGCTACAGAACTTTGACGGAACTTCGACGATCCGGTGCGGGAGGCCGGCCTGAGGCAACCTCACTCGGCCTTTCCGCTCGCGCGACGGTGCAGCTTGTGGAATGCCTTCCAGCCCGCTACCGTCGTGGGCGCTTCAGTGAGTTCGATGAGCCTCTCGTACGCGGCGATTGCCTTGCGTTCGGTGGGCAAACTCTCGGCAAAAAGCCTGAGGGCCTCCGACGCGGCCACGATTCGAGCGGGCTTCTCGAGTAGCTCGGGAATTTCATCGAATAGGTAGCCGGCCCGCACCTCCAGCTTTGCGGTGAAGGCCTTGAGCACCGAGAAGTCCGGCTCGCGTTTGTCGTTCTCGTAGAACGAGAGGGTCGTCTTGTTGATGCCCACCTGCTTGGCGAGGTCCGGCCCCTGCAATCCGCTTGGCTTCACGGAGTTCTCTGAGTTTCTGACCGAGCGAGAGGGGCATCGCGGCTCCCAGCGGCCCGAAGACCCGGGGAGTCCACGATAGGGCTCCAGAAAAACATTGACAATCGAAAACCGTATGGTGAGAATCGCAAACCAAGAGTTTGCGTTTATCACCTCGGATAACCACCACCGGTGGGGTTGACGGGGTCGCAGCAGGGGGTTATAAGCGGAACTCCGAAGAGGTAGGCTGAAAGTTGGAGGCGGCGCCGGGATTCGAACCCGGGTCTCGAACCTTGCGGGGGTCGCACCTGGCCACTCGGTCACGCCGCCCCTCCAACCCAACGGGGCAGGCACTCAGAAAATGGGTGCCTGCTTCGTTTTCTCCAAGGCACCCGCTTTGCGTCGGGTGGTGGCTAACCCTGGATCGGACCCCAACATATTGCGCACCCTCGAACCCTGTCAACAAAGAAAGAACGCCCCGATTGCCCTGAGCGAATGGGGGCCTTGGTGCCCGGGTGTAGGGAGGGCTGTCAGTGATGGTGGTAGAGTTCTAGCCTGGTGAGCCCTTCAATGCGCAGCTCGCCCACCGGTCCCCCCGAGCAGGAGGTGTTGGCCTTCAGCGCCGACCAGGTGCGAAAGCTTACGGGGCTGACTGTCCGCCAACTCCGCTACTGGGATCACACCGAATTCTTTTCGCCCGAGCACGCCCCCGGGTACCGGTCGGGCGCCTTCACCCGGATCTACTCGTTCCGTGACGTGGTGGGCCTCTCCGCGATCGCGACGCTCAGGAACGAACACCAGTTCCCGCTTCAGAAGCTTCGCCTCGTTGGCGCGTATCTCAAGCGGTTCCATGACACGCCCTGGGCGAGCTTAGCCCTCTACGTCTCAGGACGAGAGATCCTCTTCCGCGAGCCCGGGAGGCCGGAACCCTACACCAGCATCTCCTCCCCTGGCCAGGTGGTGTTGGCCACCATCGAGTTGCAGGAGGGTTGCGCGGAACGTGCAATCGAGGGCCGAGCGGCTGCGACGACGCCAGGACGATCAGGTCGGACAGGTCGAGCAGCGGCGGCAGGTCGTCAGGAACCTGCCCGTTCTCGCTGGGACTCGGGTGCCTACTTCAGCGATTTGGAACCTTCACGCCGCCAGCTACACGGTCGAGCAGATCCTCCGCGAATACCCGCGACTCCAGCCCCCCGATGTCACCGCGGCCCTCGAGTTCGAGCGACGCTCCAGGAGCAAGAAGGCAGGATAGCCGGCCAGCCGCGTGGTCGCTATCCCACTCCTGATCGACGAGAACGTCCCCGAATCGGTGACGGAGTTTTTTCGGGAGCGGGGGCATTCGGTCCAGCTCGTGCGCGAGCTGCTCTTGAGCGGAACACCTGACCCGATCATCGCGGCCGTGGCAGATCGGATGGGGCGCCGTCGTGGTGACCTGGGATCGGGACTTCAATCGCCTGATTGAGCGGGTTCCGAAAGGGGGCAGGGGTGCGGTGAAGAAAGCGGGCCGGATCAGTTTCTCGTGCAACGAGGCCCGCGGCCGCGCCCGACTCGAGAGCGTCATCGAGTTACTCGAGTTCGAGTACGAGCGCTCGCAGCGGGTCGGCACCAAGCGGTTCATCGCCTCGATCTCTGAAACGACCTTCACATTTCACCACTGAATGTCCGGACAGACCGACGGGCGGCGACCGTGAACCGAGGTCGCCGCCCGCGTGTCTGGGCTACTTCTTCTTGTTCGGCCGCTGCGTGAGCGCGGATCCGGCCGCGCTCTTCGCGGCCTTGGACGCGCGCGGATCACTCAGGACCCTCGCGGCATTGCTCGCCGCGCGCTTGCTCGTCTGCTCGTTTCTGCCCACCACCCCACCCCCTCTACTGGAACGACTAGGCCTTCTTTAGCTCGGCAAACTGATTGATGCGAATGGCGCCCTCTGGGAAGACGGCGCGGATCTCGAGCTGCCCCCCCATGGCCTTCACGAACGCCTGTAGAGTGCTGACGTACATATCGGCCCGCCGCTCCATCTTCGAGATGGAGGCCTGTTTCACGTGGAGGATCTGCGCCAGGTGTTCCTGGGTGAGCTCGCGCGCCTCGCGCAGCTCGTCAAGCGGCATCGCGCGCAGGATCTCCGCGGCGCGGGCCTCGGCACGCGCCCGATTCGCGGGCGTCATCTTCTCGCGGAGTAGTCGATATGGCTTCGCCATCAGATCAGTCCCTCCTTCCGTAGGGTCTCAAGATGCTCGTCGTACAGGTCATCGGCGACCGGCACCATCCGGTCGTACCATCGCGCGTCGCCGGTCTTGTTTCCGCCGATCAGCAGGATCGCCGCCCGCCGCGGATCGAAGGCGAAGAGCACCCGGTACGGCTCGCCCGCGTGCTGCGCCCGCAGCTCCTTCATGTTGGCGTGGCGGCTCTGATCGATCTTGCCCACGTAGGGCCGCCGGAGCGCCGGACCGGCCTTCTCAAGGGCCAGGACGACGGCATCCACGCTCACCTGCTCCTCCGCGGTGAGGCTCTCGAACCACGCGATGTACTGGTCCGTGACCTCGATCTCCCATGCCATGAAAGGAATATAGCTCCGGTGGAATGTCCTGTCAAGGGCCAATTACCCTTTACCCCCAGGCTGCCGTCTCGCCCAGCCGGCCCGCAGCGGTAGGCTGAGCCGCCTCGCTGGCACATTGTCGTCGCCTCCCGTCGATGCGAGAATCGCGCGGATCAACCACCGCGGGCTAGGCGCCGGCTGATCCCCGGCGCCGAAACGGGCGGACTCCTCGCCGCCCTGCCCGCGATCCACCGCGAGGTGCTCCGAGGAGGGAGCAGATGGACGAGCAGCGGCCGCGGCAGGACTGGCGCGACCTCCCGACTACCGAGCTCACTCAGGCCGAGCTGGCCCTGGCTGGCGCGGAGTGGAAGCAGGTCATGGGGGGGCAGGCTGCCCAAGCGCTCCGCGAGCTCGCGCGCGCCTACCAAGAACGGACGAAAGGCGCCCCGGCCGCCATCACGTCGGATCCCAGCTGGCGCCTGCTGATGCCAAGGCATTCGTCGAAGCAACGCCACGCGGCCGCGCGGGCCATCGCCGCCACGATCTCGACGCACTTCCGCAATCCTCACGTCGTGGCGGCCCTGGCCAAGCGGGGTGGCGGCACCGATCGATGGCTCCGGGAACACATCTTCCCCGAGGCGCTGCTCCTGGCGGCGGCGGAGTTCAGGCGGAACCACCCCACCCGGATCCGCCTCGGGCGCTGGTGGCTGAAGAGCGCACAGCCCATGGGACCGATGGAGCTCACGGGCCGGCAGATTCGCCATTGGGTCAGGCAGCGGGCCCGGGCTATCGCCGAGGCGATCATTCTCGAGCGCGCGAGCTCCGCGTGGGGGACGAGGGCACGGCGGCTGTCGCCTCGGGAGCGCGAGCTGGTGCGGCTCCTGGTTCAGGACAGCTCCCGGGCCGCGGCTGCCCGGCGTTTAAACGTGAAGCCGTCCACGCTCCGAAACATGCTCCGCCGCGTGCGGCTGAAGAATCCCGAAATGTAGACGCTTTCCTTAGGAGTTTTCGCGGACCACGTTTCGCGCCCTATCTCCCCGCCAGTCCTCGCCAAATCATCCGTCGTCAGGTTCCCGCGGTCAGACCCATTTGTAGACGCACTTCGCCAGGGACATGAAGGGAGAACCCATGGCGCTATTCCTGACCATCTCGGAGGGCCGCAATGGCGAGGAGGCCGTGCCGATCCTCGCCACCTCGGAGCCGAAGGCGATCCGGGCCGCCCTGGCGGCCCTCAACGAGCGCGTGAGCGGGCAGAAGCCCCGCCTGCGGTCCGTCTCCCCGCAGCCGGCGGAGCGGTCCGGGCGGTGAGCTCCGCCACCGATACCCTGAACGGCGCGGCCGGCCGCGATCTGAAGTACGCGGCCGTGTTCCTCGGCCTGAGCCCGCACACCGTCCGGTCACTCGCTCGCCGGCGCCAGCTCGCGCACTTCCGGATCGGACGGCGGTTGATCTTCAAGCTCGCCGACCTCGAGCAGTATCTCGATCGCCACCGCGTCGAGGCCACGCGGTGACCCTCGCGCCGGGTCAGCTCGCGGCCCCCGTGTCGCCTGGACTGCCGGCCGTCGAGCGGCCGCGCGCGCAGCGGGGCATCCGCGGGTACTACTCGCGCGGCCAGGTGGGCCGCATAGCCGCGGATGGTTCCCTGCTCGATATCGATCGCGGGGATTGCGCGATCTCGAGCAGCTGGACCGATCCGGCATGCGAGCTGCTCCAGTGCAAGCGGCCAGAGGTCGCGCGCATGATCCCCGATCACTACCGCCGGTGCCGTCTGCATGGGCTGCGGCCACTGCCGGCCGAGGATCCGTATCCGCTCGAGGGCGAGGAATGGTGCGTGGCCGAGCGCGTGGCCTGGATGCGCGAGCTCGCGCCCAAGCACCACGTGCCGCTGCGCTATTTGGACGCCTCGCTCGACGGCAAGGACTCCCCGGCGATCGACGGCGCGCGAGCGTACTGCAACCCAGAGTGCGACGACTACCTCGGTAAGGCCATGGTTCTGGAGGGCCGGCCGGGTTGCGGCAAGACGTTCGCGCTCCGTTCGATGCAGCGCTATCTGATCATCGACGCCGTCCGCAGCGGGGGCGAGGCGGCGGTCGACGTCGTCTTCTTCGACTTCCCCGCGCTCGGCAAGGCCCTCCTCGATCCCGATGCGCGTGACGAGGCGCTCGAGACCTGCCGCGATGCTGGCGACTTGCTGATCGACGACGTGGGCTCGGGGTTCACCAAGGCGGATGGCTTCGTGGTCTCGATGTTCGAGCAGATCGTCATCGAACGTGAGGCCCACATGCAGCCCCTAGTGATCAGCACCAACCTGGACCCCAACCGCTTCGCGACGCTGTTCGGCCCGCGCGTCCTCGATCGCCTCGCCGGCTCGTGGGGCGTGTGGCTCAACGTCGACGGGCCCAGCTTCCGCCGGACGGGGAGCCGATGACTCGCCGCGGGACGTACCGAGGGGTCTTCAGCTCGCTGATCGCGGACCCCGATTATCAGCAGCTCTCGCCATCGGCCCGCCTGGTCTTGCTCACGCTACGCCTCTGCCCCGAGGCCGGCGCCGCCGCCATCTTCCGGGTCTATCTCGGGACGGTCGTCGAGCAGACCGGACTCGACGCCGGCGAGGTCGAGATGGCCCTCGTGGAGCTGGCCCGGTCCCCCGCGCCCGAGAGCCCGTGGATCTACCGGGAAGGCCCCATCGTGTGGGTCCGGAACGGGCTGCGCTATGACCCCCACCTCCGCCTGGCCGACAAGAAGCACCGGATGAGCGTCGAACGGGCGGTCTCGGCGCTCCCTAGACTCGCCATTGTCGCAAGCTTCTGTCGCTACTACCAAATCGCAAGCCCCTTCGAAGCCCCTCCGAAGACCCTCCGAAGCCCCTCCGAAGACCCATCGTTACCGAGTACCGAGACCGAGGTGTTGCCCGAGGTACTACCCGAGGCCGAAGGCCGAGACCGAGACCGAGTAGTCCGAGGGTCTTCCGAGACCCTCTACGGCCAGCCCTCATCACCCCGGCTTCGCCGGGTGAAGCTGTGAGAGGCGGAGCCATGCAGACGTCTGCACTGGCCCCCTCGGCCGGCCCCCTCCCCTCGAGTTTCCAGCTTCGCGGGTCCTTCCCAGCCCCCCGGGGCGCGGGTCAGCGCGGGCGCGACGCTTCGCTTGCTCCTGGGCCGAAAAACACATGGAAATTCCGATGAGGGCCAAGGCGACGAAGGCGAAGAGGCCGCGCGGGCGGCCGCGCAAGCGGGAGAACACAGCGCTGATCGCGTCGTTGATCGCAGTCCAGGACGCGATGAGCCGCCGCACCTACGGCAAGATCAAGGCATTCTGGCGCGAGCACCTCCGCTCCGAGGACGTCATGCGGGAGCAGGTCGAGATCGCCACGCTGATCCGAGCCCGTTGCGAGGCCATCCCCGATCGCGTTGCCGAGCCCATCATGCAGCTCGCCGGCAACCCGGAGGCAATCCGGGCGCTCTTGGCCGCCGAGATCCGGCAGACACTCCAGGCTCTTGCCGACGAGCTCAGTAAGGCAGCGGAGGGGCCCGTTACCGACGACAGGCCGGCGGATGGCTATCCCAAGCCCACCCGCTCGCGCACGCTGGCCGCGGCGCGGTCGCAATCGGCCCGACTCAAGGTCGAGCTAATGCGCCTCAAGAGCCTCGCGGTCGAAAGGTAAGCCCATGGCCCCTCCGACGCTCGGCAGGCCCGCCGGGAACCTTTGGCCGCGGGGTCAGGTCATCCGGGAAAACTACGCGGCCGGGAGGACGGTGCGCGACAACCTTGAGAACATCCCCGACCGGCTGTGCGGGCAGCTTTCGGCCGAGACGGATGTAGCCGTGGTGCGCGCTTTGCTGGCGGACGAGATCCGGAGCACGCTCGAGAGCTTGACCAAGATCCTGCGCCAGGGCGCGCCGCGGGAGAAGAGATAGCCCATGGCTCCCGACCTCGAGGCCCAGAGCTTCACGATCAAGTCACCGCTAGATCGGCCCGCTAAGGACTTCGCCGCCGAGGTGCCCGGCACTCAGGCTTTCGTCGGCGCCAGCAAGGACGACCGGATCACCCTCGAGGCGGGCTACCGGGATCTCGCGGGCAACGAGACGCTCGTCGGGCAGATCCGAAAAGGGATCGTCGACGAGTGGGAGCTGACCTTGACCCCGGACGCCACGGGCACGCTCGTCCGCGGCCGAGATCTCATGGACCGGCTGCTCGCGCGCCCGATCGCGAAGAGCTACCCTCGCAGCCCGGCGCGCGGGGTCGTCTCCACGATCGCCGGCCCCGGCGAAGGCGGCGGCAATGTCCGCACGCTCAACGTCCTGCAGGCGCCGGCGGGGCGGTACACGGCGGCGCAGATCGCGGCCGACGTCGTCGACCTGGTCAACGCCTCGCTCCCGGAGGACCAGCAGCTTGCCCTCTCCTGGGAGACGCGTGACTACGAGATCCGGTCCGACTACTCGGCGACCGGCCGCCCGCTGGACGTCCTCCGCGACCTGGCCGACCCCTGGAATCAGGTCCCGCCCTTCGCGATCGATGTCATGCTCGTCGGGCTGACCGTCGTTGTCCGCAACCGACAACCGGTGCCGCTGGCGGATCACGTGATCGCGATCACCGACGCCCGGATCCGGCAGCTCACGATCACCAAGCGCCGCCCGGTGTTCTACGGCCAGGTCGTGCTCGCGGGCATGTCGACGCAGATCGAGGGCGTCGAGGGCGAGGGCATCATTGGCCGGGACCTGCCCGACCCGACGGTCGCGATCGAGGAGACTCCGAACCGGAGCGACGTCACGGTGCGGACCGCCAACGGCGAGGCCACGTACGGGATGCCCGAAGGCATTCTGCTGCGCTCGGTGTCGACGGTGTTCGCGGGGAACACTCGGCCCGGTGGCGGCGGCCTCACTGAGATGGTCAAGCGCGAGACCGTCCTGAACACGTGGGATCGGACCGACCAGTTCGACAACGGCCGACCGGTGGAGCCGGCGCGGTTGAAGAACCAGGTGACGACGATCGAGGGGGTGCACCCGAAGGACAAGAAGGTGCGGATCTTCCGCCGGCTGGGGACCGAGGAAGTCACCTGCTCGTACGACACCGGCGACTATCTCGAGCGCGTGACCACCATCAAGCGCGAAGTCCCGCACAAGGCGCCCGACACGCTCGAGCTCAAGGAGATGATCACCAAGGACTACGCCGACACGGGCGGCTCGTCGCCGCAGCACGAGATCGTGACGACGTCCTGGCGCTGGGAGAACAAGGCCGGGATCTGGCTGATCACGAACCGCGACGCGGTCCTGGTGAGCGGGTACCGGCCCGGCGGCCCGCGCGTGCTCAAGAGCTTCTTCATCCCGACCGGACTGAACGAGCAGGGGCACCCGGTGATGCCCGGGCAGAATAGCTCGGGGCAACTCATCCCCGTGATGCTTGAGACGGTCATCTCCGACGATCCCGACGCCGAGCCCTTCTCGTATGAAAACGACAACCTCACGTACCAGGACCTCGTCTTCATCCGGGACCAGCTCGCGGCCGCGTCGGGACTCTGGGAGTACGAGCTCGCCTTCCCCGGCGTGACGATGCCCTGGATCAAGAAGCATGTCGGCGTGCAATTCACGGGCTGCCGCGACGGTGCCGGCGCGCTGATTCCGTTCCATGCCGATCTTCCGCCGGGGCACCTGCGCCCGGCCCTGGTCCTCGACAACGAGCTCCGCTACGTCGAGGGCGAGGGCCTGGACGCCTCGTCGCTCGAGTCCCAGGTTCGCGCCGTCTACTGGAGCAAGGAGGAATAGCCCATGCCGCCCACAAAGGTCCTCGAGGCCTTCGTCAAGCTCTTCGCCGACGACGCGGAGCTGCGGAAGACCTTCGCCGGCCTCGAGGGCGGCGCCCGCAAGGCCGGTACCGCGGCCGGCCTCAGTTTCAGCGAGGGCCTCAACCAGTCGATCGCGCAGAACGTCACGCCGAAGCGGGTCGGCGACCGCGGCTTCGTCCCGCCGACCGTCGGCGGCCGCGGCGTCGACCTGGGCTCGCCCTTCTCGCGTGGCTTCCAGCAATTCAAGACGGCGCGCGAGCTCGCCACCATCGGGCCCGGTGGCATCGTGCCGGGCGGCGGCGGGCCTGGTGGTGGCGGTGGCTTCGGTCGCGGGGCCGGTGGCGGCGGTCTGCTGGGCGGTGGGGGCCTCGCGCAGATCTCGCGCGCGGCCGGCTTCGGCGGGATCGGGGCTCGGTTGGGCCTGCTGGCGAATCCGGCGACGGCGATCCCCGCGGCGGCGCTCTCCGCGGTCACGCTCTACGCCAAGGGCGTCAAGGCCGCGACGGACGCCGAGCGGGAGCTGGCCCGATCGCGTGATGCCGGCGACCTCGAGGGCGTGGTGACGATCTTCCAGAAGGCGAGCGCCGCGGTGAGGGAGTACGACGCCGACGTCCTGGCCGCGTCCGACACGGCCCCGGGCCTCGAGGCCGCGACCCGGCGCGCCCTGGCTGGCGTCTCGATCGCCTTCCAGGAGTTGACCGGCCGCGGGATCAAGCAACTGCAGAAGGAAGCCGACGCGGCGAAGAAGGCCGCGTCCGACATGTGGGAGGCCTTCGGCCGGCCGCAGCTCGCGGTGAGCGGGATCAAGCGGCAGGGCGACGAGCTCGCGCGGACGGCCGAGATCGCCCTCAAGGCCGCCGCCGACACGATGAGCTACAACGCCGCGGTCGACCTGCTGGTGAAGGCGAAGCAACGCCAGGCGGACGCGGAGCGTCGCACGATCGAGATCGAGAAGGGCAAGATTTTGGAGGATCGAAACAACAAGATCATCACCGAGGCGGAGGCCGTGGACAAACTGGCCGACGCGAATGAGCGGCTGGGCGGCGTCCAGCGGAAGCTCGGTCAGGACCTCGCCCAGGTCGAGCGCGATCGCCGGCAGAAGCTTGCTGAGATGGATGCGGCCGAGATCGACCACACCGCGGCGATCGAGCAGCTCCAGCGCGAGCGCCGGGATTCGATCGTGTCCTCGCTGGGTGAGGTCCTCGAGATCGAGGCCCAGGCCAACCTCAGCCTCAAGCAAACCTTCGCCGCGCGGCAGGCGCTCCAAGCTGAGACGACGAAGAACGCGCTCGAGAGCCTCAAGGCCGAGACGGCCGCGCGGCGGGCGTCACTGACGGCGCGCCTCGGCGGGGCCCAGGGCGAAGAGCGCGTCAAGATCGAGCGCGAGCTCACGATCCTGACCGAGCAGGAGAACGCGAAGCGGACCCAGATCGAGGTCAGGGCGGCCGCGGACCGGATCCGCCTGGCACGCCAGACCCAGCAGGAGCTCATCGCCCAGACCGAGCAGATCTTCGCGATCCAGCGGACGCTCGGGCAGCGGTCCCTCCGGGACGACCTGGATCGCTTCGCGTCCACCGCGGCCGGGGCCCGGGCCGGGAGCAAGGTACAGCTCGACGCCCTGGCCAAGGTCGCCGCCTCGGCGAAGGCTTTGGCCGACCAGGCGAGGCAATTCCTCGGCGAGGCCCTGGCCGCGTCGGATCGGCTGGCGCAGTCGCGAGGCCTGGATCCGTCCGCGTTCGTCTCGCTGACCCAGCTCGCGCAGGATGCGGCCGACGAGATGACCCGGCTCGAGGAGGCCCAGCGGACGCTCGCCATCGGGGGCGAGATCTCGCGGGCGGACTTCCAGGCCCTCGCCGGCGGGCAGCTCGAGCGGCTGCGCTCCCAGGCGGATGCCGGCCGCTCGGCGACCGCGGCGGACCTGGCGCGGCTGAGCGTCGACAGCGGGCAGGGGATCGGGGCCTTCCAGGCCGGACTCGGCGGCGCCGGCGGGCTGGGGACCCGGCAGGGCGTCCTCGGGGCCCAGCTCGGCGAGGCCTTCTCCGAGCCGGCCGACATCTTCCGGCGGTCGGTCGGCGGCATGACCGACGCGCTCGACGGCCTGGTCAAGAGCGTCGACAGCGACTTCAAGGATCTCGAGACGATCGTCGACCGCTCGATGACCGCGATCGAGCAGCGCGTGCAGCGCGCCAGTAGCACGGTACGCACCAGCCTCAAGCAAGCGATCAAGACCGACATCGCGCGGGAGCTCGACCGCGACCTCAAGACCTACTGATGCCCGGCGATACTTCGGAGACACCGACATTGGCGAAGGCCGCCGCGCTCCCCGATTCGGAGCTCGTCGCCTGCGGGCTCACCCGGCCCGCGGCTGTCTTGATCGACAAGCTCGTCGGCCAGACCCTCGACGCGGCGCTGGTCATGGCGGACCTGCAGCTACAGCTCGTGCCCCAGCTCATCCGGCAGCTCGTCGATCGGGTCGCCGCTGCCAACGTGCTCGTGGCGACGACCTTCTCCGTGCTGATCGCCCGCGGGCTGATCTCCGAGGACGCCTGGGACGAGGTCCTCGCGACCACGAGGGAACAGGCGGCCGCCCGCGCGGTCGACGCGGCCCTCGAGCCGTCTTTCGAGACCCCGATCGAAGTGCTCCGCGCCGCGCTCGATCGAGTCAGAACCCTGAATGGCGCTAACACGCCACCACCCAAACCCACTCTAGGAGACAGACCATGAAGACGACCGACACACAGTTCTCAGCCATGCCGGCCCCGGTGCGGCCCGCGCGAATCACGGTGATCCCGTTCGATCCGTGGCCGCCTGACGAGCTCGCACTTACGGATTCCGAGCGCGCGGCCTTGCCTGAGGTAGCCAGGGCACCGCAGGAATGGTTTGCCATCCCGCCCAGCATGGGCGCGTACCTCGCGGGGCTGGGGATCGTCGTGCTGTCCGAAGTCGGCCCCCCGCCAGACCGCGTCGGCCGCGCAGCGAGCCTCTTCGGGGTGGCATTTCGCGGCACGCACGATCCGGAAGCCGTCGGCGGCGAGCATCGTGCGCTCGCTGAGCGATTCTTCGTGGAGGATCCAGCCGCGCGTGAGAGCTGGCGCCACGCCTTTCAGGCATTCCGCCGGATGTCTTTCGTCAACACCAACGACCTGATCCGCCACATGCTGACGAAACTCGAGGCGTCTCAGGGCCTGGTGGCTACGCTCCGAGCGCGATACGAGCAGCTCGGCGCGATCCTCGCGCGGCTGGAGAAGCCGGGAGGTCCCGCGTGATCCGCCTGCGCCTACGAAGGCCTGAGCCCGCACAAGGCGGAGATCCAACGCAGCCGGACACGCCTCCCCCGCCGGCAGCCGGGGACATTCTGGCCGCGCTGCGGGCCTACGGGTGGCCCGCCCTCGACGTCGATGGTCGCCTCGTCGAAGGCGAGCATGAATGGCGACGCCTCGTGAACGAGCTAACCCCTGCGGAGAGGCTAGCTCTGTGGTGGGAGCTGGGCTCTCGCGGCGCCGAGTTCGATGAGGGGCCCGACGAATGAACCTCTCGTTGCAGGAGAAGGCCGACCTATTTGGTGGCGTGGTAACCGCCCGGCAGCTGGTCAATGGCGCGGTGCCGTGGTTCTGCCAAGAGCTCGTGGAGACCGAGAGCGCGCAGGCGCGCCTGCGTCAATGGGCCGCGTCCGGTGGGATGGCGCGGACATTCCCGCCGGCGAGGATCCGTGAGGAGCTCCGCTACTACGGCGACCCCCGCATGCTGCCCGCCGTGATCGACGCGGTTGCCTCCGTCCCGCCCCCCGTTCGCGACTTCGTGCTTGAGGAGGTTGCCCTGCTGGGGATCGGCTGGGTGCACATCGGCCGGACATTCTTGGCTCCCTTCGAGGGCCAGCGGATGATCATCCTTTCTGGGGCCTCGCACGATGAGACCCGCATCGGCCGCCTCGTGCTCCACGAGCTGGCCCACGCGTGGCTGGAATCTCCGGCGCTGGGCGAGGTGGCGACATGCCTCCCCGCGGCGGGCCTCGAGAATGTCGATGCCTTGGCTCGTGACGAGGGCTGGCTGGATGACGCGTTCCGCTGGAGGCGCGCCAAGGAGAACCGGGCAGACGCGCTCGCCCGCCAGTGGGAAGCCTCGCAATGAGAGTCTCGATGGCCGCGCTGTTCGCGCTGATCCGTCGCGTCCGCAGCTGGCTCCGGCCGGCCTCGTCCAGTAGAGCGCCTCGTCCGCTCATGCGCGATTGGGACAACGGCATGGGGACTTCCGTTCGTCGAATTCGGGAGGATGAATGGACGGAGACCGATCGTCTGCGACCCCGCCGCGATGACGAGCCACCGCGGTGGCTCGATCGCGGCCGGCGGGGGCGGTGGTGATGCTGACTGCTCGCCTGATCGGGCGCCCGAAGTACTCTCCCGCCTGCGCTTGCGGATTCACCATCGCCCCATGACCGGTACGGTCGAGTCTTTCGCCCCTGCGCGTGGCGTTGGCTTCCTCCGCGGCTCCGACGGGCGCCGCTATTTCTTTCAGCTCCGAGACTGCGACGCCCTCGAGGATCAGCTGCCAACCATCGGCGAGCAGCTCGCGTTCACGGCTGGCCGAGACCGGCAGGGGTTGCGGGCGGTGGCCATCGTACGACCCTACCCCGTGAGCCACTGACGCCCCATGGCCCGTCGCACGACGTCGGGCCTATGCCCGGTCCAGGGCCCTCACGGCGTCACGTGTGCCCTCCGGCTCGGCCACGAGGGCACCCATCGGAGCCGGCATCGGATGAGGCCGCTCGCCTGGTCGACGCCCGCGGGCACGTGGCCGCGGCGCCTCCCGTGCTTGAGGTGCGGCCGCCTACGCTCGGCGAGCTGGGCGGGCGATCGTTTACACGATGGATGCCGCCGGACCGAGTAAGCACATGCCAAACGTGGGCGACACGAATGGGCTGTGGTAGGCTCCACCCCGACCGCGTATCACTATGGCTATCGCGATGCCCATAAATCAGTCTGACTTGACAGTCTATTACCCATAGGTAATCATGGCTCCCATAGAGCGCATCGCGATGCGAATCAAGACACTCCGAGCGCGTCAAAAGATCACGCAGGCTGAGTTGGCCAAGCGGGCCGGCATCAGTCACGGCTACCTCGCGCGCTTGGAAATCGGGATGCAGGATCCGACGATCACGACGATCGAGAAGTTGGCGAAGGCGCTCCGAGTGAAGGTGCGGACGCTGCTCGATTAAACGCAGGAGCCCCCGCGGCGGCGGTCACCGCCCGGGGGCATGGCCCACCAACCCGAACCCCCGATGAGGAGGACGAGACGATGGACACGCAGACGATACCGCGGCCCTCTCCGCTCGACAAGATCTTCCGGCTGCACACGCCGACCTGGCGGACGACGCCACCGACCTGCATCAGCTGCGGTGCGCCGATCCGAAACCTCGAGGACTGGCTCGCGAGTGAGTGCCCGGGCGCCGCGGCAGCCGAGCAGAGGGCCGCGTGATGGCCGCGCGGCGGACGTTCAGGGGCCGGGAGGAGCGGGCGTTGACCAAGAAGCTCCTCGCGCAGATCGGCAAGTGCACCCGATACGAGGAACGCCTCGAGAAGCGCCGGCTGGTCATGGCTCAGGCCGTGAAGTGGTTGCAGCAGGGTCGGCCGGCGCAGGTGGTGCTGGCGCTAATCCAGGAGCAGATTCCGGACGCGGTCAGGGTGATTGACAAGGGGTCGGCCGACGAGGAGTGGCTTCGCCGGCAGATCGAGGGCCTGGGGGAGGGCGGGTGATAACGCGTCCAGTCACGTCCCGACTTCCGCGGTGGAAGTCGACAGGACCTGGGCCGTGAGCATAGCCGAGCTGACCACGTTGGTCGAGCGAGCGATCGGCGGGCTCACAGGCCCGACCGGCCAAACCCTCTTGGCGGTCCTGATCATCGTCGGGGTGATCGTCGGCGTGGTGCTGGGCCTCGTGACGTCGGCGCGTCGGCGTAAGGCCCTGCAGCGGCACCGCGTGCTGGAGATGCAGCACGAGCTCGAGCGCTTCGTCGAGCACGCCGAGCAGGGGCTCACGCCGGTGTCTACGCACCTGATCCTGCAGAAGGACGCGTACGCGGTGCTCGAGGAGTCCTCCGCCCTCTTCGAGACGCGCGCCTATCGTGTGTACGGCGGCGCGGGGACGCGCATCAAGGGCATCTACATCGGTGGGGGCGCCTCCGAATCGCACCAGCGCCTGCGCGAGATCGACACCGGGACGCTGACGCTGACCACCAAGCGCCTGATCTTCGACGGCACGCACGAGAACCGCAACGTCCGGCTCTCCGACCTGTTGTCAGTCTCAATCCCCTGGTCTGACGCGATCGAGGTGAGCTCGCAGAAGCGGGCCAAGAGCCAGGTCTTCCGCGTGAGGAATCCACTGATCTGGACGACGATCGTCAGATCGGTGGCGGCGGGGAAGTTCTCAAAACGAGAGAGAGTCGAAGAGCCCTGAGGGGCCCTCGCGATAACAATCGCCCGATGACCTGGTCCGGAGGCGAGTGATGGTAGACCTGCCCCTGTGGTCGACACGGCGCCAAGCCGAGGCCGCGCTGTCCGGCGAGTTGAAGCCCTTCGCGGACCTCCTGGGGGAGGCGTTCGCGGCCGTCGATAGCAGCGCGGCCCGCCTGGAGAGCCTCGGGTATCCATTCGGACTCGTCTGTGCGGTGTTCGTCATCAAGGCGCGGAATCTTGGGCTCGGTTGCTATAGCCTCTCGCTCGACGCTGTGGCCCAGGAGGCCGGCGCTTTGTTCCGGCCGTTGATCGAGCACCTCGAGCTTCTGACCTACTTAAAGTTGGACCAGGCGCGGGTCAACGAGGCGCTGGAGGATCGACTGCCGAGCGCCGGGGAGATCGCCCGACGGATTAAGAGCGTGCGGGAGTATTTGAACACCCATGCTTCCCACCTCTCGTTGAGTCCCGAGTCGATAAAACACGTCGTCGACCTTGGGGCCGGCCGGTTGCGGTCGACGCAGCCCTATAACGCTACGGTCCTGCGGGGCAATCTTCGCGTGCTCCTCGGGATCCTCGTTTCGATCGCGATCGAGGCGACCAATTGTCTGACGGTCGGCGCGCCGCCCGGCTCTATCGACGACGGGCATCTCAATACCGTCGAGAGCCTACAGCAGCGGGCATTCGGGTTGATCGAACGGGATGAGTGAGCCGTGACCGTCGACGATGTCGTCGAGGCGATCTTCCGCGTGCTGTGCGACCACCGGCGGGCGCAGGGCCCGGCGGCCGACCTGAGCCTCGCGGAGCTCCGGCTAGCCCTGGGGGTAACGGAGCCTCAGTTGAAGGAGGCCATCCGCGTGCTCCGGATCTCGAGCGATCTGTTCATCGCGTTCACGGCACCGGCCCGGGATCGGGTGAGGCTGGGGTCTTCGTGGCGGGATCGGTGCGCGGAGGGGGGGCTCTGAGATGATCAGGCTCTACCAAGGCAGCGGGTCTGGCGAGATCAACCTTCTGGGGCAGCCCCTCCCGCCTGAGGAGTGGCGCAGGCTCAGGGACAATGTCGTCCGGCTCCTGAAGGCCCGGAATCATCGGCTGGCAGCACAGCTGCTCGAGTCCATCCCCTTCGAGCTCCACGACGGGACGAATTTCTTCGGCGACGAGTTCTCCCTACTGTACCTGTCCGCGCCCCTCGAGCAGTATGTCGAGATCGCCGAGCGGCACGAGGATCCGGCAGGGAAGCAGGCGTTTCGGGAGATCGCGACCGCGATCACCGAGGTGGGGCCGCCCATCCGTTTCATCGCGGTCGCCCTCGATGCCAAGGCGGTCCCGCCGGTCGCCAGCCCGATCCTCGAGGTGACGTCCGATGCCGTTGAGAGATCGCTGGCCGATGCCGAGCGGCTGATCCACGCCCGCGGCGCGGTCAGCGGCGTCGATCGAGTGCATACCGCGTTGCATGGGTATCTCCGCGCAGTGTGCGCCAAGCTCGAGATCGCCGTTCCTGACGACGCAGGGATCACGCAACTGTTCAGGCTCGTCCGCGAGAATCACCCGGCACTGGCACCCGCGGGCCCGCGAGGCGAGGACATCGATCGTATTGCTCGCGCGCTGGCTACGATTCTGGACGCCCTGAACCCCCTGCGGAATCGCGCCAGCCTGGCCCACCCGAATGAAGCTGTGCTTGGCGAGGCGGAGGCGATGCTCGTGATCAACACCATTCGAACGCTCCTGCACTACCTGAACGCGAAGCTCGGAGGAGCATAATGGCCCGTCACGTAGACCCAGGGGAGAGGGAGACCGTGCCGACCGAGCGCCCTACGTGGAGCCGGAAGAAGAAGGACCAGGCGCCGCGCGGGGTGTTCCGACATCCGTCCGGGGTGTGGGCGATCCGCTACACGTGCGGGAGCGGGCACCTCCACCAGGAGCGCGTCGGGCCGATCAAGGGGGAGGCGATCGCGCTCTACCATACGCGCCGCGCGCGCGCCCTCGACGAGCTCGGCTGGTGCCCTGCGCAGGAGCGGGCCGCGGCCCGGCTGCGAGCAGATCAAGCGATCACGTTCCGCGCGTACACGGCCGACTACACGACCTGGGCGAAGGGCGCTCATCGGTCCTTCCGCAACACGGCCTCCGAGGTCCGGCGCCTGGCCGCCCACTTCGGC
>Ga0187893_10007420_pt1 | contig 17973 bp, 11 predicted proteins | sample MA1701074metaG_FD_139574 | JGI IMG/M metagenome (GOLD analysis project Ga0187893, IMG submission 139574) | White microbial mat communities from a basaltic lava cave in the Kipuka Kanohina Cave System on the Island of Hawaii, USA - MA170107-4 metaG ... | reverse complement strand
GATATCACCATCAATCTCGAAGCGGCGCAACGCGCGATTCACGACTGCATCGCCAGGCCGCTGGGCATTGATCTAGTTCGCGCGGCCGACGGTATTCATCGTATCGCCAACTCGAACACGCTGCGAGCTCTGCGCGCTGTCTCTACGGAACGTGGACGCGACCCACGGGAGTTTACACTCGTTGCGTTTGGCGGCAACGGCCCCGTGCACGCGGTGAACCTCGCCCACGAACTCCTGGTGAAGCGGACGCTCGTGCCACCCTTGCCCGGCCTTTTCAGCGCTGTGGGACTGCTCTTCGGCGGCGTCGAACATCACGATGCACGCAGTTGCCAGCTCGCCGGAGAAACCTTCACGGCGGCTGTCGTCCAGCGACTGGTGGAGGAGATGCAGGAAGCGATGAGTGCGAAGTTCCTGAATGAACATTATGCGTTGGATCAAGTCTCGTTCTCAACCGACGTGGAAATGCGATACTTGGGCCAAGCATCGGAGATTCGGCTCTCGATTCCGACCGAGCGACTCACTCAGGAGACACTGAGGATTGTTGAAGAGCGCTTCAAAACGGAACACGAACGCCTCTACGGCCATCGCTCCAATCCGCACAATCCGGTCGAGATCGTTGCGGTGCGTTTGATCGGACGCGCGGGTGCCTACGACGGCGCCTGGCAGCTGCGTCCGGCTGAACGCGTCGATGCGCAAATCCAATCGAGTCGTCGTGCCTACTTTGGTGACAGAGGGGAGATGGTGGACACACCGGTAATTTCACGCAACCAGCTCGACAAGCCGGAGACCGGACCGCTTCTGATTGACGAGTATGACTCGACGACAGTTGTCCCGCCCGGCATGCGGGTCTGGCGGGATGAACACGAAAACCTGGTGATTGAACCCAGGTTCGAGCGCATTCGTTCGAGCATCGAGCCGGCGAGTCCGGCAAACAACTAGAGGGCCGATGAGGGCGTCACCGGATCCAATCACACGCGAGATCATCCAGAACGCGTTGGCCGCGGCGGCGGACGAAATGTCCCTGGCGCTTTACCGAACTGCCTATTCGACGATTGTCCGCGATTGCCTGGACTACTCGACCTCGCTGTGCGACGAGGCCGGTGAAATGATTGCACAGGGCGTCACAATCCCCCTGCACATCGGCGCAGTTCCCACCGCCATGTCAGCGCTGTTTAGAACGTTTGGTGACGAGATCCACGAAGACGACGTCTTCGTCATGAACGACCCGTTCGATGGCGGGATGCATGTTCCAGACATCTTCATCGTTAAACCGATTTTCTGGAATGGCGAACGTGTGGCGTTCGCTGTCGCCACGGCTCACCATCTGGATCTGGGGGGCCGGGTGCCAGGCAGTTCAGCCTGTGACAACACCGACATTTTCCAAGACGGTTTCCGCGTTCCGTGGTTGAAACTCTACGACCGGGGCCAAGTCAATGAGACCTTCTTCACGCTGTTTCGCGCCAACATTCGCGTGCCGCACATGACGGTGGGCGATGTCCGCGCACAGCTGGCCGCCTGTCACATTGGAGAACGAGCGATCCACGAGTTGATCGAACGTTATAGCTTGGAAACCTTCCGAGCGTGCGTGGCGGACTTAATTGATTACACCGAACGCTTGATGCGTGCCGAGATCGGAACATGGCCGCAGGGTCAATACTCATTCACAGACTACCTGGACAGTGATGGCTGTGGCGGCCCCCGGGTGAAGCTTCATGTCGCGCTTACCGTCGCAGGCGACTCGCTGATGGCCGACTTTACCGGCACATCACCTCAAATGCGTGGCGCGATGAATTGCACCGTGTCGTTCGTCATCGCTGCGGTCGCCGTCTGTATACGTTCGGTCATGCAGGAGAGCGTGCCCAACAACTCCGGTATCTTCCGCCCGTTGACCATCATTGCGCCGCCTGGCACCGTCGTCAACCCGGTGATGCCGGCAGCGTCCTCGATGCGTGGTGTGACTGGCTTCCGCCTCGTGGACACGGTCTTTGGCGCGCTCGCACAATTCCTGCCCGACCGTGTCTTTGCAGCCAGCGAGGGCGGTAACACGCTCGTGATCATCGGGGGCGACCGCGCCGATCGGCGTCCGTATGTCTACTACGAATTGATGACAGGCACATGGGGCGCGCGTCCGGATCGCGACGGCAACGACGGCCTGTGCAACGTCTGTAACATTGCCAGCAACATTCCGATCGAGCAGGCCGAATGCGAATATCCTATCCGCATCGAACGCTACGGCTTCGTGCGTGACAGTGGCGGCGCCGGCAGGTTCCGAGGCGGTTTGTCGGTCGAGCGCGAGTGGAGGTTGCTTGCCGGCGACTGCCATCTCACCATTCGTTCGGACCGCCGCGACCATCCTCCGTATGGCTTGCAAGGAGGCGGCAATGGAACCCCGTCGAACAACATCTTGCATCACACCGACCGAGCGGAGGTTCTACCGACGATGATCTCGACACGGATAACGGCAGGCGAAACGCTTTATCACAAGCAGCCCGGGGGTGGAGGCTATGGCGATCCGCTGGACCGTTCACCGGCTGCCGTGGCTTGGGACGTCAAGAATGACAAGATTTCGTTATCGGCAGCGCGCGAACGCTACGGTGTCGTGCTGCAAGCGTCGACTCTGACGATCGATGATGCGGCCACGTCCGAACTGCGTACGAGTATGCGCCCAGGAACACATGAGCGGGTGAGGTAGCATCCACGAACCGCCGACCCGCATTGTTCACCCACCGTAGCATCGCGTGGCAGAAAGCGGAGCGAAGCTGCGGTCTCATCTTGAAACCAACTATGAATCCAGCTCCCACACGAATAGTCGGCCTAGGGTGCGATCGGGTGCGCACGATGCCCTGTCAGGCGAACAGGACGATCACCTTGTACTGGCGAATGCTCGCGCAGAAAGGTGAAACTATCCGACAGATTCCACCGATCTCAGCAACGGACTATGTCCCACCCAAAACGAGCGAAGAATGAATCCTCCCCTCCTGATTTCCAGTGGAACGATCGTGGATGGCCGGGGCGGCGAGCCGTTTGTCGGTGACGTCCTGATCTGTGATGGAAGAATCACGGAGATTGGAAGCTTCTCCAGACCGGAGGAGCTGCGAATACTCGACGCGACGGGACTCGTTGTTGCGCCTGGTTTCATTGACATCCACAGCCATTCGGATTTCACGATCTTCAACGATCCGCGTGCCGTCAGTTCGATTACCCAAGGCGTGACCCTCGAAGTGGTCGGCAATTGCGGCCATGGATGCGCGCCGATCACCACGCCTGAACTCTTCCAGCACAATATTTACGGATATGAGCCGGGCATGGAGATGCCGTGGCGCACCGTCGGGCAATACCTCGAGGTGCTGGAATCCCGACGACCTGCCGTCAACGTGATTGCCCTCGTTCCCAACGGGAATTTACGTTTAGCAACGCTTGGTCATGCAGATCGGCCCGCAAGCGGCAGTGAGCGGGCACACATGTGCAGCCTGTTGGAGCAAGGAATGGAGGAAGGCGCCTGGGGGTATTCCACGGGGCTTGAGTACAGTCTTGAGAGCGGTTGTAGCGAGGAGGAAGTTGCACAACTCTGCGGTGTGGCTGCGAAAGCCGGAGGGTTCTACGCCACGCATACACGCAACCGGTTCGGCGAGGCGCGCGAGACAATTGAAGAAGCAATTCGCACTGGTGAACGCACCGGTGTGCCGCTGCAGATTTCTCACCTCTCCAGCGTCTCACGGCTGGCGACGAATCGCCACTGGGCCATCGAGCAGGCCATCGAACAAGTGGAGAGCGCCCGCCAGCGCGGCCTCGATGTCTGCTACGACATGCACACGCGAGCCTTCGGGATGACAAATCTAAGTAACGCGGTTCCCGCTTCGGCTGTCGAAGGAACACGCGCCGACATTGTCGCCAGGCTGGGCAGCCAGAGGGTGCGGGACAGGATGCGCGCCTATCAGAGCATTGTCACCTCTCTCGCCCAGATGGGCTGGGACAAGATGTTGCTCTTTAATTGTCCCAGGCATCCCGAACTCTCACGCAGGAGTATCGCCGAACTTGGCCAGGAGTGGGGACTCGATCCCTTCGACACCATCTGCAAGATTCTGGTTGAGGAAATAGAATCCCTGCACAGCGTGCTCGTTCTAGGATATGTCTACAGTCCAGAACTAACGCATTTTGCTTTCGACCACCCCTCCTGCATGCCCGGTTCGGACGCTACCTCCTTGGCACTCGATCAAAACCTCCGCGGTGCCCTCATTCAGGGGGCTTTCACATGGGCGGCATGGTTTTGCCGGTACTTCGTGCGTGACACCAAACGGTTCACCATACAGGAAGGGGTGCGGCGGCTAACCGGTTTGCCTGCACAACGACTCGGCCTGAAAGATCGCGGCACCCTGTGCACAGGAGCGTGGGCAGACATCGCCATCTTCGACCCGCTTACTTTCCGCGAGCGCGGGACGGACTTTGAGCCTGGACAGATCGCCGAGGGAATGAAGCATGTGTTGGTGAATGGTGAACTTGCGGTGAGAAATGGCCGGCTTAGCGAAACCCGCAGCGGCCGGGTGCTGCGGCACGCCTGAGACTGTAAACCTAGTTCAGAAATAGCATTGCTGGGAGATGTTTAACACGCCGAGTATGGGAATCTGGGTCATCCTAAAAGAAACATCGGTCTCTCCACCGCGGGCAATCTTTGAGGCCGGCACTGCGAAGTCGGCAATTGACTACAGGGTCAGATGCCGCGGGTCGTCCCTGAAGGCCGTTGACCCGTCATACGGATAGGTATCCAACCAGGAGCGACCACGTGTCCTTTCTTAACGGAAGTCCGTTCAGATTTGTTTCTCTGGCTGTCAGCTGTTTGTTTTTTGTCCTGCTCCAAGGGCAAACCACGAACTCGGGGGACGCCGCCCACTATCGTTGGCTTAATGTAACGAACGACGCCGCGTACGCACCCCGCGACGGCGCCGGGGCTTTGGTCTTCCAGAACAAGATGTGGCTGATTGGCGGGTGGAACCCCAGGAACAAAGTCTATTTCCCTCGCATCTGCAACAACCAGGTCTGGAATTCGACCGACGGGACGACTTGGAAGCTCGTTAAACCCAACACTTTTCTGGACGCCAAATTCGACGCCACGAAGGATTGGGAAGGCCGGCACACCGCCGGTTACGTCGTGTACAAAGGCAAAATGTGGATCGTTGGCGGAGACGTGAACCAGGGACATTACCACTTCAACGTGTGGAACTCGACCGACGGGCAGACGTGGGCTTACGTGAACAAGGACAAGCCCGTTCCGTGGGGGCCGCGAGCACTGCATTACACGGCCGTGTTCCAGAACAAGATTTGGGTCATGGGTGGACAAACCGTGCCGCAGTTCGCCAAGTCCGATGAGGTGTTCTACCGGGATATCTGGAACACGACAGACGGCGTCAACTGGCAGAAGGTAACACCGAACGAGCCTTACTGGCCGCAGCGTGGGATGATTGGCGGCAGCGTCGTGTTCAATGGCCGCATCTGGATTTTGGGCGGCGGGACGTATGACACGCCGAAGATTCCACACCGCAAGTTCTTCAACGATGTGTGGAGTTCAGCGGACGGCGTAACGTGGACCCGACACGTCGAGTCCGCGCCGTGGGCGCCACGCCAGTATCACGATGTTGCCGTCTTTGATGGGCGGATGTGGATAATGGAAGGCTACGACCAGATCAGCGGCAACCGCAACGATGTGTGGTATTCCTCCGACGGCGTCAAGTGGCACGAAGTTCCCAACACGCCGTGGAAGCCACGCCACGCCGCCAGCATCTTCGTCTTCGACGACGCCCTGTGGATGGTCGCCGGAAACAACATGGAAAAGGACGTCTGGAAGCTGATACGCACGGCACCCTGACCCATCAGAGTTTTCCGCGCAAACTGCCGACAGGACCCTGATACCTCAACGAACGGCTGAAATGACTGAGGGCATGCAGTCATTGACAGCCCGAGGGGGCATCCGTGGTGCAGGGACCAATGATTCACCTTACGACCTACCTGACCTAGATTTGCGTCATTGTCCTTGACGCGATTGACGAACTTCATGGTTACTGCTTCTCCAAAAGTGCCAAATGATCGAGGACTACCCGTGACTGTGCTTCGCCAAATAAACCCGGTTTCTGGCACGACCAATCGAACATCTGATTCACGCCTTGTTTAATAGCGACGGCTGCACTTAAAAATGAACGGGGCAAGGACCGCGGAGGAAGTTGGCTTCTTTGGTGTCCCGTTGCCGGGCTCAGATGAGTTACGGTGACGCCTGAATCCTTTACAGTATTTGGTTGTGCTTTTTACCAATTAGAAAAACGGTAGCCAACGATGTTCCCGTATGTATAATGCTCGCGTCCCATTAAACAGTCGTTTCAATGCTTGGCGCGAGTTCAGTCTTGAAGAGGAGATCCTAGATGATCGTTGATTGTCATACTCACGTAATGTGGTATCCGGAGCATATCGGAGAACGCACTGCTGAAGAAGCACTCGCTTCCAAGTTAGTCAAGCTCAAGCGTTCTGGCGGCGAAGCCTACAAGGCGCACTTAGACAAACACTCTTATGACGCCAAGCCTGAAGATCACTGGAAAGCCTCAGAAACATCAGACAAAGTGGTTGTGTTTGGCTTACAAGCCAAGGCGGTTGATATCTGGGTGCCCAACGAGGTGATAGCGGATTATGTCAAGCAACACCCAGAGAAGCTGGAAGGTTGGGCGTCAGTTGATCCGAACCAACCGGACTGTGTGGAGCAGTTGGAACACTGTATCAACGTCTTGGGTCTCAAGGGACTGAAATTGGGCCCTGTTTACCAACATTTTGATCCACAGGACCGAAAACATTGGCCGCTGTTCAAGAAATGCGAGCAACTGGGGCTCCCGATCATGTGGCACCAGGGAACCACGTTTCCCAGTCGTGCCAAACTGAACTGGGGGCTGCCACTCCAGCTTGAAGATATCGCCATGGATTTCCCGGATTTGAAGATGATCATAGCGCACCTGGGTCATCCGTGGGAACAGGACACGGTGGTGCTCATTCGTAAGTGCCCTAATGTCTACACGGACATCAGCGCGGTTCACTACCGTCCTTGGCGCTATTGGCAAGCCATGGTGACGGCGATGGAATACGGAGTTGAACACAAGATACTGGTTGCTTCAGATTTTCCTTCGGCGACCATAGACAATGTCATCAAGGGTCTGCGTAACGTAAACAACCCAGTTGAGGGAACTCGCTTGCCGCAGATTTCCAAGGAGATTCAGGATCTGATTATCTATGAGAACTGGAAGAGCTTCTTTACACAATGGTCCTGATCCGTTGACGAATACCGACGTCAGGTCATTCATCACAGCTTTCGTCTCCAGAACCTACGAACCGCCATCGCCTTCGGTCAGGGTGTGAGGTTGATGTTTTTACTTCAGACAGCGGATGCTGTTTCTGCCGCAAGCAAGAAATAGACAACTGGGCTTCCCTGCCCCGACACACAACTGCCAACGCAGTTATTCGGAGGAATCGCAGCTTTGACACCAGAGCGATTAGAACGTGTCATGCAACTGCACCGACAAGCGCCGGTGATAGATTGCCACAATGACAGCCTGCAGGCGGTTCTGCAGGGCGACCCGCGCTACAACCCGTTGAAACATCGCCCTGCCAAGCCAAGGCGGCTGTGGCAAAAAGGCGAGTCCGGTCATTGGGACTTTCCCCGCGCGCTCGAGGCAGGACAGACGGCACAGGTCACGAATTTGCTCGTGCCGTGGCGCAAAGGAGGAGCCTACATCAGATCAATTCTCAAGGCTTACCAACAACTGCAAGCAGACTTGGCGGCAGCCCCTCAAATGGCCCTGCTAGCGACGACAGCAGCGGACATTGATCGGGCACATAGCGAAGGGAAGGTAGCAGTGCTGCTGACGATCGAGGGAGGAGAGGGCATCGATGGCGACCTCGACTTGCTGCATGTCTATCATCAGTTGGGCGTTCGCAGTATGGGCCTTACCTGGATGTACCGCAACGCTATAGCGGAGGGCAACTGGGAAGACACAGGGGCTGGCCTGAGCGACTTCGGTCGGCAAGTCGTGCAGGAGATGAACCAGTTGCACATGCTGATCGATGTAGCCCATGCCACTGAGCAGACGTTCTGGGACACGCTTGAAACTTCAAAGGACGCCGTTATCTGCTCGCATACCTCCTGCCGCTCGATGGTCAAAGACTTTCACAGCCACGCCCCGAGCCGATACTTGAGCGACGAACAAATGACGGCTCTGGCAAAGAAGGGCGGCGTGCTTGGCATCTTCTTCTCCGCGAATCGCGAGTTGGACGACGACACGGCTGATGCGACCGCCCTGGCTCGCTTCATCGCCCATGCGGCATCGGTTTGTGGTGCCGCTCATGTCGGCCTTGGCTCGGATTTCGACGGTGGCTTCCCACCCCATGGTCTGGAGGACATTCGCGGCCTGCCAAACCTGACCAGCGCTCTGATCGACCTCGGCTTCTCTGATAAAGAGTTGCTTGGATTTTTGGGTTCCAACTGGTTGCGTGTCTTCCGTGAGGTGTTAGGAGCTTGACGCGGCAGCGTTAGTCAGCTTGGCACTCTTTAAGGAATGGCCAGCCTCTTGATCCTCATCGCCACCATTGTGGCTTTCTTAACTGAGCGCCACTTGTGCGGCCTTCTTCAATCTTTCGAATGACGCTGCAACCGTCGTTTCGGAAACCAAGGAGCTAGGATGAAGCCAAACGAACTAAGACGACAGCTGAGAGGGGTGCTAGCTTTTGCCATCACGCCCTTCAAAGACGATTTCGAGTTGGACGTCAAGGGACTCGAGAAAAACATCGGTGCCATGTGCCAGTCGGGAGTGCACATGATCGTCTGTGCCGGGGGCGTCGCTGAATTCTACTCTCTCAACCTGGAGGAATATCGACAGGTGATCCGAACTGCGGTGCGGGTCGCAGAGGGCCGAGTTCCCGTTTTAGCGGGGATTGGTCACAGCACCCGGATTGCCTGTGAACTGGCTCGGTTTGCTGAATCTGAAGGCGCCAGCGGACTCATGATCAATCCCTTCTACTTCGTGGAACCAGATTTAGAGGGTCTCTACAAACATTATGAAGCATTGGCGGAGGCGTCCAGCCTGGGACAGATTATCTTTAGCACGGGTCACTTTGCCTACACGCCAGAACTGGTGGAACGCTTAGCTCAGATTGAAAACGTGATCGGATTGAAAGATGAGGTTGGTGACCTCAAAACCTTTGTGGCTACCGTGGAGAGAGTGCGAGATCGGCTGGCTTGGATCAACGGCATGGCTGAACCTCTAATAACAGCTTACTTCGCCTGCGGGGCTACCAGCTTCACTACGGGGATAGCCAATTTTGCGCCAGACATTCCTCTGTCCGTTTACCGTGCCGCCGAAACTGGCGACTATGCCACCGTCCGGAAACTCGTAACCTCAAAAGTATCGGCCATCGCTCGACTTCGGGCCAAGCGCAAAGGTTATGCAACAGCCGTTTTAAAGGAAGCCATGAACCTGCTGGGACTGCCGGCAGGGCCCTGCCGGCTTCCGTTGACGCCCTTACTGCCTGAGGATCGACAGGCATTGACGACTATCTTGAGAGACCTGGAGCTGCTGAAATGAAAGTCGATTATTCTCTCGTCTTCGCGAGTGAACCTTGAAGTCAACTTAGTTCGCACCGGTGTCGTAAGGCTACAAAGATTGCGAGGTAGGCTCAGGAAGGACTGACTCCGTGCACTTATCGAAGACAATGGCTCAGCAGGATTGGCGTTCCTGGTTGTTGCCCTTTTATCTTTGTGGCGCCATGTTCCTGGCTTATATGGCCCGGCAGTCGTTGTTCTCAATTTTCCCGATTCTTCGGAAACAGCTTTTCTTTTCGGAGGTCCAGTTAGGATTAACGGGCACCGTTTTCCTGTGGACTTATGCGTTGGCGAATCCAATCACTGGTTATCTGGGTGACCGTTTTTCCAAAAAAAACCTGATTGTGGCCGGCATTATTCTTTGGAGCGGCTGTACCTTCATGATTGGCACTACCCAGTCGGCTTCCGGTTTGCTGGTCTGGCGTGGTGCCTTGGCTCTTACTCAAGCACTTTACCTTCCCGCAGCCGTGGCTTTGATCGTCCAGGTGCATTCAGAAAACTCTCGCTCCAAGGCGCTCTCCGTCCACGGCGCCGGGCAGTTCATCGGAATTATTGTCGGAGGTTGGTATGGAGGATTTGCTGCCGAATGGCTGGGTTGGCGTTCGATGTTGTGGATTCTCGCGCTCGTCACGGCGATGTATGGCGTGGCCCTCGCCTTTATCGTTAACGAGAAGGGAGACACCGCTTCTCCCAGGTTAGATCGCAGTCAATCCGCCTCTAAACCGGCGGCCCAGCTCCCAAACACTTTACTGACTCCGACCTATATGAGCTATTGCTTCAGTTTCTTTTCCATCTGCGCGATCTTGTGGGTTATCTACACCTGGTTGCCGGACATCGTAAAAACGAAGTTCAACCTGAGCCTGGCAGATGCGGGTTTAGTCGCCACACTCTACGTCCAAGTGCCCATGATAGTCGCCATTTTCGGCGGCGCCTTTCTTGGCGATCGTCTGATGAAACGCGACAAGCGGAGCCGGCTGTTCATCATGATCAGTGGATTGACTCTCTCTTGCCCCTTCATTTATTTCATAGCACGAGCTGAAACCTTGGAACAGCTGAAACTGGCAGCCCTTGGCTATGGCTTTTTCAAAGGCGTATTTAGCTCAAATTTCTTGGCCTCACTGAGTGACATACTTCCGGTAGACAGACGAGGCTTCGGGATTGGATTCTGTAACAGCATCGGCGCGTTGGCTGCCGGACTGTCGGCTTACCTGTTCGGCTTGCTGAAGACCCAGTTTTCGATTGAAACCCTATTCGGGTTTGCCGGAGTACTTGGCCTGGTCGCCACGAGCCTTCTTATGATTACACTTTGGCTCTTCTTCCTGCGGGACTACGAGCAGGTTCATCCGAAGCTCAACCAAGCCCTACCCAGTCCCGGTTAATCATCGTCTTACTGGGTCCCGCAAGCCGAGCGGGTGAGTAATAGTGCTGTCCCCCGAATCGGCAATCTCGACTTCCGCTTAGGGGTCAACAACAATATTGCTGGCCTTGCATTGCCGATGGGGATTTGACAACTCTAAGTTCCAACGGAGAAGAACACTCAATGAGCTCCAGAATACTGCTTCACGAACTGTCTCGAGAGGAAGCGCGGGATCTCGCACCCAAAGCCCTGATCATCTTGCCGGTGGGAGCCGTCGAACAGCATGGTCCGCACTTACCGGTGGGTACTGATTTCTTAACAATCGAATATCTGGCCAGGGAATGTGCCGCTGCCGTTGCATCTGAAATTCCCATTCTCGTTGCCCCCACTCTGCCCTTTGGATCGTCTCAACATCATCTACCCTTTGGGGGCACGATGTCTCTTAGCACTGAGACCTACTATCGTGCCGTATACGAACTAGCCGAGTCGCTGATCACTTGTTCGTTCCGACGTATCTTCATTCTCAATGGGCACGGAGGAAATCATGAGGTGGTCCAACTCGTCGCACGAGACCTGGCATTGAAACATTCGGCACATTTGGCAGCGGCCTCGTACTGGACCGTGGCCTGGGATGCATTAATCGATGAACAGGCCCACGTTCCTGGCCGGTTGCCAGGCCATGCGGGTACCTTCGAGACCTCCCAGATCATGGCGTTGCGTCCCGACTTGGTCCGGGAGCCGCGTCCTCATCGGGAAGGAGTTATCGGCTCTGATCCCCGCAGCTTTTACAGCCCATACCGATTGGAAAAGCACGGAGCATGGCAAGACATCGATGGCTATAGCGATAGCCCCGACCGAGGTGACGCCAGCCGTGGAAAAGACTATCTGGCAGCCATCGTCAAGTCCCTGGGCAAGACAATGCTGGAGTTCTACTCAGCAACTGACTAGGTCGAACCTCAAACAGCATTCGCTTGAAAGGCTCTCACCTTCGTTTATGAGCAATCAACAACGGTCTGGCAGGTGAGCATCCAATAAGCGGCGTTTAAGAAGACTTCCATAAGTTTTGAAGAGCTTGAGAACAAGACGGTGGCTTCGTCTCCTCATGACACTCTGTCAACATTGTCGACATACGAATTAACAAGATTCAACGAGGCTATCTCCACGTTTGCGACTGTCAAGCCGACAAAGTGCGCACTTCGACTACCTCCACGATTCCGTCAAGGTTATGCCTACTACCTCGAGAACCATGGAGTACGGAGCATACGTACAGAAAACCGGCCGACCTCGTGATACCTGCGCTTAAGCCTGTGTTGCTGCACGTCAGCGCTCAGGAACGAACGTAGTAAGAATTCGGTTCGCACGAAAATCAATACGCTCTTTTGTGAAAGCTCAGTTCGATTGATTCCGAAGGGGAGGCATCAGATTGAATACGTCAGGCATCTCGATTCGTTTGGACTTGAGAATTCCAATGCGCGATGGGGTCCGGCTCTACGGAGTCCTTTATCATCCCTCACAGGGAGATTGTTTCCCTGTTCTGTTGATTCGCTCCATCTACGACACTCAACATCCACGCTACGTGGAATGGGCCAGCCGGTTCGCCCGGAGCGGCTATGCGGTGGTTCTGCAAGACTGCCGTGGACGGTACGAATCAGAGGGCGAGTGGCGACCCTACATTGACGAGGCTCAGGATGGCTTTGACACGCAGCAATGGATCGGCGCTCAACCTTGGTGTGACGGTAATATCGGGACTTTCGGGATCTCGTATCCAGGATTTACCCAGGTTCTTCCAGCTCCTCTTCGCTCTCCCTTTGTCAAGGCGCTTGTTCCTATCGCCAATCAGGAAGACAACTATGGCCATTTCCGCTGCGATGGCGTCCTGCAGCTCCAGAACGCCATGAACTTCATCTGGCTCGGCAATCGGACAAAACAAGAAGTTGCAAGGAATCTTGTCGATTGGTCAAAGGTCTATCGCTCCCTTCCGCTCATCACCGCTCTTGACGAGATCGCCGATCGTCCATTCTATCGCGACATCATTCGCCATTCCTGCTTTGATGAGTTTTGGAAGTCCTACAGCATGAAGGAGAAATATAGCGACGTGGAAGTTCCGGCTTATTTTATTACGGGGTGGTATGACAATCTTGTGCGAGAGATGTTCAGATGTTTCCATGGTTGGAAAACTCAAGCGCGGACCGCAGCGGCGCGGAAGCAGACTAAGTTGATGGTTGGGCCATGGACTCACTCTCAGATCGGTGGCCCTGTGCCTGGGGATATCACGATGGGGCCGGATGCCATTGTCGATATTCCAGCTGAGCATTTACGTTGGTACGACCGAAGGTTGAAGGGCATCCGGAACGGTCTGGATGAAGAAGCACCCATTCGACTTTTTGTCATGGGGGAAAACCGGTGGCGAGATGAGTGGGAATGGCCTCTGGCTCGAACCGAGTATCGGAAGTTCTACCTTCACAGTGGCGGCCGAGCTAACTCGATGTTTGGGGACGGGGAACTAAGCACGAGCCCTGGCCAGGGGGAAACACCTGACCGATTCAGCTATGATCCGGAGAATCCGGTGCCGACTCTGGGTGGACAAAGCATGTTCGTCGTCGACTCGGGTCCCAGAGACCGCCGACCGGTAGAAAGACGGGACGACGTGCTCGTGTATTCCACCCCTCCGCTTACCCAGAGTATAGAGGTCACTGGACCTATCGTCGTGATTCTGTATGCCTCGTCGAGCCAACTGGATACAGACTTCACGGCTACTCTCGTGAATGTTCAGCCTGGAGGAGCAGCAATCAATCTTTGCGAGGGAGTCGTAAGGGCTCGTTTTCGGGAATCCTTTGAGAGGCCCACCCTGATGGAGCCTGGCACCATCTACAAGTTCGAAATCAGTCTCTGGGAAACCAGCAATCTTTTCAAAGTTGGTCACTGCATTCGCCTTGATATATCCAGCAGCAATTTCCCGCGATTCGATCGGAATCTGAATACAGGAAGCACACCTGGGCTCGATTCCGACATAAGAGTGGCTCACCAGACTATCTATCATGATGCAAACCACCCTTCCTGTCTTCTCTTGCCAGTCATACCAAGATAGGATTTGTCCGGCCAAGCGCAACGCTCAGGGTGGGACTTGATAAAGGAATCTTGAAACAGCGGCCTGGTTGATAAAATTCCGGACTTAGACAACAGTATGTCGCTGTCCTTCCGGTATCGCGCAATCGCGGGCCGCCATTAAGCCGGCAATGTTCAAGCAACCCGTAACATAATGCAACTCCACTCGTTCCGTGCCCCTATCAATAAACTCATCGCAGATTTCATCGAGGTATTGTCGTTAGCTATATGAGTCACTTATCACACATGAAGATAAAGCCCACTGAGATCTTGAGAAGGCTTGGAGCAAAGGAGTCTATAGACTCAATCTGTCAAGCAGCTGGCATTGACCGGGAAGGGTTTGAGCTTTGGTGGATCACAGAAGCGGCATCGCGAGTTCCAGACATGACCGGCGATCGACTGGTTGAAGTGAACAGCGATGTCAGGATCGATAGGGATGAGTGGGGTATTCCTCATGTGTTCGCCGACAACGATAGGGATTTGTTCTTCGGATTTGGCTACGCCATGGCACAGGACCGCCTGTTCCAGCTCGATTACTTGCGCCGCAAGGCGACCGGCCGTCTGTCGGAAGTACTGGGTAAGGACGGGTTGGAGTCTGATTTGCTGGTTCGGACCGTCGGTATTCACCGCATTGCTGCGAGCGAAGAGAATTGTTTGCCGTTGGAGACACGTCACTTGCTTGAAGCCTTTTCAAAAGGCATCAATGCAGTTATCAAGGAAATGGGAGACCATCTGCCGATTGAATTTAGTTTGTTGGATTATCGCCCCGAACCTTGGTCCCCATTAGATTCGTTGGCGATCCAATGTGAGTTCGCATGGTATCTCACAGGACGCTTTCCTGTAATCGTAGGCCCTGAGTTGGCGAAGCGCATCCTCGGTGACGGAGATCTCTACAAGGCGTTTCTTCAAGGCGAGGCGGATGAAGAGAGCATCCTGCCAGCGGGTTCCTATCCTTTGAGCCCATCGGGATCAGATCCCGTGGGCGCAACGGTTGGAGATCCTGACGAAGGGCAAGGCAGCAACAACTGGGTGATCTCTGGATCCAGGAGCGTCACCGGTAAGCCGCTACTGGCAAGCGATCCGCATATTGCGTTTGGGGCGGTCTCCTGCTGGTATGAGGTACATCTGTGCGGAGGGTCGTTCAACGTCACCGGGGCCTGCTATTCAGGAGTGCCGGCAGTGCACTTGGGTCGTAACGAACATGTCGCTTGGGGCATCACCAACAATATTTGTTCGCAGCGAGATCTGTATCAGGAAAAAACAGATGCTCATCACCCAGGATGTTTTCTATATGACGACCGGTGGGAACCAGCGCGCAAGCTCGTTGAAGTGATTAGAGTAAAAGACAATGAGCCAGTTACCAAGGTAATTTGCTTCTCTCGCAACGGGCCGATTGTCGATGACATTCTGCCGCCTGCAGCTCGAAATACGGGTCCTGTCTCCTTGCGCTGGCTCGGCGCGACATACTCGGGTTGGCTGTCATCAACGCTCAGAATCAACCGGTCTAAGAAGGCATCTGAGTTTCGCCAAGCTCTCGCCGGTTGGAAGTGTCCAACCTGGAGTTTAGTGTTTGCCGACATCGATGGCCACATCGGTTATCAGTCGGCGGGCCAGATCCCTATCCGAAAGCAGTGGGAGCGAGGATACCGACCGGGCTGGGATCCGCAGCATCAATGGGTCGGGCTGGTTCCTTTCGAAGGGATGCCTCATCTCATGGATCCTGAAAGGGGTTGGATTGCTACCGCCAATAACCGACCGGCGGCTGACGATTTCCCCTACCCACTGTCAGGCACCTGGAGCAGTGGTCATCGAGCGCGTCGAATACGCCAGATGATCGAAGCGAAGGATAGACTCAGCCAACAGGATTTTCTTCGCATGCATCAAGACACACTTTCGCTGCGGGCCGTTGAATGCGTTCCCAAGTTGCTGCAGCTCTTGGAGGAAAGCGGAAACGAACGACAGGAAGTGGCACAAACGCTGGAGACCTGGAACTGCCGAATGGAAACGGACCAGATCGGCGCAACGGTCTTCGAAATCTTCTTTACTCACTGGAGTCACGCTGTCGCTAGGGAGAGATTTGGAGCCGATCTTGTGGACTTTGTAGCCGGCATGATCGGAGGACTCGCGTCGGCATTGCTCAAGGAAGACAGAGCGGGTTGGTTCAGAGATAATGCCACACGGCGAGCCGCAATTCTGGGCGCCGTAGATGCCGCTTGGCACGAAATGTCTCAACGTCTTGGCCCTGAGCCGTCGCAGTGGACTTGGGGTAATGCGCACAGGATTCAGTTGAAGCACCTGTTATCCGCCAGGGGCGACTTGGGTCAACTATTGGATCGAGGTGGACAACCCGTTGCCGGCAACGGAGTCACTGTGTGCAACACGGGCTACGACCCAAACTGGGGGGCCCTTCTAGGGGCTAACTATAGGCTCATTGCAGACCTCAGCGAGACCTCGACAGGATTGTGGGCGGTCGACGCCCAAGGAGTATCGGGCCATCCCGGCAGTTGCCACTATTGCGACCAGCTCGTTGAATGGATGAATGCGCGTTACCACCCTCTTCCGCTGGACAAGGAGACGAGCCCACCGAGGGCGCGAACCCGGTTGATACTGAGATCAACCGCCGCGTGACTATGAGTGCCCGCCGCCAGTCAATAGCGAGTGGAAACTCGGCCGTGAGGAGAAATTTAATAAGCAGTGCATTCAGTAAGGCCATACTCGGAAGTCTTATTGCGTCGTTACCGCGCTGAAGCTTCCACTGAAATGTGACAGGAGAACATATGAAACTTCTCGTTTTGAATCCTTTCGCCGGTGAAATGAAAGAGGTAGAACGATGTCGCCAGGTGGCGCGACCCGATACTGAGATCGTCTTCGAGAATATTGCCGATGTCTATCCGCTGAACTATGTCACCTACATCTACTACCGGCATCTCTGTGCCGAAGCGGTGGTGAACCGGGTCGTTAAGGCTCAGACGCAGGGATTTGATGCTGTGTTCATCTGCTGCTGTTATGATCCGGGATTATGGGAAGCACGCGAGATTGTCGACATTCCAGTGACCGCGGCCTTCGAGGCAGGTTCTCATTACGTCAACTCAATAGCTCAGCGATACTCCGTCATAGCCACTGAATACAAGACCGTCCATTGCTATAGAGAATTAGCCCGGCTTTACGGAACCAATTCAAAGCTCGCATCGGTGCGTCACATCGGCCTCTCCGCCCGAGATTCCTATCCCGACAAGATCTCTCCAGACGAAGTTGTCGTGCGTACTCTCGCAGCGGCACGCAAATGCGTGGAGGAGGACGAGGCCGAAGCTATTCTCATGGGGTGTACCCTTCAAAGTTGTCCCTTAACAGTTAGCGGAGTCGGAGATTCGCTAGGGGCACCTATCATCGACCCCGTCCTGGTAGGAATCAAAGTCACTGAGTTCATGGTGGAGGCCAGACGAGCTGGATTACCCACCCTAAGTCGTTTCGGAACGTGGCAAAAACCCCCGGCTGATGAGGTGGCTCTACTGCGGAAAGCTGGAGAGACCGTTCTATCTTCGTGATAGTCGAGGCGAAGTGAACAGCCTACCCGGCTGAAGCCACCATTCACTCAGCGTTCGATTCTGCGTTTCCATCTCGAGTCCTGCCTTGGCAGCATCCTGAAAGAATTTCAGCGCGACCTGCACTTCCCCACATGTATTTGCTCAATCTGCTCAAGTCCTTGGATGCGGGAACGGTAGCCACTTTGACACGTAGACTTGCAACATTCGCTTGGCTATAATGCCGTCACGTTATGTTGCACTGTGGGCCTGTAGCTCAGCAGGATAGAGCAGCGGTTTCCTAAACCGTTGGTCGGGGGTTCGACTCCCTCCAGGCCTACCATTCCTTTCAACAACTTACGAGT
>Ga0187893_10007419_pt1 | contig 17978 bp, 11 predicted proteins | sample MA1701074metaG_FD_139574 | JGI IMG/M metagenome (GOLD analysis project Ga0187893, IMG submission 139574) | White microbial mat communities from a basaltic lava cave in the Kipuka Kanohina Cave System on the Island of Hawaii, USA - MA170107-4 metaG ... | reverse complement strand
TGTTTGCAGAGGAACTTTTAAGGAAGGTAAAAGCCGGTGCGTTATACGTGCAACTTCAGCCATGGATCTTAGCTGCCACAACCGTATATTTTTCAGGTAAAGCAGATCAAACGGCTGTGTCGGCGCAATAGATTGCCCGATATAAATATTGTATTCCACACCATCTGTGCGGTATTTTTCAAAATAATGCGGATAAGATTTTTGTATGCTATCTTCTTCTGCTTCAAGATAGCGCAGTACCGTATCATTAATAGTAGCAAGCGTATCCTCATACTCGCACCGGTAATGATACAGTGCACTGCTGTTGTCATTCACCATATTGAAATAATTGTCCACCACTTCCTGTACCTGCCTGTTGCTTTTCTGCAGATGATTAAATACCGGTTCCACTTCCTGCTGCAGGAATTCATGTATAAGCACTTCATCCTGTGCGGTCATAGTATTTTCTATAGATGACCTGATCGTTTCATTTTTAAATCTGAGTCCTTCCAGCAAGGGAAGTTGTGTGATTGGCTGTAATTTCCCAAGTATAGTATCAATAAGCAATAAATGTTCCCTGATGTCTTTTTGAATGGCATGGCTTCTTTCCTGGGATGAGTTTCGGATGTCTATGGCTCCGTATAGAGGATATACATTTTTGAAAGCAACATTTGCTGTCAACAAATCTTTATTTCTAAGATAGTCCCATGCCATCTCTTCAAACTTCCACTCAACTGATTGCTGCAAAGCTGTAAATTTTTCTTTAATGAGCTTTTCAATTTTATGATGAAATGTTTCCCTGTTTTTCAACATAGCCAGCGACAATAAAGGCATTACAGGTTCAAGCCTGGCCAGCACTTCATGTGTAAGCAGGTTGGGAACAGGAGAAGCAAGTTCCAGTAAGCCCAGTAAGCCGTCACTGTTACGCATGGGGCACATGAGAAAACTTCTTGCACCTTCATTGTATAACGGTCTTAAAAATGGCGCCATCTGCAACATTTGTTCGGTTAAATTAGATATTGGCGGGGGGTGGGGAAATCCTTCCAGGAAGCCAACGATCATCCGGAAGGCCTCAAGATTTTCGGGATCGTTTGCCCGCCAGTTTTTTCCAATGAGTCCATGCGAAGTGCATTCTTCATCCAGTACAAATTCATTATTGATCTTTACAAAAGGAGTGAGACCAACTTCCACTTCATTAAATCCTGCTACTGTGTGTACCGCTGCTTTAAGATCCTCTATGATACCGGTATCGCATTCATCCTGGTGAAGCAATATTTTTTTGATTGCATCAAGCGATTCTGTGATCGTAACATCTTCTGCCACCCAAACAGCAAATCCCCTTACCTCAAACAGATCCAGTGGCATCTTAGTTAGTTGTTTTTCCAGGTCCATGATGCGAAATGTGTTCAGGCATACAGCGCAGTCTTGTATAGGCGGAAGTTTAGCTTTGAGATCAACATCAATGAATCTTCTGTCGTAGCGAATGCGATAATAACGCTTCATGCCTGTATTTGCATCTGTAACCGGGTAAACCAATTCAGGACTGTCATTGAGTTTGATGCCATAAAATTTTTCCAGCACATGTTCATATATCATGGCACATTCAATGGATTTTAATTCTTCAGAAGGCATGCCGGCAGGAAGCAGCAGGTGCTCTTTGCTGTCATCAAAAAATAATTTTCCGAAACTGTCTGAATAATAAAACACACGGAACTGGTAAGGAGCAGCCAAAGCAAAACTTATCTTATCATGATTGGCAACCGCAGGAAACAGTGAAGTGCTCAGCATTTCAAGCAGTGAATCGTCTGCACCCGATGATACCAGGCTTTCTTCATCGCTTAATAAAGATGGATCTTCCTCAAATTTTTCAATGAGATAATTATAAAAACGTTCTTTTGTATCAGTAACTGCCGAACGGTTATCTTTCAAATAATTAACAAACGAACGGAAAGATATTTTGCTGTCAATTTCAGGCAGTTGCTTTATAAGTTCTGGTTCTGCCGTAACAACTTTTGAGGCCCTGGTTTTTGGCGCGGATAAAATTTCTTGCAGCATGGCATGCAATTTTTAAATGATGAAAGAACTAAAGAAGCGCTATAAAATTACGAATTATAAAACGGGAAGGGCGCTGCAATTTTCTCCCTGCCGCATTCCCTGATGAAATATTTTTTGAGCCCGGCTGCATTACTGCTATGAAACATTTGTTGCGTCGCACTCGTGTACATTTATAACGCTATTCGCCAATGTGCGGTTGCCTTGCTGTTTTATTACATTACTATTAAGCCATGATTATCATTGCATTATCTCTTGCACCTGTATAATGCAAATAATGCATGCGTTCAGAAGTCTGTCAAAAAATGCCGTGCATTAATGCCACCTGGTATATAAGAAAATCAAAAATCTGCAACCGCCAATCGGCAATCCCTTTACCTTTGCGCTTCTAAAAATTAGCTGTATGGATTATCGCATAGAAAAAGATACCATGGGCGAGGTAAAAGTGCCTGCCAACGTTTATTGGGGTGCGCAAACACAGCGCAGTATTGAGAATTTCAAGATTGCACAGGACATTAATAAAATGCCAAAGCCAGTTATACAGGCTTTTGCTTACCTGAAAAAAGCGGCGGCCATTACCAATTTTGAATTGGGTGTTTTGCCAGAAGAGAAAAAGGATGCCATTGCACAGGTGTGCGATGAAATTTTGGAAAGCAAACTGGATGACCAGTTTCCTTTGGTGGTTTGGCAAACAGGCAGTGGTACGCAAAGCAATATGAATGTAAATGAAGTAGTAGCTTACCGTGCGCATGTTATTAACGGTGGTGTACTTACAGATAAAGAAAAATTCCTCCATCCAAATGATGATGTAAACAAATCGCAATCATCTAACGATACGTTTCCAACAGCGATGCACATTGCTGCATACAAAATGCTGATCGAAACAACGATTCCCGGTATAGAAAAGCTGCGCGACACACTTGCTGCAAAAAGCAAAGCATTTATGAACGTTGTTAAGATCGGTCGCACTCATTTTATGGATGCCACACCGCTTACGCTGGGGCAGGAATTCAGCGGCTATACAGCACAGTTGAATTTTGGATTGAAGACCATCAAAAATTCACTGGCACATTTAAGTGAACTGGCGCTTGGTGGTACAGCAGTTGGCACGGGCATTAACACACCAAAGGGTTATGCAGAGCTGGTTGCCAAACATATTGCATCACTTACAGGTTTGCCTTTTGTTACAGCAGAAAATAAATTTGAAGCATTGGCTGCGCACGATGCCATTGTTGAAGCGCATGGTGCGTTGAAAACTGTTGCAGTTAGTTTGATGAAGATTGCCAATGATATTCGTATGCTCAGCAGCGGCCCACGCAGCGGTATAGGCGAAATTTTTATTCCTGATAATGAGCCGGGCTCTTCTATCATGCCGGGCAAAGTAAACCCCACACAGTGCGAAGCATTAACGATGATCTGTGCACAGGTAATGGGCAATGATGTTGCTATAAACATTGGTGGCGCAACCGGCCATTTTGAGCTGAATGTTTTCAAACCAGTGATGATTGCCAACTTCCTGCACAGTGCGAGACTGATTGGTGAAGGTTGTGTAAGCTTTAATGATAAATGCGCTGCCGGTATAGAGCCTATTGAAGCAAACATCAAAAAGCATGTTGATAATTCTTTGATGCTGGTAACTGCGCTTAACACAAAGATCGGTTATTACAAAGCTGCGGAGATTGCACAGAAGGCGCATAAAGAGCACACCACATTGAAAGAGATGGCGGTAAAGCTTGGCTATGTAACGCCTGAAGAATTTGATGCATGGGTGATACCTGCTGATATGGTGGGAGTTTGAAGTAAAAAATCAAAATTAAAAATTCAAAAGTCGTTCTGCATAAGAGCGACTTTTTTAATGAACCAAACTTTTGTACTTATAGCATCGCCTGTTGCGTCGCACACTTCGACTGCTGAAACGTGTTGCATCATTAATGAAAATATTCCTGTGTTTTAAAAGCCCGAAGGGCTTTAATATGAATAGCCCTGCGTGTAGCGCAGGGTTTAAAAAATAAATGTATATCAACCCCGAAGGGGTTGAATGTAAAATATCATGCAGGCAATAAATGATAATGAATATCTTTTGCCTGTGAGAGCTTTATGGCTATAACACATTCAACCCCTTCAGGGTTGTTTCATGCTTTAGAATTCCACCGGTTTCACCGGTGGTTATTCACATGGCAGCCCTCCGGGCTATTTTGAATAAATTGTATTGGACATATTTTTAACAGCCTCATTACCTCATATCAATTACTTTCCCTGAAATTTGCCATTCATAAACAGTCCTGATGAAAAAAATATTTTTCCTGCCCGTTATATTATGTAGTTGTTTATTGGTTCATGCGCAGAAAGAAAAAACTGCTCCCTATCAAAAAGATTCCACGTTGCCTGTATTTAGCCTGTTGCAGACAGACAGTACCACATGGTTTAACAGTGAAGATTTTCCAAAAGGTAAACCGGTTGTAATTGTCTATTTCAATCCTGATTGCGGGCATTGCCAGCTTACGGCTCATGAGTTTATGGAAAAGGAAGACTCATTTAAAGATGTGTTTTTTGTTTGGGTGACTTACCGCGCAACATTTGCGGAGATAAAACAATTTGGAGAGGACAATAAAATGTTTGATGCAGAAAATATTCGTCTGGGTAAAGAAATGAAATATACCATCGTTCCTTTTATGATGTTCATTACACGCCATACATAGCGGTGTATAATGAAAAAGGAAAACTGCTGCAAACTTATGATGGCGGTACAGATGCTGATACGGTGATAAGGTTGCTGTATCCGGCAAAAGAATAAACCGCGGAGACGCAAAGACGCAGAGATTTTTATTTTTCCTTTGCGCCTCTCCGTCCCTGCCTTTGCCGGCAGGCAGGTTTGCGGTTAAAAAAAGTTCAGCAATGAACTAACAGTACAAGAGTGCGACGCAACAGGCGATGCCACTTGTTCCGCGGCTGGGCCTATAATAAAAATTCAAAAATCTGCAATCGCCAATCTGCAATCCTATTACCTTTGCACCTGTCCCGAAAAAATCGGGAACTCTAAAATATTTCTTACACCATAAATCAATTGTTATATGAAAGTTACTGTAGTTGGTGCAGGTGCGGTAGGTGCTACCTGTGCAGATAATATTGCCCGTGCTGCGCTTTGTGAAGAACTGGTATTACTTGATATTAAAGAGGGTTTGGCGGAAGGTAAGGCGCAGGATATGATGCAAACCGCAGCATTGCTTGGCTTTGATACACGTATTACCGGCAGTACCAATGATTACTCCAAAACCGCAGGTTCTGATGTGGTAGTAATAACTTCTGGTTTGCCACGTAAGCCGGGCATGACACGTGAAGAACTGATCGGCACCAACGCAGGTATCGTAAAAACAGTTGCGGAAAATATTTTAAAATACTCTCCTGATACAATCATTATTGTTATCTCTAACCCAATGGATACCATGACTTACCTGGCGCTTAGTGCAACAGGTTTGCCAAAGAACCGTATCATCGGTATGGGTGGTACATTAGACAGTGCACGTTTCAAATACCAGTTGAGCCAGCACCTCGGTTGCAGCCCTGCTGATCTGAATGCAGTGGTTGTTGGCGGTCATGGAGATACTACTATGATTCCATTAATTCGCTATGCAACATGGAACAGTGCACCTGTAACAAAATTCTTAAGCGAAGATCAGCAGAAACAAATCGTTGCTGATACTATGGTGGGTGGTGCTACACTTACCAAACTGATTGGTACTTCTGCATGGTATGCACCGGGTGCGGCAGGAGCAGCGCTGGTTAAGAGCATTGTACGCGATGAGAAAAAACTATTTACCTGTTGCGTAAGCCTTAATGGTGAATATGGTCAGAAAGATATTTGTCTCGGCGTACCTGTTGTAATTGGCAAAGGCGGCTGGGAAAAGATACTTGACTTTGACCTGAATGAAGAAGAACAGGCATTGTTTAACAAGAGTGCTGATGCCGTAAGAAATATGAATGATGTGCTGAAGACTTTATAATCATAAGTATCAATAAAATAAGCCAAACCCCGCCTTACTTCTGTTCGGCGGGGCTTTTGTTACATATAATAATCGCAAAACAGTTGTATCTTACTATGCTGATTGCACCTGCTTTTTTTCTACTCATAAAAAAGCTACTGCCATGAAAACAATGGTACGCCTTACACTAATAATTTCTTTTTTCTTACTGTGCTGCACGTTTATTACAAATGCCCAGCCACAGCTTACGTTTACGCCATATATCAATAACATATCAGCCGCCGTTGATATAAAGAATGCACGTGACGGCTCAAACCGGTTATTTATTGTACAGCAATCAGGCATTGTAAGAATATACAAGAATGGAGCATTATTAACCACGCCATTTTTAAATGTCAGTAGTCTTGTTAAGTATGCCAGTGAACTAGGTTTGTTAAGCATTGCTTTTCCCCCAAATTATAAACAGTCGGGATATTTTTTTATCTACTTCAATGCCACCAATGAAAATGTTACACTTGCAAGATATCGTGTAAGCGCTTCCAACCCTGATGTGGCCGATCCGTCTTCAGGTGTTATTTTGTTTTCTTATCCAAAGCCAGGTGGTTTTGGTAATCATAACGGTGGTTGCCTGCAATTTGGTAAAGATGGATACCTGTATAGTTCTATAGGGGATGGCGGCAGCGGTGGAGACCCATTTAATAATGCGCAAAATCTTTCTTCTCCTTTTGGTAAAATACTCCGGCTTGATGTAAGAAAACTTAATGCGCCGTATTATAAAATCCCTTCAGACAATCCTTTTGTTAATACTCCGGGTGCTTTAAAAACAATATGGGCGCTTGGTTTGCGCAATACATGGCGCTGGAGTTTTGACCGTTCAAACGGTAATACATGGCTGGGAGATGTAGGCCAGGATCTTTGGGAAGAAGTTGATTTTGCAACACCTGCACAATCAAAAGGCGCTAATTATGGCTGGCGTTGTTTTGAAGGAAACAACACATATAATACGGATAGCTGCAGGGGCAGAAGAAATTACAGGTTCCCGGTTTTCTCATACCCGCATAATCTTGATACAGGTGGTTTATCTGTTATAGGCGGTTATGTTTACCGCGGCAATAATTTTCCTGCATTGCAGGGCTATTATATCTGTGCTGATTATTTAAGCAATAATGCATGGAAGATCATTCCAAACGGCTTTGGCGGCTGGAATATCTCACTGCAAAAGAACGTGCCCGCTTTTATTGTTTCTTTTGGCGAAGATGAATCCGGAGAGTTATATGCAGCATCACAAACAGGAACTATTTATAAAGTAGGCGTGCAAAGTACTGTGTCAGCAGCCATAGTGCCGGATGATTTTCTGCAGGCAAATTCAAATGATAATTATGTGTTTCCAACCGTTGTTACAAACAGAATACTCACCCTTGTAATGAAGAACAATTTTAAAGCTGTGCGTATTACAGATATCAAAGGTCAGCGGGTAATGCAGCAAAACCTTGTTGTACAAACAGGAACATACCAGTTGGTACTTCCTGCTTTGGATGCAGGTATGTATATGATAGAGTTATCAGGAGAGAAAACATTTCGTTCAAAATTCCTGATACAGTAAAGAGTATTAATTAAGTGCTTTTGAAAATAAAAATCCCACAGTTTACTGCCGGATTTTTTTTATTTATATAAAAGCCACGGATGTAATGATTTTCTTTTTGTGTCCAGGCATTTGAAACATTGGGCATCTTTGCTTGCGTCGCACACTTCCTCTGTAGTACAGCGGTCGGCACGGCGAAGCCGGTCTGAACGCAGGTTTCATGTGCCTCTGTGGATTAATGGTTCATGGGTAATTGTACACCTTGTTATATTATGATCAGGCAAATGCACCATGTAAAATGTTTTTCATCCAGGGGCTTCAATGCTAAAAATTAAAAACAAGTATAAAAACAAAACCCGTTCAGCTTTGAACGGGTTTTGTTTTTATCGTCAGAATAAATTTATATCAGAGCACCTCTTTGAATAATTCCCCCGCCAATCACTTCATCACCTTCATAAAACACGGCGCTTTGCCCCGGCGCAATGCTTTTTACGTTTTCATAAAAGCGTATACGGATGCCATTTTCATGATTATATAAATTACTCAATGCGCCTTTGTCTTTGTAGCGGATCTTTGTGAAAGATTCCATACCATCCGTAATGCCGTCGTATTTTATCCAGTTTAGTTTTGTTACAAACATGTCGTTCTGTGCAAGGTCGTCTTCATCACCAAGCATAACAGTATTTGTTGATGGATCAATTGCTGTAACATAAGCAGGTTTACCCAGTGCAATATCCAAACCTTTGCGCTGACCAACCGTATAAAAAGGGTAACCTTTATGCTGCCCCAGTTTCTTACCCGCCTTATCTACAAACCAGCCACCCGCAACACTTTCTTCCAAACCATCTACACGCCGCTTTAAAAAACCGCGGTAATCATTATCAGGTACAAAACATATTTCGTAACTCTCACTTTTCTTTGCCAGTTCAGGGTAGCCATAATCATGCGCCATCTGTCTTATTGCGGTCTTGCGGTATTTACCCAGCGGCATAATGGTTCTTGAAAGTAATTCCTGGTCAAGTCCCCACAAAACATAGCTCTGGTCTTTTGTTTCATCCAACCCTTTGCTGATGGTATAACGTCCATTATCTGCCTTGTAAATATTGGCATAGTGGCCGGTTGCAATAAAATCGCAATTCATTGCATTGGCACGTTTCAGCAATGCACGCCATTTAATATGCGTATTGCACATTACACATGGGTTTGGTGTGCGGCCGGCGAGATATTCTTCTACGAAATTTTCGATCACAAAATCGCCAAACTCTTCGCGTATATCTAAAATAAAATGCGGAAAACCATGCTGCACCGCTGCAGCACGTGCATCGTTGAAGCTATCTAAATTGCAGCAGCCTGTTTCTTTGTGCCCGCCGCCACTGGTAGCATAATCCCACGTTTTCATGGTAATGCCCACTACTTCATACCCTTCATGGTGCAGCATAAGCGCCGTAACGGTACTGTCAATACCGCCGCTCATTGCCACCAAAACTTTTCCCTTACGGCTCATTGTTAATAATTTGAAAATGCCTGCAAAGATAAAGCAAAGCTTTTGAATGATAGTTTTGGCGCAAGTTTGGGGCTTTCGGATAAGGAAATTTTTATGAGCCCGGCAATTGTTTTTCATGGCATCGTTCCTTGCGTTGTCGCCGACCCCGAGTTAGGCTTGTGCGCTGCATCGGGGCACTCTTGTACGTTTTGTTCTTTGCGCGGCATTTTCAGTGGAGAAGGAGTGGTGTTCCAGAATATAAATTAGCTTTTTATTCTTCCATATAAGCGATGGAATAATATTCAGCAACGCGATGCGCAGATGCCGAACAAAGAACTAACAAAAGATATGTTAATACAAAAGATGATAAAAGAATAAATGCCCGGCCTCTCCTCAGTTAAACTTCATTTCCGTTTTCCTTCTCCTTTAGTAGAAGGTGCCCAAAGGGCGGATGAGGCAGAGAGGAGAACGGGAGGTGAGGTTTGATGAGCCCTGATAAGAACGTAAAAGTGAGTGACACAACGGAAGCTACATAGCAAATCAAAAGCTGGAAACATAATTATAAAAACGGGTAAAAAATTGTTGCAGATATATCATTTAATTATTAAAGAAAAATACATGAAGCAATTATTGTTTGCTATTTTTTTAATGAGTTCTGTTTGTGTTGTGGCTCAAAAGAAAAAAGCGGTCTTTATTATCATTGATGGTATTCCTGCAGATGTTATTGAAAAACTAAATACACCAACCATTAAGGCTATATCAAAAGAAGGTGGTTTTGTACATGCTTTCTGTGGTGGAGAAAAAGGAAACTATAGCGAAACGCCAACCATTTCTGCGGTTGGTTACAATACGGTGCTTACGGGCACATGGGTAAACAAGCACAATGTTTGGGACAATGATATTGCTGATCCCAATTATCATTACTATACAATTTTCAGGTATTTGAAAGAAGCGGATCCATTGAAAAAGATAGCCATCTTTTCTACATGGCTCGATAACAGAACAAAACTTGTTGGCGATGGTCTTGCAGCAACAGGCAATATAAAATTTGATTATCATTTTGATGGATTGGAGTTAGATACGATCAATTATCCTCATGATAAAAATGCAGATTATATAAAACATATTGATGATACTGTTTCAACAGTTGCAGGTGAATACATACAGGCAAATGGCCCTGATCTTTCCTGGGTTTACCTGGAACATACGGATGATATGGGGCACCGGCATGGAGACAGCCCGCAGTTTTATGATGCCGTTGAAGCTGCCGATAAAAGAATAAAAAAAGTGTGGGATGCTATTCAGTACCGTAAAAAACAATATGGAGAAGACTGGCTAATCGTTGTTACAACGGATCATGGCCGCGACCCAAAAACAGGGCATAATCATGGCGGGCAGAGTGACAGAGAGCGTTCAGGCTGGATTGCAACCAACGCCAAAAACCTGAATGCAGAATTTAAGGCCGGTCTTGCCTCGCAGGCTGATATTATGCCGTCCATTGCTGCGTTTATGCAGATCAATATTCCAAAGAAAAACGCGGCGGAGATTGATGGCACATCTTTTACAGGAAATGTAAACGCAGTAAAACCTTCGGCCAAACTTACTGATGGAAAAATTACTGTTGAATGGAAAGCTGCAGATGCAAAAGGCAATGCAAAGATTTGGCTAACTGCTGCCAACAATTTTAAAACAGGCGGTAAAGATGATTATACACTAATGGCTGAAGTGCCTGTAAGCAAAGGACAGGCAACGATTGATGTTAGTAAAATACCCTCTTCTTTTTATAAAATCGTGATTGAAACACCCACAGGGTTTTTAAACCGCTGGATCATACACGGAAAATAACAACCGGGAAAAAATTCATACAAATTTTACACAAACGATTGCTTAAAGCAGCCTGCTGTAAGTTGCATTACTTTACACTATAATTGTAACGATACCAACTTACTGCTTGCTATGATCAATAAAGATGAACACTTCTTATTGCAATTTAAAAAGGGAGATGAACAGGCATTGTTTACCCTGATGCTGCATTATTACAATGACCTGTTTAAATATGGCGTAAAGTTTACGGCCAATGCTGAACTTACCAAAGAAACCATCAACGCTTTTTTCCTGCATATATGGGATAACAGGAATAAAATAAAAGCAGTTGAGCATATTAAACCATATCTTATAGTTTCCTTCAAGCGTTTTTTGATTCAGGAATTGCGTAAGCAACGTGTCAATTTACCCGCAGATAACCTTACCAATGAACTGACTGAATTGCCTTATGAAAATTATATCATTGCAACAGAGCGCGCCGCAACTATAAAAAGAACCCTGCAGCAGGCCATTACTGCTTTGCCTCACAGGCAGAAGCAATTACTGCAACTGCGTTACTACGAGCAAATGAGTTATGAGGAAATAGCTGCAAAAACTTCACTTTCGGTGAGAACGGTTTACAATAAACTGCATGAGGCTTTGAAAAAACTGAGAGCAAGTGATATAATAAGAACCGTTTGTAAAAATATCAACCTGCTTTCCTTCATGGCATATTTCGTTACGTTTTAAAGTAGTTAACCCTCTAAATCTCCCTAAAGGGAGACTTAGAAACGGAGTATATTTTGTATTTGTGACAACGAATGGAATAAACCTGATTTGATATTTACTGTTGCCATAAGCTTTACAGATAAAAGGATTGCGACGCAACGAAGATGCCATGAAAAACTACAGCGGGTATCAAAAAAAAAAAAAATTACAGATCACCTGCTTCATTCCACAACTTCCAGTTTTCTTCTGCCTGTAATATCAGCATGTCGTAGCCGTTTTGGATAGCTGCCCCCTGTTGTTCACCCAATTCAAGAAATTTTGTTTTGGCGGGATTATATACAAGGTCAAAAAGATAGTGTTTATCAGTAAGCAAATGATAAGGTATCTCCGGCGCATCTTCAACTTTTGGGTATGTGCCCAGCGGCGTGCAATTAATAATAACCGTATAAAGGCTTAACATGTTTGCATCAATATCCGAATAACTAAGTATATGGCGGTCTGCATCGCGTTGACGCGAAACATACCGGTAATCAATATGCAGTTGATCCAGCACAAACGCAACCGCAGATGAAGCGCCGCCGGTACCGAGTATCAGCGCTCTTGTATGATGCGGCTGAAGGTAACGTATAAAAGATTTTTCAAAACCAATAACATCCGTGTTATAGCCATGCAATTTGCCATGCCTGATGCATACGCAATTGCATGCATGCATATCTTCAACGGCTGTGGTCTGGCTGTCGAGAAATTGCATTACCTCCCGTTTGTATGGAATGGTTACAGCAAAACCCTTTAATTTCGGGTGCTCTTCAATTAAATGCGGCAGGTAATCTATCGTTGGGATAGAAAAGGCATGAAAAACCGCATCGTTTATGCCTTCCCGATGAAATTTTTCTGTAAAATATTTTTGGGAAAATGAATGAGACAGCGGATAACCGATTAATCCGTATTCACGTATAGTCATGCTGTTTCTTTATCCAGGTATAAATCAAAAGTATCGCCGCGCAGGCCAACACGCATGGCTTCGAGTGGTATTACTTCAGTTGGTGCGATATTGCCCAGGTTTACGTTGCAGCCAAGCAGTTCAAGAAAGTATAATTGCTGGTCTTTCTGCGGTGCTTCCCAGATAATCTTTTCACCGGGTATTTGTGTGAGGATTTCCTGCACCAAACCTTCACGCACTTCGCCGCTGCCACGGTAAATGCCCACATTGCCCGATTCACGTGCTTCCGCAATTACATAAGAAGAGCCGGCTTCCAGTTCTGCACGCATCAGTTCTATCCATTTGTAGGGCGGAATAATATGCGCTGCGTCTTTACTGCCCACTTCACTCAATACCGTGCCGTGTTTGGTAAGTTTTTCAATATAACCACATTTTTCTGCATGGGGAATGGTTACAGAGCCATCGCTTACCTCCATATAATCTATCTTATAATCTTTGCAGATAGCTATATAATCGTCGAATTGATTGCGTATTAAAAAAGCTTCGAAAAGTGTACCGCCAAAATAAACCGGTATATCGTAAGACTGGTAAGCTTCTATTTTCTCCCGCAGGTTTGGCGTAACGTAAGAAGTGCCAAAGCCGAGTTTTACTATATCAACATGCGGGTGGGAAATGCTCATAAAATTATGTACCTCTGTAATGCTCAACCCCTTATCCATGACCATTGTAATGCCGAAAGCCCTTGGTTTAGGGTTACGGACAGGCATCTGCGATAAATTAAAATTCATCTTGTGACTATTGATTAAATAAATTGAGCAAATTTAAGGGAACAGCCTATTCGTTAGTTACTAAAATAAGCACAACTTTAAGGGACATGTGTACAAGTACCAGGCAGAAACCAGCTTTTATATTGTAATGCACAGCAGGATTTTTGCCTTAGATAAGACTATCTCTGCCTTACAATAGTGAATTGCCTGGTGGCGCCGGTTTTTTCATCCGTTAAAAAATAAACACCTGCAGGCAGTGGTGAAAGGTTTACAGTAGCTTTTTCCCGGATAGCCGTTTTGAATATAAGACGGCCTTCTTCATTGCGCAGGGAAACTGTTTGCTTGCCCGTTATGCGTATATACACAATTTTATTTGCAGGATTGGGATAGACATCGAAAACCTTTAACGGCTTTGGTGGCTTTTTATAACGCACCGGTTCAGCAGCCACTGCTTCTGTATCAGCATAATTATCCCGGTGAGCAGGTGAAACAGATAAATTGCTGTGCCCGTCATACATTCCAATGAGGGCGCAATTAATAAGTACCAGGTACAAATATGCTGTTTTCACACGGTAACGGTTTATAGGTAAATATACAGATTCCCGGTTGCAAGCACCATTAAAAACTTTGATACAGATTTGTTACGAAAACGATTAAGTAAATATATATGCAGGAATACGGCCGCTGCTAATAAAAATTTCCCAATTTTAAACTGATGTTCATATTCAGAATTTAAAACCAGCAATGAATTATGAAAACAACCGATTACTTGCCGCAAACAAACCCGTTAGGATCCCTGGATGAATGGGAAGACGACCTGCTTGTACGTTATCCCGATCCGGATACGATTGTGCAGAACAAAACAAAAGAAGAGTACCGCGATTATGAAAATACTGTAAGAGATACGGTAAAGGAGTTTTACAAACTCAATCATACATATCAAACCTATGATTTTGTAATGCAGAAACGCAATGATTACCTGAAGTTTGATAAGAAGCAAATGCCTGTATGGGATGCGTTTGAATTTCTTAATCAACTGGTTGATGACTCCGATCCTGATACAGACCTCGACCAGTTTCAGCACCTGCTGCAAACATCAGAAGCTATACGCAAAGATGGTCACCCTGACTGGATGGTGGCAGTTGGTCTGCTCCACGACCTTGGCAAAGTATTGTGTTTGTTTGGCGAACCGCAGTGGGCCGTTGTTGGCGATACTTTCCCGGTTGGTTGTGCGTATTCAGATAAGGTGGTGTATCCCGAATTTTTCAGCCTCAATCCTGATTACAACAATGAAGTGTACAGCACAAAATATGGCGTGTACAGCCCCAATTGCGGTTTAAGAAATGTAACCATGAGCTGGGGCCATGATGAATATATTTATCATATTGCCAAAGAACGCATACCCGAAGAAGGTTTGTACATGCTGCGTTACCATTCATTTTATGCATGGCACCGCGAAGGCGCTTACGATCACCTGCTCGACGATCATGACCATGCCATGCTAAAATGGGTAAAGCTGTTCAATCCGTATGATTTGTATTCGAAGAATCCAACGCCGCCCAACTGGACAGAGTTAAAGCCTTATTACGAAGATCTTGTAGCAAAATATTTACCCGCAGAAATAAAGTTTTAGTTTTTTCTTTGTGTTACCGGCTATAGTATGTATGGCATCGTCCCTTGCGTCGCACTCTTGTACTGTTGTATATATTGCAGCAAGTGAAAAGGCAAAAGTGAAAAGTGAAGATGCACAGAGGTTTTGACTTTTCACCTTTCACTTTTCACTTGTTCATCATTGTTCCGAACGCTCAAGTGAGTGACACAACAGGCGATGCCACAAGGCTATGCTGCCGGAACCATAATAACTGCTTACATGCATACAACCTTGCGATCACTATTATTGGTTGTTATTATTTTTATTGCCTCATGCAGCAGTAGAACCAATTCTTTATTTACAGAAATGGATGCAGCAGAAACGCATATAGATTTCCGTAACGATATAAAGGAAGATGAAGATTATAATATTCTTACCTACGAATATTTATACAATGGCGGCGGCGTGGCTGTTGGTGACGTAAATAATGACGGGCTTGCCGATATTATGTTTACGGGCAACATGGTACCTAATAAACTCTATCTCAACAAAGACGGTTTTCAGTTTGAAGATATTACGGAAAAAGCCGGTATTACAGGTCGCAGCAAATGGAAAACAGGAACTGTAATGGCTGATGTGAATGGCGATGGTTTGCTTGATATTTATGTTTGTTATTCCGGCCCAGGCACAGATGAAGAAAGGGCGAATGAATTATATATAAACAAAGGTGTAAAAGATGGTGTGCCTGTATTTACAGAAAACGCCAGACAGTATGGTCTTGATGCACCGGGTACATTTACAACTACCGCGTCTTTCTTTGATATGGATAATGATGGGGATCTTGATATGTTCATAGTGAATCATGCAGACATGTTTTATAATCCATTCTTTAATACAGATAAGTTAAGAGCCGCAAGGCATCCAAAATTTGGCAACCGTTTATACAGGAATGACGGCGGGCATTTCATTGATATAAGCGGACAGGCAGGCATTCATGGCAGTGGTTTGAATTTTGGGTTAAGTGTTGCCATAAGTGATATTAATAATGATAACTGGGCCGATATTTACGTAACCAATGATTATGATGAAAGGGATTTTTTATACCTGAATAATCATAACGGAACATTTCGTGAAGTATTGACCAAAGCGGCAAACCATATTTCTGAATTTGCCATGGGTAGCGACATTGCAGATTACAATAATGATGATAAGCCTGATGTAATAGTGCTCGATATGTTGCCCGAAGATAACCGCAGGCAAAAATTACTGAAAGGTGCGGATACTTATGATAAATATACCATGCGTTTGAATGCGGGATTTCACAAACAGCAGATGCGTAACACATTGCAGTTAAACAATGGAAACGACAGCAGTGGCACACCCATTTTTAGCGAAGTAGGTCAGTTGGCAGGTGTTTCAAACACAGACTGGAGCTGGGCTCCGCTCTTTGTAGATCTTGATAATGACGGATGGAAAGACCTGTTTATCTCCAATGGAATATTAAGGGATATTACCAATCTCGATTTTGTAAAATACACATCCGGTTATTCTGCAGATTATAAAAAAGATACCGGCGATAAATTTGAAATGTGGAAATTGATTCAGCAAATGCCTTCTACCAAATTAAATAATTATGTGTTCAGGAATAATCATGATCTCAGTTTTTCCAATGTCACCGCAGACTGGGGTTTTACCAAAAGCTCTATCAGCAATGGAAGTGCTTATGCCGATCTTGATAATGATGGTGATCTTGATTTAATTGTCAATCATTTAAATGATGCGGCATCTATTTATAAAAACAATACATCAGCAACAACACATCAGCATTACATAAAAATAAAACTGAAAGGCGCCGGTAAAAATACTTTCGGTATTGGCGCCAAAGTGTATGTGCAAACAGCAAATACCAGTCAAATGCAGGAGGCGTTTACTATGAGAGGTTTTCAATCTTCTGTTGATCCCGTAATGCATATCGGTTTAGGAACAGACAGCCTCATACAATCCGTAAAAGTAAAATGGCAAACAGGAAAAGTTTCTGTATTTCAAAATGTACGTGCAGATACATTATTGGTAATTGAAGAAAGCAATGCTATCAATAATTCAGCTGATAGTAATAGCAATAAACTTTTATTTGAAGATATTACGGCATCGTCTGGTATTAATTTTCTGCATCAGCAGTCTGTATTTGTAGATTTTAAAATTTCCCCGCTGCTACCTTACCAGTTATCAAAAGCGGGGCCTGCACTGATAAATGCAGATGTAAATGGAGATGGGCTTGAAGATGTTTTTACCGGCGCTGCTGCTGCACAGCAAAGCCAGCTATACCTGCAAACAAATGATGGAAGATTTACAGTTTCCGGTAGCCAGCCCTGGAACGGCAATAAGAATATTACGGTTACAGACGCTTTGTTTTTTGATGCTGATAAAGATGGCGATAATGATCTTTATCTCGTAAGCGGCGGTGCGGATTTTTATCTCAACAGCAAAAATTACCAGGATGAAATTTTTGAAAATGATGGTCATGGCAATTTTAAAAAGCTTGAATCTGCATTACCAAAAGAAACTATCAGTGGCAGTTGTGTACGTGCAGCCGATATTGACAAAGATGGATTGCCGGATTTGTTTGTCGGCGGAAAGCTAAGCCCGGGTCTGTTTCCGCAGGCTCCCGAAAGTTTTGTATTGAAGAACAAAAGCATTCCGGGAAAAATTCTTTTTGAAAAAGACAAACAGCAAACTGACAGTGCACTTGCACATCCCGGCATGGTTACAGATGCTGCATGGCTTGATATAAACAAAGATGGCCGGGAAGATTTGATTGTTGTGGGAGAATTTATGCCCGTTACTGTTTTTGAAAATCAAAAAGGCAAATTGGTTGATGCAACAAAAGCTTATGGCCTGTCCCAAACCAATGGCTGGTGGTGCCGCATACTTACAGATGATTTTGATAATGACGGCGATACCGATCTTGTTATTGGCAATCTTGGCGCCAATACACAGTTCAAAGCATCAGCAGCAGAACCATTGAGTATTGTATATGGAGATTTTTATGGTAATGGCGCTGTTGACCCCGTA
>Ga0187893_10007418_pt1 | contig 17979 bp, 15 predicted proteins | sample MA1701074metaG_FD_139574 | JGI IMG/M metagenome (GOLD analysis project Ga0187893, IMG submission 139574) | White microbial mat communities from a basaltic lava cave in the Kipuka Kanohina Cave System on the Island of Hawaii, USA - MA170107-4 metaG ... | reverse complement strand
TCTTCGCGACAACGATCGGGACGCCGCTCCGGCTAACGCACGGTGTTCACCACCAAGACCGACTCGAGCTAGCGCCCCAATCAGAATGTCTCCAAACTCACTCAGGATCTAGATACAAGACCGAACTCAACGCGACCTCCAGCGGGCGGATGTGCTCGATTTCGCGCTTGAGGCCACGCGCGGCGTCCGAGAGATCAACGTTCCGCTGAAGGTTGAGCCAGAACTCCGGCGCGTTCCCAAAGAGCTTGCCAAGGCGCAGCGCCATTTCGGGGCTCACGGCGCGCCGCTGCCGCAATAGCTCGTTCACTGACTGACGCGAAACGCCGACAGCTTCAGCCAGGGTCGTCACGGAAAGCCCGAACTTGGGAAGGAACTCATCGCGGAGGATCTCGCCCGGATGAGTTGGGCGTCGCTCCACGGGTCGTGTGTTTGGAATGCTCATAGGTTGGCTCCCTCCGATCGGCGAATGTCTTGATCAGGCCATTTGTAACGCGTCACGTGACACTTGTCAAAGAGGAGGCAAGCGGCTCTCTGGGTTGCGAACACCAATGTGGAAGGCCCGTGGATAACAAAGTCGCCGAAGGGTGTTGACGAGACTGAGTCTCGATACCAGTTTCGGTCTTTATTCGGGTACATGTCAACTTGGTTCTGACCCATGAGTTCCCTTCCTCTTCGAGTCCCGCTCGACCCCGACTGCGCAGCGCCGCCACCGAGTCTCGAATCGCTGGTTTCCGGTCTCCATTCCGCGGCAAGCAACCTGGACGCGCTGCGCGCGCTGTTGCCGGCGCCGTTGCCGCTGGCGCCGGGCATTCCCACCGGCGTCACGGCGCTGGACGACGCGCTCGCGTCCGGCGGTTTTCCGCGCGGCCGCCTCACCGAGGTCGTCGGCGCCACGGGCAAACTGACGCTGATGCGCCAGGTGGTGGACGCCGCGGTCGAGCGCGGCGAGTGGGTGGCGTACATCGACGCGTCGCGCACGCTGGCAGCGCGCGACTGGGCGCATCTCGCGCACGCGCGCGGCGTGTGGATGGTGCGTCCGCCGGTTCCGTCGAAGGCGGCGTGGTGCGCGGACGTGTTGTTGCGCAGCGCGGCGTTCTCGCTGGTGGTGCTCGACTCGGCGCCGTCCGTCTCGCGCGCGGTGGCGGTGCGGCTCATCGGCCTGGCGCGCGAATCGAACGCGGCGTTCGTCGTCGCGGGCGCCGCCGAGACGACCAAGCTCGGCGGCGCCGTTCGATTGCGAGTGAGCCGGCGACGACAGCGATTGCGGATCTCGATTGAAAAGGGCGGGACAACCAGGGTGCTGCGGGCGGGGCCCGCGGACGACGGGCCGGGAAAGAACAATCACATCGGACTGGTGGAGCTGACTTGTGTCGACGGAGTGGCGCGTCGCTTGTGTGCGTATCCCGAGGTTCCCGATCGGCGCGGTGTGGCGCGCGGATCAGGCGGGCGCGCGCGCGGACGCGGACGGGCAGCTGAGCCTGACTACGGTTCTCGGCTCTCGGCTCTCGGCTCTCGGCCAGAACCCTGAAGCCGAGAGCCACTGGGATTCCATCCCAGTCGGCCTGCATGACCGCGCCGAGTCGCGACCGAAACTCCGCAGCGTAAGCGCGGCCGCCGCGCACGAAGGCGTGCGCGCGGGCATGTCGCTGTCCGAGGCGCGCGCGCTGTGCGCCGAGCTCCGCGTGCTGCCGTGGGACGACGTCGAGGTGAACGTCGCGATCACCGCGATGACCGCGCGGCTCGTGTCGGCGAGCCCGCAGGTGTCGCCGGTGGCCGGCGCGCCGGGCATGTGGTGGGTGGGCGCGTGGGGATTCTCGGCAACTGCGTACTCGGCAGCAACGGCGTACTCGGCGCCGCTACGCGGCGGTAAGCCTGCCGCCAACGAAGGCGCCGCCGAGTACGCTCTCGCCCGCCAGCTCCAGCGCCTCGCCGCCGAGTGGCATCCGAGAGCCCGCGTCGCCATCGCGGATTCGTGCGTCACGGCGCGCGCGGCGACGTGGTCGAGCACGCGCTCGCTGGTGTCGGTCATCCCGGCGGGCGGAGACGCGGCGTACCTCGCGTCCGCGCCGCTGTCGTTGCTGCCGATGGACGTCGAGATGCGCGACGCGCTGCGGGCGCTCGGCGTTCGCGCGGTTGGCGATTTCGCCGACCTGGACGCCGGTGACGTCGAGCAGCGCTGGGGCGACGACGGGCTGATGGCGTGGCGCCTGGCGCACGGCGACGACCCGCGCCGCCCGGTGCTGGCGCGGCTCGATGCGCCGCCGCACGCCGAGATCGAGCTCGCGACGCCGGCGGACACGATGGAGCCGGTGCTCTTCGTCGTGCGGCCGGCGGTGGAGCAATTGGTCACGCGACTGGTGTCGGAATCGCGCGCCATCGCGGCCCTGGCGATCACGCTGACGCTGGACGACGCGCGAGGCCCGATGCCCAGCGCACAACCGCACACGGTGACGCGCGAACTGCGCATGCCGCGTCCGCTGGCGCGCGCGGCGCCGTTGTTCGAGCGCTGCCGCGGACTGTTGTCGCGATGGAAACTGTCGGCGCCGGTGATCGCGGTGCGGCTGACCGTCGTGCTGACCTCTCCGCTCTCCGGCGAGCAAGGCAACCTGCTGGACACGAGCTGGCGCGATCCGGGGGCGGCCGAAGCGGCGCTCGAGCGCGTGCGGGCAGAGTTGGGAGCAGATGTGGTGGTGAAGCCCGTCGCGCGTGACGGATATGCAGTCGAGCGGAGCGGAGCCTGGACGGAGTCAGCGCCGGAGGCGCTGACTCCGTTCTCGGCGGATCAAGTGCAGTTCTCGGCGGGCCCTTCGGGCCCGATTGGGTGCTCAGCGGCGCCTGCGGCGCCGCGTCATCGCCAATCAACGCGCAAGACGGCTGCGATCGGGAGCGAAGCGACCGCCGAGCACAGTTATCCGCGAGCGCAGCGAGCGGCCGAGAACACCGTCCGCCTCCTGGAAACGCCGGAGCAAGTCAACGTTGACGACCATGAAGCACCGAGCCGGCTTCATTGGCGCGGCCGCTCGATTCGCATCGGCGTCGCCGAAGGGCCGGAGCGGCTGTCGGGCGACTGGTGGAAGGACGGCTACCATCGCGACTACTGGCGCTGCGAGCGCGACGACGACGCCGGCGACCTCGTTCTTTACCGCGACGCCGCGGGCTGGTGGGTGCAAGGCTGGTATGACTGAGACTGTGATCCGTGATTCGTGACCCATGACCCGAATCTCCAACCCATCGGGTCACGGGTCCCGGGTCACGGCCGGCGAATACATCGAACTCCACTGTCACTCCGCGTACTCGCTGCTGGACGGCGCGGCACTTCCTGAAGCGCTGGTCGCGCGAGCGGCCGAGCTCGGCCTCCCCGCCCTCGCGCTCACCGACAAGGATGAGCTTGGCGGCGTCGTGCGGTTTTCGCAGCGAGCCGATGAGCTTGGGCTCCAGGCAATCATTGGCGCCGAAATCACGTTCTCGGCGGGACAACAGTTCTCGGCGGCGCCTGCGGCGCCGATTGATCGTCAATCCGCGCGCAGGACCACTGCGATCGGGCGCGGAGCGTCCGCCGAGCACTTTTATCCGCGAGCGCAGCGAGCGGCCGAGAACGACGCCGAAGGCGTCACGCGAGCGGCCCAGAACTTTTCAATCGTCCTACTGGCCGAGAACCGCACCGGCTACGGCAACATCTCGTCGCTGATCACGCGTGGCCGAATGCACAGCGCGCGAGGCGAGCCCAGTGTCACGCTCGAAACGCTGGCGCACCACGCCGGCGGCGTGTTCGCCCTGACTGGAGGCCCGCGCGGCTGGGTGCCGTCACTGGTCGCGGCCGGCGACGCGGACGCCGCGTGCGACGCCACCGCGGCACTGCTCGACATCTTCGACCGGCGCGTCGCGATCGAGTGCTGGGATCATGGACTGCCTGAGGAGCGCCGAACATCGCAGGCGCTCATCGCCATCGCGCGGGCCCTCGACATTCCGTGGGTCGTGACCAACGACGTGCATTACGCGCGCGCACGAGATCGCGTGGTCCACGACGTGCTGGCGTGTCTCAAGCACCAAAAGACGCTGGACGACATGGGCACGCGGCTGCGACCCAACGGCGAGTGGTACCTCAAGAGCGCGGCGCAGATGCTGCGGCGCTGGCAGCAGGCGCCGACGGGCATCCGCAACACGCTGATGGTGGCGGAGCGCTGCGCGTTCCAGATGAAGGACGTCAAGCCGACGCTGCCGGCGTTCCCGCTGCCGCCGGGCGTGAGCGCGGACGAGTATCTGGAGCGGCTCGTCGCGCAGGGGGCAACCGAGCGGTGGGGCGAACAACCCGACGTCCGACGTCAGACGTCCGACGTCAGGACTACGGAACACAATCGCCAACTGGCGCACGAGCTCGGCCTCATCCGAAAACTCGGGCTCGCCGGATTCTTCCTCATCGTGTGGGACATCGTCCGCTTCGCGCGGCGGCGCGGAATCCTGTGCCAGGGACGCGGGTCGGCGGCCAACTCGGCGGTGTGCTTCTGCCTCGGCATCACCGCGGTGGATCCGGTGAAACTCGGGCTCCTCTTCGAGCGGTTCCTCAGCGAGGACCGCACCGAGGCGCCGGACATCGACGTGGACTTCGCGCACGAGGAACGGGAGCACGTCATCCAGTACGTGTACGAGAAGTACGGGCGCGAGCACGCCGCGATGGTCTGCGAGCAGATCACGTGGCGCGGGAAGAGCGCGGTGCGCGACGCGGCGAGGGTGCTCGGGTTCTCGGTGCAGCAAGCGGACAGGCTGGCGATGCTGTCGGACCGGCACTCGGCGAAAGCGACGGCGGCGGCGCTGAAAGGCGAGGACAACGCGAACGACAACGGCAGGCCGGCAAGCGAGCAGCGCCGCAAGCGCTCCGGGCGAATGGACGACGGCTGGAGTGGAATCGCGATGGCTCCCGCCGGCTTGCCGACCGCGCGCACCGCGGTCGCCGCCACCGGACCCGCGCCGGAGGCGCGGCCGAGTACGGTCATCGAACACGCAGGCTTGGACCCGAACGACAGGAGAGTCCAGGTCCTCGCCGAACTGGTCGACGGATTGCACCAGCTGCCACGGCACCGGTCGATCCACGTCGGCGGATTCGTCCTCACCGAGGAGCCGCTCGCGACCGTGGTGCCCATCGAGCCCGCGTCGATGAAGGACCGCACGGTGATCCAGTGGGAGAAGGACGACCTCGACCCGATGCGGCTCGTGAAGATCGACCTGCTCGGCCTTGGCATGCTCACGATGATCCAGAAATGCATCACGTACGTGCGGCAGGCGCGCGGCGTGACGGTGGATCTCGCGCGGCTCGACATGACGGACCAGAACGTCTATGACGACATCTGCAAGGCGGACACGATCGGCGTCTTCCAGATCGAGAGCCGCGCGCAGATGAACACGCTGCCGCGGCTCAAGCCGCGGTCGTTCTACGACCTCGTCGTCGAAGTCGCAATCATCCGCCCGGGGCCGATCCAGGGCGACATGGTGCATCCCTACCTGCGGCGCCGTGCGGGACTCGAACCGGTGACGTACCCGCATCCCTCGCTCGAGCCGATCCTCAAGCGCACGCTGGGCGTGCCGCTGTTCCAGGAGCAGGGCATGCAGGTGGCCATCGCTGCCGCGGGCTTTTCACCCGGCGAGGCCGATCAACTGCGCAAGGCGATGGGCCACAAGCGCAGCCACGAGCGCATGGCCGCGATCTGCCAGAAGCTCATCGACGGCATGGAGCGCAACGGCATTCCCCGGGAGACGGCGCAGAAGATCTACAACCAGATCAACGCCTTCGCGGACTACGGGTTCCCCGAGTCGCACGCGGCGAGCTTCGCGCTGCTCGTGTTCGCGTCGTCGTACCTGAAGCACTACTACGCGCCCGAGTTCACGGCGGCGCTGCTCAACTCTCAGCCCATGGGCTTCTACGCGCCGGGCACGATCATCGAGGACGCCAGGCGCCACGGCGTGAAGGTCAGATCGATCGACGTGCGCGTATCGGCGTGGGATCATTCGCTGGAACAGCGCTCTGGGCTCCCGGCTTTGGGTTCTCGGCAACAGTCAGGCCGAAAGCCGAGAGCCGAGAGCCGAGAGCCACCAGCGGTTCGCCTCGGCATTCGGCTCGTGAAGGGACTTGGCAGCAAGGCGCAGGAGACGTTCGAGGCCGCGCGCGCTCACGGCCCGTTCACGTCGGTCGAGGACTTCGTGCGCCGCACGCAGTTCGATCGTCGCACGCTGCGGCATCTCGCCATGGCCGGCGCGTTCGACGGGTTCCTGAAGAGCGAGCCCGATCTCCAGAAGCGCCGCGCGGCGCTGTGGCAGGTGCTGGACTCGGCGCGCGGCGACGCGGGGCCACTGGCCCCGAGGAGCCACAGCCGGCCGAGAACGGCGCCAAAGGCGCCCCTGCCACCCATGTCTCCCGGTGAACTGACCGAAGCGGACTATCGGATGACGGGCGTCAGCCTCAACGGCCACCCGATGATCCACCTGCGCGCCCTGCTCACGCCCAACGGCGTGCAGACCACGGCGCAGATCGCGCGGGCGCGCGACGGCGCGCGCATCGCGGTGGCGGGGCTCGTCATTTGCCGGCAGCGGCCGGGCACCGCGAAAGGGTTCGTCTTCCTCACGCTGGAGGACGAGTTCGGGCTGGTGAACGTAGTGGTGACGCCGCAGCGGTTCGAGCGGCAAGCGTTGCTGATTTCAACCACGCCTCTCCTGCTTGTCAGAGGGCAGCTGCAGATTGAACAGACTGTAGTCAATGTCAGAGCTCGAATGTTTCGCGGCCTGCAGGCTGAGGTCGGAGCAGAGTACGCCAGGAGCCACGACTTTCACTGACAATCTCGCGAACAATCAGGATGGATCAACACAAGCACACCGCATACGCACACACGATGCCAGGCGCTCCGCCTACCCAATGGGAGCCGCTTGAGACCCACCTCGAAGAGGTTGCCAGTCTGGCCGCTGAACTCACTGCCGCCTTTGGATCCGAAGCATGGGGCTACCTGGCTGGACTGTGGCATGATTTGGGCAAGTACAGACCGGAGTTCCAAGCGCGACTTCGGGGCAGCGGACAACGTATCGAGCACGCTGGTGTAGGCGCCGCGCTCGCCATGGAAAAGGGAGGCCCTGGCAGCGGATCGCTCGCCTATGCGATCGCGGGTCACCATGCGGGCCTGGCCAACCGAAGCGCTCAAAGCGACAGCGGTATGTCCCCGCTTGTCCAGCGGGTGGCGCGCAACCAGCCAGTCCTCCAAGCGATTAGAGACGCGATTCCGCGACACCTGATAGAGCGAGCCCTACCGGCACCTCCAGAGTTCCTTGGCAAGAGCAAGTCGCCAACCGAGGCGCGCCGGTGGGAGATGTGGACGAGAATGCTGTTCTCCGCCTTGGTCGACGCGGATCGACTCGCCAGCGAACGCTTCAGCTCACCGGGGCAAGCACAACTACGCGCATTGTCGCGGCCGACGATTGACGCCTTGCGCCGACGGCTTGACGAGTACCTGACGCCGCTCAAATCCAGATCCGAGATGGGCACGATTCGCCATCAGATTCTCGAAAGTTGCCGTCGCGCGGCGAGTTTGGACCGGGGGCTCTTTTCGCTGACCGCGCCAACCGGAACCGGCAAGACGCTGTCCGCCATGGCGTTTGGACTGTCACACGCTTCCAGGCACGCGCTCCGCAGAGTCATCGTTGCCGTGCCATATACGAGCATTATTGAGCAGAATGCGGAGGAATACCGGCGCGCGCTTGGAAGCGACGCGGTGATTGAACATCACTCCAATGTTGACGGAGAGCGCCGCGAAGAGGACGATGGTCCACTCGAGCTCCGAAGGCGCTTCGCAGCAGAGAACTGGGATGCGCCAATCATTGTGACCACGACGGTTCAGCTTTTTGAGTCACTCTTGTCCAACCGTCCATCGCGATGCCGTCGAATTCACAACGTAGCCAGCAGCGCGATCATCCTTGATGAGGCGCAGTCTTTGCCTCCGCAGTTCCTCACCTGCATCCTCGACGTGATGCAGACGCTAGTTGTTGACTACGGATGCTCAATTGTCATCTCCACCGCTACCCAGCCGGCGCTGGGCAGCCGGGAAGGGCTCCCGGGTGGCTTGGTTGGCATTCGGGAGATCGTTGATGAGCCGCTTGACCTTGCTCGCATTGCGTCCCGCACACGCGTGCGCTGGCCGGCACCGGCGTCACCCGCAGTCTCATACGAGAGCCTCGCAGACGAAATGATGGCCGAGCGGACCTTTCTCGCGATCGTGCACCTTCGCAAGGATGCGAGACACCTTGCCCGTCTCCTTCATCCCGATGGTCGATATCACCTCTCGGCGCTGATGTGCCCGGCGCACCGTTCCCTGGTGCTGGATCAAGTGCGCGCTGCATTGAGATCCGGGAGCAACTGCAGGACAGTCGCGACTCAACTCGTTGAGGCTGGCGTCGACATCGACTTTCCTGTCGTGTACCGGGCTCTCGCCGGGTTGGACAGCATCGCCCAGGCGGCCGGCCGGTGTAACCGCGAGTGGTTGGCCCCCGAAGGCCAGGTGCATGTCTTTCGTGCGCCGACACAGCCGCCGCAAGGGGTCCTCAGGGCCGGCGCTCAGATCACCGATGGGCTCCTTCGTGCGCGCGGCCCCCTTGACCTGAGCGACCTCAACCTGTTTCAGGAGTACTTCCGAGCCCTTTTCCAGTCGGCGGATCTTGACAGAAGCGGCATTCAGGTAGAACGTGCTGACTTCAACTTTGCTAATGTCGATGCCCGCATGAACATGGTGGAGGATGGATACCTGCATGCTGTTGTTGTGCCGTGGGGCGAGTCGTCGGCTCGGTTGGCTGGCTACCGGGAAGCTCCGAACCGCGAGTCGGCCAGGGCAATGCAACGCTACGTGGTCCAGGTGTCGCCAGGCGAGCTGTCCGCCCTGAGCGATTCCGGCGCCATTGAAGCCGTCAACGAGGATCTGTGGTGCATCACGCCACCGTACAACCACCTCTACGACAACGAGTTTGGGCTCGTCGTCGAGAATATTGCTGCCGACCCTTCCGTTCTCGTCCAGTGAGCGACAGTCCGAACGACCGAGTCGACACGCCCGAACGAGGCCAGCCCGCCGTAGCGCTGGCCGTGCGAGTTCGAGGGCCGCTCGCTGTATTTACCGAACCAGCATTCAAGGTCGAGCGGGTGTCGTATCCCGTCATGACGCCTTCCGCGGCGCGCGGACTGCTGGAAGCCATCCTGTGGAAACCCGGAATGCGGTGGTGCGTCGAGCGCATTCGGGTTTTGAAGCCGATTGCCTTCACCGCGTTCCGGCGCAACGAGATAAGCAGCAAGGCACCATCGCCCTCACGAGCACTGGTCGAAGGCGGTGGTCCGCTGGCAGCGTACTGCGCGGACGACGATCGAGCGCAACGCAATACGGTAGCGCTCCAGGATGTCGACTACGTCATTGAGGCATCAATCGTCCTCACGGATCGTGCGGGCCAGGACGACAACCTCACCAAGTTCGCCGAGATGTTTCGCCGTCGAGTGAGCAAAGGTCAGCGATTTCACCAACCATATCTCGGCTGTCGTGAGTTTCCCGCCGACGTAGTTCCCGCCGACGGAGCTCCCCAACCGATTCGCGAGACTCGCGACCTGGGACGCATGTTGTGGGATATTGAGTACTCGCCGGATGGCAACAAGGCGCTCTTCTTCAACGCCAAGTTGATCGATGGAGTGCTCTCGATCCCGTCACGCGTGAACGGCAATGGCGCCTGAGCTGCTGCCGACGAGCGTTGCAGTGAGCCGAAGCTCGCAGCTGGCGTCGGACGTCGCTACCGTTGCAGCGGTCCAGCGCCCTGAGGGACCATGATACTTCAGGCTCTGCTTGACCTTGCGAAACGCGAGCGACTTGTCCCAGACACCGACTTTGAGGACAGGCCCGTTGCGTGGCTGATCCGAGTTGATCGAGGTGGCAAGCTCATGGCGATCGTCGGGACAAAGACACCCACAGAAGGGGTGCGCCGCCAAAAGCGATCCGTAGCCAAATCGTTTTCCGTGCCCCGACAGATCCCTCGCACGAGCGGCGACTGTGCGCATTTCCTCTGCGACAACGCGGAGTATGTCTTCGGGCTACAGACCACCGCGGGCGAAGCGAAGCGGCGACCGGCCAGCAAGTTGCGGCAGCGTCGTGACCTGTTTCGAGCCCGTGTTGCGGAGTGTGCCGATCGCACAGGTGACGAGGGGATCCACGCCGTTTCTGAATTCCTTGACGAGATCGCATCGGGCGGAACCGGCCCTCAACTCCCCGACGAATGTGCCAGTAACGATCTCTTTGCCTTCGTGTATGCCCCGGACGTAGATGTGCTCGTGCACGACCGACCCGCCGTGCGATCGTACTGGCGCGATGCTCGCGCACAAGAGAGCCCGGCCAACGGTGCGCTCCGCTGCCTGCTTTCGGATGCAGCAATCGCCGACGCGCCGAAGTTTGGGTTGATCAAGAAGGTTCCAGGCGGCACTACGAGCGGCATCGCGCTGGTCTCCTTCAATGAGGCCGCGTCTGAGTCTTACGGCTGGGCTGGCAACGAAAATGCGCCACTTTCGCGCGACGTGGCAGAGGCGTGCAATACAGCTCTCAATCGCCTCGTAGACCCCGATCCATTTGTCGGCGGCCGCCGTCGCTCCCGGCGCAGTCTCATCGTCAGCGGGGATACGCTCGTCTGTTATTGGAGTGACATGACGGAGGCCGATGACACGCTTGATGTCTTGTCCACGGCACTGCAGGGAGAAGACCCTGAGCGAGTGGGCGACTTGCTTCGGTCGCTGTGGCGAGGAGTGCCCGTGGATGTCGGCAACCCAGCCGCCTTCTATGCGCTCACCCTGTCCGGAGCCAAAGGCAGGGCGATCATTCGCGACTGGTTTGTGTCCACCGTCGGAAGCGTATCACGCCACTTGGCCGCGCATTTTCGGGACTTGGCGATCGTGCCCATGCGTTCGCCGCCTGAAGGCGGATCACTACCACCTCAGCTCCCGCTCAAGGTGCTTCTTGCGTCTCTGGCGCCGCCGGGCCGCGATGGCAACGCGCCGCCAAATCTTGCAGCTCGTTTCGTGTCAGATGGCCTTCGAGGCGGCAGCTACCCGCAGGCGATTCTGGCGAGGGCCGTCGAGCGCACGCGAGCGGAGTGCGCCGGTCTCAACGATGGCGGCCTTGACGGCTGGCGTGCTAGGGAACGTCAGGACGCGAGGTCGGGGCTGATCAAGGCTCTGCTCAGAAGGAACCACGGGATTGAACTCGGAGAGACCATGGATACTGCGAATGTCAATCCAGGATATCTGCTTGGCCGCCTTTTCGCTGTCATTGAGCGCATCCAGCAGGCTGCGCTCGGCGACGTCAATGCGAGCGTTGTCGATCGGTACTTTGCCGGCGCATCCGCGTCGCCGCGAAGCGTTTTTGTGCGGCTGTTGAGGAACGCACGTCATCACGTGCGCAAGGCACAGGACGACCCGAAGACCGCCGGTATGGCCCGATGGCTCGATCGGCAGGTCGACGAGATCGCCGCACCATTCGATCCAGGCGCCAATGGATTTCCGGCACACCTTAGCCTGGAGCAACAGGCGCTCTTTGTACTCGGGTACCACCAGCAACGCCACGCGTTGTGGCAGCCAAGGAAGGATTCCGAGTCGGCGTCCGCAGCCTCCACGTCCACAGACATCTGACCATCATACCCATGACTCGGACCACGCACACAGGCATTGCCCACCGCTATGACTTCGTTCTGCTGTTCGACGTCGTGAACGGCAACCCGAACGGCGACCCTGACGCCGGCAATGCTCCAAGGCTCGACCCCGAGACAGGATTGGGGCTTGTTTCTGACGTCTGCCTCAAGCGAAAGGTCCGCAACTTCGTGACCCTCGTGAAACGCAGCGCTGCAGGCGAGCCACTCGCGGGCTACGACATCTACGTGAAAGAGCGTGCCATTCTGAACCACCAGCATCAGAGGGCCTATGACGCGCTGAAACTCAAAGACGGCGGCAAGGCCAAAGAGCGCCAGGATAGTGTTGACCGCGCGCGGGCGTGGATGTGCCAGACGTTCTTTGACATCAGGATGTTCGGCGCTGTCATGTCCACGGAAGTCAATGCAGGGCAGGTGCGCGGCCCAGTGCAGATCACATTTGCGCGCAGTGTGGACCCGATTGTGTCACTGGAGCAGTCCATTACACGGATGGCCGTCACGACGGAGCGGGAGGCCGAAAAGCAGGAAGGAGGCAATCGCACCATGGGACGCAAAGAGCTCGTGCCCTACGGCCTGTATGTGGCGCACGGATTCGTGAACCCGTTTCTCGCAGTCCAGACAGGCTTTTCTGATGACGATCTGCAGCTCCTCTGGCAGGCGCTGCAGCAAATGTTCGAATACGACCGATCGGCGGCGCGCGGCGAGATGGCGACACGCGGGCTAGTTGTCTTTGAGCACGATAGCCAACTCGGCAACGCTCGCGCTCACGCCCTTTTCGAGAGAGTCAGCGTTCGCCTGAAGGATCGCACGAGGCCACCGAGAAGCTTCGCGGACTACCAGGTTGAGCTCGACGAGCGCGACGTCCCAGCTGGCATTCGCATCCACCGGCTATAGGTGCATCGTGATGCAGCCCGTTGTCACCGTCGCCCTTTGCAAGCGTTAAAGAGCCATGACCATCCCGCACCGCGATCGCATTCTCCACATCGCCCGCCTCCACGGCATGCGAAACGTCCGCGTCTTTGGTTCGGTCGCAAGGGGCGAAGCAACAGCCCACGACCTGGACCTGCTCGTGGACGCTGCGCCTGACCGCACTCTCCTCGACTTCGTGCGCTTCTGGCAGCAGGTGGAAGAGCTGGTCGGACACCGGGTGGATGTGGTAGCTGACGGCGGAATCAGTCCTTACCTCCAGGAACGCATTTACAGCGAGGCCAAACCGCTGTGAAGGACGATCGCGCCTATCTGTCTCACGTCCGGGATGCGCTGGATCGGATTCTCGATTACACACGCGATGGACGTCAGTCGTTCCTCGCAGATCGCAAAACTCAGGACGCCGTCATCCGCAACTTCGAGATTGTCGGTGAAGCGGCCAAGCACCTGTCGGCTGAGATCAGGGCGCGCGAGCCATCCGTTGACTGGAAGGCGGTCGCCGGGATGCGCGACAAGCTCATTCACGCCTACTTCGGCGTAAAGCTTGACGTCGTCTGGCGAGCCGTTGAAATGGAGGTCCAGCCACTCCGTGAAGCAGCAGTTCGGCTACTCGAGACCGTGGACAGGTGAGGCCGGCCGCCCCGTGCCCGATCCTGTCTTCAGCGAGGAGCAACTCCTCCCTATCTCGGCGCTCCAGCACGTGCTCTTCTGCGAGCGCCAGTGCGCCCTGATCCATATTGAAGGTCAGTGGGTCGAGAACCGACTCACAGTCGAGGGGCGGCACCTCCACGACAAGGCGCACGACGGCAGTCCTGAGACTCGCGATGGGATTCGTGTGACTCGCGGGCTGCCACTGCGCTCCTTCCGGCTTGGACTCGTCGGCAAGGCGGATGTCGTGGAATTCCGGCCAGCACCAGGTAGTGACATCCCGTTCCCGGTCGAGTACAAACGAGGACGCCCCAAGAAGCACGGCGCCGACAAGGTCCAGCTCTGCGCGCAGGCGCTCTGCCTCGAGGAGACGCTCGGTGTCACTGTCCCGTCCGGGGCTCTTTTCTATGGCAAAACTCGGCGTCGACTGGAGGTGCCGTTCGATCGCGCATTGCGTGACCTCACGGCGGCGACGGCACGCCGGCTCCACGAGCTCATCGCCTCTGGTCGCACGCCATCGGCGGTGCGCGAGCCGAAGTGCCGACAGTGCTCACTGATTGACGTTTGCCTGCCAGACGCGATGGGCCCCAAGCGCTCGGCCGCGGCGTACGTGTCCCGGGCGCTCGCGGCTGCCATCACTGCTGAAGGCCCGGAGGACGGGTCGTGAAGCACCACCTCAACACGCTGTTCGTCACAACACAGGGCGCGTACTTGTCGCAGTACGGCGAGGCGCTTCAGGTCAAGGTGGGCGACGAGACACGTCTTCAACTCCCGCTCCACACGATCAGCAACATTGTCTGCTTCGGGAACGTCGGCATGAGCCCGTGGCTGATGGGAAAGTGCGCCGAGTACCAGATCGCGATTTCGTTCCTGACGGAGAACGGCAAGTTCCTGGCACGCGTGCAGGGGTTTACACCGGGGAACGTCCTCCTTCGGCGCGAGCAGTACCGCCGCGCCGACGACGACGCCGCCAGCGCCGGCATCGCACGCAACATCGTCAGTGCCAAGATCGCCAACGCGAGAACCGTCCTGCTCCGCGCGGTTCGCGACAACCCCGGATCGGCCTCGGAAGGAATGCTTCGGCAGTCGGCGAGCCGTTTGGCGTATACGCTGCAACAACTTCCGCAGGCCGGAAGCGTCGACCTGGTACGCGGCGCCGAGGGAGACAGCGCAAACACCTACTTCGGCGCGTTCGACCACCTGATCACGGCGCAGCGAGACGGGTTTGCCTTCACTGGACGCAGCCGCCGACCACCGCTGGACCCGATCAACGCGCTGCTGTCATTTCTGTATGCGATGCTGGCGCACGACTCCCGAGCGGCCTGCGAATGCGCGGGGCTCGACTCACAGGTCGGGTTCCTGCACCGGGACCGACCCGGGCGTCCAAGCCTTGCGCTGGACCTTATGGAAGAGTTTCGCCCGTTTCTCGCGGACCGGCTTGCGCTTTCGCTGGTGAATCGGCAGCAGGTGCGGCCGTCCGGGTTTCGCCGGACCGAGACCGGCGGCGTGGAGATGACGGATGACACGCGAAAGGAAGTGCTGACGGCGTACCACAAGCGCAAGCAGGACACGATTCTGCACCCGTTCCTTGGTGAGGAGGTCACCGTCGGCCTCCTGCCGCAACTCCAGGCCCGGCTGCTCGCCCGCCACCTGCGTGGCGACGCCGATGCCTATGCACCCTTTATCTGGAAGTAGGACACGGGCCCATGTTCGTCCTTGTTACATACGACGTTGCAACCACCACGAAGGAAGGACGTCGCCGGCTGCGAAGCGTGGCCAAGCTGTGCGTTGGATATGGTCAGCGCGTCCAGAACTCGGTCTTTGAATGCCCGATCGATCCCACGCAGTGGGCGCAACTGCGTCACAAGCTCCTGGAGGTGTTCAAGCCCGACGAGGACAGCCTCAGGTTCTATTTCCTGGGCAGCAATTGGCAGCATCGGGTAGAGCACCACGGCGCCAAGCCGAGTATCGATGTGCGTGGCCCGTTGCTTGTATGACACGTACCGCGAACCCATAGCGGTGCCGCCGCTCGCCTGAGAATCGCGATCGGCGCGAAGTCGCTGTTTGACAATCGATTGGCAGGCTTCGTACCGTTCGGACGATCGACTTTCGCCCGAGCGCAGGCGGCTTCGCGTACCGGCTTGAGCAAGTCGTTGGGACTTTACGCGTTACGCGAAAGCCGTCTCGCCCGCGCGCGCGGGCGTGGATTGAAACTTCGATGCGACGACCGAGGCGACCGCCTAGTCTCGCCCGCGCGCGCGGGCGTGGATTGAAACTTGAACGTGCGGTTGCCCTCCACTTGCACGTCTCGCCCGCGCGCGCGGGCGTGGATTGAAACTTGAGGTGTAGCGGCGCGCTGGTGCCCGAACTGTCTCGCCCGCGCGCGCGGGCGTGGATTGAAACTTGACCGTAGATGCGTCCGAGCAAGGCACGTCTCGCCCGCGCGCGCGGGCGTGGATTGAAACTACTTCCGGATAACACGTCGAATGAACGAGTCTCGCCCGCGCGCGCGGGCGTGGATTGAAACCCGTCACGCAGCAGTTCTCTTGGGAGCGCGTGTCTCGCCCGCGCGCGCGGGCGTGGATTGAAACCTCCTCCACTACGTTACGTGCGACATTCTGGTCTCGCCCGCGCGCGCGGGCGTGGATTGAAACTGGAACGCCCTTCGTGTCCATCCAGTCCTGTCTCGCCCGCGCGCGCGGGCGTGGATTGAAACCCACTACTCTACGAGAGTTCCTAATGGCAAGTCTCGCCCGCGCGCGCGGGCGTGGATTGAAACCCCTCCGTCCGGAGAGCGTGTGACTGCCCGTCTCGCCCGCGCGCGCGGGCGTGGATTGAAACGCCGTGGAGGATGGACAAATGGCAGCGTGGTCTCGCCCGCGCGCGCGGGCGTGGATTGAAACTTGTCCCACAGGGCGCGCAGATTTCCGCCGTCTCGCCCGCGCGCGCGGGCGTGGATTGAAACCTGAACTTTGTTATCGGAACGAGTAGCAACGTCTCGCCCGCGCGCGCGGGCGTGGATTGAAACGGATACGGGACCACAACGGTCTCATAGGGGGTCTCGCCCGCGCGCGCGGGCGTGGATTGAAACACGAAGCCGCAGCTTCTCGTCATCGTCGCGTCTCGCCCGCGCGCGCGGGCGTGGATTGAAACAGGTGTAATGCCGAAGCCGACGACACGAGAGTCTCGCCCGCGCGCGCGGGCGTGGATTGAAACACCGGGGAGCAGACTGACAATGCCGAGACAGAGTTCGGGTGTCTCGCCCGCGCGCGCGGGCGTGGATTGAAACACCCCCATCCCGCTGTCCGCACGATACCGGTCTCGCCCGCGCGCGCGGGCGTGGATTGAAACCATCAGGAACACCGGGCCGATCAACGCAGGTCTCGCCCGCGCGCGCGGGCGTGGATTGAAACCATCTGAGGGCCGCGACCATGCGCAACTAGTCTCGCCCGCGCGCGCGGGCGTGGATTGAAACCGTCAACCGGCGCGGCCAGTGCGCCGGCTGTCTCGCCCGCGCGCGCGGGCGTGGATTGAAACATGCCTTCGGTGCGGCGACGTCGGGCCCTGTCTCGCCCGCGCGCGCGGGCGTGGATTGAAACCTGCTCGCCTCGGCCCTCCGGAAAAAATCGTCTCGCCCGCGCGCGCGGGCGTGGATTGAAACCACCACCGGGGTTTGAGGTTACTTCACGAGTCTCGCCCGCGCGCGCGGGCGTGGATTGAAACTCAGTGAGTTACGGGGAAGTACGTAGAAGGTCTCGCCCGCGCGCGCGGGCGTGGATTGAAACGTCGGCTACGCGCTGCTCCGAGGCGCCAAGTCTCGCCCGCGCGCGCGGGCGTGGATTGAAACGCCCATGCCGCATCACTGGCCTTGTCCAGGTCTCGCCCGCGCGCGCGGGCGTGGATTGAAACTGGGCTCGATGGCGCAATACGCCAGCCGTGTCTCGCCCGCGCGCGCGGGCGTGGATTGAAACGTCTGCGCAGACGAAACGTGCGCGCGCCGGGTCTCGCCCGCGCGCGCGGGCGTGGATTGAAACTGGCAATTGCGTAGATGCTAATGCCATCGGTCTCGCCCGCGCGCGCGGGCGTGGATTGAAACCTGGACGAGCTGGGGGAAGGGGCGAGCTTGTCTCGCCCGCGCGCGCGGGCGTGGATTGAAACCCTGGCGAACTGCTGATGCACCTGCTGGGGTCTCGCCCGCGCGCGCGGGCGTGGATTGAAACCGTGTTGCACTGGAAGCACGAGAAGCGGGGTCTCGCCCGCGCGCGCGGGCGTGGATTGAAACTGTTCGGAGAGCAGCATCCGTTGCGTCTGGTCTCGCCCGCGCGCGCGGGCGTGGATTGAAACACGTTGCCACCGACCGCCGCGCCCGGTGAGGTCTCGCCCGCGCGCGCGGGCGTGGATTGAAACACAAAGTTGAGCGCGCCGCGCCCTGCGCCTGTCTCGCCCGCGCGCGCGGGCGTGGATTGAAACAACCACCGCTTGAAGCCCATGTCAGGTCATCGAAGTCTCGCCCGCGCGCGCGGGCGTGGATTGAAACGCCCATCGCGATCAGGTTCGACACCGCGCGTCTCGCCCGCGCGCGCGGGCGTGGATTGAAACACGAATATCGGTGGCACGCTGACGACGGCGAGTCTCGCCCGCGCGCGCGGGCGTGGATTGAAACGACAGCTCGACGAGAGCCGCACGATGACTAAGTCTCGCCCGCGCGCG
>Ga0187893_10007417_pt1 | contig 17979 bp, 16 predicted proteins | sample MA1701074metaG_FD_139574 | JGI IMG/M metagenome (GOLD analysis project Ga0187893, IMG submission 139574) | White microbial mat communities from a basaltic lava cave in the Kipuka Kanohina Cave System on the Island of Hawaii, USA - MA170107-4 metaG ... | reverse complement strand
GTGTCAGCCGTGCGGTCTGACCGCGAGTCACCGCTCGCGAGTTTGCAACACGTGCACCACCTGCAACACGACTCACAAACTTGACTCATCCGCATCAACTTTGGATCTCCAAGTGCCCTAGAGAGAGCAACCTGCTGCTCAGCGGAGGCGGACCGGTAAGCATTCGAACCACGGCAGCGCAGGCCTCAGCCTATGGATCAGTCCCTATGGCTGAGGTCGAATCGGTGCAACTTAAGCCGGGAGCCGTTCCGCGTGGAGGTCTTGCCGATGCGCTGCATCCGACGCCACCGCTATGGGCTAGGGCTGGAAGTGGGTCGAAATGGTGGGTCAAGGCGAAGTGAGGCGTGCGATCAGACGTTTGGTGTCCGTGACAGTGACCGTGGCGCAGGACGCCAAACGGGTCCATCGCGGGGACTGGGCTGCGAAAGCGGATACAGACACCGCAGTCGCCGTTGGTGGCAAAGGTGATACCTCTGTCGACGAGGGAAAGGTGGGCCGGACCAGCGGTTTTGGTAAATCCATAGGGCCCGGTGATCTCGGCGCCTAGGATGTTGGCGAGATCGCTTTGCAGCCGCCACAAGCCGAACGGATCTCGATCCGGCCGTCACTGACCGCCACATGGGTGGTGCGGGAAGTGACGCCAAACGCCAAACCAGCCAGGCGGTAGGAGGGCGCGAACCGGAAGCTGAACGTCTCGAGCGTGGTCATATCCTTCAGCTACCCGATCGTGCTCATCGGCAATCCGGACCGGTCGCCGACCCGACACGACGCTCCTGTATCAGGCGGTACCAGGCGCCCCGACGAAAGGCAGTGAATATAGTAGAGACGACGATCGCGCGAGCGCGTGTGTCTGATGGATGCGCGGTAGGCGGGCGGAACCGCGCACAGCCATCGAGAGTCGGCTGACTGGACCGCTACTTCCCAGCTACTCCTCCGTGATCTCGATGGCACATTGGAAGAAAGTTTCGTCAAACCCTTCACCGAGGTTGAAGCAGTCCTCTTCATCTCTTTCGAGAACGCATACGTCCTCCAGCACCCGGCCGCCCTCGTCCATGCATCCGGCTTCCGTGATCCCCAAGCGGGTGCTGCCAGGTTCATCAGCCCCGTAGCCATCATGGCGAGCACGATCGTCCGTCTAACTTCACCTTCTCCTGCGTCCCGATATGGCCTATTGATGCGCGCGGGGCAGCGAGAGGGTCACCGGAAGTCGAGGAACGCGACCACTGAGCCACAATGGGAAGCCGCCGCCCCGCGGATCGATCAAGTCGACGAGCGGCGGCATGTTTCGGAAGAACGGGCAGCGTTAGGGCTGCGAAATAGGCGGCTCATTCGCGACACGACCGCAGCCGGGAAGCACTGGTCACGCGTCCACATCGTGGATCCGCCACTGACGCCCTACCTGCAATCCGGGTCCATTGCACAACTTGTAGGCCGCCATTTGGAATCATCTCTCGCACCGAGCGCGTCCCAGCCAGAAAATATATGAGCCTGGTGGGCGCTCGGGCTACTCACGCCTGGGCAGACCGGTGGCCTCACCTTGTGGCGAGACCACCGTCAAGATGCTGGTCAGCGTGTCCTGGCTACAGGACGTTGTCCGGCATATTGAACAAACGCAACGACCCGCCGAGGAATCTGGTCCTCCATCGGCGATCACGGTCGACTTCCCGGCAGCTACACGGTCTGTAATCAGATGGTCTCCTGATCGACGATCCAGCGAACCAGGCGACGCAGCGGGTACATGGCGTCGTGAGGGAGTCCGGGTCGCCAAAGCGAGGCCCGGCCGAGTGGCACCAGGCGCTGGGCGCCTGCCCTTGCGAGGCTGTCGCGCAGCTCGATGCTCCGCGCCGGGGGATAGATTCCCACCGTCTGGGTTGCCACGGTGACAAAGCGTGTGGCGCTGCCCAACGAGTCCACGGGTACCACGTTGACCGTCCTGTGTGTGGGATGAAAGTCGACTGGGGCCATGGACCGCACGACTAGGCCGTCGCCGTCGTAGCTGCCCCAAACACGGTAGTCCGGCTCCAGCAGACGCAGGACCTCGACCTCGTCGCGGATCTCGGCGGGCGTTGGGCGGGGCGTTGCCGTGGCGTGGGGGCGGAACGCCGTCAGCCGGCCGACCAGCAGGGTGCAGAAACGATCGGACTCCTCGACATTTCCTTCGACGAACTGGTAGCGGCTGGCCGCGCAGCTTTCCTGGTTGGAGACGGTGGCATCGGCGACCGCCAATTCGGCAACGGTGGTGAGCGTCGCCTCGGACTCGAACGCCTCCCGGCCGATCAGGGAGATGGAGACTTTCGGGTCGAACGAAACCAGCTCGAGTCCGGGCCCGGCGTAGCGGAGTGCGCTGCGAAGAGCCGCTTCGCCTCCCCAGGCGACCAACTTGTCGAACCATTGAGGGCGGAACACATAGGGCTCGACGGCCTCGTCACCGCCCTTCCAGTAGACCGCAGAGAACGATCGAACCACCGGATGCTCCGGGTCGATTGCCACCATCGACCTCAGGATCGCCGTCGCGGTGAACAGGTCGTTCGATGGGAGCTTAAGCAGATGCAGGCCCTTTGTGAGGGCCGCCTGGACGATCGTCGTTGCCGCCACCCCGGGCCCGTTGCCGGCGAGCACGTGCACGAGGCGTGGAGGGAAGGCCCGAACCGAGCACCCATTGCTTCCCGGTGGGTGGACCGTGCACCAGCCGTCGATGACCTCGGCCCCGCCTAGATCGTGCTGGACCTGGAACTCCAGCGATGCTCGGTCGAAGTGCTCCGGTAGCTTCCGGTAGCCGTGCTCCAGCACGCTCGCGCGGGTGGGATCGAGCTGAACCGCCGATCGCAGGGCATCGTCGAGTGGAGACGCGTCCGACCTCAGCAGCGCGCCGGTTGCCACGAGGAAGTCGATAATCTCCCCGACCGGAAGGTCGAACGCTGGTCCTGGAGTGTGGCGAGGCCAGACCAGGCTATCGACGGCGAGCTTCGGGGTGGCGAAGCTCCTCTGGTCACCGCGGTTCGGGTGCACCACCTCGGTACCTTCGACCACCCGGCCTGCCACGATGTGCGTCACCGCCACAGGCTCGTTCACCGGATCATCCCCCGCACGTACGCGTCGATGGTCCCGGCACAGGTGAGCTTGTCGTCGTCCTCGTCCAGATCGGTGTACCGGACGACTCTCGTCACGGTCGGCCCCGGCCGGCCACATGGGCAGCGGGAATGGTCGACTGTCACGTTGTCGCCGGTGACGAGCCCGCCCCAGCGGCCCTCGATCGTCAGGTCGACGAGGGCCATCCGGCCGTTGACCACGCCTTCGCGGCAGGTTGCCAGGCGCTTGCCTCCGCGGTCGAGCACGAGCACGACGATCCAGGGCGGCCGGTGAAACCGCCCTGCCCGGCAGGCCGGAAACCCATGGGCGATCTCGACCATGCCATAGGCTCGCAGGTGGCGGGACGGATCCAGACCCAGAAACCTGCAGATCTGCTCCTCGAAGCCGGAGGGCAGGCCCTGGGTTGCCTTCCTGCCTCCAAAGAGCCTTGCGAGAGTGTCGGGATGGAAGGATCCATCGGGAATCCCGCGAGCTCGGAGCTCCTGCATGACCAGCCAGAACTGGGACCACATGCCCGCCAGGAACAGGGGTTCGCCCAGGTGGGCTACGAGGGCGTCGACCAGGTCCCGCAGACCGCCTCGAATCTCCTCCTCGCGTTGGGCGATGTACCGCTCGTGGTCGGCGACATCCCCCGGCATCGCTCGCCCCTCTGCGATGGCTCGCCGCAGGATTCCCAACCGGTTGGTCTCGGCTGCCGAGTACGGCCGGTTGGACAGGTAGTACACGGCTCTGGGCCGCCCGAAGAGCCGGGCATAGTTGTCGAACGACTCGCCCCAGCGGCTGGTGCCCCCCTTGGGGCCGAGAAGGAACACCGGGCGGTCGGACTGAGCGTCGATCCCGGCCGACCAGCGAGCGTGGAGCCTCTGCAGCCGGACGCTGCGATCCACGTCGGAGCGGCTCTGGTCAAGGAACGAGCACTTGCCGGTCGTCCCGCTCGACGAGAACACGAAGTGACCGGCGTCGCGGAGCCGGCACACCCAGTCGTCCACGTCGACCACGCCCGACAGCTCCACGTCGTCAGGATGCAGAGGCAGCGCGGAGAGCGTCTGTAACCACTGGCACATCCGATCCCACCGGCCTTCCGACACGAAGAGCTCCGGATAGCTCTTGTACGTCGTGTGCGAGAAGAGCAGCGGCACCATGTCGTCCAGCGCTCGGACCGTGTCGATTGACGCATCACGAGCGCGGGCGTCGAGCACACGGACCTGCGTTCGCCGCTCAGCCAGACGCTGAGCTGCCGCCTCAAGCTGGACCGGAAGGACCTCCCCATCCGGATAGGCGAACGGATCGTCCTCGTCCATCAAGGCGGTCAACTGGGTGACCGCGTCCGACATGACCGTCGTCTCCCTCCCGATCAGAGCGTGCGGAGCGCACCGCCGTCGACCGGGATCATGGCGCCGGTCACATAGGATGCCGCGGGCGACAGCACGAACGCCGCAACGCGCCCGAATTCCTCTGGAGTGCCGTCGCGGCCCAGGGGGATCGCGGCGCGCCTGGCGGCTACCTGCTCCTCACCGAACTCAGCGTCCAGTGCTCGCAACCCTTCCGTGCGGGTACGGCCCGGAAGAAGGCCGTTCACCCGGATCCCGCGCGGCCCCAACTCGTCGGCGAGCATCTTGACCACCATCGCGAGACCGGACCGGAGGCCGCTCGACACCGCGAGCCCAGGAATCGGGCTTCGCACCGTGGTAGAAAGGACAAACGCCATTGATCCGCCATTTTCGGCCGACTCCGCGACCATCCGGGAGATACGGAGCGGGCCGAGGAAGACGGCATCGAACGAGGCGCGCCACGCTTCGTCCGTCATCGATCGCAGCGCACCCGACGCCGGGCCCGCCCCACTCATCAGCCCTCCGTCGAGTCGCCCGAACGCATCCAGCGCGGCGCCGATCAGCCGCTTCGGAGCTTCAGGGTCGGCGTTGTCGGCGGCGACGCCGACGGCGCGGCTCGCACCGCCCAGCTGCCTAGCGGCAGCGGCTGCCACATCGCCGTCCCGGCCCGAGACCACGACGCAAGCCCCCTCGGTGACCAGAACCGTCGCTGCTGCCAGTCCGAGCCCGCGGCTCCCGCCGGTAACCAGAAACACCCGTCCGCGCAGTCCCAAATCCATGGCGGCGCTCAGTCTACACAGCACGATCCTAGACCTGACTGTTCGGGACGAAGAGCGCCTCTTATACTGACGTCGTTCTTTCTTTCCGTCAGACGCATGAGCGCCCGACGTATGGAGGACGGTCGATGGGGCCCATCTCAGCACCCCTTGGCACGTTCACGCTCGCGGACGAGGAGCGCGAGCTGCTGCCGACCGACGATGAGGTCCGGTTCTACCGAGACCACGGCTGGTACGTGTCGAGGAAGCTTCTCACCGATGAGGAAGTCGACATGATGGCGGCGGCGGCCGACCGGTACTACGCGGGCCACCGGGACCGGGTTCTGCCGGTCAGACCTCCGAACCTGACCTACTGGGAACCGTCGCACGGGGATGTGTTTCGCAGCAATGATTACGTCTGGTACGAGAGCGAGACGATCGGACGGATCTGCCGCAAGCCGATCATCGCGGCGGTGGCTGCACGCCTCGCCGAGACCGACCAGATCCGGATGTTGAACGGCACCCTCTTCTCCAAGCCGGCGCGACCCGACGAGCCGTCCGGGGTCGTCCCGTGGCACGTCGACAAGCACTACTGGCAGAACCACACGTCGGACAAGCTGCTGACGGCGTTCATCCCGTTCCACGACCTCGGCGAGGAGAATGGGGCTATTGCCATGATCGACGGAAGCCACCGGTGGGTCGACTCGGCGACCGACGAGGGAACGAAGCACTTTATCGAGCGCGATGCCCGGAGCGTAGCGGCCTCGCTCGCAGAAACGGCGAGGGCCAACGGCGCCGAGATCCACGAGATCGTGATGCGGATGTCCAAGGGCCAGATGAGCTTCCACAGCTGCCTCGTCTATCACGGTAGCGGCCCCAATCGCAGCGCCTCTCCTCGCCGGTCGGTTGGCCTTCACCTCCAGGACCGGGACAACGCCTGGCGGGAGCACCGGTTGTCGAACGGAAAGGCGCTCGCCTACAACCACGACGTTCTTGTCCGCAGGACCCCGGAGGGCCACCCTGACTACGCCGACCCCAGCTTCTGCCCCGTTCTCTGGGAAGGCTGGCTGTGATCCGAGTACCGTAACCGCGCTGATCTCACCGAGGACGTTCGCGCCATGCCCCACGCCCCGTGCCGGTAAGCTGCGTCCCGGCGCGTGAGCCGAAGCCCTCGGCGGTTTCTCGTATTTTCATCTTTGGCTGCGCCCGGTCGGGGACGACGCTGCTGCTCAACCTGTTCCACACCTTTGCCGGGGTTGAGGTCTGGGACGGGGAGAACTGCTTCAACGCGCTGGTTGCCGCTCCGTCGGCGGGAACGGTCGTGGCCAAGAGGACGCCCACCTGTGCCGACCACCTGATTGAAGACGCCACGCGCTGTAGAAACGCCTGGATCATCGAGATCCTCAGGGATCCGCGAGATGTGGTGACCAGCAAGCTGAGTGGCGAGTTCTACTGCGACTTCGCCCGTTGGCGGCGGGATGTGCTCACAGGACAGCGGCTGGCTGGCTGGCACATTCGACTGCTTCGTCTGCGCTACGAGCACCTGGTGTCCGATCCTGACGACGTGCAGCGCACGCTCGCAGCGGCACTCGGGCTCCAGCCCGTGGAATCGTTCCGGGCGTTCGTTGACGTCGTCCCAGCGAGCCTGAGCGAGGTGGCGCAGGAGACCCTAGGAGGGCTCCGGCCCATCGAGGCGTACCGCATCCAGCGATGGAAGACCGATGCCCAGCAACGGAGACGGGTCAAGGCCCAGATCGAGGAGTATCCCGACATGGAAACCATGCTCCGGTGGACCGGCTATCCCCCTACCCCGACGGAGCTTGTCTCCGCCTAGCATGTGCCACCAGTCCCACGACCGTCCTCCGCCGCCGCCGAGCCGCGGCGGGGTCGCCGACCACGGGTCCCTGGAGCTCGAAGCAGCCGACGGAAACCGCGCTCGTGCCTACCGGGCGTCGCCGACCTCCTGGAACGGGCGCAACGCCATCGTTCTCCCCGACGTCCGGGGCCTCCACCCCTTCTACGAGGCTTTCACCCGACGTCTTGCCGAAGCAGGCTTCGAGGCCGTGGCGATCGACTACTACGGGCGCAGCGCGGGCACGGCCGCCAGGGGCGCCGATTTCTCTTGGCGACCCCATCTGCCCAAGGTGGACGTCGAGCACGTTGCCGCCGATGCGGCAGCCGCCGCCGAGCTGCTGCGCCGGGAGCATCCCGGTCCGCTGTTCACCGTAGGGTTCTGCTTCGGTGGAGGCCATGCCTGGCGGCTGGGGGCAAGCGACCTCGGACTGGCCGGAGCGATCGGTTTCTACGGACTTCCCTATCTTGTCGAGGACGTCGTGCACCATCTCTCGGCGCCCATGCTGATGCTGCTTGCAAGTGACGACAACGAAACGCCGACGGACGAATACGAACGGCTCGCCCATCGCCTCGATGCGGGGGGGAAGACCTACGAGGTACACGTCTTCGAGGGTTTGCCCCACTCGTTCTTCGACCGATCCTCCGAGGCGTGGGGACCGGCCTGCACTGAAGCGTGGCGGCGCCTGCTCGATTTCACCGAACGCAACGGGACTTGAGGCGGATTGGGTTTCCGGGTCGCTCCCGGACACAACCCCGCACCGGGCGAACAGGTTGCCCGGCTACCGCGAGGCTAACGCGTCCTCCGTCCCTTCGTTCCACACCACGGGGCAGAACTCGGGGTCGGCATAGTCGGGATGGCCTTCGGCGGTCCGGCGCACCAGCGCGTCGTGGCTGTAGAGCGTCGGCTCGCCATTGGGCCTGAGGTGCGGACGCCAGCGGTTAATGCCCTCCTGGAAACGCACGGTCACCACACGACGGGGATGGTCCTTCAGGTTAGGGCCGCTGGCATGGTACGTGCGGCAGTGGTGGAAACTCACGCGGCCTCGCTCGATCACCAGGGGAATCGAGCTGACCTCGGCGCCGTTGTGCCGGGCCGCCGCCTCGAGCATCGCCTGGAGTGCGTCCCGCGGACGCTCGGCGAAGTGAAGGGTCGGGTCGTCACCGGCCGCCGGGGGCAGCTCCTCCCACCTGTGGCTGCCGTCGGCCACCGTGAGCGTCCCGCTCTCCTCGTCGCAGTCGTGGAGCGGCACGAAGGCCGTGAGCAGCTCGTCCGAGGTGCACGTCGGCCAGTGGTGACGATCGGTGTGCCACGGAACGATGTTGGTCGGCTCGGCTGGGCAAGCCGGCTTGTAGATGAGGGTGCTGCTCCACAGCCGGACCACCGGCGCGCCGATGAGCCGGGCAGCCACCGCTCCGATGAGCGGCTTGCAGAGGATGCGGCCGATGGTGCCGCTCTCGTAGCAGATGTAGTCGTTGTGGCGCTGGACGTCCCCGTGCGACGGTTCCCAGTAGGCGGACGCCTCGGGCTTGACGGGCAGCCGCCGGTCTCGGTGCCCTGCGTAGAACCGTTCGCTGGCCGCGAGCACCTCGTCCAGCTCCGCCTGGCTGAACAACGGCTTGGAGAGGTACCAGCCATGTTCCCGATAAAAGGCAATGTCTTCGTCAGAAGGAAGCAGTCGCTGCTCGGATGCGGTGAGCGGGGGACGTCCAACCATGTTCGCGCCTCCTGTTCCGATGTCGTTCTCCATGCCCCTTCGCAATTGCTTTCCGGGGTAGCGGCCACCGACGTCCCGCCGCGTCAAGGCACCTACAAAGAAAATCCCAAACCCCTCACGTCGTGCTTGACAAGGTCCCGACCCTTCAGGAATGGATCCACCGAGCGGATTATGTAGAACGAGCCCAATTCCACGAAAGTGCCTTGAGCTGGAATAATATGGCTTGTGAGGCGCCTCATCAGGATTAGAAGGCCATCTTATAGGTGCGGTGGCACGAAGTCGCATACAGCAAGTGGGCAGATCGACCTGAAGGTCGGCTATGCCGATGACGTAGCTCCGGACGAGTGTTTAGCACTTGTCGCTCCCTGACATGCGTCATTGGTGTCGTCGGTAACGACGAAGTGCAAAGCTCAAAGCTTCAAACCCAAGAACCTTCGCTCCCTCCGGGGGTTACCAGCCAGGGGAAGACCAGCCGGTGCACACAACGTAAACCTCCGATGATGCCTCGTCAAGGTGACCCCGGATAGCCTGCAGGCCGCGAGGGCAGGCCTGGCCGTTGAGAAGCGGCAGACGGCGGCGAGGGACACATCTGGCCGGTCGTGGGTGCACCGCCGTCCCGGGTCTGGGAGGACACCCCCGGGTCGCTGTCTGTCCAGGGCATCGGTCCAAGTGAGGGGTCTGAGCGTGGCAGGAGATTGAGATTACTCGTATATAAATCATTCTGTCATTTTCTCCAGCCAATACGTGACCGAGGGAAGGAGGTCCCGACGTAGCACGAAGAGTCCCTCCTCGTTTCGACGGGCATCTCGGTCTCAACCACCGGCTTCTCCTTCAGATCGTTGCAGAGCCGTCCGAGCGGCTTGATACGGAGGAGAGCAAGGTGGTTAGGGGAAGAACGTTCAGGTCGACAAGCTCGTCCGCCAAAATCAGGCTTGGTCGAGGTGATCGCGGCTGGATACGCCGCTCATGGTCTATTGCGGGGGCCGTCGGCGGCGGCGCATGCGTGTCCCTATCCATGTGACATAGAGATCCGTGGCCCCTCAGTGGGCGTCGCCGGCCGGGCGTTCGAGCTTGATCCTGATGGGACGCCGGCCGGCCGGGGGCGGGAGCCGCAGGGGGACGGCGCCCGGGGTGATGCTGCCGAGAAGGCTCGTGTGCGCGGCCCCCGTGCAGGAGGGGATCGTGGCCGGGACGCCATGGAACGTAAGGAATCCCAGGACGGCGAACGTGTATGCCTCCTTCGCTGCCTCGGGGATGCCGAGCGTGTCGAAGAGCCGGATGGACACCTCCGGTATCCGATCCGCCAAGGCCCGCATCAGGACGGGGTTGCGCGTCCCGCCACCCGAGACGTAGAGCTCGGCGACGCGGTGGCGCCGACAGGCCCCGGCCACGACCTCGGCAGCGTGGACGGTGACCGTGGCGACTAGGTCGTCGCCCCAGACCGCTGGCGGGGTCCCCAGCACACCCAGGAGCTGGGCGGCGTTGAACCGCTCCTTGCCCGTAGTCTTGGGAGGGGGGAGCCTGTAGTACGGGTCGGCCAGGAGGTGGGCCAGGAGGTCCCCGCTGACCCGGCCGCGCGCGGCTCGGCGGCCGCTGGCGTCGAACGCCTCCGCCCCGCCGGTGACTAGGGACACCGCGGCATCGATCAGCGCGTTGGCCGGGCCGGCGTCGAAGGCAAGCGGCGGGCTGGTCGAGGAGACGGGCGGCACGACCGTGAGGCTGGCGATCCCGCCAAGGTTGAGCGCTGCCCTCGGTGCGGTCCCCGGCCGCAGGAGCAGGCAGTCCACGAGCGACACGAGGGGCGCGCCCTGCCCGCCGGCGGCGACGTCGCGGCTGCGGAGGTTCGACACAACCGGGAGACCGGTCCGCTCGGCGATCCACGCCGGTTCCCCGAGCTGCAGCGTCCCCAGCACACGCCCCTCCTCGACCCAGTGGAACACCGTCTGACCGTGGGAGACGATGAGCTCCGCCCCGCCGGCGCACAGCTCACGGTCGGCTGCAGCCGCGGCCTCGGCGAACGCCTGCCCCAGGCGAGCATCGAGCGCGCAGAGGTCGCCCGCGCCTGAGCGGCCGGGCGGCAGGACCGCGGCGACGGCCTGCCGGAGCCCGGGGGCGAAGGGCGTACTCGCCGCCCCCAGCGGGCGCAGGACCAAGTCGTCACCGGCGAACTTGAGCTCTGCTGCAGCCGACTCGATCGCATCGTGCGAGACCCCCGAGAGGAGGCCGATCACACGCATGTGGCACCGGCCTCGTCCGGCTCCGGGCCGTGGATGGCGACGGTCTCCTGCCACTCCGCCCGGTCAGGCCGCCCGTCAAACGCCTCCCGGGCGTTCGGGAGAACCCTCGACACGAACGGCAGGAGGCTGGTATTGCCCTTCACCCAGTCGATAAAGACGAACCACCCGGCGTCTTTGAGCTTGCGCTGGACCGTGAGGAAGGCGGTCTCCCGATGACGTACTGGCACCTTGCCGAAACCTACAACGGACCAAGAGAGTAGGCGGCCCGGCCGCCAGGGGCCGGTGATCCGTCCCGAGCTTGTCGCCACCTTCACCGCAGGCTCGCACATTACTGAATGCCCTGGTCGCCGCGCAATTTGTGGATCATTGCGGTCACTGCATTTCTGTATAGTGAGCCGCGAATGGAGTCGCGCGAGCTGGGTCAGCAGCTCTGGAGGAACTGGATCGATGGCAGAGACCGGGCACACAGAATGCTCGCAGCGCATGATGCACGTTTGCACCGGCTTCGTCGCAGAGGTCACCGCTGGCGAGCGGCTCTCCGACCTGGACCTCGAGATGTTGCGATCGATCGCGGCTGTACATAGCGTGATCGTGTTCCGAGCGCTCAGCCTCAATCCTTTGGAACTCGTCGAGCTCGCGTCATCTCTCGGGCCAGCAGAGATCGTATGGGACGTGCTCAATCGTCATCCGTTGACTGACTCTGTGCAGATCCTCAGCAACCAGGGTCGCACCCCTTCCGTCGGTGCCGAGCAGTGGCATACCGACCGGTCATTTATGACCAAACCTACACGTCACACGCTCTTATACCCCGTCGCGCTGCCTCACACCGGCGGGGACACGTTGTTCGCCGACATGAAAGCCGCATACCAACATCTTTCACCAACCACGCAGGAGACGCTCGAAGAAGCCGTAGGAGTGCACTCATACGGAACCCTTGGCAGCCTGCGAGCGAGGGAGCATGGCCAAGAGCTCGAGAAGGCCTACGCCGACGAATGCCGCGAAGCGCGCCATCCGATCGTCCGGGCGCACCCTGAGACCAACGAGCCGGCGCTGTACCTGAACGCCCTGTGCCTGGATCGTGTCGAATCTCCCGACGGTGAAGCCATAGACGTGTCACTTGACGAACTCTACCAACATGCGACCGACCCCCGGTTCGTCTACGCACACCGATGGCGCAGTGGGGATGTGGTGATCTGGGACAACGCCTGCGTGATGCACCGGGGCACCGAGGTGCCGAACAACGAGCCCCGCGTGCTCCACAGGACAACCACCCAGGGAAATGTCCCGCGGCCTTACTCTCCATCCTTGACCTTATCGCCCACTGCCGCTCATGACCCTGAACTACGCCGATGACCAGGCGGCCGACGACCTCTCGGTGACCGCACGGGGAGGGCATGTCCCAACCATAGGAATCGGGTGACGGCCCCACTTCGGCTCAGGCGGCAGACTGATCGTGTTCGGTACCGGTGACATCGTCGCCGCCGACCCGTTGCACCACCTCTCTTTTCACGGCCGCGACGAGGGCCGGCAGCTCTGCCGGCAGCGTGACTGCGACTGGGTCGCGGGCCTGCTCGACATCGCGGCGGGCCTGACGGTCGACAGCCCAAACCCTGCGGCCAGCACACGGACGGCCTCGGGGCTGCTGACCCGGGTGTCCCAGCGGCGTGACTCACGGGAATGGCGCGGTCCTGAGTTGCGGTGGCCTCGCGACGCCTGTGAAGCGGTCCGAGAGCCGTGGGCTGATGGCGGCAGCCATGCTGATCGTATTCGTAGCTAAGGTGACGTGTCAGAGTTCATCGCCATGCCGGAAGGCCGCTTCGTGACCAGGTAGTCGCCGATCACCAGGGCATCGAGAGCCGACTTCACGAACGTGTCCACGGCGTCCTCGGGAGAGTTGACGATCGGCGAGCCGGCCAGGTTGAACGATGTGTTCATCACACATGGCACGCCGCTACGTTGCCGGAACCGCTCGATGAGCCCCCAGTACCTCGGATTCGTGTCACGGCTCACCGCCTGCGGCCGGGCCGTGCCGTCGACGTGCACCGTGGCCGGGATCAGCGCTGCGGCCTCCGGCCGGACCGGCGCGGCGGCGAGCATGAAGTCGTAAGGACTCCTGGCCCCACCGACCTCGAACAGGTCAGCGATCCGCTCCTCGAGCACGCTGGGCGCCAGTGGCCGCCACAGTTCGCGACCCTTGAGATCGTTGACCCGGACATGGTTCTGCCGGTGCCGTGGGTTGGCCACGATCGACCGGTTGCCGAGAGCGCGCTGACCGACCTCCGCCCGGCCCTGAAACCAACCGAGCAGCCAGTCGTCGTCGAGCAGCCCTGCCGCTCGGTCCAGCAGCTCGTCCTCGGCGAGCCGCTCGCACACCAGCCCCCGGCCCTCCAGCGCCTGCTCGATCTGCGCGGTGGAGTAGCCAAGACCGAAGTATGCGGAGCGCAGCCGCGGCCCCTGGCCGACGGGTTCGCCGCACCGTCGCGCGACCGCGAGCGCGGCGCCTATGCTCACGCCGGCGTCGTAGGTGAACGACGGGACGAACACTTCGGGGACGCCCGGCATACGGGTGAGCTTACCGATCATGCTGCAATTCATGCCGACGCCGCCAGCGATGATCAGCCGGTCCGAGCCGCCGGCTCGCTCCAGCAGCCGGTACAGCGCCGCCATGCTGTTCTCCACCACCTGCTGGACGGTCGCGGCAAAGTTCGCGTAGGCCATGATGTCCCGACCCGTGCCCTTGTGGTACGGGTAGTTGCGCGCAGCGAAGTGGTGCGGCAGCTGCGCCCCCATCAACGCGTGTTGCTGGTTGGGCCCGACGCCGTCGGTACCGCTGATGTCAATGCAGTAACCATGTTCGCCGACCGACACCGGAAGCGACTGGTTTGGCGTGCCGTAGGACGCGAGCCCCATGAGCTTACCGCCGTCCCAGTAGTCCATGCCGGTCCATTCCGAGGCGATGCCATAGAAATGACCGAGGCTCTGGTGTAGCGGCCAGGTGCTGGTCCACTCCAGCTCGCCGGCGCGCGCCACGCCGATCGAGGTGGAGGCCAGCTCCCCGCGACCGTCGGCCACGATGACCGAGGCGTCTAGCCCACCGCTGACGAGCAGCGCCGAGTAGGCGTGGGCATCATGGTGCCGTACGAACACCAGGGGTGGCCGGCCGGTGGGCGCTGGCTCCCGGGGCTCACGACGGCGCTTGCTGCCGTACACCTCCTCGACCGTGCCGTCGGAATCGAGTAGCCACTCGTAGAACGCCTCCCGTTCGCCGACGGTGTATTCCTCGCCGGACCACTCCGGATACGCGGGGAAGTCCCATCCGGAGGCCACCAGGTCGACGGACTCCAGCGCCAGTCCCTCGGCCGCTAGACATGCCTGGATCGCCGGTGCCGGAGACCTGCGCAGTGACCGCTTGAGTCTGGTGATGCGCTCGGCCTCTACCACCCTGCGCAGCCGGCCGTCGACCACGAGTGCGGCTGCGCCGTCGTGCCTGCCGGCGTTCACGCCGAGAATAATCAATGCACTCCCTGATCGAGCGCGAACGTTGCGGCGGCCACTGAGCACCCTGTCCGCCGATGGTATAGGTAGTCGGGTCCTCCCAGCGGCATATTACACAGTTTCCCCTCGTATTCGGCGAAGAATCTACAGAATTCCTCCGCGCCCGCAGGAAAGCTGAGGGGTTGTCCAGCGCCCCAGCCTACGCCCCGACTCATTGCCGTGAGCGACCGTTTGCTTCAGGCATTGCGAGGGGTGCTCGGCATTGAAACCTCCAAGGAGACGATCAATCGGGTGCTTGAGCGGGTTGGTCATGAGCGCCGCCTGGCGCTAACTCTCAATAGTTGGATTAACAGGTCGGGGTCCATTGCAAACTTTGCAGGTCATTCCTCATCCGAGTACACTAATTAGATTTCTCGTTGTCTACCGGACACTGTAGGATCTGTCAAGCTTTACCAGACGCATCTGAGCAGATTGCCGAATGTGTTGGTCTGACTGTTCTAGGGGTTGGTTGGGTTGACCCAGACTGGGGCGGCGGCAGTAGGGATTGCGGACGAACCATTCCGGGTTGGACAGCGTAGGCTAGGCTAAGGGTGTTCTGGCGAGATCAGCCAGCAGCGCCGCGACTGGGTTTGGACACTATCGAGATACGCACCGCGGTCGAGTTGGTCACCCACGCGCCGAGCGCCAGGCCGACCCAGCGGTGGATCCGCGCGAACCATGGGCGTACCAGCGTCTGAATCGCTGATTGGAACGCTAGCCCGTCCTGGTGCGGTGAAGCTCGCCGTCCGGGTAGTCGACGACGGGTTCGGGCGTGTTGAGGTCTTCGACCGCCATGCTGTCCCACCAGCCCACAGCAACCAGGTGAACTTAGTTCGCAGACTTAAGCCGCCACTCTGGTTCCTGTCAAGGGCATGCCAGGAACACGCCTGTCCTGAATTCCGTCGCGCCGGAGCGCTCCTGGAGCGGGCAGGGCTAAGGCGTGTCCGGTTCCACGATCTCCGGCACAGCACGGCGACGCTGCTCCTGGCATGTGGCGTGCACCCCAAGATCGTCAGTGAGATCCTCGGGCACAGCCGGATCTCGATCACGCTGGACCTGTACACGCACGTCAGCGAGGACATGCAACGCGAGGCCGTGGATCGGCTCCAAGACCTGCTTGGTAGTCAACGTGGTAGTCAAACGCCCGAACAGGACGGCAACAAGGGCGACGCAGCATGACCACAGAAGGCAAAACCGCAGCTAGCGGAGGCGGACGGGAATCGAACCCGCCAAGCCGGGTGTGCCGGCTTCGTCGGTTTTGAAGCGCAAATAAGTAAATCCAGCTCGCTTTGAATCATGCTGTTTTCCCTGCTTGAGCCCATGATCGTGTAGTCCTCATCGTCCATCTCTTCCACTCTCGTCCAACCAGTTCAGTCTTGTATCCGTTACCACAGTCGTTACCACGAACCGCCTCCCCACCTGCACAAACTTTCGCTACTACCGCACGTGCATTGTCGTCCACCTGTGCTACGTTCTCAAAGTCAAGACCTTACGAGACGACAGAAATACATCCAGTTGGATGCACCAGCGCCGGCCCCCGGCCGGCTCAGGGACGGGTAGGCGTGATTGACTCCACTCCGCTGGGCGTGGGCCGCCAGAAATACTATTTGGAACAGATCGCCAAGGATCGTGAGGAGTACCTGTCCGGCCACGGCGAGGCACCCGGCTACGTCCTCGGCTCCGCCGGTGCGAAGCTCGGTCTGGCTGGTGAGGTGACCGCCGAGCAGTTCGAGCGCCTGTTCACTTGCTGTCATCCTGACAGCGGGGAGCTGTTGGGGGCGGCGCACCGCAAGGACGGCCGACTCGGCTGGGACCTGGTGTTCCGCCCGGTCAAGAGCCTGTCGCTGCTGTGGGCGTTGGGCACCCCAGAGCAGTCCCGCATCGCGCGGGAAGCGCACCATGCGGCGGTCGAGGCCGCGATCGCCAAGCTCGAGACCTACGCCGTCGTACGCCGCGGCCGCAACGGCGTCGAGAAACTGGCCGCGTCCGGATTGCTGGTAGTGGGCTTCGACCACCGCGAGTCGCGTCCGGGAGACCCCCTGCTGCACACGCACGCCATCATGCTCAACCGCGCACTGGGGCCGGACGGGCGCTGGACCGCGCTGGACGCCCGCCCGATCCTGGCCGCCCTCATGGAGGCCGATGCGGTCTACCGCGCGACCTACCAATGGTATGTCACCGAGCGCGCCGGCCTGGAGTGGGGGCCGCCGGACGAGCACGGCAACCGCGAGCTGGCCTGCCTGCCGGCCGAGGTGATCCGCCTTTTCTCCAAGGCCGGGACGCGCATAGACGAAGCGTGCGCCGAGCGGGAGGAGCAGGGGTTGGCGGTGACCGCCAAGGTGCGGGACATGCTGGCTCACCAGCTGCGGGAAGACAAGGGCCACGAAGACCGGGTCACGCAGCGGGAGCGGTGGGTGGCCGAGGCCGCAGGGCAGGGATGGAGGCTGTGGCGGACGTTCGACCGGGCGTGCGGGCAGGCCCGCCCTGTCGACACCTTGGACGCGGATACCGTCGGGCGGATCTTCGACCGGCTCAGCCCCTGACGGGCTGACCGCTCAGGCCTCGACGTTCACCCGCGGCAGGCACGCTGCCCGTCGCCGAGCTGGAACGACTGACCGATCGGTACCTGGACGAGCGTGCGATCGCCACGCTCATCGACACCAAGACCCGCGCGCAACGCTACGCCACCCCTGAGGTCCTCGCGCTCGAGGAACGCATCCTCGACGCGGCAGCCGGGCGGGCGGACGAGGACCGCCATCTCGTGCCCCGCCAGATCGTCCAGGCCACCCTCGACCACTTCGGCGACCTCGGCACCCCCTCGGGCGAAGATCAGGCGACCGCACTCTGGGCTGTGTGTAGCGACGGTGCCGGCCTGTCGCCGATCGTCGGGCGCGCCGGGACCGGCAAGACGTTCCTGATGGACGCCGCCCGGCTGGCGTTCGAGACCGCCAACCTCACCCTCCCTGAGGAGCGGCGGATGCGCGTGCGCGGGCTTGCGCCGACCGGGATCGCGGCCATGGAGCTGTCCGCCGGTGCTGGCCTGGACGCCGCCACGGTGGACCGCTTCCTCGTCGATCTGGCCAACGGGACGGATCGGTTGGAGCCGGGCGATGTCGTGATCTTGGACGAGAGCAACATGCTGGGGACACGCAAGTTCGCCCGGCTGTTCGAGCACGCCAACCAGGTCGGCGCCAAGCTGATCGCGGTCGGGGACGACCGCCAGCTGCAGTCGATCGACTACGGCGGCTGGTTCCGCGCCCTGCGCCTGCGCCTGGGCGCGTCGGAGTTGACCGAGAACCGCCGCCAGCTCGACCCGTTGGACCAGCAGGCGGTGGAGCTGATCCGCTGTAGGACGACGGCTTGGATGAGTAGGGGAGGGTGCTGAGGCGGCAGCCAGGGTGAGGATGGCAAGGGCAGCCTGTCAGGGTTGCCCTTTTTGGTGTGGAGAGTGAGCTTTGTGTGG
>Ga0187893_10007416_pt1 | contig 17979 bp, 25 predicted proteins | sample MA1701074metaG_FD_139574 | JGI IMG/M metagenome (GOLD analysis project Ga0187893, IMG submission 139574) | White microbial mat communities from a basaltic lava cave in the Kipuka Kanohina Cave System on the Island of Hawaii, USA - MA170107-4 metaG ... | reverse complement strand
TGCTCGCGATTCGGGACACTCGGGCGGAATTCGGGACAGCCACTCTCCCGTCGGCACGCAAGTGATCGATTTGGTCGGGGCGAAGTGATTCGAACACTCGACCCCCTGCACCCCATGCAGGTGTGGTATTCAGAGGAAAGCTGTGATTTTCAAAGGATTGAAACAGGCCCGTCTACGGACGGAACAACTGCTTCAACCGAGTTCTTGTCCGGGGGATAGGCCGTAACCGTAGACACGGCCACGCGCGTGCCGCTGGCCGTGGTCGGCGGTGTAGAAGCCTATAATGAGAGAGGGCATCGCCGCTCTACTGGAGAATCGAGTGAACCGCCGCTCCCTCATCTCCGAGCACAGACGCTTTCTCAAGGCGCAAGTGGTGGTCAGGCAGCAAGAGAAGCGCTACGATCGCCTGAACACTGATGCAGCTTGGGCAGACTTGCAGCAAGCAATTGCCGACAGACGGCTTGCCGGCGCGGAGTTGGATCGCGCGATGGGCGCCCGGTGATTAACAGGCGCGGCTTTCTGTCGAGCATACTGGCGCTGGGCGCTGCGCCGGCGATCGTCCGGGCCGACTCGCTCATGCGGATCGTGTCAAGGGATACGACGGTCGTGCGATTTGGCGGCGAAAGTCTGCTGTTTGACGGCGGCCTTGGGCGGTACGTCGGCGTGGTGCTGCATGACAAGATCGCGGGTGATGGGGTGTGGCGCATCCACAATTTTCGCGGAACACCACCCCTAGCCATAACCTCCGATTGGAGGCGGGCCCTCGAAAGCCACCAGCTCCCGTGCACCTCCTCCCATTCCTCCAGAATGCCGCCCTCCTGATCGTGGTGGCGATCGTGGGGGCGGGGATGATCGCCCTCTTCGGCACCCCGCTCGAGGGATGGGGCGCGTTCAGGGGCTTCTGGAAGGCCGCGGCGGTGTTCGTGGCGCTGGCGGTGATCGCCGCCCTACCAGCGCTCCTACTGGGCTGACAGCCGCGTGTCGCGCTCGAACTCCTGCAGCTTCTTCGCCCGGCGCAGCACCTCCTCGGTGTAGCGCAGCGTCAGCTTCTCGCGCGCGGCCGGCGAGAGCGCCTGGTCTTGAAGCTGCCGGCGGAGCTCCAGCCGGCTGTCCTGGATCTCGCGCTGCATCTGCTGCATCCGCATGGCCCGGTCAGCGACCGGGTCGACGCTCCGCACCGTGACCCCGCCCATCTTCGCAACCGCCTGCGGGACGGTCGTCACGGGGTCGCCGAACTTGTTCGTCTCGCCGGAGAGTGCCTTCGGCAGCGCGCCGGTCACGGTCGCCGCCGGGTCGCCGAGGTCGATCCCGGCGATTCCGTGCGAGGAGAGGAACGTCGGCAGCGCCATGTCCATTGCGTAGGTTAGCATCGCCCCGTACTGGAGGAGCGGCGGAGAGCCTTTCGGGACGATGTCCCTGCCGGTGAACGGATCCTTGCCGGTGGACACCGCGCTGATGAGATCCGGCACCGGCCCGCCGAGGAAGCCGCTGCTTTTTATCGCCTCAACGACCTCGCCCTTCGCAATCTGGCGGGCGGCCTGCTCCCACTGTCCCCACGGCATGAAGTACGAGAGATCGACCACCTGGAAGCGGCCGGCGCGGTCCTTCGCTGGGAGCACATAGACGTTGCCCTTGTCCTGCCAGTATTTCGGGAGCAGCTTCTTGAGCTTGTCCTGGTCGTCGTCGTCGATCCCGAGGAACGCGGTCGCAAGCAACGGCATCGTGTAGGCGAGCGCGGCGTAGGGGAGGAACCGATACGGGGCGTGGAGGGCCACCTCCATCAGCCGCGGCAGCACCTTCACCGTCCATGTCAGGAACGGCGCGCCGATCGGGGCGTTGCGCAGATACCGCACCGACTGACTCACGAGCGAGTAGTCGAAGAGCCACTTGTTCGCCTGGATGACGGCATCGCCCGGAGACTTCCCCTTGGCGAGCTCGTCGATGATCTTCGCCGTCTTGAACAGGGCTTCGATCGTCTGGTACTTGTCCGACGCCCAATTCATCACCCGAAAGAGGTTCGTCCACGCGCGCGTCCACGAGAGGAGGCCGGACCCCTTCGCGTGAAGGTCGAGCATCTCTTTCTCGATGCGGATGAGTTCGTTCGCGGCGAAGGTGTTCGCGTTGATCCCGTAGCGCTTGGCGATCTGCCACGCCTCGCCGTCGGTGCGCATCGCCCGCACGGCCTGCCCGAGCCGCAGCGGGAGCTTGACGAACGCCACCCCGGAGAGGTGCAGAAGCACCATGTTCGACACGGCGTTTCGCACCTGGGAGGGCGGGTTCATGCTGACCTTCATCGCCTTCCAGAACTGCGTAGCTTTGGTGAGGTGCCCGCCGTAGCCTAGCCACTGCTCGGCCCTGCTGCTGTCCTTGGTCGCGAAAGTCTGCGTGCCGACGATGTCTTCGTAGATTTCCCGGCGCACGACGAGCCCGCGCAGGCGCCCGTAGCGCAGCGTGTCGGGCATCTGCCGCCAGTCCTTCAAGTCCCACTCGAGCGCGTCGATGGCGTCGGCCGCGGTCCGGTCCATCCGGTCGGCGAGGTCGCGCGCCGCCGCGGCGTTGGTCGCATCGTAGTGGTCGGCCTGCCGGCGGATCCGTGCCGCCTCGTTCTTGAGCCACCACGGTGTGACGCGCTGCCCCTCCCACTGGATCACCGACTTCGGCAGCACCCAATCGGTGTTGCGCGAAATGTTCGAGAGCCAGTCGAGAAGCGCCATGTCCCGGAGCGTGCGCGTGACCGCGACCGAGGCGAGAAAGCCCGGGTCGCCGATCGGCCCCAAGCCGAGGAACTTCGACTCCGGGACCGGCGCGCCGGCGGGGTTCAGCACCTCGACCGTGCCGTCGTCGCGCATGCGCCAGCGAAGGCTCCGCTCCTTGAGGTAGCCCATCTTCGAGGGCTTCTTGCCGGCGCCGAAGGCCGTCCAGTCCGCCTCGTCGATCAGGCCGCGCATGTAGAGCTGCGGGAGGTACGCCCCCTGCCGGCTCTCCATCACCTCGCGCGAGAGCATCCCGTGATCGACCAGCGCCTCGCCGATGTCGAGGATGAGCGCCTTCGCGCGCTGCGCCTGCTCGCGCACGGCCGGATCCTCGATCCCGCCGGGGCTCGCGTCCCGGGTCGTCATGTACCGGAAGGTGGCTACGCGGTCGAGGTCGGACGCCTTGGCGAAGACGTCGTAGATGTCCCGGCCGAGGTCGGACGCCTGCTTGATGACGCCTTGCGTCCGGTAGCGGTCCTTGAGGTAGTTCACCCGGTCCGGCAACCGGCCGATGGGCTCGAGGGCGTGGTCGATGCGGTCGATCACCGACTGAGCGCGCTGGCGGAGGGTGGCGTGCGGTGCGGCCGAAGTAGCGGGGGAGCGGCGAGAGAACAGCGGCCCCTCACCGCGCGCGATCCGCGTCCCGGCGCCCTCAGTCACCACGCGCCGCGCCGCCGCCAGCACCACCAGCGTCTCGGCTTGGGTCTTGCCTTCCAGCCAATCGGCGACCTTGCCAAAGCCGAGCTCGCGCAGGAGTTGCTGAACCTTCGCGATGAACTTGTCCCACCCGTTGATCCGGACGCCCCGCCCGGCCATGTCGGCGAGCGCCTCCTCGATCGAGCGGTGCGCGTCGTACTTGAAGTTGGCCCGGAGCGTCCGGGCCTCGGCGCGCAGGTTCTCGTTCCGAGCCGCAAGCGTCTCAAGGGCGGCGTTCAGATTCGCGCCGAAGAGCCGCCGCAACCCATAGTGCCCGAGCGCCTCGTGGAAGAGCGTGAACTGCGCCTCGTCAACCGACTCGAGGTTCGAGGCGACAAGATAGCCGTTGTTCTGGTCCCACTCGAAGACGCCACGAACATCAAACTCCGCGTTGGCGGCGAGCACCTTCTGGTAGAGGGCCGGCGGCAACTCGCGCGCATTCGGCACGACAGCGATCTTCGGGCCGTTTTTCCAGGCGGCGACAACCGGAGCGATACTGTCTCGCACCTCGGCGCTGGAGAGGGAAACCCCCGGCACGCCGCCGCGGCGGTAGCTGACGCCCCGCAGCTCGGCCCGGATCTTCTCCTCGAGAAGACCCATCTTCTCCAGGCTGGCCGTCGTCTCGTCGACCGTCTTGCCCTTCGCCTTCTGCGCCGCCTCCTGGTCGGATTCGGCAATGAGGGTGATCCCCTGCTCGTACAGCCGCTTCACCACGTCGCCGAGGTTCCGGCCGTCGAAGCGCGCGCGCATCGAGTTGCCGGCCGACACGAAGTTCCCGACGATGTCGCGCATCTGCTCGTCGAGGTACACCTCGCCGCCGCGCTCCTTCGACTTCGGCACCGCGAGCCAGTATTCCGAGCCCCGCTCGAGGAGCGTCAGGTCGCCGCCCTTCCCCGTCACCCGGCCGCGGTCGGCAAGCCCGAAATACTTGAGCACCTGATCGGCGTTGTCGAACCCCTCCTGCGCCTTGGTGATGCCTTCTTTCGGCTCGAAGTTCTTCGGGAGCAGGATCCCCTGCTTCACTTCGCCTTTGTTCGTCGAGTAGTTGACGATCGAGCCGCGGCCGATCTTGGAGAAAGCCGCCAGCATGTTCCCGGTCGCGATGTAGCGCACCTCGCGCGACTGCGACTGCGCGTGCTCGAACGCCTCCTCGGCCCGCTCCGGGTCTTTGCCGTACTCCCGGTATTGGGCGTAGTTCCCGATGTTGTAGGGCGTCTCGCCGTGGAAGCTAGAACCGAGTTCGCCCAGGTCGCGGAACGAGAGCGTGACGTGACGCGCGGCGTCGGGGAGCGCGAAGGTCGCCTTCCAGGCGCCCAGGCCGACCGGGTTCTTGGTCGTGCCCTTCTTCTCGACCTTGGTCACGATCGCCGGAAGCTGGAAGAGGTCGCTCGACAGCATGAGCGAGCGCCCGACCACGGCAGTCTCGAGCAGGCTCTCGACGCGGTCCCGCATGTGGCGCATCCGCGCCTTGATCGTGTCGACCTTGCGCTGGTCCTCCTCGTCGATGGTCTGCTCGGCGAGGTAGCTGCCGTAGGCCGATTCGATGCCTTTCAGGGCGTCGTCGTGGCGCCGCGTCGCCGCGCGGGTCACGTCCTCCTCGCTCGCCCCATCCGGCAGGCCGAGTTCCTTGCGGATCATCGCGGCGAGCTGCTTCGGCGTGTAGGGCTTGCCGGTCCGCTTCGCGACCACGAGCTCCAGGTGCGAGGGCTCCTGGAACGGGCTTGCCCCCTTGCCGTCGAAGAGCGGCACCCGGGAGCGCGTCTCGGCCTCGAGCGGCAGCGTCTTCGCCTCCAGCATGTTCTCGCCCATCGCGTCGGCGAGCGCAACGCGCTGCTGGTACTCCGACTCGATCAGGTCGTAGATCTCCTCCTGATCGGCGAGCTTGAGGAGCGGGATCCGGCCCGTGACCTTGCGGATGGCTTCCTCGGCCGAGAACTCCCCGGTCTTCTCGTCGCGCTCCAGCGGGGCGCCCATCGCCCTGTGCATGTCCGGGTCGTCGCTCATCAGCCGCGCCACGACCTCGTCCCCGTAGTCGTTCATGAAGTCCGGGGTGTCCTTCGCCGTCATCGCCCCGCCGCGGGCGCCGGTCGTGTTGGCGTTGAGGCTCGCCATCTTCTTCGACAGCACCGCCGCCGGCCGCTTCTCGGCCGGGATGTCGGCGACGAGCTGGTCGTACTCCGGCAGCACAACCTGCCCGGTCCGGTTGATCCGGCCGAGCATCTGCATGTGGGTGTCGATGTTCTTCTCGGCCTGCACCACGATCATGCGGCGCTTGCGCTTGTCGGCGAACTTCGAGGAGGCATGCAGCGAGAGGCCGGTCGCGCCCGCCTGGTTGAGCACGAGCACGCTCGTCTTGCCGTTGTTGAACTTGGAGAGGGATTGGCGCCGGCCAGCGATGCTCGTTTCCTTGCCGGGCCGGACCTTGTAGGCCGGGTGCCCCTTCCCCGAGTAGTCGAGCGTCGAGCCGCGGCCGGTGATCTCGTCGGAGTCGTACCCGGCGCGCTTGAGGGACGAGCGGATGTAGTCGATGGGGGAGATCGGCACGTCGCCGAACTCGGAGGCGTGGATCGCCTCCTTGAGCTCCTGAAACTTCGACCACCCGAGCGGTCCGAAGTCGCGCTCGCCGAGCATGTAGACCGTGCCCTTGCCGAAGGCGTCCTTGATGTGGACGCGGCGCGTGCTGTCGAGATAGCGCACGAGGAGGTCGCGGAACGAGAGGTCTACGGCGTCGCCGTTGTTGATGTTGTTGTCGTCGGCAAACTCCTTCATAAAGGAGCCCATCGTGTTGGCGACCGTCAGGACGACCTTCTCGCCGGCCTTGAGGTGCTCGAGCGCGAGTGCCGTCGCCGGCTTCACCTTGAGCGCGAGGAGGAACTGCTCGATCAGGTTGTGCATGATCGAGGTGAAGTTGGTCGAGTGGACGCCGGCCATCCCGGTCGAGCCGTCCTCGGTGACTTTCTTCGCGTCGGCCTTGACCTGATCCTTCATCGCCTTGACGGCGGCTTTCTTGTAGAGATTGTCGAAGACGTTGATCTCGCGCAGCATCGTCGAGAACGTCTCCGCTGCGGCACGATCGACCGTCGCCTCGACGGTGTTGTAGTTGATCCCGTCGAAGGAGCGCTCGCGGCGGATGTACTGGCCCGCCCGGGTGAGCATGGCCGCGACCGCCTGCTGCAGCGGCACCCCGCCCGCGGCAATCGCCGCGCCGAGCTTCGTGATGTTGTCCACCGCAAGCCGCATGTCGGTCTTGAAGTAGAGGTCCATCACCGAGGGGCGCTTCGCGTAGGTGGCCGAGGAGTAGAAGACGGCGTCCGCCGCCCCGGCGATCCCGCGCGCGAAGCCGGCCCGGCCCTCCTTGAGCCCCGCCTTTCCTTCCTTCGTGCGCTCGTTCGCCTCGGTCCCGCCGGCGTTGTGGCTTTCGTCGAAGATCACGAACCCGTCTCGCGCGAACGCGCGCAGGAACTCCTGCCGGACGGTGCCCTTGCCCTGCACCGTCTGCATCTGGTTGTAGGTCGTGAAGATGCCGTCGTAGCCCGAGAGCGAGCCCTTCTCCATGAGATCGCGCAGCAGCGCGGCGTGCGCCTTGCCGTCGCTCGTCTTGAGGGTCTTGCGGCCCTCGTCGTCGAGAGGCACCTTCTCGCCCGAGTTCGTCATCAGCGGCCGGAAGTCGGACATGCCGATGTCGGAGAGATCGCGGTACATATCCGCGTAGAGGTTGGGCTTCTCGGTGACGAAGATCGGGGTCTTGCCCTTCTGCATCGCGTAGCGGATGACGCCAGCGACGACACGCCCCTTGCCGATGCCGGTCTGGTCGCCGATGATGAATCCGGCGCCGCGGTCCATGTTGTCGATGGCGAGCGCGAGCGCGTCGACCTGTTCGGCGGAGAAGTAGGTGGATCGTGCGCGAAGCGCGCCGGCACGCGCACCTCCCGCACGCCTATCAGGCGATCCAGGCGCTCTACGCCTCGATGCCGACCCTCGGCGTGCGCACCTCGGAGTCGATCGAGAAGCAGGCGTACTCGACCCCGGTCCCGCTCGCCTACGTCGCCGGGAAACTGGCCGGCATCGAGGCCGCCCAATCGGTCTACGAGCCGAGCGCCGGCAACGGCGCGCTCCTGATTCTGGCGAGCGGCGATCAGCGCGTGTTCGCGAACGAACTGGATCACGGGCGCGCACAGGAGTTGTTCGATCAAGGGCATGAGGTGAGCATTGACGACGGTGTGACGCATCGCCCGCGCGAGAGCGTCGACGTGGTCATCGCCAACCCCCCATTCGGGATCGTGAAGAAGGGCGGCGAGACGGTCCGGTACACCGTCAAGACCAAGGCCGCTCCGGGCGGCTCGTTCGAGACGTCCGAGATCGACCACGCCATCTCCTTCAAGGCGCTGGAGGCCATGAAGGACGACGGCCGTGCGGTGCTGATTGTTGCAGCGCCAGATAAGACCCTGTCGCCCGAGAACCGGATGGAGGCGTACAACGGGGCGGCGAAGCGGAAGTTCTACTTCTCCCTCTACAACGACTACAATGTGATCGAGCACTTCACCGTCGACGGCGACCTGTACTCCAAGCAGGGCGCCGGGTGGCCGGTGGACGTGGTCGTGATCCAAGGACGGGGCAAGGCGGCGCGGGAGCTCCCCGCGGTTGTCCTCCCGAAGCTCTATGGAAGCTGGACAGAACTCGCAGGACTTCTCGATCGCGTGGGCGCCCGAGCCGACGGATTCGTTCCTGAATCCGCTCGGACAGGTGGCCGCGGGGGCGGCGCTGCTCCCGCCGAAACCGGAGCCGGGCCAATACTTCCTGGCGCTCGGCCTTCGGTTGCAGGAGTTGGTGCGCCGGACGCCGGACGGGTTCCGGCTGGCGACCGCGACGCTGTCCCAAGCGGGACTGCTGAACGAGTACCCGGAAGACCTGGACGACGTGCCGAGGGCGCTGGTGATGGACAACGCGCCCCTGAGAGCGCGCCTGCAGGCAATGAGGGTGCCGGGCGAGGTGCCCAAGTCCCCGCAGGAGACACCGGCCGCGCGGGAGCAACTCCAGCAGGACAGCCTGGAGGCGTGGCTAAACGCGGTGACGACACTTCCGGTCAACTCCCCGGACGACAGGTAACGCAAGTCCCCTACCAGCCGCGCTCTGCGGCTGAGTCCGTCAACACCCTCGTCCCGGTCAACCTCCAGACCGCGGTCAACGACGCCCTCACCGGGCTCGAGAAGCGCCTCGGCCGATCGGTCGACGTCTTCGTCGCCAGCAAGCTCGACTACAAACCCGAAGAACTCTCGTATGAGCTGCTCGGAGCCGACCCGAAGCACGTCGACGACGTGATCGCGTCGATCCGCCGCGCGCTCGACATCGGGCCGGCGGAGGTCAACCGCGAGCGCGGGGGTGTGTTCGATTCAGCGGAGCGGCTCCAATGATCGTCCGGGCCATTCTGACCGCGGCGGCGCTCCTGATCCCCGTCCTCGTCATTGCCGTGATCGCTTTTGGCACGGCCCTGCAGGTTGCGCGGGTGGCGATGTGACCATCATCCGCACCCTGCTCGCCCGCGTCGTCAGGACGCTCGACACACGGCAGCGCCCGCCGATCAACTGGCATCCGCCGCGCCGCTGGCCGAGCGGAAAGGAGCGCGAGGAGCTCGCGGCCGACATCAAGCGCTGCTTGTCTCTACCAGGGCAACGAGTACGCGCCCGATCTGGTGACTGCGGCAGCGCTCGACTACCCGAGATCGGGACTGATGTACCGGCTGATACGGCTGGACTACGAAAGGGACTTCCGATGACCGAGACCCGCCTCGACTCCAACACCGTGGCCGAGGCGCTCCACGGCGCCCTCCAAGCCAAACGCGAACGCGAAATAGAACTCTACCGCGCTGATGCGCGCGAGGATCTGATCGAAGCCCTGCTCGCAGGCGAGCGCATCGGGCGCGGGTACTCCGCCATCGGATTGGCCGAGATCCTCACCGAGTGGCCCGGCGTGGAACTAACAGACCCGGCGCGCAAGCTCGTCGAAGCGATCAACGCGCCCGGCGACGCGGACGCAAAGCTTGGCGATCTGCAAGCGTGGCTCCGTGGTGTGGCGGCTGGGTATCTCGACACGCACGACGAGCGCGTCGACGAACGCGCAGAACAGATGATGGAGCGGACAGCATGAGTATTGTCAACCTCGACACCTATCGCGCGCAGCGTCAGGAGTGGCTGCGCGAACAGCAGCGCGGCGGCTGGGCTATCTCCGTGCCGTGGGCGTTCATCATCGCGGCGACCGCGGCGTGGCTGTACTACGGCTTGCCGTGGCTTGTGAGCGCGGCCGTGGCGTGGTGGGCGGTATGACAGACCCATCCGCCCACCGCCCCGCCCTCGAGCGCGAACAGCGGGCCTACAGCGAGATCGCGCGGGAGATGAAACCAACGCCGGGACCGTGGGCGGTAAATTTCACGCGGCTAAATAGCATAGTTGCCCGCTGGCACATCACCGGCTCTAGGCACGGCAGCGTTTACCCGATTTGCGAGCACCAAATAGAGCAGGAACCGGACGCCTCCGAACAACTAGCCAACGCCCGCCTGATCGCCTCCGCGCCCGACATGGCCGAGGAGATCGCGCGCCTCAAGGCGGTCAATGCGGAGCTGGTAGCGGTTCTGCAGGAGTCTGAGCGTTGTCTGTCTTTCGTCTTGGCTGGCGAAGACGCAAGACCGGCGAAATGGCTTATCCCCGGGTCCGCGCTCCGCGACGCCGCGATTGTCGCTGCCCGCGCCGCTCTCGCCAAGGTTTCCAAATGACCCGCCACGCCCTCCCGAAAGGCCACACGTCGATCCTCTCCCCGGCGTTCAAGTACGTGCCGGCGGGCTCGACCGACCTCCGCTCCACGTTCGACCGCGTTCGCGCACAGACCGCTGCGGCCGACGCACAGGAGCGCGAGCAGAAGGTGAAGCAGATCAACAGGAGAAGGCCATGAATGCCGTAATCGAGAGCCGCCCCGGAACGATGGTCGTGAGCGAGCGTTTCTCCGCGGCCGAAATCCGTGCCCAGGTCAACCTCGTGCAAGAGGTGATGAAGGCGGTGATGCAGGAGGATGTGCACTACGGGAAGATCCCGGGCACGCCGAAGCCGACGCTCTACAAGGCCGGCGGCGAGAAGCTCGCGCAGACCTTCCGCCTCGCGCCGACCTATTCGGTCGAGGACTTCTCCGACCGCGACGTCGCGCGCTACCGCGTGACGTGCCGCCTGACCCACCAGACGAGCGGCATCGTCGTGGGCGACGGCATCGGGTCGTGCTCGTCGGCCGAGGAAAAGTACAAGTGGCGCCGCCCGGTGTGCGACGAGGAGTTCGACGACGCGCCGGATGACCGCCGCCGCTTCAAGTGGGTGCGCGGCCAGAACCGGCCGTTCAAGGCAAAGCAGGTGCGCACCGAGAAGGCCGACATCGAGAACACCGTCCTCAAGATGGCGGCGAAGCGCGCCTTCCTCGCCGCGATCCTGAACGCCACGGCCGCATCGGACATTTTCACGCAGGACATCGAGGATCTGCCGGAGGAGCTGCGGCACGACGAGGACGACCGCCAGCCCGAGCCGGTCCAGCAGCCGCAGTCGAAACGAGCACAGGAGTCCCCCGCGCAACCGCCGCCCGCATCTTCCTCCCCCTTGGGTGCGGCGGCGAACCCACCGGGGCAATCGCAACAGCCGGCGGGCGCGGCGCCGGCTTCTCCTCAGTCCAGTGCATCCGCTGGTGGCGGGCCGAGCGACGACAAGCCGCTCTCGGACGGAGCCCGCAAGGCGCTCGAAGCGCAGTTGAAGCGCGCCTCGCGCACCGAGGCCGATCTGATCGCGTGTGGGTACGGCACGATCGACGCGATGAAGTTCAGCGCGTTCAACGACGTGATGAAGTACCTCAAAGAGAACCCGGCGGCGTGATGCTCCACCTCGACGAAGCCACGCACACCTACACCTGGAACGGGCGCGTCGTTCCCGGGGTGACCTCGGTCCTGCGCCCGCTGGTCGACCTGTCGATGGTGCCGCCGGATACGCTGGAGCGCGCACGGCAGGAGGGTGTCGCCATTCACAAGATGGTCGAGCTTGCTCTCGCCAACGACCTGGACATCGGCGCGCTGCCCGAATGGCTCAAGCCGCGCTACGCCGCGTGGATGAAGTTCTGCGCGACGACCAGCTTTGAGCCGCTCGCCTCCGAGATCAAGCTCTATCACGCAGGCTTTGGGTATGGCGGCAAGCCGGACATCGTTGGAATCGTGGGCGGGAAGTGCTCCATCATCGACATCAAGCGCAGCCTGCTCGCCGGCCCGGTGATCGGGCTGCAACTCGCCGCGTATCTTGAGGCGTGGAACAGCGGCGCACCCGTTGCGGTAAGGGTCAAGAAGCGCTTCGCCCTTCGCCTCCTCGACACCGGCGAGCCGAAGCTGGAGCCCTACGAAGACCCGGGCGACTTCACCACGTTCCTATCGTTTCTGACGGCGCACAAGTGGTGCGTCGCCCACAAGAGGACAGCCCAATGGACGCAGTAGCAGAGACAGCCAATCTTCCGCGCGTGCTGCGCGCCGAGATCACCCTCGATCCGCTTGCGGAGATCGCCGCCAAGCAGGGGGCGGTGCTGATCCAGACCGCGAATGAGTGGTCGATCGACTGCACAGAGGTCGCCGAGGTCGTGACCAACGAGATCCGCGGCCTCGAGGCCGAAGCCGCGGCGTGGGATGCGCAGCGCATGAAAAGCGTGCGGCCGGCCCTCGACATCGTCCGCGAGAACAACGAGTTCTTTTGGCGGATCATCAAGCCGCGCGAAGAGGCCGCTGGAATCCTCCGTGGGAAGGTCAAGGCGTGGCAGCGGCTCGAGGAGGCGCGGGTACAGGAAGAGCGCCGCCAAGCCGAGGAGACTGCGCGCAAGGCCCGCCAGGAGGCCGAACAGGTCGCCGCCGTGGCGCGAGCTCGGGCCGAGGAAGAGGCGCGTGTAGCCCGCCAGAAGGCCGCGGAAGCGGACGCGGCTCGCCGCAAGGCCGAGGCCGAGGGCAACGCCCGAGCTGCTGCGGCCGCCGCTGCCGCCGCCGCCGCTGCGACCGCCAAGGCCGAGGCCGCGATCGAGAACGGCAACGCCCGGGCCGAGGGCGCGATCATCGCTGCTGCTGCGGCGACGCAAGTCATGGTCGAGGCGCCGGCCGTGCCCAAGGGAACCGGCGTTCGCGAGCGGTGGGAGGCGCGGCTCGAGGACCGGCCCGACGCGATGCTGCGCGTGGTGCGCTATGTGGCAGAGCACCCGCAGTTCATCGGCCTTCTCTCGCTGAATCAGAGCGCGGTGAACAAGCTCGCCGCGAGCCTCAAGAACAACCTGCAGATCGACGGCCTGCTCGTTGAGGACGCCGGCACTTTGGTCGTCAAGAAGCGATAACAGGAGATCTCGACATGAACATGCGCCCCGTGAAGTCATCCAACATAAAAAGCCTCGGCTACGACCCGAGCACCAACACGCTCGCCGTCGAGTTCTCCAACGGCGGGCGGTACCACTACGCGGACGTCTCGGCCGAGGAGTTCGAGCGGTTCGAGAAGGCCGAGTCTCTCGGCACGCTGGGGCCGAGCATCTGTCAGGTGCGCTTTGCGCGATGGAAGCCATCAGCCGTAGTGACGCTTGACGACCGCGGCATCACGTTCACCGGCACATGGCCGGACCCGCATCAGTTGCACGGGTTCAGGCCATGGAACAAACCAGTAGCCCCGCGATGACCGACAAGTGGGCCGAGGCGTTGGAATACGTAGCAGCGGACTTAGGTCGCGACGCGGCGGAATTTTCTGGCCAAGGCGCGCCCCGCTTGGCGAAGCGATTAGTCGGGCACGCCGCCGCCCTGCGCTCCCTTCGCGCCGCGCTGCTCGATCTCACCTCGGACGGGTGGTGGGCGAAGGAGTGCACCGAACAACTGGAACAGCAACCCGGGCGGATGTCCTTGGCTGGGATCGTCCGCAAGCGGCTAGAGGAGGCGAGCGAATGAGCAGGTCTGGCTACGACGACTGCTGCGACGGGTGGGAACTGATCTGCTGGCGCGGCGCGGTAGCGAGCGCGATCCGGGGCGCTCGCGGGCAAGCATTCCTGAGGGAGATGCTGGCGGCGATGGACGCGCTGCCGAAGAAGCGACTCATTCACGGCGAGCTTGTTTCCCCCGCGGGCGAGGTCTGCGCGATTGGCGCTGTTTGCCGCGCGCGCGGCCTAGATGTGTCGAGGGTGGACATAGAGGATACGGAGGCAGTCGCGCGCGCGGTCGGTATAGCGGGGGCGATGGCCGCAGAAATCATGTTCATCAACGACGAGGATTGGTATTCAAGGCAGAGCCCGGAAGACTGCTTTGCAACTGTCCGCACGTGGGTCGTCGAGCACCTTAAAGCGAGTCCATGAGCAGCCTCGCCCTTCTCGTCAACCCGCCAACTCCTCCGCACCAGGCATCCGGGCGCGTCGTGCGCAACCTGAACGTGGAGAAGCTGGCCGAGAAGGACGGAGCTGAACGGCGCCGCTACAAGGCGTGGTACAGGCGCAACCGGCAGGCGCACATGGAAGCGTCCAGGGCGAACTACGCCGCGAAGCGCGAGAGCATCCTCGCGCAGAAGCGCGTGTACTACCTGCGCAACCGGGCGCGGATCTTGGCGAAGGTGAAGGCGCGGTACTACCGCGCGAAGAAGGAGAGGGGCAAATGACGGTCATCGAGCGTGTTAAGCGGGTCGAGTCCGAGGCGCGTGGGATATGGGCTCAATGCGGCGTGCGGTCCGCCGACCGCGTGTTCCTCGACGATCTTCGGCGCAAGAATCCGGCGCAGCTCACGCTCGCGCAGGAGGCGTGGCTCACGGACATCGAGCACAGGGTGTTTGGGGAGGCGGCCTGATGAAACTCTCCACCATCTTTCACCGCGCGGCACAACGAGGGAGTTAAAGCAAATGAAGATCAGCATTCAATCCAGATTCAACAGCCGAGTCCTGTTCGAAGGAGACTTTGGCTCGCTTAGGCTGTGCGTTGAGGCTGCCGTCAAAGTGCGCGCCGATCTCGCCGGCGCCTATCTCGCCCGCGCCGATCTCGCCGACGCCGATCTCGCCGGCGCCAATCTCGCCGGCGCCGATCTCGCCCGCGCCTATCTCGCCCGCGCCGATCTCGCCGGCGCCTATCTCGCCGACGCCTATCTCGCCCGCGCCAATCTCGCCGGCGCCGATCTCGCCGGCGCCAATCTCGCCGGCGCCGATCTCGCCGGCGCCTATCTCGCCCGCGCCAATCTCGCCGGCGCCGATCTCGCCGACGCCGATCTCGCCGGCGCCAATCTCGCCGGCGCCGATCTCGCCGGCGCCTATCTCGCCCGCGCCAATCTCGCCGGCGCCGATCTCGCCGGCGCCTATCTCGCCCGCGCCAATCTCGCCCGCGCCACCAAGGAAGAAATCGAACGCCTGGACGTTGTGCGCGAAATCGTTCTTGCGAACCCGGACCGCCTCGACATGGATTCCTGGCACTCCCGCGAATGGAACTCGGAGCATACCCCGGAAGAGGAGCGTAACTGTGGCTCTACGCACTGCATTGCCGGCTGGTTGCAAGCTCTATCCGCAGACCCCGAAGTGCGCAGCATGGACCCCGTGCTCGCGGGAGGGAAACTAGCGCCCTGCGCTGTGCCCTTCTTCTATGCGCCTAACGCCATCGCGCTCCAATGGCTGAAAGATCGCGCCTACGACACAGAAGGTAAAGGCGCCCCGCGATGACTAGCTCGACCACGAAGCACGGTTTCTGGACGATGCGGGAGTTCCGCTGCTGCGGGCACCTGTGGCAAGTGCTCCTGTCGCGGCGATTCCCGGAGCGGGCCGCGTGGCGTCCGACTTGCCCGACCTGCCAAGGAGCCCCGCGATGACTAGCCACGATCCGCTGGGCGACCAAGTGCGGTGGCCAGACGGGCTGCATCCGGCCACCAAGAACCTAGTACGCACGTTCGCCACCGCTCTCGCGTGGAAGCTCCGCAAGGCCGAAATGAAGTACGGCTACGCGGATAGTTGGCGCGAGTCTGATTGGTCCGAGGAATGTCGGGGGAAAATGATGGGCCATATCGCTAAGGGCGATCCGCTCGACGTAGCGGCGTATTGCGCGTTTATGTGGTGGCACCAGTGGTCTTGCACCCCTCGCGTCGCGAGGAAGAGGGGGAGGAGGAAGCCGCGATGACTAGCCCCGAGACTATCTTTGCTTGGCTGATTGAGCGCGTAGACAACGGCGCGTACTGGGATGGGCGTGCAGTAGGTCTTGACGCAACGTTCTCTCATGCGCACACAGACGCCGTCCGATTCGCCCGCAAGGAAGATGCGGAGCGAATCATTGCGTGGCTGCTATGCCAGCATCCTGTCGTCGCGCGGGAACACGGTTGGGTAGAGGAGAGGAGCTTCAACAATGACTAGCCCCAAGCCGATCAGCGATACGCCGCGCACGATCGCAGCGCTGGAGCGAGCGCTGCGCGCAAGTCAGGAAATGCCAACTGCGCTTGAAGCCACCGCGGAAGCCGTGAGGATCCTCGCGAATCACGCCGCCGATCTAGAGCGCGAGCTAGCCGCTGCGCTGGCAATACCGGGGTACTCGGCGTTCTGCTGGAAGTGTGGTGCCGCCGCCCGCAAACAGGAGGAGCGGTGATGCATCCGGTAACGCAGATGGGAGACGCGCTTCGCGCGCTCCGCGAGTTGATCGCTCTGACCGAAAAGCTACCGCAGCGCTGCCATGACCTGAGCTACTACAACGAGGTATACCGCGCGTCCCGGATCCTGCGGGACTTCGGAGAAGAGTTCGCCGCTGCGCTGGCGGACGCGGAGAAGTGGCGCAACCATCGGTGCTACAGCGCGAGCCTCGATGAGGCGTTGAACTCCGGCGACGGGAGCTATCGGCCATGAAGCCGCTCATCGATACGCCGCCGAAGAGGGAAACGCCGCGCGTCGATGCCGAGGTCTGGATCACTCGCGGCATGGAGGTAGTTTCAGCCGAGTTTGCCCGCGGGCTAGCGCGCGAGCTAGCCACGCTCACGGCGATCCAGCGCAACACGGCGAAGAAGCAGGCCAAGCGCAAACGGAAGGGCAAGTGACCCTCCGCCTCACCCCCGAAGAGATCGTCGCCCTGACCGGCTACGCGCACTCACGCAAGCAACTCGAGGAGCTGCGCCGTCGCGGCTTCTGGCGGGCCGGCATGGACCGGGCGGGGAAGGTGTTGCTCACCCGAGCGCACTACGAGGCGGTGGAGGCCGGCGCACAGCCACCAGCCGGCGAGGGCTACACTCCGCAGCTTCGGTCAGCCTGAACGGACTGTGAAGATCATCGGCTTCCACGTCGTCCAGAAGCACGGGCGCTACTACCTGCGCCGGTTTCTCTCGGGCGGCAAGGAGCGGTGGGAGCCGCTCACGCGCGTCGACGCCGGCGAGCCGGCGCTGCTGCGCGCGCTCGCCGCGATTCGCGCCGCGGCCGATCAGCGCGCGCGCGAGGGCAACGTGCCGACGTTGCTCGCAGAGTACCGCTCCACCCTAACGCTCACGCCGGCCGTCGACAAGGAATACGCGCGCATCTACAGTGCGCTGGCCCGCCGGCTGGCCGAGTTCGACGCCGACCAGGTCGCGCCGAAGGTGATCCTCGAGATCCTCAAGCCGCTCGCCACGAAGGCGACAATGCGTAGGGCGGTGAAGGCGCGCCTGTCACAGTTCTTCGGCTGGTGTGTGATCACCGGGCACTGTGCCGTCAACCCCTGCCGTGAGATCAGACTGCCAGAGCCGCCGAAGCGGCGGGGCCGGCTGAACGCCGGAGCATTCTGGCAGATCCACGACCGCCTGCCGGAGAAGTGGCAGTGCTTCATGGCGCTGATGTATCTGACGCGGCAACGCTCGACCGAGATCAGGCTGCTGCGCGAGTCGGCGATCGGCCCGGAGCGCGTCTCCTTCGTGCCTTCTAAGACGCGCTCGTCGAGCGGCGAGGTCGTGGAGGTCGTGTTGACGCCGGAGATCCGGGACGAGCTCACGCGCGCCAGGTCGATCCGGGACGAGGAGCGGCGCCGGCGGGAGCGGCGCGCGAAGGTGGTGGCGATCGACCGCGGGGACGAGTTGCTGTTCACGGCGCGCCGCGGGCGGCCGTACACGCGATGGGGACTGCGGTGCGCGTGGGACGATGCACGCCGCGCCTCCGGCCTCGAGGGCGTGACGTCAAAGGACGTGCGGCCGTTCAGTTTGGCCGAGATGGAGCGTGCCGGGTACTCGCTCGACGAGATCCGCAAGGCTGCGGCGCATAGCACGACGACGATGACCGAACACTATCTCAACCAGCACCGTGAGCGCGTGAGCGCGGCGCGGCTACAGATGCCGGAGAGGAAGAAATGAGCCCGGATCGTGGACAGCGCCGGGGACAGTCCGTAGACACTCAAGAACGCATGGGTGTAAGTAATTGATTTTGGTCGGGGCGAAGTGATTCGAACACTCGACCCCCTGCACCCCATGCAGGTGCGCTACCAGGCTGCGCTACGCCCCGACCGGAACGCGGATTGTATAGGCCCGGCCCGAACCCGTCGCGGG
>Ga0187893_10007415_pt1 | contig 17981 bp, 16 predicted proteins | sample MA1701074metaG_FD_139574 | JGI IMG/M metagenome (GOLD analysis project Ga0187893, IMG submission 139574) | White microbial mat communities from a basaltic lava cave in the Kipuka Kanohina Cave System on the Island of Hawaii, USA - MA170107-4 metaG ... | reverse complement strand
TTTGCATTCTGGCCATAGAACCAACGCTGGTTATCACCCTGGTTGGTAATGATAATTCTTTCATCTGCTTTAAGCAGACTAAGCATATCGCCATAATCGGCCAGGAAATTCTTTGCCGCCTGAATAATTTTGGCATTGTTCACTGCCAATAGGCTGTCACGATTCACACCACGAACAGAGCGGGTAGCTCGTACTCCTGTAGCTCTCTTATATTCACTTTCTGTTCTCGTTATTTTTTCCGCCTTCTCAGCCTTTTCTGCCTCTTTCATTGCTGACTTCATCTCCTTTTCAGCTTTAACCATTTCCTTTTCAGCTTTAACCATTTCCTTTTCAGCTTTAACCATTTCCTTTTCAGCTTTAGCCTTTTCCATTTCGGCTACATCCCTCTCAAGAATTGCCAACTCTTCAGGTTCAGGCGCTGTTGAAAAAGAGTATGAGTACACACCAGGGGTTCCATCTAAGACCATTACATCATTGTTACCTCCCCACATCATAGGCATGAGCATGTCGGTTGGAACGGTGAACGTTACCCCATATCCTGCCCGATAGCTTCCACGTACTTCTACCGGAAAAAAATCACGTTTACTAAATTCTTGCTTGATCAAGGTGCTCAATACGTTTTCCGCTATTTCAACATCACGGTTCATGCGCGTCTCATCTGTTTGTTGAGCGGTTGCTACCTGTGTACCGAGTACAATCGCCCCGCTTACCAAAAAATTAATCACTCGTTTCATATTCTATTTTATTAATAATTTCTATTTGTATTACCTGAACTACCATTTGAAATAATACTGGCCAGAATTTGTTCTGTTTCCTGTTTAAACACAGTTGTATTTTGTTCCAGACCCGTGAGCCTTGTTTGCAGCGTCTCGAGATCGTTGTTGCGCTGTTGCTGCAGATACTTTGAAAAATCAACCAATAGACTCTCTATGTATTTTTGCTGATCAGAGGTTGTGAGCTGGAAATAATCCTTCACTACTTGCTGGTTCTGATTCTGAAGTCCTGCCACAAACTGCCTGATCTCATCCTGGGAAGCGCGCGATGCCTGTTGCACCAGGTTATTAATCTTAGAAGAATTCATGGCCAAATTTTTACTAATCGAAGCATCCAGTTTCTTCCGCGATTCATTTAAACTCGACTGAACAAGCTGATTGTTTTGTTGCATCGAAGCGTTAATCATGCTTTGTACCTGCGTTGCAGTTAAACTTTGTTGAAGTGGCTGTTCAATAATTTTATCAACCGTTGGTTTTCCAAAACTCATACTTATCTCATTGCCTGCATAGTTCACCTGAATATCCATTATTTTTCCTGCAATCATCAACAACAGCAAAGATGCCGCAATGGCAGAAATAGTTTTAAAGTAGGGTGCATTCCAGAAGAAACGTTGCTTCGCATCATCAACCACAATCGGTGGAGCAATCACTTCCTTATCGCTTACTGTCGATAGCATCTTACGCAAGTGTTGAAGCGACTCCAGCTCTTTCACGGTCATCGGATTTTCCTGAAAATATTTTTCCACCAATACTTTCTCATCACCGGTTAGCTCACCATACAGATAGGCCATCAAAACGGATTCATCAGGTTTATAGCTCATAACTTATTGTTTCCTTGGTAATATTTTTCTTTTCTAAAATTTTCTTTAATCCGTCAAGACCGTAATACATTCTTGACTTCACCGTGTTCTCCGACACGTTCAGCACTTCCGCAATCTCTCTAAACTTCAATCCCTCAAACTCTTTCATAATCACCACTTCCCGCTGTTCAGCACTTAGCTCCATCAGTGATCGCTGTAAAATATCGGATAGCTCTATCTGCTGAAATTGCTTTTCCGGGTTATCATTCCGTACTGAAGATCCCTCCCATCGCGGAGATTCTTCCGCTTCTCCATTTACTACGCTATCGAACGCTACCCATCGGCTATTCTTTGTTTTACGAGCTTCCTCTCTGCAGTAATTCACCGCAATCTTATACAGCCAGCTTTTAAACCGGGCAATATCCTGCAAACCGTCAACGTTACGGCACATCGAAATGAAAGTCTTTTGTGCAGCTTCCATGGCCAGGTCGTGGTCGAGGAAAAACTTATAGCTGAAGTTGTAAATCCGCTTGTACCACAACTGCACGAGCTTGCCTTGCGCATTCTTGTCCCCTTGTTTTGCCCGGGTAATCAGGGTGTCGGAATGCATCATAGCGATGTCCAGTAGCGTTTCTGTCACGGTTTGGCTGATTTAATAGACTCTATAGTTTCTTTGCCGTTCTACGTATAAAGATGGGAAACTGGGGCAAATAGTTTTAGAGTTCTGAAATAGATTTATCCATCCTAAGTTCCCCGTTACCGGTTGCTGGTAACTGGTAACTGGTAACCTATTATATTTGCCGCTTCGATGAAAAAGCTGATCTCTTTCCTTGTGCGGTATGTTCCCAGAAAATACTTACAACGCGTAAGCGGAGTTGGATTAAAGGTGGTGGGTCTCTTTTACCGGGGCACAAATGTCACCTGCCCGATTTGTAATTGCACCTATCGGAAGTTCCTTCCTTACGGACGAATCAATCCAAGAGAAAATGCACTTTGCCCGAATTGTCTTTCGTTGGAACGGCACAGGTTAATCTGGATGTACCTGAAAGAAGCAACCAATTTTTTCAACGGAAAAAAAGATGTGCTGCACATTGCACCTGAAGCGTGCTACATAAACAGATTTGAAAAACTTCATGGAGCCAACTATATCACGGCAGACATTGAGTCGCCCTTGGCAAAAGTGAAGATGGACATTCACCAAATTCCGTTTGATGAGAATCACTTTGATGTCGTGCTCTGTAATCATGTACTGGAGCATGTGCAGGATGACATCCAGGCAATGAAGGAAATTCATCGGGTGCTAAAGCCAGGAGGTTTTGCCATTCTTCAGATACCTTTTTTTAATCCTATACCTGATGTTACGTTCGAAGATGCCTCCATCATAGACAAACGTGAACGTGAAAAAATATTTGGCCAGGATGATCATGTACGGAAATACGGAAAGGATTACCCTCAACGAATTGCGCTTAGTGGTCTAAAGGTTATAGAAGAAGGCTTTGTAAATAACTTGTCTGATGAAACGCGCAAAAAATTCGGCTTAGCCAAAGGAGAAATAATTTATAAAGGAATTAAATAAATGATTACGCAACATAAAAAAATAAAACCGTCATTTCGAAGGAGGCACGACTGAGAAATCCCCATTTAGAGAGCAACGTTGGGGATTTCTCGCTGTGCTCGAAATGACGTTCTTATTTTTCGTAACATGAATCAAATAAATAATGACTGACTTTGCAGTAATCTTTGATATGGATGGTGTGATTGCACATACCAATCCTCACCATAAAATAGCAATTCAACAATTTTGTGCTGATCATGGAATACAGTTAAATGAATTAACGTTTCAACACAAAATATACGGACGCACCAATCGCGATTGGCTCACCAACGTGTTTGGCGAACTCACTGAAGAGCAAGTCCATTTCTATGCCAGCGAAAAAGAAGAGTTGTTCAGAAAGATATATGAACCCCACATCAAACCCGTTGATGGCTTAGTGAAGTTTCTGGATTTAATGGTTACTCATTCTATCCCGCGAGCCATCGCCACTTCTGCTCCGCCTGAAAATGTTGATTTTGTATTAAGCAACACCGGGCTCAGAAAATATTTCGATGTTATTCTCGATGAACGCGTGGTAACGCATGGAAAGCCTAATCCGGAGATCTATCTAAAAACGGCTAAGGCATTAGGGTTTCCAAATGAGAACTGTATTGTAATTGAAGACTCACTTTCGGGGATTACAGCTGGAAGAAGATCCGGATCGAAAGTCATTGGAATCACTACAACCCATACACCCGAAGAACTCATAGAAACCAATCTTGTTATTCGGGATTTTAACGATTTAAATCTTTCTATACTCCAAGGGCTTCTTTAAAATTAAAAAATACCTGACGATACCAGGCATTTTTAATTCTCAATTTTCAATTGAGATTACTTAAAGCTTATCCAATACATCCATCACTTCACGCACGGCCTTTCTACTCGCTTCAAGTAACGCTTTCTCTTCATTGTTTAAGTCTAACTCGATCACTTTCTCAATTCCATTCTTTCCTAACACAACCGGCACACCGAGGTAACAATCTTTAATGCCATACTCACCGTCTAATTTCATACATACCGGAAACACTCTGCGCTGATCTTTCACAATCGCCTCCACCATTTGCGCAGCTGCAGAACCGGGCGCATACCACGCGGAAGTTCCCATTAACTTAACAAGTTCTCCTCCTCCTACCTTCGTTCTTTCCAAAATAGCGTGGAGCTTATCTTTATCAATAAGTTCTGTTACCGGAATTCCAGCTACGGTTGTGTAACGCGGAAGTGGCACCATGGTATCACCATGGCCGCCTAACAACATAGCCTGAATATCCTTTGGTGAAATGTTCAAGGCCTCGGCCAGGAACGCACGGTAACGAGCAGTATCCAAAATACCAGCCATACCCATGATGCGCATGCGTGGTAACTTCGATGTGATGTGCGCCTGGTAGGTCATTACATCAAGCGGATTTGATACTACAATGATGATTGCATTCGGAGAATGCTTCACTATATTTTCAGTTACCGATTTTACAATGCCCGCGTTGGTATTAATTAAATCATCACGGCTCATGCCCGGTTTGCGGGGCAAGCCTGAAGTAATGACTACCACATCCGACCCTGCTGTTTTAGAATAATCATTCGTTGAACCGGTGGTTCTTGAATCATACAAATCGATTGGAGCTTTTTGCCAAATATCAAGAGCCTTGCCTTCCGACAGCCCTTCTTTGATATCGATCAACACAATTTCATTAGCCACCTCGCGGTATGCGAGTACATCGGCACAGGTAGCACCCACATTTCCGGCACCAACTACAGTAATTTTCATAGAGGTATAGCGTTAAGGTTTAAGGTTGAATTCGTTGGAAATAAAGGCGCCAAGTTATACATCCGTACATCAAACAAAAAGGATATTAAACAAAATATGACGTTACGGAAAAAGACAGTGCCGAACGGGTTTGTGCAGTAATTTTAAACCGATTATCAATCCGGTAGCCCACTACCCAGGCAATTTCCCCTTCTGATTCTAAAACCGTGACAAACTCTTTTGCCGGCCTTGATATCTTATTATCAATCAAAAAATCACTCAGCTTTTTCCGATGATCAAAGCCCATCGGATAGAACTGGTCACCCGCTTTCCATTTTCTCCAGGTAAGGGGAAATTTCAGTTTACTTTCATCTAAGATTGCTTCGTTCTTATCCCGACTAATTTGTGATTCTGCATTTTCAACACCTGCTACATTCAAAGAAAATGGCCCGAGTGACGCGTGATTTTCTCCTCTTTCAATTATAACAGGCTCCCAATTTTCAATACGTTCACTAATTACAATTTCATCACGATCAATGGTTAGCTGGTAATGTGTTGAGATAAATTTTTTTCCTGTCTGACCATGCAAAGAGTGTATTACCGACTGGCATTGCTCAAGATTAAATCCATAGTGATGGATCGTTTCCCATAATACAGCTCCCGGATTTTTAAATTGTTCCATAGCCTTTTTTGGTACATGCAATCCTGTTCCCGATTTTTTGAATTGACTTTCAAACTCAGTTCTTCCAAAGTTTAACAGTTCGAGGGCACCTGAAATTTTAATCAAACTCTTTTGAAGCGTGTCTTCTAGTGAGGGATTCAGTTCCCTCAACTTAGGCACAACCTGATGCCGTATAAAATTGCGTTGGTAATCATCGGTAGCATTACTTAAGTCTTCACGCCACTTCAAATGATGCAAGTCAGCGTAGGCTTTAATCATAGTATGGCTGGCAAAAAGCATCGGGCGAATTACCTTTCCATTTTTAATCGGAATACCCGACATGCCTTGCAAACTTGTGCCTTTGGTAAGATTTAAAAGCATAGTCTCCAGGGAGTCGTTTAGGTGATGGGCCGTGGCAAGAAGATCATAGCCCTCTTTTTCAATAATTTCATTGAACCATGCATACCGAAGATCGCGCGCAGCCATTTGAACCGAAAGGCTGTGCTCCGTTGCATAGCTATTTGTTTCAAATCGTTTACAAAAAAAAGGTATGTTTTTATTTGAACACAAGCTTTGCACAAACGCCTCATCCTTCATGGAGTCTTCACCCCTTAACTGAAAATTGCAGTGTGCTACGCCTACTGAAAATCCTGCCTCTTTAAAAAGATGAAGCATTACCATTGAATCCAGCCCACCACTAACAGCAAGCATGATTCTTTGATCAGGTTTGCACAACTCATTTTGGTGAATATGGTTCAGAAATTGCTTCAGCACAGTCAAAGATACTACTGCACTTTATGAAGTTTCGTAGTACACAGTAAGTTTTTGGTTAATTTTGACATCATGATGCGCTTTACTGCCCTTATTCTATTCTTAATAATGATTGCTTTTGCGCCCGTGCTTGCCCAAAAAAAAGTCCAATTACAGAAAGGTGCAGGTAAATTAATCGGAGGAATAAGAAATGGGGAACGCATCGAGCGTGTGATCGATAACGTGGTTTTCGTTCAAAATACGACCACAATTTATTGTGATTCGGCTTGGTTCTATCGCTCCAAAAACGTGGTGGAAGCCTTCGGTCGCGTACGCATTGTGGAAGGCGACTCTGTTACCATCACCGCCTCCCGGTTGGAATACGATGGAAACAAAAAGACGGCTAAACTTCGAAATAATGTTGTATTCACAAAGCTTGCCACGGCCACTCTCTATACCGATTTTCTTGATTACGACCGCCTTGCAAATGAAGCAACCTACTTTAATGGCGGTAAGCTCGTGGACAGTATTAATGTGTTGACGAGCAGAAAAGGCTACTATCAGGTGAACTCGAATCTTGCTTCTTTTAAAAGAAATGTAAAAGTGACCAATCCGGAGTACTCCATGACTGCTGACAGTTTGCAGTACAACTCAAAAACCAAAACCATATTCTTTGTATCTGAAACCACTGTGGTAAATAAAGACAGCAGCTCATTCGTTTATAAATCGGGGCAATACAATACCATTACCCGCACATCTGATTTAAAAGAAGGACTTGCACAATCGCAAAGCTTCGACCTAAAGGGCAACTCATACGACATTGATGACTTTCGGAAGATCTATAAAGTACGTGGTGATGTAGTGATGAAGTATAAGGATGAGAATCTGGCCATTTATGGGCAAGCCGCAGATTACTATCGAGGCAAAAGCATTGCTAAAATTTATGATCACGCATATGTGGCTAAAGTAACTGACGAGGGTGATACACTTTTTATGACTGCCGATACGCTTGTCTCTATTGACAATATTGACCCAGCCAAAAAAAGGTTACTCGCATATCACAACGTAAAAATTTTCAAGAACGATCTGCAGGGTATAGCCGATTCGCTTGAATATCGTTCAGCTGATTCTACTATTTACTTTTATAAAGACCCTGTTTTATGGAGCGATGGGAATCAAATGACAGCCGACTCCATCAGCATCCTGATCGAGAAAAATACCATCAGCAAAATATTTATGATTACGAATGCGTTCGTAATTTCCACAGACACCCTGGAAAATTTCAATCAGATCAAAGGCAGAGAAATGATTGCCGAGTTTAGCAACGGAAAGCTGAAACGGGTGAATGTAGATGGCAACGGAGAGAGCCTGTACTTCGCCACCGATGAAAAAACCAGTACCCTTACCGGTATGAACAAAATCATTTGCAGTAACATGGTAATCCGGTTTCAGGAGGGCAAGGTTAATAACCTGAGCTTCTATGTAAAGCCTGAGGCTAATTTTATACCGCCACACGAGTTAGATAAAGAAGAAAGAGAGTTGGAAGGTTTTACCTGGAAAGAACCACTTCGCCCTGTCAGGAAAGATGTGGTGAAGGCCCCTGTTGCGACTGAAGCCCCCACCCGCAAACGACCCGGACTTTAAGTTATTGTTAAACTCTCTTAAATTCTTTGCATTTCGCTATGAGATGCTCTCAAAATCAATTAAATTTTGTGAAAACTTCATAGTTGAGTATGAAGAAGTTGGTACTGTTGATAGGGTGTATTTTGGTAAGCGGGGTTTTGGGTGCTCAAAGCTTCGAAGTTTCCGGTTTACAGGAATCGTATAAAGGAACTATCGGGGATCTTATCAAGGCTCCGCTCCGCTTCAAAAATAATACTGAAAAGTCCATCACCCTGATCCTCCGAAAAGTCGAAACTCAAATCGGGGGTACCCAAAAGAATTACTTCTGTGTGGATAATAACTGCCTTGACCAGCGTACCGAGGATTATATACTTAAAATAGAGCCTGGACAAACCCTTCAAAACTTTGCTATTGCACTGGAGGCTGGACTCGTAGAAGGATACAGCGAGGTTAAATATATAGTTTACAACAAGTCAGATTTGTCCGAATCCAGCCAGATTGGGCTTAACTTTATCGTAGAAGGTAAACCAGAGAAAAGTAATATCTATAGTTCCCGGTTCATCACCATACACGATGTATACCCCAATCCGGTAACCGACCATGCCAACATTGATTACCAGCTTCATGACGATCAGGCTAAAACCAAAATTGTGATCCATAATATACTGGGCAATGCTCTTTCAGAGTATGAATTGTCGTTTACTGAGTCTAAGGTCAAGATTCTGACAGATCAATTTAGCTCGGGCATTTACTTCTATACCCTGTACGTTGAAAATGAGGGGGTGATGACCCGTAAACTAATTGTTAAAAAATAAAGTCCGTCTGGCCATAACCGGCAAAATAATCCGTTTTACTCTTCAGGTGCGTTATGTTATATTTGCGGGCTTATGCAGAGAGTATCGTTACTTATAGTCTATGTTTTAGTTCTGATAGCCGGGGTTTCCTGTAGTAAATTCAGGAGAATTGAGAAAAACCCCGATTGGAGAGTGAAATATGAGGCCAGCCTGGTGTACTATGAAAAGAAGGACTATTACAGGGCTTCTATTTTATTTGACCAGATTTTACCCATTATCCGTGGGCTACCAGAGGCAGAAAAGGTTCAGTTTTACCTGGCGTATTGCCAATATAACGAGCGGCTTTACTTGTTGGCTTCTGAGCAGTTTAAGTCATTTTATGAAACCTATGGACGGGGAGTTTTGTCGGAAGAAGCACGCTTCATGTACGCGTATTCATTGTACAAATCATCACCCGGGCCAAGCCTGGATCAGTCAGGCAGTATTGAAGCCATGACTTCCATGCAGGAATTTTTGAATCGCTTTCCGAACAGCAAGTTTAAAGATCAGGCCGTGGACGTCATCTTTACCACGCAGGTAAGGCTTGAGAAAAAAGGGTTTGATAATGCCAGGCAATATGTAAAAATGAGAAGCTACAAGGCAGCCATTGTGGCTATGAATAGCTTTAAAATTAACTTTCCCGATTCCAAGTACCTGGAAGAAGCCAACTACCTTATCTTACTTTCACAGTTTGAACTCGCTGAGCAAAGCATTTATGCCAAACAACCTGAACGGTATAAAGAGGTTGTGGAGAATTATAAAAACTTTATAGACCGGTACCCCGAAAGTAAATTCATAAAGGAGGCCGAAAAATTATACATCGACAGTACGGCAAAATTAAAAACGTTAAAGACTACAAATTCATAAATACTATGGCTATTCAATCATCTATTATCCCACGCGACATTGATAAAGTGGCAGCTCATACCGGTAACCTGTACGAATCGGTAGTGGTCATTTCCAAACGCGCCAAACAAATTTCATCTAACATTAAAGAGGAACTCAACAACAAATTAGCTGAGTTCGCTACCACGGTAGATAACCTGGAAGAAGTATTTGAGAATCGTGAGCAAATCGAAATTTCAAAATTCTACGAGCGCATGCCGAAGCCTACTTCCACTGCTACCGAAGAGTTTTTAGAAGGGAAGCTTAATTTCAGAAGAAGAGAAGAGACCCAGGCACCGGAGAGCCTGTAAAAAATGGTAATCAGTAATCGGTGATCGGTACAAACTAACCGAATACCGATTACCCTTTACCGATTACCAGTAACCATGTTTCAGGGCAAAAAAATACTGCTGGGAGTAACGGGAAGTATTGCCGCCTACAAGGCAGCAGTGCTTACCCGCTTATTAGTAAAAGCAGGCGCTGAAGTAAAGGTGGTGATGACTTCTGCTGCGAAAGAATTCATTACTCCCCTCACGCTTTCCACACTTTCTAAGAATCCTGTTCTGACCGAATTCCTAAAAGATGAAACGGGCCAGTGGAACAACCACGTTGAATTAGGCCTTTGGGCAGACGCATTGTTAATTGCTCCTGCCAGTGCGAACAGTCTCGCTAAAATGGCGAATGGTGTTTGCGACAATTTATTATCGGCCGTGTATCTCTCTGCCCGATGCCCCGTGTTTCTGGCGCCAGCTATGGATTTAGATATGCTTGCGCATGGTTCTACGCAATCGAACGCGAAGAAAATAACCTCTTTTGGAAATCACTTTATTGATCCGGGTTATGGTGAACTCGCCAGTGGGTTAATCGGTACCGGAAGAATGGCCGAGCCGGAAGAAATTGTTGCACATCTTGAGTCATTCTTTAAAAACAATCAAAAATTAAAAGGCAAAACCGTACTGGTAACAGCCGGCCCCACCCATGAAGCAATAGACCCGGTGCGGTTTATTGGAAATCATTCCAGCGGTAAAATGGGGTTTGCCATTGCAGAGTCCCTCGCCAATTGCGGGGCTGATGTCAATCTTATTACCGGCCCTACCGCACAACATACTTCACACCCGGGAGTACGTATTACCAGGGTGGTATCGGCAGAGGACATGCATAGCGCGTGTGTTGAATTGTTTCCAACAACAGATATTGCCGTGCTGGCAGCTGCTGTGGCGGATTATAAACCGACTGTAACAGTTGATCAAAAAATCAAAAAGAAAGACGATACATTACTATTGGAGCTGACGAAGACGCATGATATTGCCGCTTCACTCGGAAAATTAAAACACAACGGCCAGGTGGTTGTGGGGTTCGCACTTGAGACTGAACACGAGCAAGCGAACGCGGTTAAGAAACTTGAAACAAAAAATTTCGATCTCATTGTACTTAACTCCCTGAACGATTCTGGCGCGGGGTTTGGGCATGACACCAATAAAATTTCAATCATCGACCGTCAGCAAAACATCCGATCCTTCGAATTGAAAAACAAAAAAGAAGTTGCTAACGACATTGTTTCAGTCATTATTGAAAAAGTGCATGCGTAGGGTTATCTTAATCGTACTGGTACTCCTCTCTGTGGGCAGCGTTGCGCAGGAACTCAACAGCGTGGTTACGATTAATGTTGGACCGAAAATACAAACTACAGACAGGAATGTGTTTCGTGACATGAAAAATGCTCTCCAGCAATTTTTGAACACCCGCAAATGGACTAATGATGCTTTTCAAACGCACGAAAAAATTAATTGTAGCCTGTTAATCAACATCAATGAGATGCCTTCCATCGGTATTTTTAGTGCCTCCGTTCAGGTACAATCCGCAAGGCCAATTTATAATTCCAGTTACACCAGCTTGCTCTTGAATTTTGCCGATCGTGATTGGGAGTTTGAATACATTGAATCGCAGCCATTGGAATATAATGACAATAACTACATCAATAACCTTACTTCTATGCTGGCCTTCTATGCCTACCTGGTTATCGGCATGGATTACGATTCATTTAGTGAGTTAGGTGGCACACCTTATTTTCAAAAAGCACTTACAGTCGTGAACAATGCGCAGTCCTCTAACCGGCCGGGTTGGCAGGCTCTTGGCAGCAACCGTAACCGATATTGGTTGGTAGAAAATTTGATAAACCCACAACTGGCGGATGTAAGGAGGTCGGTATACAGCTATCATCGATTAGGGCTGGACACGTTCGAAAAAACTCCTGATCAGAGTCGGGAGGTAATTTTGAAAGGATTAAAAGACGTTAAAAAGGCACGCGATATAAACCCCAATGCCATTCTTGTGATTTCATTTTTTGATGCCAAATCCAAAGAACTCGCTAATATCTTTTCCGATGGTGCACTGCCGGTCAGGCGTGAAGCGTATGATATAATTGTTTCCATGGATCCATCCAATCGATCCAGCTACGAGAAGATCATCAAGAACTAAACAGCAAGAATAAATTCCAAGTATCCACCATCAAAATCAAAACAAACACCTTATTTTGAGTGTTTGAAATTTACCTCGTGCTCAAGCATCTCACCATAAAAAATTACGCGCTCATTAAGCACCTCGAACTGGAGCCATCGAAACAATTGAATGTGGTGACTGGCGAAACGGGCGCGGGTAAATCCATTATGCTGGGTGCCATTGGGTTACTCAAAGGAAACCGGGCCGATACAAAAGTGTTGTGGGATGAGCATGACAAATGTATTACTGAAGGTGTTTTTGAGATTGGTTCATACAAACTCAAAAGTTTTTTCAAAGCGGAAGATCTCGATTATGATGATACCACGGTCATCAGAAGGGAGATTAGCCCGGGCGGGAAATCAAGAGCCTTTATTAATGACACGCCTGTTACGCTGGATGTGATGCGCAAGCTTGGAAATTTACTGATGGATATCCACTCTCAGCACGAAACCCTACAGCTTGGCAACCAGGACTTTCAACTGAGGTTGATTGATTCATATGCTGACAACCAAAAAATACTGGAAGAATATTCAGGAACATGGAAGGTATTCCTGGAAAAGAAGAAAGAGTACGAGACTTTGGTGAACGAGGCGGATACCCTGAGGAAGGACGCAGACTATATTAATTTTCAGCTTGACGAATTAGTTAAGGCCAACTTTGAGGAAGGTGAGCAGGAGAAAATTGAATCGGAGCTGAAGATTATGGAACATGCGGAGGATATCAAAAGCAGGTTTCATTCAGTTCTGGATTTACTCAGTCGCTCAGAATACGCATCACAGAATTCACTTTCAGAAGCCAGAACCCAGTTACAACACGTGGCGTCTTATTCATCTGAATATGAAACTTTGTATCAACGCCTGGAAAGCCTGGTAATTGAACTCAGCGACATTCTCAGTGAAATTGAAAAGGAAGAAGGAAACATAGAATTTGATCCGGAGCGGGCAGAGTTTGCGAAGGAACGAATCAATATCATTTATCGACTACTGAAAAAACATCGCAGTCAGAATATAAAGGAACTGTTGGTGTTGCAGGAAGAACTGCAACGCAAGGCCAACATCACCTCTAACCTGGATGAAGCACTTGCCACAGCTAAGAATGGCTATCAAAAAGCCGAAAGCGAATTACAACTGCTTGCCCAAAAACTGAGTGCTGCCCGGAAAAAAGTTTTCGACCCATTGTGCAAAGAGCTTGTGAGGCTGTTAAAAGAATTAGGCATTCCGGAGGCTGTATTAAAAGTTGAACAGGCAACCCTTCAACCTGATTCTTCAGGGGCTGATACAATTGAAATACTTTTTAGCGCGAATAAAGGCATTGTACCAAAACCGTTAGCCCAAGTTGCTTCTGGCGGTGAGTTTTCACGGTTAATGTTTTGCATTAAGTACGTTATGGCCGCCAAAACATCCATGCCTACCCTTGTGCTGGATGAAATTGATAACGGTGTGTCGGGCGAGATTGCCATGAAACTCGGAAACCTGATGAAGACCATGGCCAGGCATCACCAGTTAATTACGATCAGTCATCTGCCTCAAATTGCCGCTAAGGCAGATGAGCATTATTTTGTGTATAAGGATAATTCCTCCTCCAAAACGATCAGTAACATCAAAGCGCTGAATGAGCAAGAGCGTATCGAAGAAATTGCCAAGATGATTGGCGGAGCCAAACCTTCGAAGGTGGCGTTTGAGAATGCGAAGGAACTGATAGAGAATTGACCCACACCAAAAACTTGAAACGGCTATTCCGGTAGAGTTTAATATTAATTGATCCGCCCTTCTTTCTTAATTTACTTAGAAATTGATCTGTGCTTGTAATCTGAGCAGGGAACCATCTTGCTTGTTGCTCTGAAGGGCAAAATCTTCGAATCTGCGATCAGAGATTGTATACATAGCAACAAATTCAAAAGTCTTATGTGGCTGCCATTCTAAGCCAACTTCGAATTCTTTTACAGTATAACTACGGGCATCTCTTTCGTGTTTCTTACCCCCATCATAGTATTGACCTCTAACAAACGGAAACAGGACTTGATTTTTAAACTTGATCATGTAGTTAAGCGTTACATACCCACCATGAAGTTTTTGTGTTTCAATGGAGTCAGATTGCGGATTAAATTCAGGGCCTTTACCGACAGTATATTCGGCCTGTATGCCAAAGGGTTTTGGATAAAGCACGAATGTCCCGGCAAATCGTTGGTCATCGTACTCCCGCTTTGAATTGACTTCTACGTCTGTTGTTAACTGATCACTTGCCATTACCCATTTTCCTGCATAACCCTGAATACCAGGCTCAATAATCTGATTACCGATTTGAAACGGGTAACTCAATCTTGAAACAATATGAAGTTCATTATTTAATTCAGGTTTATTGGCCGTCTGACCATTGTAGGCTCCTAAGGCAAACACTCCGTAATCTCCACTTCCTTTGTAACCATCCCTTACCAACATTGAAAATGTTTCACGTATTTTCTTAGGTGCCCAGTAAAAGAATACTCCAATGTCGCGTTCGTTCGATACTGCACTATTGAGTGCATCGTTTCGGTCTAAGGGCAATCGATTCTGACTTGACTGCATATTCTCAAATCCATACGGAACTTTACTTTGTCCAATTCTCAGCCTGAATTCATTATCATTATCTAAACCAATATCGAAGTAAGCGTCACGTAATTGTGCAAAATGAAGACTAGTAGTACTTGCTGAGCTTGCAAAATCTGGCTGTATATAAAAGTATACCCGCTTACTAATTTGACCGTAGAAGATGATTCGCATCCGCCTCATAAAGAAACCTCCATTCTCGCCCCAGGATCTGTCACATTGCTCACACTTTAAGTCAGGGTTTGTTTCTAACAGCCTATTATACCGAGCTTGAACATACCCGCGAATGGAGATGGATTCATACCACTTTTTTGGTTTCTCTTCGATCGATTTTTCCTCCATCTTAGGCTTCGCCTCAACCTTAATTGAGTCTTGCGCAGCGGTTTTCAGAGACAAAACTGCAATACTTAATAACAAAACCCCGGTAGCAAAATATTTCATATTCATTTTATTTTCTTTCAATAAATCAAACTATTGAACCGGGCGCAAAACTAAAGAAAGAAGGAAACGGAAAAACGTGTTATTTGGATGTGAGGGATTTCGGGTATAGATAACTTTACCTTAACACGTATTTAAAGCAATCATAATCCTTAAAAAGTGAATTTTTGAGGCTAAAATTAGATTTTTGTATATGTTGAAGTGTTAATTTAGCATTAGCCTAATGTTAACGATTTAATATAAACTTAACATTAGAATCAGCAGTGGTAGTAAGACCCGAGCTACTTTTGCACAACTTTTAACTAACATGATTATGAGTTATAAACCAAAATTAGCCGCAACCATTTTCGGAATCCTTGTATTGGCATCCTGCGGATCAAAAACAACAAACAACGAATCAGAGTCTCTTTCGGGAGATATAAAAATTGATGGCTCCAGTACTGTTTACCCTATTACGGAGGCAATTGCTGAAGAATTCCGGGTCGCACAACCAGGGGTCAAAGTTTCAGTTGGGGTATCGGGTACAGGCGGAGGCTTCAAAAAATTTGGCCGAGGCGAAATTGACATCAATAATGCATCACGTCCCATCAAGGAGAATGAAATAAAAGCGTGTGAAGAAAGTTCGATCACATATGTGCAACTGATGATAGCATATGATGGCCTGGCAGTGTTGGTTAATCCGCAAAACACGTGGGTAGATTACCTTACTGTTGAAGAACTTAAAAAAATATGGGAGCCTGAAGCACAGGGAAAAATTACCAAGTGGAGTCAGATCCGATCGAGCTGGCCTGATGAGCCGTTCCATCTGTACGGGCCAGGTGTTGCTTCAGGAACCTACGACTATTTTACAGAAGCCATTGTTGGAAAAAGTGGATCAAGCCGTGGCGATTACACCGCCAGTGAAGATGATAATGTATTGGTACAAGGTATTGAAGGCGATAAAAATGCGTTAGGGTTTTTCGGCCATGCTTATTATGAGGAAAATAAGGAAAAGTTAAAGGTAGTAGGAGTTGACAATGGCACAGGTGCTGTACTTCCAACAACTGAAACTGTTAAGAATGGAACGTACGCTCCCCTTTCAAGACCGGTATTTATCTATGTAACTAAAAGTGCAGCGCAACGGGCAGAAGTTTCAGCATTTGTAAACTTCTATTTATCGAATGCCTACACCCTGGTTCCAGATGTTGGGTATATCGCCCTTCCGCAGGAAGCGTACACAAAAGAAGGAGCTAAGTTTACTGCCTTTGTTTCAGGAAATTAATTTGGCTGTCAAAACCTTACTAGCGTGAATTCCAATTTCAGTAGCAAAGGGAATTAAAGATACTTTTTGTGAGGTTCTTTAATCAATTACGTTTGAAAAGAAAAACCACTGAAAAAATTATTGAAGGCGCAATGGCTCTGAGCGGTGCGCTAACGATCGCAGTCACCCTGGGTATTATCTGGGTTTTGTTTTCAGAGTCAGTAGATTTTTTCAAGGAAGTCTCCATTTTCGATTTTCTAACCGATACAGAATGGACACCCTTATTCACCCAAAAGCATTACGGAATATTACCCCTTTTATCGGGTACCTTACTGACTACCCTGATTGCCATTGGCACCGCCATGCCGGTGGGGTTGATCATTGCCATTTATTTAAGCGAATACGCACCTAAGAATCTCCGAAACAGGGTTAAGCCCATGATGGAAATTCTTGCCGCCATACCAACTGTGGTGTATGGATTTTTTGCTCTTTCCGTAGTAACGCCATTTTTACAATCCTTTATACCGGGTGTAGGTACATTTAATGCTTTGTCTGCAGGCCTGGTAATGGGGATTATGATCGTGCCCATGATTTCATCCCTGAGTGAAGACGCTTTGTATGCGGTACCAAAATCATTACGGGAAGCCTCTTATGGAATGGGAGCCACACGTTTTCAAACATCCTTTAAAGTAATTTTACCGGCAGCTTCATCGGGTATTTTGGTTTCGATGATTCTTGGAATCGGCCGTGCCGTTGGCGAAACTATGATCGTAGCCATTGCAGCCGGGCAACAACCCATACTTACTTTTGATCCTCGTCAGGGGGTAGAAACCATTACAGCTTACATTGTACAAGTAAGTTTGGGTGATGTACAACATGGATCGATCGAGTACAATACCATTTTTGCAGCAGGCATTACCTTGTTCATTCTCACATTCATACTGAATCATATCAGTTACTGGCTTAAAAAACGATTCCAGGAAAAGTATGAATAACCTATTACTAAACCGGGTGATTGATATCACGTTTAAATATGTGGGAATTTTCTGTACCCTTTCCGCTTTAGCAATCCTTGGAATTTTTCTTGTCAATATCGCAAGCGAGGGCTTATCCAGAATTGATTGGGATTTCTTAAGCAGTTTACCATCCCGGAAGGCCGAAAAATCAGGTATTCTTACTGCATGGACGGGTACGGCATGGATTCTTGGTTTAACAGCTATCATCTCCATTCCGGTAGGAATTAGTGCGGGTATTTACCTGGAAGAATATGGAAAGAAAAACAGGCTTGCGTCAATCATAGAAGTAAACATTGCAAACCTGGCGGGCGTGCCCTCTATTATATACGGACTTTTGGGGTTAGAAATATTTGTAAGGATTTTGGGGTTTGGTGGAAGCTTGCTGGCCGGTTCCTTCACCCTGGCATTGCTTATTTTACCCATCATTATTGTGGCCACGCGTGAAGCATTGAAGGCCGTACCCAAAACATTACGTGAAGCATCGTATGGTATCGGTGCCACGAAATGGCAAACCATCTGGCATCAGGTTCTTCCGGCAGCATC
>Ga0187893_10007413_pt1 | contig 17983 bp, 14 predicted proteins | sample MA1701074metaG_FD_139574 | JGI IMG/M metagenome (GOLD analysis project Ga0187893, IMG submission 139574) | White microbial mat communities from a basaltic lava cave in the Kipuka Kanohina Cave System on the Island of Hawaii, USA - MA170107-4 metaG ... | reverse complement strand
TCAGGTGCCGGCGCACTCCCCGGCGCCCACCTCGGCCACGTAGGGACCGGTCTCGTCGAAGTCGATGTAGTAGGCGGGGTCGACCTCGGGGTCGGGGAACTCGTCGAGGTCGGACAGGGTCTTGCCCACCTCCCGGGCCCCGCCGGCCCGCTCCAGCCAGGTGGTGAAGCCCTCGCCGGGCTGGCGCTCCTCGGTGAAGCGACCGATCACCCTCACCGTGGCCTGGCCCACCGCCTTGGCCGGGAGCTTGAGGGCCTTCTGCCCGAAGGCCACCTGGGCCTGGGCCAGGTGGCCGCCGAGGAGCATCTGGTAGCCGGGGGCGGAGCGGCCGTGCGACCGACGCTCGAGGCCGAAGAAGCCGATGTCGGCCACGTGGTGCTGGCCGCAGGAGTTCGTGCAGCCCGAGATGTTGATGCGCACGCCCCCCACCTCGGCCAGGCCCGCCCGCTCGAGGGCCTCGCCGATGTCGGAGGCCAGGCCCCGGGACTGGGTGACGGCGAGGTTGCAGGTGTCGGCCCCGGGGCAGGCCACGACGTCGCGGGCGAGCTCGGCTCCCGGCTCGGCCATGCCCAGGGCGTCGAGGCGGGCGTAGAGGTCGTCGAGCTGGTCCTCGGCGAGGTCGCGGAACACGACGTTCTGGCGGTTCGTCACCCGCACCTCGGCCCCGAGGTCCCGCTGGATGGCGGCCAGGCCCCGGAACTGCTCGGCGGTGATGTCGCCCAGGCGGGCGTAGGCGTAGGCCGACACCGTGCCCTTGGCCGCCCCCCGCACCACGTTGGCGTCGTCCCACCGGCCCCGGGGGTCGGAGCGCCGCAGGGTGACCTCGGTACCCCAGCCCATGGGGGTGGGGCTCACCTCGGTGGACACGCCAGCGGGGGCGTCGCCGGCCTCGGCCACCTCGGCGGGGATCCCACCGGCCCAGGTCACCGAGGCGAGGAGGAACTTGCGCTCCTTGAGGACCCGCTCGCGCAGCTCCTCGATCCCCATGGTGTCGAGCAGCCACTTCATGCGGGCCCGGAGCTTGTTGTCGCGGTTGCCGTAGTGGTCGAAGGTGCGCAGGGCGGCCTCGATGGTGGGCAGGAGCAGCTCCCGGGGGGTGAAGGGCTCGAGCGCCTGGGCGGGGTGGGGGTTGGCCCCCAGCCCCCCGGCGATGAAGATCCGGAACCCCGCCTCGGTGGTGCCGTCGTCGCGGGGGCGGCCCACGGCCACCACCCCGACGTCGTTGAACATGGCCTGGCCGCAGTCGGTCATGCACCCGGAGAAGTTGATCTTGAACTTCCGGGGCAGGCGCTGGGCGTAGGGGTGGCGGAGGAAGAAGGCGAAGGTGGCCTCGGCCCAGGGGCTGATGTCGAGCACCTCGAACGGGCAGGCGCCGGCCAGGTGGCAGCCGGTGACGTTGCGCACCGTGTCGCCGCACGCCTCCCGGGTGGTGAGGCCGGCGGCGGCGAGGTCCCGGAGGAGCTCGGGCACCCGTTCGAGGGCCACGTAGTGGAACTGGATGTTCTGGCGGGTGGTGATGTGGCCCCAGCCCCGGGAGTAGCGCTCGGCCACGTCGGCGAGGACCTCGAGCTGGGCCGGGGTCAGCGAGCCGTAGGGCACCTTCACCCGCACCATCTGGTTGTGGCCCCCCTGGCGCTGGCCGTAGATGCCGTTGTTGAGGCGGAAGATGCGGAAGGTGTCCTCCTCCACCTCGCCGGCCAGGTACTGGGCGAGGACCCGCTCGAACTTCTCGATATCGGCGAGCGCCGCCGGGCTCATCGCACCCGGGCCGACCTCCACGTGCATGGTCTGGCTCATCGCTCCTCCTGGCTCCTCAGCGCTTCGGGCTCGTCAGCGGTTCGGGCTCCTCGGGGTGGGGTCTCTCGGAGGTTCGGAGCTCGGGCCTCCCGGGGGACCGGGTCCCCGGCGAAGCGCTGCGAACCCGGTGGCCTCGACGACGGCTGGCGTTGGGACGGCTGACGTTGGGGTGTACCAGCTCATCCTACCAGATAACCGACCAAACCAGTCATGAATTCGGGTCGTCGTGACCTCGGACGGCGGCCGGGTGCGCCCCGGCCATGACGGCCCGGGCCGGCCCTGGGTAGAGTCTGGCCCTCGGCGCCAGCCGAGAGCTCCACAGTCCATGCTCGCCAGGTGGGGGAAGCCGGTCGCAGTCCGGCACTGACCCGCAGCCGTGGCCCGGGCCCGCACCGCGGTGGCCCCGGGGAGTCGGAATGCCCACCCGGTGGAGCGGCTCACCAAACCGTCGTGGTACGCGGAACGGGAGCCCGGGGTGCCGCCCGGGGCCTGCCACCGAGCAGGCCGGCGGCCGCCGGTCCGACGTTGCGCCGCCGGATCCGGAGGCCAGCATGCACCCATCGTCCCACCACCCGCCCCGAGCCGGGGCCCGGGGGGGGCCCGCCGCCGTGGCCGTGGCCATCGCCCTCGCCGCGGCCCTCGTCGTGGGGGCCGGGGCCCGACCGTCGGCGGCGGCCGCCGCCCCCTCGGCCTCGGCCGCGCTCGATTGGCTGGCCGCCGAGCTGGATGCCAACGGGGGCACGCTGCCCTCCTCCTTCGACCCCACCGTCACCGACTACGGGCTCACCATCGACGCCGTGCTGGCCCTGGCCGCCGGCGGCCGGGGCGGGACCCCGACCGCTACCGCCGCCACCGCCGAGGTGGCGGCTGCGGCCTCGAGCTACGTCACGGGTGCCGACTTCGGCAGCCCCGACGACCGCTACGCCGGGGCGCTGGCCAAGCTGCTCCTCCTCGTCACCGCCCAGGGCGGCGACCCCCACTCGGTGGGCGGCCTCGACCTCGAGGCCGAGCTGCGGGCCCGCATGCAGGCCAGCGGCCCCCAGGCGGGACGCTTCTCCGACGCCAGCGGCTTCGGCGACTTCAGCAACGGCATCGGCCAGGCCCTCGCCGTGCTCGCCCTGGCCCGGACCGCCGGGGGCGTCCCCACCGAGGCGGTGACGTTCCTCGTGGCCCAGGCGTGCCCGGCCGGGGCCTTCCGGGTCGCCTACGACAGCGGCGACACCTGCACCGACGATGCCGAGGGCACCGTCGACGCCACCGGCTTCGCCGTCATGGCCCTGCGGTCGGCGCCCGCCTCGGGGGCCGCCACCGCCGCCCTGGCCCGGGCCGGCGACTGGCTGGCCGGGGCCCAGGGCCCCGACGGGTCCTTCGCCGGGGACGCCAACGCCAACTCCACCGGTCTCGGCGGGGTGGCCCTGCGCGCCCTCGACCGCTACCCGGCGGCCAACGCCGCCGCCGCCGCCGTGGCCGGCCTCCAGGTGAGCGGGGGGCCCGAGTCCGGGGCCATCGCCTTCGACGCCGTCACCCGCGACGGCATCGCCGCGGGCACCGTCGGCGATCGCGACCAGCTCCGGCGGGCCACGGCCCAGGGGGTGCTCGCCCTCGGTCTGGCGCCCTACGGCGAGATCGGGGCCACGGCGCCCGTCGACCCCTTCCCGACGGCGACGCCCTCGAGCCCCCGGGCGGCGCCGGGCGACCCCGTCACCGTGGCGGCCAGCGGGTTCCACCCCGGCGAGCAGGTCACCGCCACCCTGGGCCCCGACGCCGTGGCCGCCGACGCCGTGGCCCTGGGCTCGACGGCCGCCTCGGCCGACGGCACGGTCTCCCTCGCCCTCACCCTGCCCGAGGTGGCCCCCGGGTCCCGACGGCTCGAGCTCACCGGCGGGATCTCGGGCCTCGTGGTGGCGACCACCCTCGAGGTGACGGGGGCCCCCGGCGCCCCGACGACCACGGCCCCGTCGACGACCTCCACCACTCCCTCGACGGCGACCACCGCCCCGGGCGGGGCCTCGGGGGCGCCGGGGCCCTCCCCGACGACCACCCGGCCGGCCGGCCGGGCCCTGGGCCTCACCGGGGCCGACAGCCGCGGGCTCGCCGCCCTGGCCGTGGCCGTGGCCATGGCCGGCGGCCTGGCCCACGCCGCCGGCCGCCGCCGCCTTCCCGGCCCGGGCCGACCCCCGGGCTGAGCCGGCGGTGCGCCCCCAGCCACCCCGCCCTCGGACCCCCATCCCTCGGGGCGGCCGGCGACACCCGGCCCCGCCGACCGGCCCGCGGACCGGCCCCCGGCGGCCCTTCCCTCGGACCGGCCTCGGGGACCGGGCCGCCGGTCCGGCCGCCGGGGGCCCGGGAGGGCGGGCCCTCCCGGCGGCGGTGGTGCTCGGTCTCGTGCTCGCCGCCTCGGGGGTGGGGGGCGCTGGGGCCGAGGCGACCCTCGATCCGGCGGCGGCGCTGGCCCTGGCGCCAGCGGTGGCGCCCGGGGCTGCCCCGGCGGCGGCGGGCGGGCCGTGCCCGGGGGCCAGCGGGATCACCGTGGTGGTGGACGCCTCCGACCTGGGGGGCGGGGTCACCGTGGGCTGCGCCCCCGACCCGGTGGCAAGCGGCCTCGACGCCCTCACCGCCGCCGGGTTCGCCTGGCAGCCGGTCCAGCGCTTCGCCAGCTTCGTCTGCCGGATCTCCGGGCTGCCGGCCGACGATCCCTGCGTGAACACCCCACCGGCCTCGGCCTACTGGACCTACTGGGTGGCGAGCCGGGGCGGGCCGTGGTGCTACAGCCGGGTGGGGGCAGGGGCGCGGACCCCTCCGGCGGGCTCGGTCGAGGGATGGTCCTTCGCCCGGGACCGCCCGTCCTCGGCCCTCCCACCGCCCCGGGTCGACCCGCCGGCCCCCGGCCCCGGGAGCGACCCCCCGCCCCTCGCCGCCTGCCCCCGCCCCGTGCCGCCGGCCACCACGGCGCCGCCCGCCCCCGGACCCTCCCCGCCACCCCCCGGGCCCGATGGCGGCGCCGGCCGGGGGACCGCCACCACCGGGCCCGGCGGCGTCGCCGCCGCCGGCGGGCGGTCGCCCTCGACGACGCCCCCGGCCGGTGGCTCCCCTCCGTCGTCGTCACTTACCACCGGTGATCCCGCCCCGCCCGGCGACGGTGGCGCCCCCGGCCCGGCCCGCCGTCCCACCACCAGCAAGCCGGTCCGCACCGGTGGTGGGGCCGACGACCCTGCCGTGGCCCTCGCCGCCCGGGAGGGCAGGGGGAGCCCGGCCGGCCTCGTGGGGGCGCTCGCCGCCGTGGCGGCGGCCGGCGGGGCCGGCATCCTCGTGCGGCGGCGGCAGCGGCGGGCGGGAGCCCCGGCGCCGGAGGACCCGTGACCGCCGGCCCCGCCCGCGCTCCCCGCCGGTCGCTCCACCCCGGGGCCTGGTGGCTCTGGGCCCTGGGCCTGGCCGCCGCCGCCACCCGCACCACCGACCCGGTCCTGCTCCTGGCCCTGGCCGCCGCCGTCGTCGTGGTGGTGGCGGCGCGCCGGGAGGCGGACCCGGGCCGGCCCGGGCTCCGGGGCTGGGTCGTGGCCGCCCTCGCCGTCGTCGCCGTGCGGGTGGTGCTGCGGGTGGCGCTCGATGCCCAGCACGGCCCGACGGTCCTCTTCCGGCTCCCCGAGCTCCCGCTCCCGGCGGCGGCGGCCGGCATCCGCCTCGGCGGTCCCGTCACCCTCGAGCCGGCCCTCGCCGCCCTCTACGACGGCCTCCGCCTCGCCGCCCTGGTGGTGAGCGTGGGGGCGGCGAACGTGCTCGCCAACCCCCGGCGCCTCCTGCGGTCCGCCCCCGCCGCCCTCCACGAGGTGGCCACCGCCCTCGCCATCGCCCTCACCGTGGCCCCCCAGCTCGCCGACAGCGCCCACCGAGTGCGCCGGGCCCGGACGCTGCGCCCCGGGCCCGGCGGGCGGCGCCACGTCCTGCGCCAGGTGGTGGTACCGGTGCTCACCGACGCCCTCGACCGCTCGCTCGCCCTGGCCGCGGCCATGGACGCCCGGGGCCACGGCCGGGTCCGCAGCCTCGGACGGGGTCGGCGGGGGGCCGGGGGTGGGCTCGTCCTGGGGGGCCTCGTGGGCACCGCCATCGGGGCCTACGGGCTGCTCGACGCCCAGGCGCCGGCAGCGGTGGGCCTACCCCTGCTCGTCGCCGGCCTGGGAGCGGCGGCCGCCGGCCTGGCCCTGGGGCGGACCCGGGCCCTGGCCACCCGCTACCGCCCCGACCCCTGGGCCGGCCCGGAGTGGGCCGTGGCCCTCAGCGGGCTGGCCGTGGCCGCCGGCCTCGTGGCGGCCTCGGTGGCCGACCCCGCCAACCTCCACCCCCCCACCCAACCCCTGGTGTGGCCCAGCCCCGGGGCCCTCCCCGTCCTGGCCGTGCTCGTGGGCTTCCTCCCCGCCTGGCTGCCCGCGCCCCGGGCCCGACCCCCCCGCCGCCCCCCGGGGGGCGAGGTGGCCGCCGGCACCGGGGGCGACGCCGAGGGCACCCGACCGGCAGTGGGAGCGGCACCGTGATCCGCTTCGAGCGGGTGACCTTCGCCTACGACCCGGGCACCGACCCGGTGCTCGCCGAGGTCGACCTCCACCTCGAGGAGGGCGAGCTCGTCCTCGTCGTGGGCCCCACCGGGGCCGGCAAGTCCACCCTCCTCGGCCTGGTGAACGGCCTCGTCCCCCACTTCACGGGGGGCCGCCTCCGGGGCCGGGTGAGCGTCGGTGGCCGGGACACCGCCACCCACCCACCCCGGGCCCTGGCCGACCTCGTGGGCTGGGTGGGCCAGGACCCGGCGGCGGGGTTCGTCACCGACACCGTGGAGGAGGAGCTCGCCTACGGCATGGAGCAGCTCGGCCTCGCCCCCGACGTCATGCGCCGCCGGGTGGAGGAGACCCTCGACCTCCTCGGCATCGTCGAGCTCCGGCGCCGAGCGCTGGGCACCCTCTCGGGGGGCCAGGCCCAGCGGGTGGCGGTGGGCTCGGTGCTCGGCGCCCACCCCCGGGTCCTCGTGCTCGACGAGCCCACCTCGGCCCTCGACCCCGTCGCCGCCGAGGACGTGCTCGCCACCCTGGCCCGCCTCGTGCACGACCTGGGCCTCACGGTGGTGGTGGCCGAGCACCGCCTCGAGCGAGTGGCCCACCATGCCGACCGGGTCGTCCACGTCGACGGGCGGGGCACGGTGACCGCCGGCGCTCCCGGCCCGGTGCTGGCCCGCCACCCCGAGCTCGCCCCCCCGGTGGTGGCCCTCGCCGCCCTGGCCGGCTGGGAGCCCCCGCCCCTCTCGGTGCGCGACGCCCGGCGCCGGGCCGGCGACCTCCGCCGCCGCCTGGCCGGGCGCTCGCCGGGCGAGCCGGTGCCCCCCCGGGACCGGCCCCCCCTGTGCCGGGCCCGGGGCCTCCACGTGGCCCACGGTCCGGTCACCGCCCTCGCCCCCGCCGACCTCGACCTCCACCCCGGGGAGGTGGTGGCGGTGATGGGGCGCAACGGGGCCGGCAAGTCCTCGCTGCTCTGGGCCCTGGCCGACGCCGCCTGGCGCTCGGGGGGCAGCGTCGCCCTCGCCGACGGGGCCGGGGCCGCCCTCGTGCCCCAGACCCCCGGCGACCTCCTCTACCTGGCCACCGTGGGCGAGGAGCTGGCCCAGGCCGACGCCGACGCCGGGGCCCGCCCCGGGACGGCCGCCGGCGTGCTCGCCGGCCTCGGCGTCGAGCTGGCCGGCGACCGCCACCCCCGCGACCTCTCCGAGGGCCAGCGCCTGGCCCTCGTGCTCGCTGTCCAGCTCGCCACCGAGCCCTCCCTCGTCCTGCTCGACGAGCCCACCCGGGGCCTCGACCCCGTGGCCAAGGCCGGACTCGTCGCCGCGGTGGCGAGCCTGGCCGCCGCCGGGCGGGCGGTGGTCGTGGCGACCCACGACGTGGAGCTGGCCGCCGCCGCCGCCCATCGGGTGGTCGTGCTCGCCGGCGGCGAGGTGGTCGTCGACGGGCCGGTGGCCGAGGTGGTGTGCTCCTCCCCCGCCTTCGCCCCCCAGGTGGCCAAGATCCTCGCCCCCGAGCGCTGGCTCACCGTCGAGGACGTGGCCCGGGCCCTGGTTCCGCGCTGCGCCGGCCGTGACCGCCCCGGCCCGGGCCCGCCGGGTCCCCGCTCTCGGTCTCGCCCCCCGGACCTCGGTCGCCCTCGTGGTCGCCTCGGTGGCCGGCCTGGCCATGCTCGCCTGGCCCCTGGTGGCGAGCCCGCCCCCGGGCTACGAGCGCCGCCTCGAGGCGCCCTTCGCCCTCGCCGCCCTCCTCCCCGTGCTCGTGGCCGTGCTCGTGGCCGAGCTCACCGCCGGTCGCCTCGACACCAAGGGCGTGGCCATGCTCGGGGTGCTCACCGCCGTGGGGGCGGCCGCCCGGCTCCTCGGGGCCGGGGTGGCCGGGGTCGAGCCCCTCTTCGTCGTCGTCATCCTCGGCGGGCGGGCCTACGGCCCGGGGTTCGGCTTCGTCCTCGGCGCCACCACCCTGTTCACCTCGGCCCTGCTCACCGCGGGCGTGGGCCCGTGGCTGCCGTCGCAGATGCTCGGGGCCGCCTGGGTGGGCCTGGGCGCGGGCCTGCTCCCCCCGGCCCGGGGCCGGGCCGAGGTCGCCGTGCTCGCCGCCTACGGGGCGCTGGCCGCCTACGCCTACGGCTTCCTCGTGAACCTGTGGTTCTGGCCCTTCGCCGTGGGTCCCGACACCGCCCTGAGCTACGTGGCCGGGGCGCCCGTGGTCGAGAACCTCCGCCGCTTCGCCACCTTCACCCTGGCCACCTCCACCTGGGGCTGGGACACGGGCCGGGCCCTCACCACCGTGGCCGGGCTCCTCGCCCTCGGCCCGGCGCTGCTCCTGGCCCTGCGCCGGGCCTCCCGCCGGGCCGCCTTCGACGCCGAGGCCCGCTTCGAGCCGGCCGGAGCCGGCAGGTCGCCGGCGGGGCGCTGAGGCCGACGCCTCACGCCACCCCCACGGCCACGCGCTCGGCGAAGGCGGCGATGGCGTCGGCCACCGCCTCGGCCCGGATGGAGTGGAAGAGGTCGAAGGCGTGGTGGGCGCCGGGGAGCTCGGCGTAGGCGACCGGGCGGGCCGACGCGGCCCGGAGCCGGGCGACGAAGTCCCGGGCGTCGTCCACGGCCACGATCGTGTCGAGGTCGCCGTGGACGACGAGGAAGGGCGGGGCCCCGGCGTTGAGGTGGTCGGCGGGCGAGGAGGCCGGGCCCCGGGTCCCGATCGCGCCGTAGTAGCCGCCGAGGGCTACGACGGCGTCGACGGTGGTGTCGTCCTCCTCGAAGCCGGGCTGGAACTCCGCCTGACCCGAGGTGAGGGCGGCGGTGGCGACGAGGTGGGCGCCCGCCGAGCTCCCGGCCGCCACCACCCGGGTGGGGTCGGCACCGTGGTTCGGACCCTCGCCCCGCACCCAGGCGAGCACCGCCTTCACGTCCACGAGCTGGTCGGGGAAGACAGCGGCCGGCGCGAGGCGGTAGTCGGCGCTCACGCACGTCCACCCCCGGGCCGCCAACCGGCGCAGGATCGGCTGGGCACCCCGACGCTTGCTCCCGTGGCGGAAGGCGCCGCCGTGGAGGTAGACGAGGGTGGGCCCGTCGGCCGGCCGGCCCCGGGGCCGGTAGAGGTCGAGGCGGTGGTGGCGCCCGGGGCCGTAGGCGAGGTTCCCCAGCCGCTCGACGCCGGGGCCGGGGCCGGGGAAGGGCCAGGCCAGCACCCGGCCCCAGCGGGACCCGAGGCCGGGGGGGATCCAGCACCCGCCGCCCGACCGGCCCCGCGGTCCTCCGGGGCCCAGGGCGCGGGCCAGGGCGGCCTCGAGGGCCGTGCGGGCCCGCAGCCCTCGCCGGACCACCAGCCCCAGGCCGACCCAGGTGGCCAGGGCGAGGGCGAGCGCCACGGCTCCGACCGGCGTACCCAGGTCGCCGTCAAGCCCGGCCTGGAGGGTGGGGACGGCCAAGCCGGCGGCGACGAGGAACGGGAGCTCGCTCACCACGTAGGCGAGCCAGAAGGTCGGGCTCGACGGCCGCGTGCGCCGGGGTCCCGGGGGTGCCAGGGCCACGGCCGTGCAGGTCCCCCAGACGACCACGGTAGCGAGGAAGCCGTAGGGCACGAGCCGCTCCTACCCGCCCCGGCGGCACCGGCACCGGCTGTCCCCCGCGCCCCCTCCGCCCCGGCGCTCGCTAGCTGAAGCTGGCGTCCTCGTCGAGGTCGACGCTGAGGTGCAGCCCGCACTCGGTCTTGGCCGTGCCCGCCCACCGGCCCGAGCGGGGGTCCTCACCGGGGGCCACGGGCTGGGTGCAGGGCCAGCACCCGATGGAGGGGTAGCCCCGGTCCTGGAGGGGGTGGCGGGGCAGGCCCTCGCCGTCGATGTAGGCGTCGACCTCCTCGGCCGACCAGGTGGCCAGGGGGTTGACCTTCACGAGCTGGCGCACGAGGTCGTAGCCCACGATGGGGGCGCTGGCGCGGGAGAGGGTGTCGTCCCGCCGCAGGCCGCTGAGCCAGGCCTCGCGGCCGGCCAGGGCCCGGGCCAGGGGCTCGACCTTGCGGGCGAAGCAGCACCCCTCGGGATCGGCCCGCCACCGCTCCTCGGGGGCCACGAGGGGCCGCACCACCCGCAGGCGCAGGCCGTAGCGCTCCCGGGCCTGCTCGGCCAGGGCCAGGGTCTCCGGGAAGTGGAACTGGGTGTCGAGGAAGACGACCTCGATCTCGGTGGACACCCGGGCCACGACGTCGACGAGCACGAGGTCCTGGAACGAGGCGGCGGCCACGAGCCCCTCGCCGTAGGTCTCCCACGCCCAGCGCACGATCTCCTCGGCCGGCGCCGCCTCGAACGCCTTCGACACCTCGTGGAGCTCGTGGTGGCCGGGACGGGTGACCGAGCCGGCCGGCGCCCAGGTGGGCGTGGAGGTCGACGTCGGCGGCGACATGGCCACAGCCTACCCGAATCCTGACTACTCCGATCAACTTTTGCCGGAATTTCCCCGGTCCCGCCGCCCGTGGGAGAGTCAGCCCATGGCCCCGGCCCCCGGCCTCTTCGAGGCCGCCCTCAGCCGGCTCGAGGCAGCCCGAGCCTACGCCGAGATCGACGACGAGACGGTCGAGACCCTCCGCCACCCCCAGGCCGTCGTCGAGGTGGCGGTGCCGCTGCGGCGCGACGACGGGTCGCTCGAGGTCCTCACCGGGTACCGGGTGCGCCACAACGACGTGCGGGGCCCGGCCAAGGGCGGTGTGCGCTTCCACCCCCGGGTCGACCTCGACGAGGTGAAGGCCCTGGCCTTCTGGATGACCTGCAAGTGCGCGGTGGTGGGCATCCCCTTCGGCGGCGGCAAGGGCGGGGTGGCCGTCGACGCCAAGCAGCTCTCGACCCTGGAGCTCGAGCGCCTGAGCCGGGGCTACATGCAGCGCATGGCCGACTTCGTAGGGCCCGACACCGACGTCATGGCCCCCGACGTGGCCACGAACGAGCGGGTCATGGGGTGGATGGCCGACGAGTACGCCCGCATCGTCCGCCGCCGCACCCCCGACGTCATCACCGGCAAGCCCGTGGCCCTCGGCGGCAGCCTCGGCCGGGACTCGGCCACGGGCCGGGGGGCGGCGGTGTGCCTGGCCGAGCTGGCCCGCCGGCGGGGGTGGGACCCCTCGGCCACCACCGTGGCCGTGCAGGGCTTCGGCCACGCCGGCCAGCACCTGGCCCTGGCCCTGGCCGACCAGGGCTACCGGGTGGTGGCGGTGAGCGACTCCCGGGGCGGCGTCTACCGGCCCGAGGGCTTCGACGTGGCCGGCCTCGTGGCCGCCAAGCGCGACGACCGGCCCCTGGCGGCGGTGGGCAGCCCCGGCTCGCCCGCCGGAGCGCCGGCCGAGTCGGTGACGAACGCCGAGCTCCTCGCCCTCGACGTCGACGTGCTCGCCCCCGCCGCCCTCGAGGACCAGGTGACGGCGGCCAACGTGGCCGGGGTGCGGGCGTCGACCGTGCTCGAGGTGGCGAACGGCCCGGTGAGCCCCGAGGCCGACGCCGCCCTGGTCGACGCCGGCTGCACGGTGGTGCCCGACGTGCTCGCCAACGCCGGAGGGGTGACGGTGAGCTACTTCGAGTGGGCCCAGAACCGCGGCGGTGTGCGGTGGTCGGCCGAGGAGGTGGCCCGTCGCCTCGAGGCCACCCTCACCGGGGCCTGCGACGAGGTGCTCGCCGTGGCCGCGGCCGAGGTCGTGGACCTGCGCACCGCCGCCTACGCCGTCGCCCTGCGCCGGCTGGGCGAGGCCATCGGGGCGCTCGGCACCCGGGCCTACTTCCGAGGCCACGCCTGAGCCGGCAGGTCGGGGTGCTGCGGGCAACCTACGAGCTCGATCCCCCGGAGGCGGCCGAGGCCCTGGCCGTCCAGGTCTCGGTGGGCATGGCCGGCGGCGACGCCGGCCTCGGGGCCCGGGTGGCCGCCCTCGGGGCCCGGGTGGCCGCCCTCGACGGCCACCGGGTGGTGCTCGAGGTACCCCCGGCGACCGATCCCCTCGACCCCGACCACGTCATGGCCGCCCTCGTGGTGGGCGAGGCCACCGAGGTGGGAGTGTGGCGCCGGTGCCGGCTCGTGGCCCTCGACCTGCCGGCCGCCGCCATGCCCGGGCCGGCCCGGGGGGCGGAGCCCGACCGCCAGGTGGGGGTGATCGTGAAGCCGTCGCTGGGGCTCGGCCCCGCCGGGGTGGCGGCGCTCGTGGCCACCGCCGCCGGGGCCGGGGCCCGGGTCGTGAAGGACGACGAGCTGCTCGGCGACCCGCCGTGGTGCCCGCTGGCGGCCCGGGTGGAGGCCGTGGCCCGGGTGCTGCCCCCGGCCACGACGTACTGCGCCAACGTGAGCGGCGAGCCCACCGGGCTGCTCGACCGGGCCCGGCGGGCCGTGGACGCCGGGGCCACGGGCCTCATGGTGAACCCCTTCGTCCACGGCCTCGGGGCCCTCGCCGCCCTGGCCCGGGCCGGCCTCGGGGTCCCGATCCTGGCCCACCGGGTGGGCTCGGGGCCCTGGGTCCGCAACCCGGCGGTGGGGGTGGCCGGCCACGTGCTCGTGAGCCTGTGCCGGTGGGCGGGCGCCGACCTCGTCATCGTGGGGGCCTTCGGGGGCAAGCTCTTCGAGACCGACGACGAGGTGGCGGCCAACCTCCACGCCGCCCGGCGCCCACGGCCCGGCGTCCGCCCGGCCTGGGCCCTGCTCGGAGGGGGGCTGGGCCCCGGCGACGTGGGGCCCCAGCTCGCCCGGGCCGGGGGGAGCGGGCTCGTCGTCCTCCTCGGCTCGGCCGCCCACCGCCATCCCGGCGGACTGGGCCCGGCCGTGGCCGAGGCGGTGGCCGCCGTGGACGCGGCGGCGGGCCGTTGACCTCCGGGCCCGAGCCCATCCCCCCCACGATCGCCTGGGCCGGCGACCGGGTGCGGATGATCGACCAACGGCGGCTGCCCGGCGAGCTGGCCTTCCTCGAGGCCACCACGGTGGACGAGCTGGCCGAGGCCATCGCCACCATGGCCGTGCGGGGCGCCCCCGCCCTGGGGGCGGCGGGGGCCATGGGCATCGCCCTGGCCCGGGTGACGGGCGTGCCCCTGGCCGAGGCGGCCGAGCGGCTCGCGGCCACCCGGCCGACGGCGGTGAACCTCGCCTGGGGCATCGAGCGGGCCCTGGCCGCCCGGGACCCCGTGGCCGAGGCCTGCGCCCTGGCCGCCGCCGACGTGGCCGCCAACCGCCGCCTGGGGGCCCACGGCGCGGCGCTGCTCCCCCCCGGAGCTCGGGTCTACACCCACTGCAACGCCGGGGCCCTGGCCTGCGTGGGCTACGGCAGCGCCCTCGGCGTCCTGCGCGCCGCCCACGAGCTCGGTCGGGCCCCCTCGGCCTGGGTGGGCGAGACCCGGCCCGCCCTCCAGGGCTCCCGGCTCACGGCCTGGGAGCTGGCCCGCCTCGAGATCCCGGCCACGGTGGTGGCCGACGTCATGGCCGGCTCGCTCATGGCCGGTGGCGAGGTCGACGTCGTGCTCGTGGGGGCCGACCGCATCGCCGCCAACGGCGACGTGGCCAACAAGGTCGGCACCTACGGCCTGGCCGTGCTCGCCCGCCACCACGGCCTGCCCCTCCTCGTCGCCGCCCCCACCGCCACCATCGACCGGGCCTGCCCCGACGGGGCCGCCATCCCCATCGAGCACCGCAGCCCCGACGAGGTCCTCACGGTGGCCGGCCGCCGCCTCGCCCCCGAGGGCGTGGGGGCGGCCAACGCCGCCTTCGACGTCACCCCGGCGGCCCTGGTGAGCGCCATCGTCACCGAGGAGGGGGTGGTGCGGGAGCCCTACGGCCCCGGCCTCGCCGCCCTGGGCCGGCCCCGGCCGGGAGCCCGGGGTCGAGGGAAATCGGCGGGCGGGGGCGGCCCCGGCCGTTAGGGTCGGCGGCCATGGCGGCGCCACCCCTCCCCCGCCCGACCGGCGCCACCGCTGCCGCGCCCGACCGACCCGTGGTGGCCGAGGGCCTCACGAAGCGCTTCGGCGGCACCGAGGCCCTGCGGGGCGTCGACTTCGACGTGGCCCGGGGCCAGGTGCTGGGGCTGCTCGGTCCCAACGGGGCGGGCAAGACCACCGCCGTGCGCATCCTCTGCACCCTCCTGCGCCCCGACGCCGGCCGGGCCTTCGTCGACGGCATCGACGTGGTGGCCCAACCTCTCCGGGCCCGGGCCCGCATCGGCCTCACCGGCCAGTTCGCCGCCGTCGACGACCGCCTCACCGGGACCGAGAACCTCCGCCACGTGGGCCGGCTCTTCCACCTCCCGGGCCCCGAGGTCCGGTCCCGGGCCGGCGAGCTGCTCGAGCGCTTCGAGCTGGACGACGCCGCCGACCGGCCGGCACGCACCTACTCGGGGGGCATGCGCCGCCGCCTCGACATCGCCATGAGCCTCATCGGCCGCCCCTCGGTGCTCTTCCTCGACGAGCCCACCACCGGCCTCGACCCCCGCAGCCGCCTCGGCATGTGGGACGTCATCGAGGAGCTGGGCCGCTCGGGCACGACGACCCTGCTCACCACCCAGTACCTCGACGAGGCCGATCGCCTCGCCGACGACATCGTCGTCATCGACCACGGGCGCACCATCGCCCGGGGCTCGGCCGCCGAGCTCAAGCGGGCGCTCGGCGGCGAGCAGGTAGAGGTGGAGCTCGAGGACCCCGGCGACGGGCTCCGGGTCCTCGACCTGCTCACCCCCCGAGCCTGCGGACCCGGCCACCACGACGAGGGCACGACGACCGTCACCGTGCCGGTGGCCGACCTCGCCGGCATCGTCCCCGCCGTGGTCCGCGAGCTCGACGCCGCCGGCATCGCCGTGCGCGACGTGGGCGTGCGCCGCTCCACCCTCGACGACGTGTTCTTCGCCCTCACCGGCCACCCGGCCGAGGACGGCGCCGCCGAAGGGGCCCCGGACCCGCCCGCGCCCCAGCGCCAGGGAGCGGCGACGTGACGGCCCCGGCAGTCAGCAGCGCCGGCGAGGCCCCCGCCGGTCTGGGGTGGGCGGTGCGGGACTGCTGGACCGAGACCACCCGCCACCTGCGGGCCCTGCCCCGCAACCCCGAGGTCCTGGCCTTCGCCACCATCCAGCCCGTGATGTTCGTGCTGCTCTTCGCCTACGTGTTCGGGGGCTCGATCAGCGTGCCCGGCTTCGCCGACTACAAGCAGTTCCTCATCCCCGGGATCTTCGCTCAGACGGTGCTCTTCGGCTCGAGCTTCGCCGCCGTGGGACTGGCCGAGGACATGAGCAAGGGGATCGCCGACCGGCTCCGGTCCCTGCCCATGTGGGAGCCGGCGGTGCTCGTGGGCCGCACCCTCGCCGACGTGCTCCGCAACCTCATCACCTTCGTGGTCATGCTCCTCGTCGCCTTCGCCATCGGCTTCCGGTTCGAGGGCAGCATCGTGGAGGCGGCGGCGGCCACCGGGGTGCTGCTTGCCTTCGCCTACTCCTTCACCTGGATCAACGCCCTCGTGGGCATCTCCATCGGCTCCGTGGAGGCGGCCAACTCCGCCAGCTTCACCTGGATCTTCCCCCTCACCTTCGTGTCCTCGGCCTTCGTCGACCCCCGCACCATGCCCTCGTGGCTCGAGCCGGTGGCCCGCAACAACCCCTTCACCCTCGCCACCAACGCCACCCGGGCCCTCTACAACGGGCTGCCCCCGGGCGAGGACCTGTGGCTGGCCCTGGCCTGGGCGGGCGGGCTCACCGCCATCTTCGCCGTGCTCACCGTCCGCCGGTTCACGACCACGTCCTAGCCCCGTCCGAATGGCCGGGGGCCAGGACCCTAGGCTCGCGACCATGGAGCCGGCCATCACCGTTGCGGGGCTGGAGAAGTCCTACGGGGCGGTCGACGCCGTGCGGGGCATCGACCTCGAGGTGTCGAGAGGCGAGGTCTTCGCCTTCGTCGGACCCAACGGCGCGGGCAAGACCACCACGGTGGAGATCCTCGAGGGCTACCGGACCCGCTCGGCCGGTGAGGTGGCCGTGCTCGGCGTCGACCCCGGGCGGGGCGACCGGAGGTGGCGGTCCCGCATCGGTGTGGTGCTCCAGGAGAGCGAGCTCGAGCGCTCCCTCACGGTCCGGGAGTCCGTGGCCCTCTACGCCGGCTACTACCCCCGTCCCCTCCCGGTGGCCGAGGCCATCGCCGCCGTGGGCCTCGACGGCCAGGTCGACCAGCGGGCAGGCAAGCTCTCGGGGGGCCAGAAGCGGCGCCTCGACGTGGCCCTGGCCCTCGTGGGCGACCCCGACCTGCTCTTCCTCGACGAGCCCACCACCGGCTTCGACCCCGCCGCCCGGCGGGGGGCGTGGGAGATGGTGGCCAACCTCCGGGCCCTGGGCAAGACCGTCTTCCTCACCACCCACTACATGGACGAGGCCCAGCACCTCGCCGACCGGGTGGCCATCATCGCCGAGGGTCGCATCGTCGCCCTCGGCGCCCCCGGCGACCTCGGCTCGGCGCTCGAGGAGCGGGCCACCGTGGTGCGCTTCCGACTCCCCCCCGGGCTGGGCCCCGGCGAGCTGCCGTCCGACCTGGCCGGAGCGGTGGTCACGAGCCGGGCCCCGGTGGAGCTGCGCACCACCCGGCCCACGGCCACCCTCGCCGCCCTCTGCGGCTGGGCGGCCGAGCGCCACCTCGAGCTCGCCGACCTCGAGGCCACCCGGCCCTCCCTGGAGGACGTCTACCTCGAGCTCACCGCGGCCGCCGCCGGTGAGCGTCCGGAGGAAGCGCCGGCGCCGGGCGCGGCGAGGCCGGCGGAGGCCGACCGGTGAACCCCGTGCGGGCCGTGTGGCACCAACACCGCTACGACCGGCTCACCTTCTGGCGAGACCCGGCCAGCGTGTTCTTCACCGTCGTGCTCCCCCTCATCTTCCTCTTCCTCTTCGTGTCGATCTTCGGCAACGGCACCGTCAACGTCGACGGCCAGGAGGTGCGGGGCGCCACCTACTTCGTGCCCGGCATCCTCGCCCTGGCCATCGTCTCGGCCACGGTGGTGAACCTGGCCATCACCTGCTCCATCCTGCGGGAGCGAGGCATCCTCAAGCGCCTGCGCGCCACCCCCATGCCCTCGTGGGTGTTCACCGGGGGCAAGGCCCTCACCGCTACCGCCGTGGTCGTGGGCATGACCGCCCTCGTGGCCGTGGTCGGTCGGCTGGTCTACGACGTGGAGCTGCCCACCACCACCCTGCCGGGCCTCCTGCTCACCCTGGCGGTGGCCACCCCGTCGCTGTGCGCCCTGGGCCTGGCCCTCACCGCCGCCATCCCCACCGAGCAGGCAGCCCCGGCGGTGACGAACGCCATCGTCCTGCCCCTCTACTTCGTCTCCGGGGTCTTCGTACCCGACGACCAGCTCCCCTCGGCCATGCGCACCCTGGCCGAGGTGTTCCCGGTGAAGCACCTCTTCGAGGCCCTCGTGGCAGCCTTCGACCCCACCACCACCGGCCCTGGGATCCAGTGGGGCAACCTCGCCGTGCTCGCCGCCTGGGGCGTGGTGGGCGCCGCCGTGGCCAGCCGGACCTTCCGCTGGACCCCGGTGAGGGGTTAGCCCGAGCGCCCGGCCCCGGGCCGGCCCGGGCTCATCCTCCCGGCCGGGGCACCCCGGCGGTGGCATCGGCGGCGGCCGCATCGGGGTCTCCTGAGCAACGGAACCACCAAAGTGGCC